>FTHA01001016.1_pt1 | contig 10386 bp, 6 predicted proteins | sample 1640771 | NCBI WGS metagenome assembly FTHA01 (sample SAMEA3914789, study PRJEB12502) | metagenome | biome: forest; material: soil | place: Canada | collected 2011-07-03 | depth 0.3 m | reverse complement strand
GCGCCGCCTTCCGCTCGCTGATGAACAACTTCGCCATCGCCATCTCGATCGGCCTGCAATACGGCGTGCCGCTGGAGGAGTTCGTCGACGCCTTCGTCTTCACCCGCTTCGAGCCCGCGGGCCGGGTGGTCGGCAACGACTCGATCAAGTCGGCGACCTCGATCCTCGACTACATCTTCCGTGAGCTGGCGGTGTCGTACCTGGATCGCGAAGACCTCGCCAACGCCGATCCCGAAGAGCTCCACGCCGATGGCCTCGGCCGCGGCACGGCCGACGGCGCCGCTCCCGAGGAAGAAGAGCCAGTGCCCCTGCCCGCTTCGCACTTCATCTCCAAGGGCTTCTCGCGGGGGGCGGCCGGCGACAACCTCATCGTCCTGCCTGTCGGCGGGCGCGACCGGCGCCCGCGCGCCGAGCCGCCGGTCCCGGACACGGCCGCGGGCGTCTGTTCGGCCTGTGGCGAGATCGCCGTCACCGGGATGGGCGCCGATCTCGCCTGCGAAGCCTGCGGCGCACCGGCGGGGCTCGGCCGCTCGGGCGGCCTGGAAGGAAGCTACTAACGCCTTTGGTCCTATCCTGGCCTTCGATCACTTTCGCCCGCCCCGGACTGGACCGACATGAGACTTGCCACCGCCCTCCTCGTCGCCGCGCTGACCCTGGCCGGCGCCGCCTCCGCGCAGAACGCTGGCCAGATCGAGCGCGTGCGCGCCGGCGCCAGCTGCCCGCGGTGCAATCTCTTCCAGGCCGACCTCGGGGGGCGTGAGCTGAAGGGGCGCAACTTCACCGGCGCGCGGCTGCGCCAGGCCGACCTCAGCCTGGCGGTGATGAACCGCTCGAGCTTCGCCGGAGCCGATCTTCGCGACGTGAACGCCTACGGCGGGGTGTTCTCGGGCGCCAGCTTCGCCCGCGCCGACCTGACCCACGCCAGCTTCGTCGGGACCTTCCTGCAGGGCGCCAACTTCTCCGGGGCGAGGCTCGCGGGAGCCAACTTCTCAGGAGCCGAGATGAGCCGGGCCAGGGGCTTGTCACCAGCCCAGCTGAGCCAGGCCTGCGGCGACGGAACCACCATCCTGCCCCCGGGATTGCACCTGTCGCCCTGCCGCTGACCGATCGCTGCGCCAATATGGCGCAGGCTGCATTAACGCCGTTCACTCCCTCCATGCGCGAGTGTGTTGGCGATGACCTCGTACCAGCTTTCCTTCACCAACAGCCGTGGCGACCGCGCGGCGTCCGGTACCGTATTCTGCCGCACCGACGCGGAAGCCCTGGCCAGCGCTCAGCGGCTGCTGCGCACCATGTGCTACTTCGACTCCATCGAAGTCCGCGACGGCAAGCGCGTCGTCGCCTGCCTGGAAAGGCGCGATCTGGAAGCCGCCTGAGCGCCGCTTTCCGCCTTCATCGAGCGCCGCAACGCCCCGATCCCACAGGGGATTACGCCGAATTAAGTGGCGTTGCCGTGACAGCTGCGCGACACGATCTGCCCTGGGCGGCCTAAGAGGGCGGCGAACCGAGGTATGAATGTCGCGCATATCCAGCTTGACGACCATTGGGGTCGCGCTCGCCCTGTTCTTGGCGAGCCAGGCTGTCGCGGGGGATTCCGATAAGGGGGTCCCCAAGGTGGTCGCCCTGGGGGGCTCCTGCCAGGGCTGCACCCTCTCCGGCCGCAAGCTGACCAGCGCCACCTTCACCGGCGGCAATTTCAACAAGGCCAGCCTGGTGGAGACCGACCTGCGCGGCGCCTCGATCACCGCAACCAGCTTCGTCGGCGCCGACTTCAGCCGCGCGGACCTGCGCAGCGCCAGCCTGTTCGGCGTCAACTTCTCCCAGGCAACATTCACCGACGCCCGCCTGGATGGCCTGGAAGGCGCCGGCCCGAACTTCTCGGGCGCCGAGATGAAGCGGGCCCGCCTGGTGTCCGCCGAGCTGCTCGGCGCCAACTTCGCGCACGCCATCCTGACCGACGCACAGCTGATCGGCGCCCAGCTGATCGGATCGAACCTCACCGACGTCGACGCCCAGAGGGCGGACTTCCACTCCGCCGATCTCACCGGCGCGCGGCTGATGAAGGGCAAGTTCCAGGACGCCTCGTTCAAGGGCGCGACGCTGGACGGCGCCGATTTCACGGGAGCAGAGCTGGTGCGCGCGGACTTCCACGGGGCGAGCCTGGAGGGGACCCGGTTCTACGGGGCCGATCTGTCCTCGGCCCACGGCCTGGATCAGGATGAGCTCGACGACGCCTGCACGGACGCCTCGACCCGCCTCCCGGCCGGGCTCGTGGCCCGGGGCTGCAAAGGCCGCCTCGTGGGTTTCAAGCCGCCGGCGCCGCCCCGGCCGCCCGCATTCCCGGCGCCGCCGGCGCCGCCGCGTCACTTCATCAGCGACTGAGCGGCGTCGCCAGCCTGACGTGGAGCTCCTTCAGCTGGCGTTCCTCGACGCTGGCCGGCGCGTTCATCAACAGGTCCTGTCCCTGCTGGTTCAGCGGGAAGGCGATGACCTCCCGAATCGCCTGCTGGCCGGCGAGCAGCATGACGATCCGGTCGATGCCGGGCGCCAGCCCCCCGTGCGGCGGGGCGCCGTAGCGGAAGGCGTTCAGCATGCCGCCGAACTGCCGCTCCACCTCGGCGGCGGAATAGCCGGCGATCTCGAACGCCTTGAGCATGACCTCGGGGCGGTGGTTCCGAATCGCGCCCGAGCAGAGCTCATACCCATTGCAGACGATGTCATACTGGTAGGCCAGGATCTCAAGCGGATCGGAGCCCTCCAGCGCCGCCAGCTCACCCTGCGGCATGGAGAAGGGATTGTGGGAGAAGTCCACGTGGTTGGACTCCTCGTTCCATTCGTACATCGGGAAGTCGACGATCCAGCAGAACTCGAAGCGGTTCTCGTCGACCAGCTCCAGGTCGGTCCCGACCTTGGTCCGCGCCGAGCCGGCGAATTTGTAGAACGCCTTGGGATCGCCGCCGACGAAGAACGCCGCATCGCCGACCTTCAGGCCGAGCTGCTCGCGGATCGCATCGGTCCGCTCGGGTCCGAGGTTGCGTGCGATCGGCCCTGCGCCGCCTTCCTCGCCCTCGCGCCAGAACACATAACCGAGGCCCGGCTGGCCCTCGCTCTGGGCCCAGCCGTTCATCCGGTCGCAGAAAGCCCTTGAACCGCCGTTCGGCGCAGGGATCGCCCAGATGGCGTTCTTGGGGTCCTCCAGCATGCGGGCGAACAGGCCGAAGCCGCCGCCGCGGAAATGGCCGGACACGTCCTGCATGACCAGCGGGTTGCGCAGGTCCGGCTTGTCGGTGCCGTACTTTGCGATGGCCTCGCGGTAGGGGATGTGGGTGAACGGGCGCCCCGACACCGGCTTGCCGTCGGAGAACTCCTCGAACACGCCGTGCAGCACCGGCTCGATGGCCGCGAACACGTCGGCCTGGGTGACGAAACTCATCTCCACGTCCAGCTGGTAGAACTCCAGCGAGCGATCGGCCCGGGGATCCTCGTCGCGGAAACAGGGCGCGATCTGGAAGTAGCGGTCGAAGCCCGAGACCATCAGCAGCTGCTTGAACTGCTGAGGCGCCTGCGGCAGCGCATAAAACTGGCCGGGGTGCATGCGCGAGGGCACCAGGAAGTCGCGCGCACCCTCCGGGCTCGAGGCGGTCAGAATCGGCGTCTGGAACTCGGTGAAGCCCTGGTCGATCATCCGCTGGCGGATCGAGGCGATCACCCGCGAACGCAGCACGATATTCTTGTGCAGGGTCTCGCGGCGCAGGTCGAGGTAACGGTGCTTGAGCCGCAGCTCCTCGGGATAGTCAGGCTCGCCGAAGACCGGCAGGGGCAGCTCGGCCGCCTCCGACAGCACCTCCAGCGCCCGCACACGGACCTCGATCGCGCCAGTCGGCAAATTCGGGTTGACGGTGTCGTCACTGCGAGAAACGACGTCGCCGTCGACCTTGATCACGCTCTCCGCGCGCAGGCGCTCGGCAATGGCGAACGCCGGGCTCTCGGGGCTCAGCACCAGCTGCGTCAGGCCATAGTGGTCGCGCAGGTCGATAAACAGCAGGCCCCCATGATCCCGCTTGCGATGAATCCAGCCGGAGAGGCGCACAGCGGCGCCGGCGTCTTCGAGACGCAGGGCGCCGCAGGTATGGGAGCGATAGGCGTGCACGCCTGAAATCCTCTGGATTCGAAAGGCGGCGAAGGGCGCACGGCCGTTTGGGGTTGTCAACTCTCCCCTCACCCACCCGGCGTTTCTCGTCGACGACCTACGCGTACTGGGCCGTCACCTGGGCCTGGTGGAGCGGGAGGGCGAAGCTGGCGGTGGTGCCCTGGCCGGGCTCGCTCTTCAGGTCGAGGACGCCGTTGTGCATCTGGACCAGGGACTTGGTCAGGGCCAGCCCCAGGCCTGAGCCCTGCTGGCTCTTGGAGAGCTGGCTCTCGATCTGCTCGAACGGCTGGGCCAGGCGGATCATGTCCTGCTCGGAGATGCCGATGCCGGTGTCGTGGACGCTGACCCGCACCCGCTCGCCCTGGCCGCCGATCTCCAGCGCTCCCCCGACGGTCACCTGCCCGCCCCTTGGTGTGAACTTCACCGCATTGGACAGCAGGTTCAGCAGCACCTGCTTGAGCGCCCGGTAGTCGCCCTCGACCTCGGGCAGGTCCGGCATGTCGACCAGCAGGTCCAACCCCGCCGATTCTGCGCGGTTCCGCATGAGACGGACGGCGTCCTCGACCACCTCTTCCAGGCGCATCGGCTCGAACTTGAGGTTCAGCTTGCCGGCCTCGATCTTGGCCATGTCGAGGATGTCGTTGATCAGCGCCAGCAGGTGCTGGCCGGAATTGAGGATGTCCTGGGCGTACTCGGCGTAGCGTTTGTCGCCCAAGGGGCCGAACAGCTCGCCCACCATGATCTCGGAGAAGCCGTTGATGGCGTTGAGCGGCGTGCGCAGCTCGTGGCTCATGTTGGCGAGGAACTCGCTCTTGGCCTTGTTGGCCCCCTCGGCGCGGATCTTCTCGGCCTCGTACTTGCGAGCCAGCTCGGCCAGCTGGTCCTGACTCCGCTGGAGATCGAGGACGGCGCCGCGCAAGGCCTCCTCGTTGAGCCGGCGCACTTCCTCCTGGTGCTTGATGGCGGTGATGTCGACCGCGGTCACCACCATGCCGCCTTCCGCCGTAGGCCGTTCGGAGACCTGCAGCCAGCGGCCGTCATTCAGTTCGATCTCCCGTGCGCCGCCCTCCCCGAGCGCCGACGGATGTTCCTGCTTGATCGCCAGCTGGGTGAAGCGGGCAATGCTGTCGCGCGAGGCGCCGGGCTTGAGGATCCGCGGCTCCAGCGAGAAGAACGAGCGGAAATTGTTGTTGCACAGGAGCAGTCGCCCCAGGCGGTCCCACAGGACGAAGGCTTCAGACAGGCTGTTGATGGCGTCGCGCAGCCGTGTCTCGGCGGCCTGGGCCCGCGCCTGGGCGATCCGCTCCTCGGTGACGTCCAGGGCGACGCCGATGATCCGGCGATAGCCCTTCGGTCCCGGATTCAGCCCCTGCCCGCGCGCATCGATCCAGGCCGAGCGTCCGTTGCGATCTGGCACCCGGAACGACACGTCGAAGGCGCCCTGCTCGCGCGCGGCATCGAGCGCCTGACTCACGCGCTGGCGGTGATCGGGGGCGATGCGGGCAAGCACCTGCGCGCTTTCGACCTCGCCCCCGCCGCCCCAGCCGAGGATCGCGCCGGTGACGTCGGACATGAAGACGCGGTCGGCCTCCAGGTCCCACTCCCAGATCCCGCAGCGTGCGGCTTCCACAGCCAGGCGGAACCTCTGTTCGGTGTCGGTGAAGGCCCGGTGCGCGGCGCGTGCGCGCCGGCTCTGCATCATCAGCAGCAGCGTCAGCAGGATGCCGATGATCAGCGGCCCGAAGGCGGTGACCAGGTCCATGGCCATGTGGTTCGGCGCGACCTGCGCGGCCGTCCCCGGCGCACCGGCCAGCACCACCAGCCCGCCTTCGCCGGCGGGTCGCACGGCGAGCTGGACGGCGGCGCCGTCCGGCAAAGTCCCCTGTGCCCGGCCGGAAGCGACGTCCGCGGGCGAGATCGACAGGCCCTCCTTCACCGTCGAAGCCTGGTCCAGGCCGCCGGGCCCCCGGGCGGCGACCAGTACGCCCTCGGGGGTAGCGATGACCTGTATCGGCGCGACGCGATCCCTGCCCAGCAGGCGTTTGGGTTCGATCGCGGCGACGATCTCGGCCGGACCCTGCGGGCCCGGCGCAGGGGCGGCGGCATAGACCCATCCGCCGAAGTGCCCGACCCAGAAGCTCTTGCCCGACGCCCGGGCTGCGGCGGCGGCGCGGGTCCACTGGGCGCCGGCGGCCGTTCCGCTCTGGGCCAGGACCGTGTCGTCGACCACGGCCGCCGCGGACGCCAGCGGGGCCGCCTTCAGCACCAGTTCGGCCGAATCGATCGGACTGGCCGGCGACCGGGCCGCCGTCTCCCGCGCAGCCGCCAGAGCGGCGCGAACGGCGGCCAGGGCCCCCTCGACCTGCGCCGCCGCGTGGCCGGCCTGGGCGGAAAGCTGGGCGTCGGTCTGGACCTGCGGGTCGTTTGACCGGGTGATCTGCCGGGTGGCGAACACCGCGTAGATCCCCATCATCACCAGGGCCGTCAGCACCGCGACGCGAATGTGGGCGGGAGAGCGCGCGCGGGCAAACGCCGTCGAACCGGTGAAATCGGCGTCGGCCTCAGAACCGCTCCTGCCGCCGCGCCCGCGGTTCGCCAACCTCAAAAGCTCCCCTCGATCGCGATGACCTTGGATTGAGCCAATCCAAGGTCATGAAACGTGATCACGTCTAAGCATTCAGACCAGGATTCGCGCGGAAAACCGGTATCCACTCTTCCGCATCCCGCTCTGCCGATTCACTTCGGCCACAGCTTACGCGGGGGCCTTTCCCGTCGGAAGCGGATTGCGTGCAGCGGCCGCGATCAGCCCCAGCCCTCGACCGCTCCTACACGCCGGGCGCGGACCGCCGGCGGGCGTTGGTAGGTGGGTTCCGGCGTCGGGCGCCCGAAGCGCCAGCCCTGGCCATACTTGACCCCGATCTTGATCAGGGCGTCGACTGCCTCGCCGGTCTCGACCATCTCGGCGATCGCCAGGATGCCGAGCTCGTCGCAGAGCTGGACAACGTGGCGCACCAGGGCGGTGTCACGACCGGATTCGGCCACTTCCCTCACGTACTGCCCGTCGATCTTCACGCCGTCGACGGAGAACGACTTCAGATAGGCCATCGACGCCGCTCCCGCGCCGAAGTCATCCAGGTGTACGGCCGCGCCATGCTGGCGCAGGCGCTGGATGCTGGTGTTGGCGAAGTCCAGGTCGTCGAAGGTCGCGCTTTCGGTGACCTCGAAGATCAGCCGGCTGGCGACGCTGGGGTCGGCGGTGATGAGTTTCAGGATGTTGGTCATGAACCCGGGCCGCATCAGCGACCGGGCCGAGACGTTGGCCGACAGACGCAGGCGCCCGTTTCCCTTGGCCTTGAGCTTGTTGATGATCTGCTCGGCGATCGCCAGGTCCAGGCCTTCGATCAGCTCGAGCTCCTCGGCCATCTTGATCGCCTTGGCCGGGCTCTTGTTCGGTTCAAGCCGCACCAGGGTCTCGAAGTGGTCGAGCTCCAGGCTCTCCAGCTCCACCACCGGCTGGTAGACCAGCTGGAACTGCCGGTCCTTCACGGCTGTAGAGAAGGCGCTGGCCTGGCTGACAGTGTTCTCGAGCACGGTCTGGAAGGCGGTCTTGGCGCTGGCCGAGCCGTCCTTCAGGAAGCTGTCGAGGGCGAACCGAAGCGCGCGCATGGTTTGCAGCGTCGCAGCCTCAGGCGTCAGGGCCAGCGACGCCGACTTGGCGTCTACCGCCGCGCCTGCGTTCGCCGCGGCCTTCTCGAGCCGGCTCAGCAGGTGGTCGGGCGTCTCGGAGCGATTGCGGATCAGCGCGTATTGATCGACCCCCAGCCGGGCCGCGCCTTCGCCACGGTAGGATTCGGAACGGATGGCGGCCGAGATGCGCCGCATCACCTCCTCCGACTTCAGATCGTCGAAGCTCTCGGCTGCACTTTCCAGGCCCTTGAGTTCCACCAGCTCGACATTGAGGTCCAGGCCGGCGGCGCGGGCCCCGTCGAGCAGTTTCTGGGTAGCGGCCATGAACCCGGCGTGGTCGTGCAGGCCATAGGCGCCGGCCGGCGCCGCCCCTTCGGCCTCCAGTACGCCAGGCGCCAATGCAACCACGCACGAGATGTTCGGCGCTACCTGGGGCAGCCGGCAGGCAGAGAACGCGCCAAATCGCCGCATGGTGCGCCCGCCGGGGAGCGGCAGCTCGATCCTGATCGGCCCCCGCCTGTCGGCCGAACCGAGGCCGGCGATCAGGGCCTCAACCAGGTCGTGATCGTGAGCGGCGAACAGCTCTCGCCAGGACTTTCCCATCGCCGTCGCCTGGTCCATGCCAAGCACGCGCTGGGTCGCCCCCATCAGGAAGACGACTTTGCCCTCCGGGTCGATCTCGAGCAGGAGATCGGCGCTGGCGAAGGCGAAACCTAGGAACCGGGCGGCATTGTCGGTCACGGGCAATCTGGCCTGATGAACAGTCGAGGCCACGTTAGCGCCGCGCCAGTTAAAAAGTGGCGCCCCGCCCCCCCTTGCAAGGGCCTCAGGCCAGGGCCCGCGTGGCCAGCTCGTAGACGTTCTTGGACAACCCTTCACTCGCCGCGATCCGCTCCAGCTCGGCCTTCATCAGCGCGCCCAACTGCGCGTCGTACCGGCGGAATCCGCCCAACGGTTCGACCAGGCGTGCGGCGATCATCGGATTGAACCGGTCGACGGCGAGGATCTGGTCCGCCAGGAAGCGATAGCCCGCGCCGGTCGGATCGTGGAAACCGGAGGGGTTGAAGTGAGCGAAACTGGCGACGAGGGCGCGCAGGCGATTGGGGGTCTTGGGATCGAACGCCGGATGCGCCGTCAGCCCCAGCACCCGCCCCAGCGTCGAGGGCCCAGGCGCACGGGCCTGGATGGCGAACCATTTGTCGACAACCAGCGGCTCGGCTTTCCAGCGGTCATAGAAGGTGGTCAGCGCCTGATCGAACGGCTCTCCGCCAATCTGCATCAACGCCTGCAGCCCCCCCATGGCGTCGGTCATGTTGGACGCCGCGCCGAAGTGGCGGACCGCCCGCTCGATCGTCTGCGCGGTGGGATCAGCGGCCAGCAGCTCCAGGGCCGAATTGGCAAGGGCCCGGCGGCCGGCGCTCTGGGCGTCCGGCGAGAACGGCCCAGCCGGGTCCAGCGCGTCGTGCATGCGCTCCAACTGCGGTCCGAGGTCGCGGGCCAGCCTCGACCGCAGCGCGTCGCGGGCGGCATGGATGGCCTGGGGATCCGCGCCGGGCGCCATGGCCAGGGCCAGATCACCCTCGTCAGGCATCTCCAGCAAAAGGGCGGTGAACGCAGGCTCAGCCGACTGGTCGGCGATGGCGCGGCCGAGCGCGCCGGCGAACTTCGCTTCCCCCGCGTCATCGGTGTGGCCTCCAGCGCGTGCGAGGATCAGCTCACGCGCCAGATCCTGACCGGCCTCCCAGCGATTGAACAGGTCCGGGTCCGAAGCCAGAAGCACATAGCGGTGCTCGCCAGGTGAATCCGTCTCCAGGACCACGGGTGCTGAAAAGCCCCGCAACAAGGACAGGACCGGGCGTGCGCCGACGCCCTCCAGACGCACCTGCATGTCCGCGCCTTCGAGAACGATGGTCGCGTCTTCCGCCGCCATGTCGGCTCCAGGCGCGCGGAAGGCCAAGGGCTTGCCGTCCTCGTCCAACAGGCCGATCCGGACCGGGATCGGCGCCGGTGACTTCTCGGGCTGGCCGGGCGTGGGGTTGGTCGCCTGCCGCAGGCTCAGGTCCAGCGCTTTTCCAGCCGGATCGTAGCGCGACGTGATTTCCAGCTTGGGGGTGCCTGCCTGGCTGTACCAGGTGAAGAACGGCGACAGGTCCCGGCTCGACTTTTCCGCAAAGCAAGCGACGAACTGCTCCACCGTCGCCGCCGTCCCGTCCCAGCGCTCGAAATAGAGATCCATGCCCCGCCGGAAATCGTCGGGCCCCAGCAGGGTCTCCAGCATGCGGATCACCTCCGCGCCCTTTTCGTAGACGGTGGCGGTGTAGAAGTTGTCGATCTTCAGATAGCTCGACGGGCGTACGGGGTGGGCCAGCGGCCCGGCGTCCTCGGCGAACTGGCGGCCGCGCAGCGCCTTGACGTCCTTGATCCGCTGCACCGCCCGCCCGCGCTGGTCGCCCGAGAAACTCTGATCGCGGAAGACGGTCAGGCCTTCCTTCAGGCACAGCTGGAACCAGTCGCGACAGGTGATCCGGTCGCCGGTCCAGTTGTGGAAG
>FTHA01000821.1_pt1 | contig 10389 bp, 10 predicted proteins | sample 1640771 | NCBI WGS metagenome assembly FTHA01 (sample SAMEA3914789, study PRJEB12502) | metagenome | biome: forest; material: soil | place: Canada | collected 2011-07-03 | depth 0.3 m | reverse complement strand
GCCGGCGCCGGCTGATGAAGCGCTACAAGATCCAGGAAGTGATCAAGCGTCGCCAGATCATGCTGGTCCAGGTGGTCAAGGACGAACGCGGCGCCAAGGGCGCTTCGCTCACCACCTACCTGTCCCTGGCCGGCCGCTACTGCGTGCTCATGCCCAACACCGCCCGCGGCGGCGGAATCAGCCGCAAGATCGCCTCCGCCGCCGACCGCAAGCGCCTGAAGGACATCATCCACAGCCTCGATGTGCCCGAGGGCATGGGCCTGATCGTGCGCACCGCTGGCGCCAAGCGGACCAAGGCCGAGATCAAGCGCGACTACGAGTACCTGCTGAGGCTCTGGGAAAACATCCGCGAGGTGACCCTCAAGTCCATCGCGCCGGCGCTGATCTACGAGGAAGAGGACCTCGTCAAACGCGCCATCCGCGACATGTTCGACAAGGACATCGACGGGATCGAGGTCGAGGGCGAGGAAGGCTACCGAGAAGCCCGCGACTTCATGCGCATGATCATGCCGTCGCAGGCCAAGAAGATCCAACCCTACCGCGAACCGACGCCGCTGTTCGTCAAGCACAAGATCGAGGACGGCCTCGCCGCGATCTATTCGCCGGTCGCTCCCCTGCGCTCAGGCGGATACCTGGTGATCAACCAGACCGAGGCCCTGGTCGCGGTCGACGTCAACTCCGGCAAGTCCACGCGTGAGCGGAACATCGAGTCCACGGCGCTGAAGACCAACCTGGAGGCCGCCGAGGAGGCCGCACGGCAACTGCGCCTGCGCGACCTGGCCGGGCTGATCGTCATCGACTTCATCGACATGGAGGAGTCGAAGAACAACCGGCTGGTGGAGAAGAAGCTCAAGGACTGCCTGAAGGACGACCGCGCCCGTATCCAGATGGGCAAGATCTCCTCCTTCGGCCTGATGGAGCTCTCGCGCCAGCGCCGCCGCACGGGCGTCCTGGAAGGCACCACCCACGTCTGCCCCCATTGCAACGGCGTGGGCCGCGTCCGGTCCGTGGAATCCAGCGCCCTGTCGGCGCTGCGCGCGGTCGAGATCGAGGCGGCCCGCCACGGGGCGGGGGCTCTGACGCTGAAGGTCCCCACGGCCGTCGGGCTCTATATCCTGAACGAGAAGCGCGCCAACCTCACCCGGTTGCACCACCATCTCGGGCTGCTCGTCACGGTCCAGCTCGACGAGGCCGTCGGGCACGCCGATCATGAGATCGAACGGACGGCGACCCTGGCGGACGGCGAAGGGCGGCCTGCCTTCGACCCCGCGGTCGCCCTGGCCCAGATCCCGCCTGAATTGGATGAACCCGACTTCGTCGCGGAAGACGACGAGGACGAGGAGGAGGAAGGAGAGTCGGTCCAGGCCGACGCCGAGGTCTCCGTCCGCTCCGATGACGGCGAGCCGCGCCGTCGCCGCCGCCGCCGCAGAGGCCGGCGCGACGAGGAAGGCGGCGCCGAGGCGCGCGGCCCGCGGCAGGACACTGACGCCGAAGACAGCGTCGAAACCGAAGAGCAGGCGGTCGATGGTGCGCCCCGGACCGGTGAGGACGATCAGGGCGAAGACGCCCAGGGACGCTCACGCCGTCGCCGCCGGCGCGGCCGCCGCGGCGGCCAGCGGGTTCGCGAGGACGAGCGCCCGGCCGACGCCTACGGCTGGACGCGGGCGCGCACTCCGGACGGATCTGATCCCTACGGCTGGTATGACACCGCTCAGGGCGCTGCGCCGCGCCCGGCCGAGCCTGCCGCCAATGACGAACGGCCTGCCGCTTCACCGCCAATCGCCGCAGCCGCGCCGATGGCCAGGGTCGAGGACGCAGACATCTGGGTCGAACTGCCAGCAGAGCCCGAACCCGCCAAGCCGGCGCGGGGCCGCAGCCGCCGCGGCAAGGCGCCCGTGGTCGCCGACGACGCCGTAGCGGCGGTCGAACCTGCCGCCGTGGTCGAGGTCCTGCCTGCCGCCAGTGAAGGCGACGAGGCGCCCGCCGCGAAACCGGCGCGACGTCCGCGCCGGACCAAGGCGGCCATAGCGGCCGAAGCGTTGGCGGAAGAAGCGCCACCGGAATCTGTCGCAGTGGAACCGGCCCCGCCCGCACCCGTGGCCGTCGCCGTCGAGCCTGTTCCAGTCGCCGCTGCGGCCGAGCCTGCTCCGCCGCAGGACCCAGATCCGGCCGAGGTGACGGCCCCTCCGGCGGCGCCCCGCCGGGGGTGGTGGCGCCGGGGCTGAGTCGGTAAGGTCGGTCGGGGCGTGCAATCCCGCTTCGGCGCGGGTTCGGCAGGAGCAAGTCCAATGGCCGACGTTGGCGTGCGCGCTCGATCTCCCGCCGGGGCGTTACGTCGCCGCCTCGCGACCGGGGTCGCCGCCTGCCTGACGATCGTCTCCCTGTGCGCACCAGCGGCGCCCCGCGCCCAGGACAGCTCCCTGACGGACGGCGCCTTGATCCGCGACACCGAGATCGAGGAGATCCTGCGCCAGGACACCGATCCGATCTTCGTCGCCGCCGGGCTCAACCCGAAGGCGGTGACGATTCACATCATCGGCTCCAACGACATGAACGCCTTCGTTTCCGGCGGGCAGCAGATGTTCCTCTTCTCCGGCCTGATCATGAAGGCCGAGAACCCGAACCAGCTGATCGGCGTGATCGCCCACGAAACCGGCCACATGGCCGGCGGCCACCTGGCGCGGTCCGGCGAGGGCGAACGCTCGGCGATGAGAACGTTCCTGCTGACCATGGGCCTGGGCATCCTGGCGGCCGTGGCCGGGGCGCCCGACGCCGGCGCCGCGCTGATCTACAGCTCCAGTTATTTCGCCACCCTGGACTATCTCGGCTATTCGCGGATCCAGGAGGCCGACGCCGACCAGGCTGCGGCGACCTATCTCGAGCGGGCGGGCGAGTCCGGCAAGGGCCTCGTCGAGTTCTTCGACAACTTCCGCTACGAGGAGATCTTCTCCCACGCCAAGCAGTATCCGTTTTTCCAGAGCCATCCACTGACGTCCGACCGGATCGAGGCCTTGCGGGTCAGGGTGGAGAAGAACGCCCACTACGATGCCGTGGACACGCCCGAGGCGATCGCGCGGCACAGGCTGATGGTCGCCAAGCTCAAAGCCTTCATCAACTCTCCGATGCAGACCTTTGTCGACTATAAGGAAAGCGACAAATCGTTCCCAGCCCGCTACGCCCGCGCCATCGCCTATTACAAGGAGACCGAGCCGGACAAGGCGATCAAGGCGATCGACGGCCTGATCATCGACTACCCCGACAACCCCTACCTCTATGAGCTGAAGGGCCAGGTGCTGTTCGAGTCCGGCAGGGCCAAGGAAGCCGAGGCGCCCTATCGCAAGTCCGTGGCGCTGAAGCCCGACGCCTCGCTGCTGCAGGTCAGCCTGGGGCAGACCTTGGTGGCCGAGGACGATAAGACCAAGCTCGACGAGGCGATCTCGCACCTGAACCACGCCCTGGACCTGGAAAAGGACAACGCCTTCGCCTGGCAGGTTCTGGCCCAGGCCTACGACGCCAAGGGCGACGGCGGGATGGCGCGTCTGGCCACCGCGGAACAGAATTTCGCGCTTGGCCAGGCCAAGGATGCTCGCGCATTCGCCATGCGGGCCCGTGAGTTGCTGCCGCGCAATACGCCGCAGTGGCGGCGGGCCACCGACATCGTGCTTGTGTCGCAACCTTCCAACGACGATCTGAAGGCGATCGGCCGGCAAGGCGGATGACTCCGCCGACCAGAGCCCGCCACTTCCGGAGATCTTACTGCATGCGCCTCCCCGCCCTCGTCCTTGCGGCCTTCGCAAGTTTCGCCCTCGCCGGCTGCACGCGCGCGGCCGAGGACTCGCGATTCGGGGAAAAGGTCCGCGCCTATCTGCTCGCCCACCCGGAAGTGATCCAGGAGGCGGTCGAGAAGCTGCAGGAGAAGCGGCAGGCCGAGGCCACGGCGCAATACCAGGACTCGCTCGCCAAAGGTAAGGCCGCCCTGCCCGCCGTGCGCCAGAAGCTGGAGCGGGACGCACGCGACTTTGTCGCCAATCCTTCCGGCAGGATCACTCTCACCGAGTTCTACGACTACCGCTGTCCGCACTGTGTCAACGCCGCGGGCAAGGTGCTGGAGATCATCCGCGCCAATCCGGATGTCCGCGTCGTATTCAAGGAAATGCCGATCTTCGGGGCGACATCCGAGCACGCGGCTCGCGCGGCCATCGCGGTGAAGGCCAAGGGCGGCGACTATGTCGGCTTCTATCGGACGCTGATGTCGACGCCGGGACTGAACGACGAGGCAGTGGACCAGTTCGCCCGGGCGCTGGGCGTGGACCCGGTCAAAGCCCAGTCCGGCCCCACCCGCGACGCCGCCGACACCCAGATCGCCGACGTGCACAAGCTGGCGACAGCCCTGCACATTGACGGCACCCCGGCCTTCATTGTCGGCGACGAAATCATCCCCGGCGAAGACATGGACGCCGTCCAGGCCGCCATCACCAAGGCCCGCGCCGCGGTCAACAAGAGCTGACGGGCAGACCTTCCGTCGCCATCGGCGACGCTTCATTACCGTCTTGAACCACGAAAAACACGAAAAGCACGAACGGGCAGCCCTCCTTCAGAAGGCCTCCGGCGGAGCGATTCGGCCGTTACGTTCGTGCTTTTCGTGTTTTTCGTGGTTCCAATTCTTGCTCAGATCAGGCCCGCGAGCGGGGAGGACGGGTCGGCATACATCCGCTTGGGCATGCGGCCGGCGAGGTAGCTTTCGCGGCCGGCGATCACCGCATGCTTCATGGCGCGCGCCATCCGGATCGGGTCCTTGGCCGCCGCGATGGCCGTGTTGACGATCAGGGCGTCGCAGCCGAGTTCCATGGCCACCACCGCGTCTGACGCCGCGCCGACCCCCGCGTCCACCAGGACCGGCACCTTGGCCTGTTCGACGATCAGGCGGATGTTCACAAGGTTCTGCAGGCCCAGTCCCGAGCCGATCGGAGCGCCCGCCGGCATGATCGCTGCGGCGCCCGCCTCCTCCAGCTTGCGGCAGAACACCAGGTCGTCCGTGCAATAGACCATGCACTGGAAGCCCTCGGCGACCAGCAGTTTCAGCGCCCTGAGCGTCTCCTCCATGTCTGGATAGAGGGTCCGCGCGTCGGTCAGCACCTCCAGCTTGACCAGATCCCAACCGCCGGCCTCGCGGGCGAGCCGCAGGGTGCGGACCGCTTCCTCGCCGGTGGAACACCCGGCCGTGTTGGGCAGGTAGGTGAAGCGCTTGGGATCCAGGAAGTCGGCCAGCCGCGGTTGGCTGGGATCGGACAGGTTCACCCGCCGCAGCGCCACGGTGACGATTTCCGCGCCGGCTGCCTCGGCCGCGGCGGCGTTCTGAGCGTAGTCCTTGTACTTGCCGGTGCCGACGATCAGCCGCGACGTGAAATTCCGGCCCGCGACGGTCCAGAACTCGTCGCTCCTGTCGGCTTCAGCGACCTTGGTCTGAACATTCATGGCGGCCTCCTGACCATCGGTTGGAGACCCGGGGCGCCAAAGGCGGTCTACGGACGGAGGTCCGCGTTCCCATCCCTTCGCCGGCATGACCCGGATCAGGTTCAGCGGGTCGCCGCGCCGATGCTGCGGCCTCTCAGTCCCTCTGGCGGGACTCCCCGGAGAACAGCCGCGAACCTACGCTCCTGGCTGTTAGGGTCAATCCGCGTCGGACTTCAGCCGCCGCCCACGAACTGCACGATCTCCAGCCGGTCGCCGTCGGTGAGACGCGCGGAGCCGAACGTAGAACGCGGCACGATTTCGAGGTTGCGCTCGATGGCCACCTTGCGCGGATCAAGGCCCAGCGCCTGGATCAGCCCGGAGACATCGGCGATCCCGTCGAAGCGCCGTTCCTCGCCGTTGACCGTCAGCCGCATCGCTCGATGTGTTCCGTTCCGCTGCTCAGCCTTGTGACCCCCCGCGCACCTGGATACAAGACGGCGGAATCACGGCGGGCCTGATGGCGAAACCGATCTATGTGCTCAACGGGCCCAACCTCAACCTCCTGGGGGTGCGCGAGCCGGACATCTACGGGGCTGAGACCCTGGACGACGTCAAGGCGCGCTGCGAGCGCAGGGCGGCCGCCCTGGGATTCGCCGTGGTGTTCCGCCAGACCAACCACGAAGGCGAGCTGATCGACTGGGTCCACGAGGCCCGCGTCGAATCCAGCGCCGTGGTGATCAACCCGGCCGGCTATGGCCACACCTCGGTGGCGCTGCTGGACGCCCTGAATACCCTGGCTCAGCCGATCGTCGAGTGCCATCTCTCCAACCCGGTATCGCGCGAGCGCTTCCGCCATTTCAACTACGTGTCGCTCGCGGCGACGGGAACCGTGTCGGGTTTCGGAGCTTCGAGTTACGAGCTGGCCATCGAGGCGGCGGCAGGCCTGATCGCCGCCGCCCCTTCGGCCTGAACTGAGAACATAGGCGTCGCTGCATGACCGAAGACACCGGCAAGGAAGAGCTGATCGACGTCGAGCTGGTGCGCAAGCTCGCCGATCTCCTGGCCGAGTCTGGACTGACCGAGATCGAGGTCGAGCGCGGGGGTTTGAGGATCAAGGTGGCCCGCAGCCTGACCGTCACGGAAGTGCAGACCGTTCCAGCCCTGCCCGCGACCGCTGGCCTGCTTGCCGCGCCCCAGCCCCGGCCGGCCGCCCCTGCCCCAGAGGAGGAGCCGCGCGGGGAGCTGGTGAAGTCGCCGATGGTGGGGACCGTCTACCTGCAGGCCAACCCGGGCGACCCGCCGTTCGTTCAGCTCGGCGCGAGCGTCGCGGCCGGCCAGACCCTGATGATCATCGACGCGATGAAGACCATGAACCCGATCCCTGCGCCGCGCGCCGGGCGGGTGCTGCAGATCCTGGTCGATGACGAACAGCCGGTGGAGTTCGGCGAGCCCCTCGTCGTCCTCGAGTGACGCGCTGATGTTCGAGAAGATCCTGATCGCCAACCGCGGCGAGATCGCGCTTCGAGTCCACCGGGCCTGCAAGGAAATGGGGATCGCCACCGTGGCGGTCTATTCCGAGGCGGACGCCACCCTGATGCACGTGCGCCTGGCCGACGAGAGCGTCTGCATCGGCCCGCCGGCGGCCTCCAAGAGCTACCTCAACATCCCCAACATCATCTCGGCAGCCGAGATCACCGGTGCCCAGGCGATCCATCCGGGCTACGGCTTCCTGTCCGAGAACGCGCGTTTCGCCCAGATCGTGGAGGCGCACGGGATCACCTTCATCGGACCCAAGGCCGAGCACATCGCCATGATGGGCGACAAGATCGCGGCCAAGGCGGCGGTGAAGGCCGCCGGCATCCCGGTCGTTCCGGGCTCGGACGGCGCGATCACCGACGAGGACGAGGCGATCGCTGCAGCCGATGTCATCGGCTATCCCGTGCTGGTCAAGGCGGCCGCCGGCGGTGGTGGCCGGGGGATGAAGGTCGCCCTCACCCGCGACGATGTGGCCGAGGCTGTTTCCACCGCCCGCGCGGAGGCCAAGGCCGCATTCGGCGACGACAGCGTCTACCTGGAGCGTTACCTGGCCCGTCCGCGCCATATCGAGCTGCAGGTGATCGCCGACTCCTTCGGCAACGTCTGCCACTTGGGCGAACGGGACTGCTCGCTGCAGCGCCGCCACCAGAAGGTGATGGAGGAGGCGCCCTCCCCGGTCATCGACACGGCCATCCGCGAGCGCATCGGCGCCACGGTCGTCGAAGCCATCTCGAAGATCGGCTACCTCGGCGTCGGCACCATCGAATTCCTCTACGAGGACGGCGAGTTCTTCTTCATCGAGATGAACACCCGGCTGCAGGTCGAGCACCCTGTCACCGAGGCGATCACCGGCATCGACCTGGTGCGCGAACAGATCCGCGTCGCCGCCGGGTTGCCCCTGTCCTTTTCCCAGGCCGAGGTGGTGTTCGAAGGCCACGCCATCGAATGCCGGATCAACGCCGAGAACCCGCGGACCTTCACACCCTCGCCCGGGCTGGTGACGGACTTCCATGCCCCCGGCGGTCTGGGCGTACGGCTCGATTCGGCGCTCTACGCCGGCTATTCGATCCCGCCCTACTACGACAGCCTCGCCGGCAAGCTGATCGTCCACGGCCGCGACCGCGCCGAGTGCCTGGCGCGCCTCAAGCGCTCGCTGGGCGAGATGGTGGTCGGCGGCATCGAGACCACCATTCCCCTGTTCCAGGACCTGCTCGCTCAGCCCGACATCATCAAGGGCGAGTACAACATCCACTGGCTCGAACAGTGGATCAAGGCGGGCGGCTGACGCCGCCGTGTCGGACTTCACCGTCGAGGACCTGATCGCCTGTTACCGCCGCGGGGTGTTCCCCATGGCCCAGACGCGCAACGACGACCACATCTACCTGATCGACCCCGATGAGCGCGGCGTCATCCCGCTGGAGACCTTCCATGTGCCGCGGCGCCTGGCCCGGGTGGTCCGCGCGGACCGCTTCCAGGTGAAGATCGACAGCGCCTTCCGCGACGTGGTCTCCCAATGCGCCCGGCCGCGCCCCGGCCGCACCGACACCTGGATCAGCCGGCCGATCCAGGAGCTCTACCAGGACCTGTTCCTGCGCGGCCTCGCCCACAGCGTTGAAGCCTGGCTGGACGGACAGTTGGTGGGCGGCCTTTACGGCGTCTCGATCGGCCGGGCGTTCTTCGGCGAGAGCATGTTCTCGGTGGAGACCGACGCCAGCAAGGCCGCGCTGGTGCATCTGGTCGCGCGCCTGCGCGCCGGAGGCTATCGCCTGCTCGACACCCAGTTCATGACCGAACACCTGGCGCAGTTCGGGACGGAGGAAATCCCCCGCAAGGAATACCTGAAGCGCCTGGACCCGGCCCTGCTCGGCGAGGCCGACTTCTACGCCCTGTCGACCTATGCGTCCGGCGAGGCGGTGCTGCAGGCGATCGGCTCGACCTGACTAGGGCGTCGAAGCCTGTTTGCAGGCGACGAGCCACGCGTCATACACGGGGTGCTCGAACGGATGCGGGCCGGGGTTGTCGGTGAACATCCAGCCGCGGAACACCAGCTTGGTGGGATTGGCCGGCCGTCCAGGGGCGGCCGGGGGCTGGGAGTCGATCTCCAGGTGGGCGGCCGATCCGGGCTGGTTGTCGACGCCGCTCTGGCAGGTGTTCACCAGGAAGATCAGGCCCTTGTAGCGGATGAACTTGTGCAGCGGGGCCTCGAAGCGGAGGTTGTCCGCCGTCACCTTGTCGAGAACCTGGATCACCGCGGCGGTGTAGAGCGTCCGGCGCGGGGGCGGCGGCTGGACCGGGGCGCTGGAAGACGACGTCAGGGGAGCGGCGGTTTCGGACGCCGGCGGGGCGGTCACTTCCTCAGGCGGCAAGACCGGGACAGCCGGGTTGGGGGCCGTTGCCGGCGCCTTTGCGGGGGTCTCGACTGCTGGGCCGGGAGGCGGCGGCTCTGCAGCCTGATCCAGCGGCTGAGCAATCGCGAGCCCGGCCACGGCGATCAGGGCCGCGGCAAGCAGGAGGCGTGACGAGACGCGGGCGGACATCCGGCCGCCGACCTAGTCCGGCTTCCAGGCCTGATAGTCCCCGGTGGCGCTGGGGCGCTCGCCGCCGCGGGCGATCGACCCTTTCGGTCGCCATGCGCCGAGGGTGCCGGTCAGGTTGGGGATGTGGGGCTGCTCCCAGGACTTGCGGGGGAGCGGCTCCTTCGTCGGCGGCTCATCGAAGGTGTAGTGCATCCAGCCATGCCAGTCGGGCGGGATCTTGGAAGGCTCGGCGTAGCCCCGGTAGATCACCCAGCGCCGCTTGTGGTCGCCGTAGCTGTCGCGGTTGTCCTTGGCCTCGAAATAGCGGTTGCCGAACTCATCCTCGCCGATGAAGACGCCGCGCCGCGCGATCGTGAACCGCGTCCCGATCGTCGCGCCGTTCCACCAAGTGAATATCGACTTCAGCACTCTGTCCGCACCGGTTCTGCCCAGGGTGACAGGCAATAGCGGCTGGCGGCCCCACTGGCTAGGGCTGCGCTGGCGGCACGCCGCCTTGCCGCAGTTCCCGATATCAACATCTTGTGGATGAAGGCGCTGGAGGCCCAACATCTATTGCCGTCCCTGCGGGCCGTCTTTAGGCTTCGCCCGCTTGAGACGTCTTGGAGTGCGTCATGCGCTTTCAGTCCAGAATCGCCCCCGTCAGCACGCTCGAGACCGCCGTCCGGCAGATCGAGCGGCCAGACCGGATAGTGGAGGTCACAGCGCCGCGCGCCTGGACCAGCGCCCAGATCGAGGCGTGGCTGGATTGGGCCCAGACCCAACCGGCCAACCTGCCCGCCAAGACCCCGCCAGCGGCCCTGGCGAATCCCACCGAGCACGCCGCCCTGCTGGACGGCGCCCTTGACCGCTATGCCCGGCGCGT
>FTHA01001485.1_pt1 | contig 10454 bp, 5 predicted proteins | sample 1640771 | NCBI WGS metagenome assembly FTHA01 (sample SAMEA3914789, study PRJEB12502) | metagenome | biome: forest; material: soil | place: Canada | collected 2011-07-03 | depth 0.3 m | reverse complement strand
TTCCTCGGCGCCGGTGTCGGGGCGGGCGTGGGCGCTGGCGTGGGCGCCGGGGTCGGAGCCGGGGTCGGCGCGGGCGTCGGGTAGAGGAAGTCCTTGGCGGTGTCGTAGGTCCCGGTCGGATCGGGCGAGACGAGGGTCAAGGCGCCCGGCGCGCTCGACGAGGTCCCCCAAGCGGCCGCGTAGATGTAATAGTTGTTGGCCGGGTTCGCGCCGCCCGCCGTGAGCGTGCCCGCGGTGACGTTGGCGCCTTCCAGGTCGACGTATCCGTTGGTGGCGGTCACATCGCCGCCCGAGATGTCGCCGGTCCCGACCGACGGAGCGGTGACGAGCCCCGCGCCGGGCGTGCCGGTGATCGAGGTGGCGACGAAGTTGGTGGCGGCCTGGCCGGCGTTGAAGCTCACGCCCCCGCCGCCATTGAGGGTCACCGATCCGTTGATGGACGTCACCGACTGGAGGGCGATCTGCCCCGTGGCGGTGATGCTGAGGTCTCCCGAGGTCCCGAGGTCGGACGCGAAGCTGAAGCCCCCGCCGGTCACATTGACGGTCAGGGCGCCGCCGAAGCCGGCGACGGGCGGCCCGCCCAGCTCGACCGTCGTTCCAGTCAGGGAGATGTCGCCGGGGACGGCCAGGGTCGCGGCGCTCAGGTCGAGGTCGCCCGCCGCGGTGGCGGTCAGGCTGCCGCTGGTGGCGAACGGACCGGCGCCGCTGGTGATCGTGCCTACGGTCGTGAGGTCGCCGCTGACGTCGATCAGGACGTTGTCGTCGGCGTTCAGGTTCACCGTACCGGCGCCGGTGACGCCCCCGGATCCTCCGGACAGGCCCGGACCCGAACCGGTGTCCTGGGCGTAGCCGAGGTAGACGTTGCCGGTCTTGCCATCGCTGCTGTTGAAGCCGGCGGGATCGAAGGCGGTGATCTGCAGGGTCTGCCCCGCGCCGCCGAAGGTCATGCGGGTCAGCGAGGCATAGCCGTCGTTGGCTGTGAGCGTGACGTCGCCCCCGGTCGCGTCGACCGAGCCCACGTCGACGAAGGCCTGGCCCCGGCTGCCGCCATTGTAATAGCCCACGGCGGTGACGCCGTTCCCCGCCGTGAGCGACGTGGCGTGGACGCTGGTCCCTTCCAGGTCGATGGCGCCCCCCGCGGTGACGGCCACGGTGTTGATCGGACCTGTGCCGACGGTCGAGGGCGCGCCCGTCGTGGAGGTGGCGGTGAAGTCGCCGCTGGCCGAGGCGGCGCCGCGCAGGTTGATCGAGCCGTCGGCGCTGAGCGCGGCGTCCCCGCCATTGGCCTGCAGCGTGGAGTTGACGAAGATGAAGCCGTTGGTCGTGATGCTGACGCCGCCGCCGGCGGTTAGGCTGGTGAGGAATATGTTGCCGCCGAACGAGCCTGCGCCCGTCAGGGTGATGTCGGAACCGGCCTGGATCGCTCCGCTCGACTGGACCTGGCCGCTGCTGAGGATCTGCACGTCCTGGTCGGCGCTGGCGCCGGGCAGGTCGATGTCCACCGACGGATAGGAGCTGCCCGGCATGTCGCTCGCCGAGCCGGGTGTGAAGGCGCCGGGGAAGCCGCTGGCGCCCGGCGTGTAGCTGGGGGCGTTGATGGTGTCGGATCCGGAGGTCAGCAGGATCTCGCCGCCCGGGCCCGTGCTGGCCTTGGTGGCGGTGATCTCGCCGCCGAGGTTGACCACCGCGTTGGTGATCCCGCTCGCGGTCAGGGACGCCATGTAGACGTTGGTCCCCTGGAACTGGGAGCCGCTGGCGGTCAGCAGCGGGTTGTCGGTGACGCGGGAGGGGTCCTTGATGATGAACTGGAGCATGTCCAGGTCGCCGGACGTCTCCTGCGCCAGGGTGATGGTGAACCCGTCCGCCGCGCCCAGCAGCACGCTGCCGGCGCCGCCCGAGCTCGCCGTCTCGTCCTGGCTCACGATCTGCGCGCCACCGCCCACATTCACGAACGGCGCGATCAGGGCGATCAGGCCGCCGTGGGCCGTCAGCTGCGGGAAGTTGCCGCCGACGGTCCCGGCCACGGTGATCCCGGCCCCGCCGCTGGTGTTGGTGGTCGCGGGGCTGCCGCTGACCGTGAACGGGAAGCTGGTGGTGGAGCTGGCGAAGCTGGTGCCGGCGATGACCCCGGTGGTGGCCAGAAGGCCGCCGACGTTGACGACCGCTGTCGACCCGAAGATCACACCGCCTGGCGCGCTGAACCAGACGTTGCCGCCGATGGGGCCGCTGGTCGTGCCGACATAGGCGTTCAGGGCGCCGTTGATCTGGACCTGCCCGGACGTCAGTACGTTCAGGGCGATGTCGCTGCGGTTGACGAAGGTGTAGTTGACCGTGTCGGTCGGGTTGATGACGTAGCTGGTCCAGTTGATCACCGTGCGGTTCGCATTGGTGGCGATCGTCATCGAGTTGGATGAGCTCGTGATGTTCGGCGGCAGCGCTGCGCCGCCGCCCACCACGGTCGTCGGCGAAGTCGGGGCGGGCAGGGCGAAGGCTTGCGGGCCCCCCAGCATCGCGGCCAGCACGCCGCAGAGCGCGCTCTTGGCCAAAAGCTCGACGCGCACCCCGCGATGGGAACGATGAATCGGGCGGGTCATAGGATGCTGGCCGTGAAGTTGATCAGGATCCGGCCCGGCGGCTTCGCCTGTCCGGGGTAGGGCGCCTGGAACGGCTGGGCGTAGGCCAGGTCGAGGTTGAAGCGGTTGGCCAGCCGCAGCGTCACCCCACCGCCGGCCGAGGTCAGGGTGCGGTTCCTCAGGATCGCGTCGCCGTTGTTCTGGATGTAGCCCGCGTCATAGAAAACATAGGGCGAGGCCACGACCAGCCGGTGCATCGGCCAGGGGCCGTAGCGCAGCTGCAACTCGCCGCCCACGCCCGAGTCGCCCAGCACCGTTCCCGGATCGTAGCCGCGCCCGACGGTGAGGTTGCCCAGCGCGAACTGCTCGTAATTGAGCAGCCGGTCGGAGGTGTATTGGCCCTGCACCTGGCCGCTGAACTGCAGCCGGCCCGCGACGGTGGTGACGACTTGGCCCGAGCCGCGCACCAGCCAGGCGTCCGACTGGCCGCCGGGCCGGGTCGTGGGGATCGAGGCGAGGCTGGCGTCGTCGCTGGCGCCGAGGCCCGAGACGCCCTTGCGGAAAGTCAGGGCGCCGGAAAACTGGAAGATGCGGCCCAGGGACTCCATGCGGGAATCGCCGTTCGCACGCAGGTAGAACACGCGCAGCCGGTCGCGATTGAGCGCCAGGCCCGCGGTGTCGGTGGACTCGTCGATGAGGTCGAAGCCGCCCGCCAGGTTCAGGTTCTGGCGGCGCAGCCGGACCAGCGGATAGGCCAGCTCCGCCTCGGCCACGAAGGAATCGCTCTGCAGCTTCAGGGCCGCCACGGACCCGCCCGGCCGCGTCTGGCCATAGACCAAGGAGCCCCGGGCGATCAGCCCTTCGCCGCCGAGCCGCGCCTCTTCCAGCAGCTGGGCGACCCACTGCTCGTCGCTGTCCAGCGTGTGATAGCCCACCAGCGAGGTGCGCTCGCCGAGGTCGGTGAGGCTGTTCACGTCGACCCGCGCCAGGGCGCCGAACCGGCCGACGGACTGGGACTCCAGGTTCTGGACGTTGGCCACCGCGTCGACGGTCTTGGCGCTCACGGTGATGTCCAGGTCGACCGCGCCCCGCTCGCCGGTGACCGAAGGGCGCACCGCCGCGCGCACCTGCACGCCCGGGATGTCGGACGCCAGCAGCAGGTAGCGCTGGGCCTTGCGCATGTCGAAGGGCGTCATGCCCCGCAGCTTGCCCAGGTAGCGCTCGACCGCGGCCTGGGCGTGGCCGGCGTCGCCGCGGATGCGCACATTGACCACGTGCGCCTCGATCACCTCCAGGACCAGGGCGCCCCCGGCCATGGTCTGCTGCGGGATCTCCACCCGCGCCAGGACGCCGTGATTGAACACGATCCGGCTGGCGCGATCGCGGATATCGCAGATGGCGGAGACCGGCAGGGTCTTGCCGATCTGATCGCTATAGGCGGGGGCGAGTTCGGCGGGCGTGAGGGCGGAGACGCCGCGGAAGCTCACCGACTGCAGGGTGAAGGTGAGCTGGGAGTCCCGCAGGGGACAGGGACCGGGCGGCTCGGCGGTGAAGATGTCGCGGGGGGCGGACGGCGCGGGCGCGAGCCTGGCTGCCGGGTTCAGCTCCTCGCGCGAGGGCTGGGCCGGCGCGGCGGAGGGGGGCGGCGCGGCCTGGGCCCGCGCCAGCACCGGCTGACACAGGAGCGCCAGCGCGGCGAGTGCGCAGGCCGCCCTCGACCTCGTCCGATCCACCAAGCCCCGGCCCCCACGCAACGCTAACAGGCGGTACGATGCCTCGTGATTGTGACTTTAGGTCCAGCGGCGAGCATCCAACAAGGAATAACGAGGACCTTGGCCCCGTAAGGGGCCTATCGCCCGTTCAAGCTCAAGGCTGCTCGCCCGAGAAGCGTCTCCCAGGCCTCGCCACGGCGCTGGCGAAGCAGGCGTGTGCTCTCGTACCAGATGCTGTCGTCCCGATCCTGCAGCCAGCGCCAGTCGCAATTGTCGGCGATGGCGATCCAGACCGGCCGGTCGATCGCGCCGGCCAGGTGGGCCACCGAGGTGTCGCAGCAGATCACCAGATCCAGATTGGCGATCACCGCGGCGGTGTCGGCGAAGTCCCCGGCGCGATAGGCCTCGCCGAGCTCGAGCGGGCGGCCCGCCCCGCCCCACTGGCTCAGCTGCTCCTCGCCGGCCCCCTTCTGCAGGCTCACCAGCTGGACCCCGGGCGCGGTCGCCAGCGGCCTGAAGGCCTCGAGCGGGATGGAGCGCCCGGGCTCGACGCGCGCCCTCCGATTGCCCTGCCAGGCGATGCCGATGCGCAGGCCATCCCTGGGCAGGGCGCCCGCCCAGGCCCGGACCTTGCCGGGATCCGCGCGCAGCTTCGGCAAGACCTCGGGCGAGAACGCGGGATCCACGCCCAGGAGGCCCGGCAGGCTCATCAACGGACACCAGAGGTCGTGGTCCGGCGCCGGCTCCTCGTTCGCGGCCACGGCGTCGACGCCCGGCAGGGACGCCAGCACCCCGGCCAGCGCCCCGGGGACATGAAGGACGATCCGCCCGACCCGCTCCCGCGCCAGGGCGGCGAAGCGCGCCGTCATGATGGTGTCGCCAAGGCCTTGCTCGGCGGCGAGCAGCAGGGTCGCTCCCGGAGCGGGGGTTCCGTCCCAGCGGGGGCTGTCGAAGGCCGAGGCCCAGGGCAGGACGCCTGTGGTCTTCAGGCGCCAATCATACTCGGGCCACGCCTCGCGCCAGCGCGCCTGCTTCAGCAGGGCGAAGGACAGGCCGTAGTGCGCATCGGCGTAGGTGGGGCTCAGCTCCAGCGCCGTCCGGTAGGCCGCCTCGGCCTCCGCCGGCCGCCCGAGCCGCAGTTGCGCGACCCCCAGGTTGTTGAACGCGGCGGCCAGGTCCGGTTGCAGCTGCGTCGCCTCCACGGCCGCGGCGTGGGCGGCTTCGAACGCGCCCTGCTGCTCGTGCAGGCCGGACCGGACCGTCAGCACGGCGGCCAGGCCGCGCCGTGTCTGATCCAGTCCCTCGTTCAGAGCGAGGCCGCGCCGATACACCGCCTCGGCGTCCGCGTGGCGCCCGAGCGCGAGCAGCGCCAGCCCGGCGTTGGCATGGGCCAGCTCGAATCCAGGATTGCGCTGCAGCACCGGGCCCAGCAGTTGCAGCGCCTCGGCGTGCCGTTGCTGGCGAAGCCGAAGCGTCGCGAGGTTGTAGGCCGCCATGTCGTGGGCGCCCTCGATGGCGAAGGCCCGTTCCAGCGCCGCCGAGGCGGCGGAGAGGCGGTCCTCGGCGGCCAGTGCGACCCCAAGCTTTCCCAGCAGGGCGGCGTGGTCCGGCGACGCCTCGGCGGCGGCCTGCAGGACCGCCAGGGCCTCGCCCGTACGCCCCTGGCGCTGCAGCAGATCGGCGGATTGCAGCGCGGCTTCGCGGCTCAGCCTGACCGGCGCCGCTTGCGGGCCGGAGGCGCTCGTCGCCAGTGGCGGCGAGCACGCCAGCGCCGCCATGTCGCCCAGGCAGCGGCTCACCGCCACGTCCAGGTCCGAATTGGCCCGCGGCTGGGGCGTCAGGGGCAGGCGCAGGGTGAAGCCGGTGAACGGCAAGGCGCGGGAGAGGAGCCGCCGGGCGCCCTCGGGCGAGAGGGTGTAGCTGACCATGCCCAGCGCGATCGTCAGCGGAACGAGCGTGGGCTCCGCGCCGGGCGCCTGGCCCCCGACGACCACCGCGTCCGGCCGCCAGCCCCAGAGCACGAAATCGTAGTCCGGCGCGGTCTGCAGCAGGCGCGCGCTGGCCGCGGCGAAGTCGGCGCAAAGGACGGCGTGGTCCTCGCACACGGTCAACGGCGCCCCGTCCTCGGCGCATCGCCGCCAGAGCGCGATGTGGGCCACGGCGCGGGCGAGGGCGCGGGGGCTGTAGAGGGACGTGTCGCCCAGCGCCTCGCGGGCCTGGGGATCGATATCGGGGATCGCCGCGGCCTCATCGAGGCTGACGATGAAGATCGGAGGGCTGTCCAGCCGCTCGCGGGTCACAGGCGATCCTAGGTCGCGGCTTCGAAGAGGTTCTGGAATTCGGCGAAGGCGGCTTCCAGCGACGGGACCGCGGCGGCGAAGGACAGGAGAGCGGCCTCGACGCCCGCGCCCTCCGTCCGCATCTCCACCGGCAAGGTCAGGGCGGGCATGGTGGCGGCCGTGCGCATGCGCAGGCCGTCCAGCACCTGGCGCAGCTGGCCGGCGGCCTTCTCTCCGCCCTGGAAGCCGTAGCTGACGATCATCGCCGGCTTGCCGGTCCATTCCCGGTAGAGGTGGTCGAGCGCGTTCTTCAATGCCGCCGGATAGCCCCAGTTGTATTGCGGCGTGACGAAGATGAAGCCGGCCGCGGCGCCGACCTTCGCGCTCCAGGCGCGCGTGTGGTCGTGCTGGTATTGGCCGAGGGCGGGGATGGTCGCCTCGTCGAAGGGCAGATGCCAGTCACGCAGGTCGACGAGCTCGAGGTCGAGCCCGGGCGCGCTCGGCAGATGGGCGATCACCCACTCGGTGACCTCGCGGCAGATCCGCGTCGGCCGGGTGCTCCCGGCGATGACCAGGACCCTGGCCTTGGCTCCGGCGACGTCTGTGTGGGTCATGGCTCTCGTCCGTTAGGCCGCGCCGGCCAGCGCCTGGCGTCCCAGGATCATGTCCGCGCCCTTCTCGGCGATCATGATCACCGGGCCGTTGGTGTTGCCGCTGATCACGTTGGGCATGATCGAGGCGTCGACCACCCTGAGCCCGGCCACGCCGCGCACCCGCAGCTCGGGATCCACCACGGCCATGCGATCGCGGCCCATCTTGCAGGTGCCGGCCGGGTGGAAGGTGGTGCCCAGCGTGTCGCGGGTGAACTGGCGGATCTCGTCGTCGGTCTGCACCTTGGGCCCGGGGAAGGTCTCCTCGCCGCGATAGGCGTCCATCGCCGGCGCCTGGGCCAGCCGCCGGGTGATCTTCACCCCGCGCACCAGCCCCTCCAGATCCTCGCCGCCCGGATCGCTGAGGAAATGGCCATGGAGCTTGGGCTTGGCGGCCGGGTCGGCCGAGGCCAGCGTCAGGCGGCCCCGGCTCCTGGGCTGCAGCAACGAGATATGGAAGGAGAAGCCGTGCCCGTGCGGGATCGCGCGGTGTCGCTGGTTCATGTACTGCGGCCCCAGGATGATCTGCAGGTCCGGCTGCTCCAGCCCGGGCTTCGAGCGGACGAAGCCGCCGCTTTCCACGGTGTTGGTGGTCCAGGGCCCCTTGCGCTGGAACAGGTACTTGAACGGCGAGGCCAGCATCCACGGCAGCGCCCGCCAGGACAGGCCGTAGAGGGTGTGGTGCGGGCTCGACCAGCACATCAGGACGTCCTGATGGTCCTGCAGGTTCTCGCCCACGCCCGGCAGGTCGAACTTGACCTCGATGCCGTGCCGCCGGAGCTCCTCGGCCGGACCGATCCCCGACAGCATCAGGAGCTGAGGCGAGTTGATGGCCCCGGCCGCCACGATCACCTCGCGCGCCGCGCCGATGGTCTCCACCTGGCCGCCGCGGGAAATCTCGATGCCCGTGGCGCGGCCGCCCTCGATCAGCACCCGGCGGGTCAGGGCGCCGGTGACGATGGTCAGGTTCGGCCGGCCCGCGGCCGGCTGCAGGAAGGCGCGCGAGCTCGACAGCCGCTCGCCGTTCCTCTGGGTCACGTCCCAGTAGCCGAAGCCGTCCTGCTCGGCGCCGTTGAAGTCGGTGGTGCGGCCCAATTGCAGCTCGCCGGCCGCGCCCAGCACGGCCTCGCTGATCGGGTGGGGATCGCGCTGGCGGGCGACGTTGAGCTCTCCGCCCGTGCCGTGGAACGCGTCGGCCCCGTCCTCGCGGTTCTCCGACTTCTTGAAGTACGGCAGCACGTCGCGATAGCTCCAGCCGTCGGCGCCCTGCGCGGCCCAGCCGTCGTAGTCGCGCCGGTGGCCGCGGATGTAGATCATGCCGTTGATGGCGCTGGAGCCGCCGAGGATCCGGCCGCGCGGGCAAAAGATCGGCTGGCCGCCGACGGCGGGGTCGGCTTCGTATTGATAGAGCCAGTTGTAGCGGGGGCTGCCGATGGTGGTGAATACCCCGGCCGGAATGTTGACCAGCAGCTTGGCCAGAAGGCTCTGGTCCGAAGGGCCCGCCTCGACGAGCGCCACCTTGACGCCGGGGTCGGCCGACAGCCGGTTGGCCAGCACGCAGCCCGCCGAGCCGGCGCCCACGATCACATAGTCGAAGGTGTCCATCGGCGAAGCCTCTCTTCCCTGGCCGCCCTTTTGCGCACGGGCTCGGGCGCGATGCTACAGAAGCTTGGCCGGCGTTGTCAGCTAAAGCGGACGTCGGCGCCGGCCCGCCTTCGTGGACAAGCCGGCCCCGCCGCCCTAACTTCGCGAGCCGAGCGGTCGGGCCAACGCTCGTGACATCGTCCAATAGCCATCAACCCGGTATCCGAGCGAGATCGTCCATGAAACTTGCCTGTTGCGTCGCCGCCCTGGCCCTGGCGGCGAGCGCCGCCGCCCATGCCCAGGTCAACATCGGGACCCAGGCGCCCGAGCCGTCCGCGCCGTTCGTCATGACCCAGGTGGCGAGCTTCAACCTGCCCTGGCGGCTGGCCTTCCTGCCCGACGGACGCATGCTGATCACCGAGAAGGTCGGCCCGGTCTGGCTGGTGACCCAGGATGGCCAGAAGACCCCGGTGGCCAATGTCCCGGCCGTGCTGGCCGAGGGGCAGGGCGGCATGCTCGGCGTCTTCGTGTCGCCGCACTACGCCTCGGACCACCTCGTCTACCTGACCTATGCCGAGCCCGGCGATGGCGGCTCCAGCCTGGCGCTGGCGCGGGCCCGGCTGGTCCTCGGCCAGGGGGCCGCAAGCCTCGACGGGCTGCAGGTGATCTGGCGCGACGGCGAGCGCGGCAAGGGCGGACAGTTCGGCGCCCAGATCGCCTTCGCGCCCGACGGCAAGTCGCTGTTCCTGACCGTGGGCGACCGCCAGCGCTTCACCCCCGCCCAGGATCCCAACCAGCCCTTGGGCAAGATCCTGCACCTGACGCTCGACGGCAAACCCGCGCCGGGCAATCCGCAGGCGGGCAAGCTCGGCGCCCAGAGCGTGCCGGTGATCGATCCGGCCAAGGACACCGAGGCCGCCAAGACCGCGCCGGTGGTGCGCACCTACACCTTCCCGGGCCCCAACCTGACGCCTTCGGAAGTCTGGTCGACCGGCCACCGCACCCCCTACGGCCTGGCCTTCGCGCCTGACGGCAGGCTTTGGGAAGTCGAGCACGGGCCGCGCGGTGGCGACGAGCTGAACCTGATCGAGCCGGGCAAGAACTACGGCTGGCCCCTGGCGTCCTACGCGCCCAACTATGACGGCGTGCCGATCCCGAGCCCCGACACCCGGCCGGACCTGACCAAGCCGGTGCTCTACTGGACCCCGGTGATCGCGCCCGGCAACCTGGTTTTCTACAAGGGCAAGATGTTCCCGCAGTGGAACGGCTCGGCCCTGGTCAGCGGCCTGGGCACCAAGTCGCTGAGCCGTATCGTCATCAATGGCCCCAACGCCAAGTCGGCCGAGCGCTGGAGCGTCGACCACCGCATCCGCGACGTGGAGGTGGGCCCGGACGGCGCCCTGTGGATGTTGGAAGACGCCAACCCGGGCGGCCTGTTCCGCGTGACGCCGAAGTAGGGGCTCAGGCGCCCGCGGGGGCCGGCTTGTCCATCATCGCCCCGGTCATCGGGATGAAGAACACGCCCACGTCGCGGCGCGAGTGGATCTTGCCGCCCTGGTCCTTGCTGTAGACGTAGAGCACCTGGCCGCGCCGGAACGGCTGGCCGATGGGGATGATCAGCCGGCCGCCGGGCTTCAGCTGGCGGATCAGCTCGGG
>FTHA01001350.1_pt1 | contig 10521 bp, 5 predicted proteins | sample 1640771 | NCBI WGS metagenome assembly FTHA01 (sample SAMEA3914789, study PRJEB12502) | metagenome | biome: forest; material: soil | place: Canada | collected 2011-07-03 | depth 0.3 m | reverse complement strand
GGCGCAGGGCGGGCTCGTCGATGGCGGCGGGGTCCTTGAGCTCCAGGCGCAGGCGGCTGGAGGCTGAGGCGACGCTCACCACATTGCCGCGTCCGCCGAGGGCGGCCAGTAGGGCGGAGACGTCGGTCGTGGCAGGGGCGGCGAGCCGGGCGCGGATGTCGCGGGCCGCTTCGTCGGCCTGAGGGCCCAGCACCACCTGCAGGTCGCGGGGGGAGGGCCGCACGAAGCCGCGGGCGCCCAGGGCCTTCAGGGCCGGCTCGTTGACCGCGGCCTGGTCGGCGACCACCAGACGCAGCCGGGTGGTGCAGGCGTCCACCGAGACGAGGTTGGCGGCGCCGCCGAGGGCGTCAATGAAGGCTTGGGCGCGGCCGCCTGCCGCGGGGGCCTGGAGCAGGAGCTCCGGCGCATCCTCGGGCTCGCGGCCGGGGGTCTTGAGGTCGAAGCGGACGATGACCAGGCGGAACAGGCCGTAGTAGACGGCGAAATAGGCCGCCCCCACCGGCAGCAGCAGCAGGGGCCTGCTCGCCTTGTTGAAGTTCAGCAGATAGTCGAACAGCCCCGCCGAGAAGCCGAAGCCGAGCTTCACGTGCAGGGCGTCCATCAGCGCCATGGACGCGCCGGTGAGCAGGGCGTGCAGCAGGTAGAGCCCCGGCGCCAGGAACATGAAGCTGAACTCGATGGGCTCGGTGACGCCGGTGAGCAGGGCGGTCAGGGCCAGCGACAGCAGCATGCCGCCCACGGCCTTGCGCCGCTCGGGCCGGGCAGTGTGGTACATGGCGAGGCAGGCGGCGGGCAGGCCGAACATCATCACCGGGAAGAAGCCGGCCATGAAGGCGCCGGCGGTCGGGTCACCGGCGAAGAAGCGGTTCAGGTCGCCGGTGGCGCCGTGGAAATCGCCGATGATGAACCAGGCGATGTTGTTGAGGATGTGGTGCAGGCCGGTGACGATCAGCAGCCGGTTCAGCGTCCCGTAGGCGAACAGGCCGAGCGGTCCGGCCGCGACGATGGCGCGGCTCAGGCCGTCGACGCCGCGGTCCAGCGCGGTCCAGCCCAGGCCGAAGGCCAGGGCGAGGCCGATGCCGGCGAAGCCGCTGACGATGGGCACGAAGCGGCGTCCGCCGAAGAAGGCCAGGTACTCGGGCAATCGGATGGCGCCGAAGCGGTTGTAGAAGGTCCCCCCGACCACGCCCGAGAGGATGCCGACGGGCACGCCCAGTTTGTTGAGGGCCGCGGCCCTGAAGGCGGCGGCGGCGAGATCGGCGGCCTTGCCGCCCATGCCGGCCAGGGCGTCCGGCGGCACGGCGATCAGGGCCTGGGCGCCATTGGTCGCGACCAGATAGCAGACCACGCCAGCCAGGCCCGCCGCGCCATTGCCGTCGCGGGCGAAGCCCACGGCCACGCCGATGGCGAACAGCAGGCCGAGGTTGTGGAAGATGGCGTCGCCGGCGGCGGCCATCAGCGGGCCCGCCGCGCCGAATCCCGGGATGAAGGCGAGGTCCGGCTGGCCCAGCCGCAGCAGCAGCCCGGCCACCGGCAGGACCGCGATGGGCAGCATCAGGGCCCGGCCCAGGGCCTGCAGGCCGCCAAGGTGAAGGCGCGGGCGTGGGGTGCTCATGACACGGCTCCGGTCTTGGGGGCGCTGGCCGGCTGCAGGACGAGGGCGCGGACCTCCCGGGCGGAGGCCTGGGCGCAGGCGCGGGCGGCCAGATCCCGGCAGGCGTCCAGGGTCAGGCTGCGGACCAGGGCCTTCAGCTCGGGAACCAGGGCCGGGGCGGCGGAGAGCTCGGTGACTCCGAGGCCGATGAGGATGGGGGCGGCGGCAAGGTCGGAAGCGAGGCCGCCGCAGACGCCCACCGGCCGCCCGTGTTTGCGTCCGCCCTCGGCCGCCTGGCCGATCAGGCGCAGCACCGCCGGATGCAGGCCGTCGACCTCGGCGGCAAGCGCCGGATTGCCGCGGTCCATGGCCAGGGCGTACTGGGCGAGGTCGTTGCTGCCGATGGACAGGAAGTCGGCGTGGGCGGCGATCAGGTCGGCGGTGACGGCGGCGGCCGGGGTCTCGATCATCACGCCGAGCTGAACGGGCGCGGCGCGGCCCATCACGGCCGCGAGTTCGTCAACTATCCGGCGGACGGCCAGGAGCTCGTCCAGGCTGGCCACCATGGGGATCATGACGCGGCACTGGCCGTGGGGCTTCACCCCGAGGATGGCGCGGAGTTGGGCGCGCAGCAGCTCGGGCCGGCGCAGGCTGACGCGCACGCCGCGGAGGCCCAGGGCGGGGTTGTCCTCGGCCGGCAGGACCAGGTAGGGCGCGGGCTTGTCGCCCCCCACGTCCAGGGTGCGGACGATGACCGGCCGACCCGGCAGGGCGGCGGCGATGGCCTGGTAGAGCACGGCCTGCTCGGACTCGTCCGGGGGCGCCTGGCGGTCCAGGAACAGGAACTCGGTGCGCAGCAGGCCGCAGCCTTCCGCGCCATTGGCGGCGGCGGTTTTCGCGTCCTGCAGGGAGCCCAGGTTGGCGAAGACCTCGATGCGGACGCCATCGGCGGTGCGGCACTCGGCCTGGGCCGCGGCGAGGGCGGCGGCCTTGCGGGCGGTGCCGGCGGCGAGGCGGGCGTGGGCGCCGGCGATCTCAGCCGCGGACGGCGCGGGGTGGAGCAGGCCTGCGTCGGCGTCGAGGATGACCAGGGCGCCGTCCGGCGTGGCCAGGACGGCGGGCCCGGCGGCCGCCACGAAGGGAATGTCCATGCCCCCGGCCAGGATCGCCACGTGCGACGTCGGCCCGCTGCGGGCGGTGCAGATGCCGGCGATCCCTGCGCGCTCCAGGGCGATGAGCTGGGACGGCAAGAGGTCCTCGGCCAGGAGGATGGCGCCCTTGGGAACGCTGGGCGCCGGGGCGGGCGCGCCGCTGAGGGCGATGAGCACCTGGCGCTCCAGGTCCTTCAGGTCGTCGGCACGGGCGGCCAGGCGGTCGTCGCCGAGGGCTTCGAGGGCGGCGATGGAGGCGCGCACGGCGCCGCGCCAGGCGGTCCCGGCGCTGGCGCCGCCGGCGACGGAGCTTCGGGCGGTCTCGGCCAGTCCGGGGTCGTCCAGCAGGGCCAGATGGGCCTCGAGGATGTCCCGGCGCTCGCCGTGACGGCCATCGGTCTGCCCGGAGAGGTCGGCGCGGACCGCGGCCAGGGCCTGGCTCAACGCCTCGGTCTCCTCGGCGACGCCGCCGGCGGTCTCGCGCACGGCGATGTCCGGCAAGGCCAGGCGCGCGGCCGGGCCGATAGCCAGCCCCGGCGCGGCCCGCACGCCTAAGATCGCGCCGTCGGGCGCAGCCGCGGTCGTCGGCGCGGGCGCGGGCGCGGAGGGCGTCTCCGGCATGGCGTTGATGCGGCCTTCGATCAGCGCCGCCAGGGCGGCGACGGCCGCCGCGGCGTCCTCGCCGAGAGCGGTCAGACCGACCTCGTCGCCCGCGCGCACGCCCAGGGCCATGATGGCCACCGGACTGCGGGCGTTGGCGCTGCGGCCGCCCACCGCGAGTTCGCTCCGGGCGGCGTGGCGGCCGGCTTCGGCCGCTATGAGCCCGGCGGGGCGGGCGTGCAGTCCGTGCGCGTGGGTGATGCGGACGGTGCGCGACGCGGTTCCGGAGCCCGGGCTCGCGGTCGCCGGGGCCCCCAGCGGCGTCAGCTCCATGAGGGGGTCGCCGACCCGGACCTCGCGGCCCGTCTCGCGGCGGGTGATGGCGAAGGCCTCGGGATTGGCGAGGATGATGGGCGACAGCAGGCTGCGGGCGCGGCGGGCCACCAGGTCGAGGTCGAAACTGATCAGGCGCTCGCCGGCGGCCACCGCCTGGCCGTCCCGGACGTGGACCTCGAAGCCCTCGCCGCCCAGGGCCACGGTCTCCAGGCCGATGTGCATCAGGATTTCCGCCCCGCCTTCCGTCCGCAGGGTCAGGGCGTGGCGGGCGTGGTGGACGCTGACAACCTGGCCGGCGCAGGGCGCGAACAGGGCGTCGCCTGTCGGGTCGATGGCCACGCCGTCGCCCAGCATGCGCTCGGCGAACACGGGGTCGGGGACCTCGTCCAGCGGGGCGACCCAGCCCTCAAGCGGCGCGACCAACGTGAGCCCCGCGGCCATGCGCTCAGCCCCCGCCGCCGGCCGGGACCAGCTGCACCCAGTCCACGGCGTGGACAGGGTCGTAGGCCGCCGAGGTGAAGGTGAAGCAGAGGTCGTGGGCGCCCGCGCGCGGCGGCAGGTCGGCGGTGTAGAGGTCGTCGCCGGATCCGGCGACGGCCGGCCGCAGGGGAACCACGGCCATGGGCTCGGCGACGCAGCTGTCCTGGCGGACCTCGAGCTCGCCGGTCGGCTGGCGAGGCGGATGCGCCATCACCGTGTCGTGGGCGGGGTCGAGGCCGAAGATGAAGGGCAGACGCCCGACCGCCACCGTGACGCCGGCGATCCCGGTCAGGTCGGCGGCGGGATAGATCCAGCAGGCGTCCAGGGGATTGATGAGATAGGCCGGGCGGGGGCCGTCCGGCGCGCCGGCGCCCTCGAGGTTCAGGGCCAGCTTGTCGTTGCAGAGCTTCAACTCCTGGCTGGCGCGGCGGCGGATGGTGAGGGCGTCCAGGCGCCGGTCGGTCTCGGGCGAGACCATGGCCTCGCCCACGAAGCTGGCGGCGCGCAGGCGCGTGGGCAGGGGGACAGTGACAGGCTGGTCGTAACGCGGCGACGCCGACGACGGCGCCGACCCGTCGGTGGTGTAGCGGATCTCGCCGAGGGCGGCCTGGGTCGACAGGGCGACGAGGGCGCCGCCAGGGGCGGGGTGGGCGTCGATGCGGACGGCGACGGCCGCGGAGTCTGCCCTGACCCCAAGGGCCGCGTAGCGCGCGAACTGGGCCGGCAGACGGGCGGCGAAACCGGTCCAGCTCCGGCGGTCCGGCGCGGACCAGCCGGTCTCGGCCACCGCCGCGGCGCGGGGGAAGATCATGGCCTCCACCTGGGCGGAAGTCCGGACGTGCTCGGTCCAGAGGTTGCCCTGCAGGCCGAGGATGTGGCCCGCGACCCGAGGGGCCAGGGCCGCCGGCGCGGGTTCGAAGGCGTAGACGTCCGCCAGAGCGATCACCGGCCCGCGTCCGGGGGGCTCGGCCGGACCGTCGCCCTGGCGGTTGTCGAAATAGAGCACCGGCGCCGGCGCCAGGATCACGTCATGGCCCGTCGTGGCCGCGGCCAGCGCGCCGTCGGGCCCGTGCCAGGACATGACCACCGCGTCCGACGGCAGGTCGCCGCCCTGGAGGATCTCGTCCCAGCCCACCAGCCGGCGGCCGTGGGCCTGGAGGAAGCGGGCGATGCGGCCGGTGAAATAGCTCTGCAGGGCGGTGACGTCGGTGACGCCCAGGGCGCGCATGCGGGCCTGGAGCTCGGGGCTCTGCCAGCGCTCCTTCACCGCCTCGTCGCCGCCGACGTGGACGTACCGCCCTGGGAACAGGGCCATCACCTCGGTGAGCACGTCGTCGATGAAGCCGAAAGTCGCCTCGTCGAGGTTGTAGACATAGGAGAACCCGCCCCACCGCGACTGGTCGGAGGCGAGGGCCGGCGCCCCGGCGCCCAGGGCCGGATAGGCCAGGACCGCCGAGAGGGCGTGGCCCGGCATCTCGATCTCGGGGACGATGGTCACATGACGGGCGGCGGCGTAGGCGACGATCCCGCGCACCTGGTCCTGGCTGTAGACGCCGCCATAGGGGCGCCCGTCGGCGGTCGCGTCGGCCGAACCCGGCGCCGGCGTGCGCCAGCCGCCGACTTCGGTCAGACGCGGATACTTGAGGATCTGCAGCCGCCAGGCCTGGTCGTCGGTAAGGTGCCAGTGCAGCACATTGAGCTTGTGCAGGGCCATGGCGTCGATGATCCGTTCGATCTCGGCGGGCGGCTGGTAGTGGCGGGCGGAGTCCAGCATCAGGCCGCGCCAGGCGAACCGGGGGCTGTCGTGGATGTGCACGGGCTGCAGGGCGACAGGGCCATGGGCGGCGTCCGGCGTGAGCAGCTGCCAGAGGGTGCCTGCGCCGTAGAACAGGCCGGCGGGGTCGGCGGCGGCGAGGGTGATGCGGCCCGAGCCGATCTGAAGGTCATAGACCTCGCCCCGCGAGGCGGCGCCCCGGCGCGAGATGAGGATGGCGGGCGTGTGCTCGGGCGGGCGGCCGCCGACCTGCACCGCAAGGCGCAGGCCGCGGGTGCGCAGCGCCAGGTCGGCGAGATAGTGGGCGACCTCCAGGGCCTGAGCGTCGCCGCGGGGGACGATCACCGCCGTCCCGTCCGAGACCTGGACCGGGTCCGCCGGGCCCGGCGGTGGCGCTTCAACCGACAGGGGCTCGGGGATGACATTGACGAGAGGCGCGGCGGGCGTCTGGGCCAGCCCGGCCGCCGGGGCGGCGAGGGCCAGGGCCAGGCCCAGGAGCAGCCGCCTAAGCATTGCTGGCGCGGCCGGGTTCGGCCGGCAGGCCGGCATCCTCGGCCAGGCTTCGGCCACCGACCCAGCTGTCCAGCACAGTCACCTCCGGGTCGACCAGGACGAGGTCGGCGCGGTAGCCGGGGGCGATGCGGCCGAGCTGATCGCCCAGGCCCAGGAACTCGGCCGGGTTGCGGCTGGCCATGCGCGAGGCCTCGGCGAGGTCCAGGCCCAGCAGGCGCACGGCGTTACGCACGGCGCTGGCCATGTCGAGATCGGAGCCGGCGAGAGTGCCGTGCTCGTCGACGCAGGCGCCGCCCCGGACGGTGATGACCTTGCCCTGGAGCATGAAGGACTTCTCGGCCGCGCCGACGCAGGGCATGGCGTCGGTGGCCAGGATGAAGCGGTCGTGCGGCCGGCAGCGCAGGGCGATCTTCAGCACCACCGGATCGACGTGGCGGCCGTCGACGATGATGCTGCACCAGCTGGACGCGTCCTCCAGCGCTGCGCCGACCACGCCGGGCTCCCGGCTGGCCAGGGGCGACATGGCGTTGAACAGGTGGGTGAAGCCGGTGAGACCATGGTCCAGGGCCGCGCGCACGGTGGCGTAGGGGGCGTTGGTGTGGCCCGCGGAGACGATCACGCCCGCCCGCGCCAGCCGCTGGATCATCTCTGGGCTGGTGGTCTCCGGCGCGAGGGTGACCAGGGTGCGCCCGCCTTCGAGAGAGGTGAGCAGCTCGAACGCCGCCTCGTCGATCCGGCGCAGCTTGCTAGCGTCGTGGATGCCCTTGCGCCGGGGATTGAGGAACGGCCCCTCGATGTGCAGGCCCAGCACCCCCGGAACCCCGGCTGCGATGGCCTCGCGCGTGGCGGCGATGGCCGCCGCCACGGCGGAGAGGTCGTCGCTGATCAGGGTCGGCAGGAAGCCGGTGGCGCCGAACCGCCGGTGCACCGCGCCGATGGCGGCGATGGCCTCCACCGTCGGGGCGTCGTTGAACAGCACGCCGCCGCCGCCATTGACTTGGATGTCGATGAAGCCGGGCAGCAGCAGGGCGCCGCCGAGGTCGCGCCGACGGGCGCCGTGCGAGACCTGGTCGGCCGGGCCCACTTCCAGGATGCGGTCGCCGCCGAGGCGTACGGCCAACCCGTCCTCAAGCCCGCGGTCGGTCATCACCCGGCCATTGACCAGCACCAGGTCCATCACAGGGTCTCTGTGACCTTGGCGAGGTGAGGCGGCCGGTCCGGATCGTAGCCGCGCGCCAGGGCCAGGGCGTTGGCCATCCGGTAGAAGCTCTGCACGTAGGCGATCGGCTCCAGCACCGGATGGGCGTCCGGCGCCGGCAGCAGGCGGACGCCGGGCTGAGGCGCGCCCCCGGCCTTGATCACCGCCGCGCCCTGGCGCGCGCAGGCCTGCACCACCGCCTCGACGCCCGGCCGGGTCTCGTCGTCCTGGGCGAAGGCCAGGACCGGGAAGCCAGGCCCCACCAGCGCCATGGGCCCGTGACGGACCTCGGCGGTGCTGAACGCCTCGGCGTGAAGGCCGCAGGTCTCCTTGAATTTCAGGGCGGCCTCCTGGGCGACGCCGAAGCCGACCCCGCGCCCGACCACATAGAGGCTCTGGGCGGACAGCAGCGGTGGCAGGGCCTCGCTCCAGTCCAGGTCCCAGGCGAGGCCGAGCAGGTCCGGCAGACCGTTCAACGACTCCAGCAAAGCAGCGTCCTCGGCCCAGTGCGCGGCCAGCTGGACCACGGCGGCGAGGGCGGCGATGTAGGACTTGGTGGCCGCCACGCTGAGCTCGGGGCCGGCGTGCAGGGGCAGGACCACCTCGGCCAGGGCGGCCAGGGGTGAGGACTCGTCGTTCACCAGGGCGACCACCAGGGCGCCGCCGTCGGCGGCGGCCTGGGCGGCGGTGAGCAGGTCCGGGCTGCGGCCGGACTGGGAGATGACCAGGCACAGCGTGTCCGCCATGCCCGGTGTCGATTCATAGACCGAGCTCACCGACGGGGCGGCCGAGGCGGTCATGATCCCCAGCCGGGTCTCGATCAGGTAGCGGGCGAAGGTCGCCGCGTGGTCGGAGCTGCCGCGGGCGAGGGTGACCACCGCGCGGGGCGGGGCGGCCTGGAGGCGGCTGGCGAGGCCGCGCACGACGGACTGGTTCTGCAGGAGCTGGCTGCGGACCACCCTGGGCGCCTCGGCCGCCTCGCGGAACATGCGGGTCGCCTCGGCGGCGGCCGGGGGGCGGGCGGAATCGGGCGCCTCTCTGGAAGCCAAGGTCATCGCTCCCGCGCCTAGGGCGCCGACGTTGAGAGCTCGGCGACGAAGTCGTAGGCGTCACCGCGATAATAGGACTGGGTGATCTCCACCGGGCGCCCGTCCTTGAGGAACCCGCGCCGTTCGATCAGGAGCCCGGGCGAGCCCTCGGCAATGCCCAGGAGCTTGGCCTTCTCGCCGGTGAACAGCACCGCCCGCAGGCGCTGGAGCGCCCGGACCGGGCGGGCGGAGTGCCGTCCCAGGGCTTCATAGAGCGACTCCTCCACCGCGTCCTCGGACGGCAGGCAGATCCCGGGCACGGTGGAATATTCGAGCGCCATGGGCTCGCCGTCGGCGTAGCGGATGCGGTTGAAGCGGTAGACCTGGGTTCCCGGGCTCAGGCCCAGGGTCATGGATTCCTCGGGCGTCACCGTGCCGGACGAGCGGCTGAGCCAGGCGCTCTCGGGCCGGCGGCCCCTGGAGATCATGTCCTCGGTGAAGGACGACAGCTTGGAGAAGCTCTTCTCCACGCGCGCTTCCAGGCGCGGGGCGACGAAGGTGCCCGCCCCCTGGCGGCGGGTCAGCATGCCCTCGCCGACCAGGGCGTCCAGCGCCTTGCGCACGGTGATCCGGGAGACCCCGAACTCGCCGGCCAGCTCCCGCTCCGGCGGCAGGGCCTCTTCGGCTGCCAGCCGGTTGTCGGCTATGGCGTCGCGCAGGGCGCGTTGCAGCTGTTGATAAAGCGGGGCGCGGCTTTGCTCATCGAGGCCGCCGATGAGTTGGGAGAACGACGCCAACACCTGAGTCCTCTCGCTTGTCAGCGCCGCCGTCCGCCGGGGCGCTGAACCGTTTGTGCCACATCATAAGACCATTTGCATATCAATTTCGCATTGGTATGAAATTGGAGCCACTTTGGGCTTGCAATTGGCTAAGGTTTGGTAACAGCTTCCGTCGTGTTGGGGCTTCGGCCGCAATTGGGGGCCGCATCAAGCCTCTTTGGTATTGAAATGGACTTATGCCGGTATCGCGACTTGGGGCGAGCCGATTCGGGGAGATGAGCCATGGACGTACGTAGGCGTATCCTAGTCGGTTCGGTGAGCGCTGTCGCGATGGTCTGCGCTTCGGCGCCGGCCCTGGCGGCCAGCCCGTCAGACTCCACTGTGAGCGAGGTGGTGGTCACCGGCGTGCGCGAGTCGCTGCAGAAGGCGATCGAACTCAAGCGCACCAGCGACAACCAGATCGACGTGATCTCGGCCAGCGACATCGGCAAGCTGCCGGACAAGAACGTCGCCGACGCCCTGCAGCGCATCCCGGGGGTCAATACGGTCTCCGCCGCCAGCGGCGAGGGCGGGTTCGACGAGAACGACCGGGTCAGCGTCCGCGGCACCTCCCCCAGCCTCACTCAGGTCACGGTGGACGGCCACTCGGTCTCCACCGGCGACTGGTTCATCCTCGATCAGTTCTCGACCGTGGGCCGCAGCATCAGCTTCACCCTGCTGCCGTCGGAGATCGTCCAGACCACCTCCGTCTATAAGACCCAGGATGCCTCCCTCATGGAAGGCGGCGTCTCCGGGCTGGTGGACATCGTCACGCTCAAGCCGCTGGACTTCCACAAGCCCATCACCTTCCAGGGCTCGGCCCAGGGCGCCTACAACAGCCTGACCGGCTCCACCAAGCCACAGGTCAGCGGCCTGATCAGCGTAGAGAACAGCGAAGGCACCCTCGGGGCCCTGGTGCAGGGCTTCTATGAGGACCGCACCGTGCGGCGCTACGGCCAGGAGACCCTGGGCTACTCCCAGATCGACGGCACGATGCAGACGGGGATCAGCCACCCCGACCTGATCGGC
>FTHA01000643.1_pt1 | contig 10529 bp, 9 predicted proteins | sample 1640771 | NCBI WGS metagenome assembly FTHA01 (sample SAMEA3914789, study PRJEB12502) | metagenome | biome: forest; material: soil | place: Canada | collected 2011-07-03 | depth 0.3 m | reverse complement strand
AGGCAGGACACCGCGCTTGGATCAGATGTGGTGGCGCAGCTGCTGGCCGGCATCCTGTTCACGGTCGCGCCCGACCAGGCCGCCGCACAACTGGCCCCGCCCGCCAATGACGGGACGCCGACCGTTCAGTCGACGGTCGGTGCGTCGGCCGCCGATGTCGCTGCCGCGCTGGCCGCCAATTCGCCTGTCCCTGCCGCGGCAACCCCCGTCGCCGCAGGGCCGGTCGCCGACGCGACGGTCCAGATCGCTTCCCTCCTCACGCCGCAGCCGGGACCCAAGGTCGCCGCCGCGAGTTCACCAGCCCCCCCGACGCCGGCGTCAACACCGCCCCCGCCCGTTGACGCCGGCGTCACCCCCGCTCCGATCCAGGCGACCAGCATCGCCGACGCCGGCAACCTCTTCTCCACCGCGAACGCGTCGCCAGGACCTTCGCCTGCGCCGGCTCCCCAGGCCGCTGCCCCCCAGGCGCCCGCGCCCCAGATCCCGGTGTCCGTCCCAGTGAGCGTGGCCTTGCCCCGCTCCGAGCAGCCCGTGGCGCGGAGCGACGTTCGCGCCGCAGCCGCTTCGACGAGCCCGGCCCCCGTCGCCGCGCCCTCCAGTGAATTCGCCTCGCACGTCGCCCGCTCATCCGATCCGGCGGCGGCCCCCGCGCCGCAGCCGGCCCTCGCGAGTGCGTCGGTCATCCAGACATCCCAGTCTGTCGCGCCCCAACTGGCGCCGACCTCGGACCGCAGCGCCTCCACAGAGCCCAAGCCCGCCCCGACCGTCGCGCCGCAAGCCGTCCAGCTGGCGAGTGAAGATCGACGCGCCGCGCCTGCGACCTTGCAGGCTCAATTGAACACCGTGACGGACGCCGCCCAGACGGTGGCCAGGCCGACTGAAGCCGCGGCGATCCCGGATCAGACCCCGACCCAGAGCGCGCCGGCCTCGCAGGCCCAGCCGCAGCCGCCTGTCGCGGTCGACCCGCCCAAGGCGCCGGCGCCTCCTCCGCCGCCGGCGCTCGCGGCTGCCCCAGCGGCCGCGCCGTCCGATGCGCAGGCCGTCCAGCAGTCGACGACCGTCAAGATCGCAGCCGCCCAGCCAGCGGCCGTGGCGATCGCCGCGACGGCGGCGAAGCCCGCGCGGTCCGCATCTCTGGCCGACACGACCGCGCCCTCGATCACCGATGTCCGGGGCGCTCCGGCGGCGGATGCGACGGTCACGGCGACGGTCTCAGCCGTCGCAGCCGGCGCGCGCGAGCAGCTCGCCAGCGGCGGCCAGGATCGCAACAGCGGCGACGGCTCTCGATCCGACGCGCCCGACACCCCACAGCAGCCGTCCCTGACCAACAGCCAGGCGGCGTTCCAGGCCGCGGCCGCGGGACCCGTTCAGCAGACGGCGACCTCCAGCCTGTCCCAGACCGTCACCCGGCTTTCGACCGATATCGTCAAGAAGCTGCAGGCCAAGGCGACCCGCTTTGACCTGGCGCTGGAGCCCGAGGGCATGGGCCGGGTCGACGTCAAGATCCGGATCGCCGCGGACGGCTCGATGAGCGCCGCCATGAGCTTCGACACCGCCCACGCCGCCGCGTCGCTCAAGGCCCGGTCCGCCGAACTGCGGACCGCCCTCGAACAGGCCGGCTTCAACGTGACGGACAGCGGATTGAGCTTCACGGCCGGCGGCTCCGGCCGCCAGGCCGGAGGCGGCGAGACCCAGAACCCTGCGTCGCAGCGGGCGGCGCCCGTCCGCCTTGACGAAACCACGGAGGTCCAAGCGCCTCCTCCCCCGTCCCGCGCCGCCCCCGGCGGCCTCGACATCCGCATATGAAAGTGCGTGCACCATGACCACCACAACCCCCGTCACCTCGTCGCTCCCGACGTCGGCGACGCAGAACACCATCGACACTTCGCAGAAGTCGCTGATCAGCGACCAGCAGACCTTCCTCACCCTGCTGACGGCCCAGCTGAAAAACCAGGACCCGCTGTCGCCGATGGATCCCAGCCAGTTCACCCAGCAACTGGTGCAGATGACCGGCGTGCAGCAGCAGATCCTCACCAACCAGTTGCTGCAGAAGATGTCGGACAACGGGTCGAGTCTCGGCGATCCGGTCAGCCTGATCGGCAAGACCGTGACCGCGACCACGGACACGACCACCCTCGCCAGCGGCAAGGCCGACTGGCTCTATTCGCTGGATGGCCAGGCCGCCAACGTCAAGCTGGTGGTCAAGGACAGCCAGGGCAGGGTGGTCTACAGCGCCACCCAGACCGCGCAGGCCGCCGGCGAGCACCCCTTCAGCTGGGACGGCAAGGACCTGCTGGGCAACCAGAAGGCCGACGGCGGCAGTTACACCCTCTCGGTCACAGCGCAGGACGCAACCGGCGCCGACGTGACCTCGAAGACCTATCAGCGCGGCATCGTCACTTCCGTCGAGCAATCGAACGGTGTGGCGCTGCTGAACGTGAACGGAGCCAAGATCGCCGAGAGCGCGATCACGGCCGTCACCTGACCATGAACCGAACCAACCTCACACACCCATTCAACGAAGGGCGAAATCCATGAGTATCAACAGTGCGCTTCTGGCCGGCGTCACCGGCCTGGTCTCCAACTCCTCGGCGCTGGCCACGATCTCCGACAACATCGCGAACGCCAACACGGTCGGCTACAAGCGGGTGGGCGTGGACTTCAGCTCGCTGGTGAACACCGGCAGCAAGTCGTCCTATGCCGCTGGCGGCGTCGCCACCAACACCCGCTCCTTCGCCACCCAGCAGGGCACCCTGCAGGCGTCCACCAGCCCGACGGACCTCGGGATCTCCGGCGAAGGCTTCTTCGTCACCACCCCCAAGACCACCGGCCTTACGGCGCAGGATCCGCGCTTCTTCACCCGCGCCGGCTCCTTCACCATCGACCAGAGCGGCTATCTGAAGAACGCCGCGGGCCTGTTCCTGCAGGGTTGGGCGGCTGACCAGCAAGGCAATGTCATCACCGACTCCGCCAACCTGAGCAGCCTGGTGCCGATCAACATCCTGGCTGTCGCCAGCACCGCCAAGCCGACCTCGACCGCCACCATCCAGGGCAACCTCGACGCCGACCAGGTGGTGAACGCGAATATCGCGACCTATGCGCCTACGACCGGCCAGATGACACAGTACGCAAGCAATCCTCTGACGGGCATCAAGCCGGACTTCTCAATCACGGTGCCGGTGTCCGACTCCAAGGGGGGCCTGCGTAATATCGTCATCGACTTCCTCCGGCGAGACCCCAACATCGCGGGCCAGGCGAATACATGGAATGCCGAGATCCGCTCCGATCCGGCCACCGACGTCACGGGGGGGGTCGTCAACGGCTTTATTTCGGACGGCATAGTGGCGTTCAATCCCGACGGCTCGATCGATAACGCCAACACCACGCTTGCCGGGATAAGCCTTTCGTCCAATACGCCGAAGGTTGGTACGATCAGCCTCGGATCTTCCGCAGCTGGTCCGCCGCCGCAATGGGCGACCAATCTGGGCGTCAATGCCCAGGCCATCACCCTCAACCTGAACGGCATGAACCAGTTCTCGGCCGTGTCGAGCGTCACCTCCGAGCAGACCGACGGCACCGCGTTTGGCGGGTTGTCGGGCGTGACCATCGACAACAAGGGCTTCGTCACCGCCGTCTATGACAACGGCACCACGCGGACCATCGCCCAGGTGGCGGTGGCGACCTTCCCCAATCCGGATGGGCTCAAGTCGGCCAACGGCAACGCCTACCAGGCATCGCTCGACAGCGGCGCCTTCACCCTGAAGACCTCGGGCCAGGCAGGGGCGGGGACAGTGTCTCCCTCGAGCCTGGAAGCGTCGACAGTCGACCTCTCGGCGGAGTTCACCGGATTGATCGTGACCCAACGGGCCTACTCTGCTTCGTCCAAGATCATAACGACTGCTGACCAGATGCTCCAAGAGCTACTAAGCATTAAACAATGATAACGAAGGTTAATTTTCTCTATTTCTGGACTAGATTCAGATCACGTTAACACTTGAAGGAGATGTGAGAGTGGTTAGCGTTATCTTTACTATTGGAATTAAGCCGCTGTTATGGGGCTACGGCTATGCTTTCCGCCAACAGTGAGAATGGTGGGAAAGGCGTAAAGCTATGTTGCAGCTTCAGCAGCGGATCAACAGCAGGGGGGAGAAGTACGTGATCGGTCCGACCGGCGCACCCCTGACGCTGAATGATCTGCCTCCGCCGGATACCCAGCGGTGGGTGATACGGCGCAAGGCGGAAGTGGTCGCCGCAGTCAGAGGCGGCTTGCTGTCGCTCGATGAGGCCTGCGAACGCTACTCGTTGACCAACGAAGAGTTCCTCAACTGGCAGCAGTCGATCGACCGCTACGGGATGCCCGGACTGAGGACCACACGGATCCAACAATACCGCTGACCGGCGTTCCCTCTCCGGTCGGCCATGACGGCCGCGCCACTCCCCGGCGCGGCCGTTTTTCTTTGCGCGGGGCGCGGCGATCGTACGCCGGGCGCGAGCAGGAGTTGGTTCGGGTAGGAATATTTGCTACTCACGCATCATGACCAAGATCGACAAGATCAGCGTCGCCCTGCCGCATGAGATGGTGGCGGACATCAAGGCGGCGGTGGAGGGCGGGGAGTATGCTTCGGCGAGCGAGGTCGTGCGTGAGGCGCTTCGTGGCTGGCGTTTGCGACGCCGGGTCGACGCGATGGGTCTCGAGGAACTGAAGTCCCTCGTGCAGCCGGCCCTGATCGCGCTCGAGCGCGGCGAAGGAGTCGATGCTGACGAGGTGTTCGAGCGCATGCGCATCCGGTACGGCGCCAAAGGCCCGCGCGGCCGGTGAAGGCGGTTGCCTTCTCTCCCCAAGCGGTGGAAGACCTCCAGGACATTGGGGACTACATCGCGGCGGACAATCCGGCCAGAGCTTGGACCTTCGTCGAGGAGATCAGGGACAAGGCTCAGGCTCTCGCGGACGCGCCTGAGGCGTATCCTTCTTCGAGCCGATTTGACGCCAGGCCTTCGAATGGCGGTCCACGGTCGGTACCTGATCTTCTCCCGAGCCACACCGAGATCGATCGAGATCGTCCGCATCCTGCATGGCGCTCGTGACCTTCCGGGCCTGTTTGACCCCTGACGACCGCTAAGCCTCGCGCACCTGACGCCGCCATAGCGCGGCGTACTCCCCGTCCTTCGCCAGCAGCGCCGCGTGGGCGCCGCGTTCGACGATGCGGCCAGCGCGGATCACCAGGATCTCGTCGGCGTCCGATACGGTTGAGAGCCGATGGGCGACCACCAGCGTGGTGCGGCCCTGGCGGGCGCGGCGCAGGGTGGCCTGGATGGCCGCCTCGGTCTTGCCGTCCAGGGCGCTGGTGGCTTCGTCCAGGATCAGCACGCGCGGATCGGCCAGCAGCGCGCGGGCGATGCCGACGCGCTGGCGCTCGCCGCCCGAGAGCTTGAGGCCGCGCTCGCCGACCTTGGTCTCCATCCCCTCGGGCAGTGCGCGGATGAAGGCGCCGAGCTCGGCGGCCTCCGCGGCGGCCCAGATCTCCTCCTCGGCCGCCTCGGGCCGGGCGAAGGCGATGTTGGTCTTCAGCGTGTCGTTGAACAGGGCCACTTCCTGGGGGACCAGGGCGACCGCGCGGCGCAGGGAGATCTGCTTGACCTGGCGCAGGTCGGCGCCGTCGATCGAGACATGCCCGCTCTGCGGATCCAGCAGCCTCAGGGCCAGACGGACGACCGTGGTCTTGCCCGCGCCGGAGGGGCCGACCAGCGCCACGGTCTGGCCAGGCGCGGCGCGGAAACTGACGTCGCGCAGTCCCTCGGTCCGCGCCGAGTGGCGATAGGTGACGTTGTCGAACACCAACTCGCCGCCGCGGCCCTGCGCCGCGGGCGGCAGGTCCTGGGCGTCCGGCGCCTCGGCGACGTCGGGGACCTCACGCGAGAGCGCCAGCATGGCCTCCATGTCGATGAAGGACTGGCGGATCTCGCGATAGGCGAAGCCCAGCATGTTCAGCGGCGTGTAGATCTGGATCATGATCAGGGTGGAGGTGGTGATGCCGCCGATCCCCATGCGCCCCTCGGACGCCTCGATCAGTGCGAGCACGGCCATGACGCCCAGGCCCAGGCTCATGACCGCCGCCTGCACGACGTTCAGCAGCACCAGCGAGACGTTGGCCTTGACCGCGGCGCGGGCGTAGTCGCCGAGCGCCTCGTCGTAGCCGGACACGGTGCGCCCCTCGGCGCCGAAGCTCTTGACGGTCTCATAGTTGAGCAGGGCGTCGACCGCCCGGCCCGCCGCCTCGGAATCGGCGATGGTGAGCTCACGCCGGTGCTGGATGCGCCAGTCGGACATGACGAAGGTGATCGCCCCGTAGACCAGCACCGTGACGATCGCCGTGGCGGCGAAGCGCCAGTCGTAGGTCCTGGCCAGCACGCCCGCGGCGACGATCAGCTGCAGGAAGGTGGGCCCGAGGTTGAAGATCAGGATGCGCATCAGATAGTCGACCGAACGCGCGCCCCGATCGATGGTCCGGGCCAGCGAGCCGGTCCGCTTGGTCTGGTGGTAGTCGAGCGACAGCGACAGGGCGTGGGCGAAGGATTCCGCGGCGGCTCTGCGGACGGCCGCCTGGCCCACCGGCGTGAAGATGGCGTCCCGCGCCTGCGGAGCGGCGGCGGAAATGAAGCGCAGCACCGCCCAGCCGATGGTCATGGCGATGGCGGCGATACTGATCTGCTCGGCCACGCCCTTGCCGGCCGCCAGGGTGTTCACCGCCCGGCCCAGATAGACCGGCGCGATCACGCCGGTGAGCGCCCCCGCAACGGTCAGCGCCAGGGCGGCCGCGATCCGCAGCCACAGACGGTCGGTGCGGGCCCGCAGCACCAGCCGGCAAAGGTCGACCAGGGCCTGCATGACGTTGAGCCGGACCTCGCGCGGCGCCACCTCGCGGTCGGCCGGGCGCATGTGAGCCGGACCCCTCACGCGGGGGCTTTCGGATCGAAGATGATGCTGGTCTGCACGCCGCCTCCCGGGGTCGTCCAGTCGATCCGCCAGGCGTCCCGCTCACGGGTGGCGAGGAAACCCGGCTTGAGCAGCGGCGCCGTGGCGTCGGCGCGGAACGCGGCGCTGGCGGCGCCCGACCGGCTTTGCGCCGACAGCACGTGCGCGCCGCCGTGCAGGCTCTGCGAAAGCGGCACGGCGAAGACGCCTTCGGGGCTGGTGGTGTCCTCGCCGACCTCTGTCCCGTCCAGGGTGATGCGGACGACCTCGCCGGGCTTCGCCCGGCCCGAGGCCACGCCCACCCCGCTGTGGTCGAAATCGACCCCCGTGATGGTCAGCCCAGCGGCGGCCGCGCCCAGGGAGTCGACGCTGGCGCCAGGCCTGAGGATGGCTGCGGGCGCGCCGGGGGCGGGCAGGGCGGCCACGTACCCCCGGGCGCGCAGGGGCTGCCCAGGCTGGTCTTCGGACAGGGAGTAGAGCCGCGGGGCGGGCCCGCCGGGAACGGTCAGGGTCCATGCCCCGTCATGCGACGCCTTGGCGCCGATCGCGCCGCCATCGGGCGAGGCGAGCCGGATCATGGCGTCAGGGCGGCTGATACCGATCAGGGCGACCATGTCCTGCGCCTCACGCCGGGCGGTCTGCAGCTCTGGCGGCTGGGCGTAGTCCGACTGGGGCGCGGTTCCCTGAGCGTTCACGGGCCCCTGCGCCGCGGCGTTCTTCGGCGGCGGCCGCGAACAGGCCGCTGTCAGGGCGCAAAGCCCCAGGCATATTGCGATCGCCGTCTGCTTCACGCCCGCTGCTTTCCCCACCCATCGTTCCGGGGCCCTGATATATGACCTCGCCGCCCGAACGATAGGGGCGAGCGTCTCCCGAGTGCGCCATGACCGACAACACGACGGCGGAATCATCGCCGGGCCTGGGGTCCGTGGGACTGTTCTGCGGCTCATCGCCGGGCATGGATCCGGTCTGGCGGGAAGAGGCGGCGGCTTTCGGCGACATCCTGGCGCCTGCCGGCGCTAGGGCCGTCGTCGCCGGCGGCGGCAAGGTCCTGGGCGTCATCCCCGAGTTCCTGCGGCTGCCGGAAGTGGCCTACGACGCAGCCGAGCTGGTGGTGGTCCCCTCGATGCACGAGCGCAAGGCCGTGATGTTCGCGGAGGCCGACGGCTTCGCCGTGCTGCCGGGCGGCGTCGGCACGCTGGAGGAAGTGATCGAGCTGCTGTCCTGGGCGCGATTGGGCCTGCACATCAAGCCGGTGGTGTTCCTCAACAGCCATGGCTACTGGGACCCGCTGATCGACCTGATCGCCCACACGATGGAGCAAGGTTTCACGCCGCGCGGATTCACGGCGACCTTCCAGGCGGTCGAGCGGGCAACGGAGATCCTGCCCGCGCTGCAGGCCATGGCGGCGGCCGCCGACCGCCGCCCGGCCATGCCCCTCACGCTGACATGAGTTCAGGCGCCCGTTGAGCCGCCCAGCGGTGGTCGGGGAAGTGCTGGCGCATCATCCGGTCGACATAGGCGGTCAGGTTGAGGAAGGCCTCCGCTTGCCGGCGCAGCGGCGAGTCGAAGAACGGCGTCAGCAGGCCCGCGAGCATGGCGAAGGCGGCGGCGTCCACGCCGCTGGGGCGCGAGCCCATCAGGTAGGTCTTGTCGCCGAGCTGTTCAGACAGCGCCAGGAGCGAGCGGACCCCGAGCTCGACGATCTCGTCCGGCGCGTGCCGACCGATGCCTACGGCGCGCATGGCTCCGGCGACCCGGGCCTTCACGTCCTCGATCAGTTGCGGCCGAATGGCGTCGGGGGCGCTGTCGAAGAAGTGGGCCGGGCCCTTTTCGAAGTTCTCAGGCATCAGCCAGCGGCCATATCCGACGGTCCAGCCGAAGTGGTTCTCGATCATCCGCTCGAAGGCCCAGGCCTGGGCGCGCTCGCGCGGGGTCAGGCTGGCGTCGAAGTCGAAGCCGTACTTCCGCTCGATGTGCATCCGGATGAAGGTCGAGTCCGCGATCTTTTCCCCGTCGTCGTCGATCCAGGGGAGCTGGCCCTTGGGCGAGGTGTCGATCGAGGTGGGGACCTTGCGATAGGGAAGGCCGGCCATCTGGAGCTGGACTTCGGTCTTGGTCACGTAGGGGCTGGCTTCAGGGAGGCCGAAATTCGCGCCAAAGCCGTAGAGGATGATCATCTGGGTTCTCCTTGCAGGTCACCCGTGTCTAGGCTCCCCCTGCTGCCAGCGTGGTGTCAGCAGCAGCGAGCCGGATGAACGGATGAGACGCGCCGACAGGCTGTTCCAGATCGTGCAGATCCTGCGGCGCAGCCGCGGGCCGGTGACGGCCGATGCGATCGCGGACGAGCTGGAGACCTCCAGGCGCTCGGTCTATCGCGACGTCGCGGCGCTGATGGGCCAGCGGGTGCCGATCCGCGGCGAGGCGGGCCTGGGCTATGTGCTGGAGGGTGGCTTCGACCTGCCGCCACTGATGCTGACGCCGGACGAGATCGAGGCGGCGGTGCTCGGAGCCCAATGGGTTGCTGGACGGGCCGATCCGGCGCTGGCCAAGGCGGCGAGGGACCTGATCGCCAAGATCAGCGTCGCCGTGCCCGAGCGGCTGAGGCCGCTGGTGCTGGAGCCCTCGTCCGCCGCCGCGCCCGCCCGCGGCCAGCCCGCTGACCAGCTCGACATGGCGCAGGTGCGCGCCGCGATCCGCGCCGGGCGCAAGATCGCCCTGCAGTACCGCGATGAACAGGAACGGCCCAGCGGACGGACCGTCTGGCCGGTGGCGGTGGGCTATCTGGAGACCGCCCGCATCATCGTCGCCTGGTGCGAGCTGCGCCTGGACTTCCGCCACTTCCGCACCGACCGCGTCGTCGGGGCGACGTTCCTGGAAGAGCGATATCCCGAGCGGCCTGCCGTCCTGCGCACCCGCTGGCGGCGCACGCTGGGGAGAGGGGCCAGCTAGCTTCGCCTTGCAGTGGCCGCATTCCCGGCCCACGCCTGCGCAGCCTTGGGTCGAGTCGGACGCGCCGCAGCATGTTCCGTGAGGTCATCGCCGCTTTCACCACACGCCCCCGCCTTGCGGGAGCGCTCGCGTTTGGCGTCCTGGTCTGGCTGGCCTTGGCGGTCATCCCCAACGACCTGCGCTGGAGCACCCGCGCCGTGCTGGCCTGGGACGCCGCCTGCTACAGCTTCATCATCGCCGCGCTGTTGATGATGGCCGACTGTGACTCCTCGAAGATGAAGGCCCGGGCCGCCTCGCAGGACGAGGGTCAGCACGTGGTCCTCGGCCTCGCCATCGTCGCAGCCGTGGCCAGCATCGCCGCGATCGCCGCGGAGCTGACCCTGGCCAAGGACGAGCATGGCCTGCTGAAGACCATCCGGGTGGTGGCCGCATTCCTGACGGTGGGCGCGTCCTGGTTCTTCGTCCAGCTGGTGTTCGCCCTGCACTACGCGCACGAATATTATGGCCAGGACGACGATGAGGAGGGGCCGAGGGGCGGGCTGACCTTTCCGGGGGAGGAGAAGCCGGACTATTGGGACTTCCTGCACTTCGCCGCGATCATCGTCGT
>FTHA01001884.1_pt1 | contig 10541 bp, 13 predicted proteins | sample 1640771 | NCBI WGS metagenome assembly FTHA01 (sample SAMEA3914789, study PRJEB12502) | metagenome | biome: forest; material: soil | place: Canada | collected 2011-07-03 | depth 0.3 m | reverse complement strand
GGCTCGGGCATGTTCAACGTGTTCATGAGCACCATCGCAACCGTGCACACGCCTCTGTTCAAGGCGATCGAGCTGGACATCGACGTCCGGCGCCGGACGGGGCGGCTGTTCGTCGAGGGGGTGATCGACAGCCGTAGCGAACCGATCCGCAACCCCACCACCGGAGCCGAGCAGGAAGTCAGCGTCCGCATGCCGGGCGGCTTCGAGTTCCTGGAGGCGGAGTTCGCCTCCAGCACCACGCGTGCCGGCGGCGTGATTCCGCTCGAATGGGACATGCGCCACTCCCACCTGGCGATGCTGGACCTTGGTCCTCACGGCCCGATCCACTGACCCCGGCGGAGGGCGCCAGCCGTGAGCGAGCCGCACGAGGACCGCGGCCTCAGCCGTGACCAGCTGACTGTGTTGGCCAGCCTGGCTGCACTGTTCGTTCTGTCCTGGCTCTACCTCGTCCAGCTGGCCGGCCACCTGCCGGTGATGCAGGGGGCGTCCGCGGACTCCATGAACGGCATGTCCATGCCTGGTATGGCGAAGGGACCTTCCGCGCCGCAGCCGTCCGGAACAGGCCCGTTCGCGCTCGGCGCCTTGATGTGGTTCGCCATGATGCTCGGCATGATGCTGCCCAGCGCCGCGCCTATGCTGATGCTCTATGCGCACGTCCAGCGGCGGCGCGCGGGCGCCTCGCCGCTGCCGCGCACGGCCCTGTTCGGCCTGGGCTATCTGGTGGTGTGGGCCGGCTTCTCGCTGGCGGCGGCGGCGTTGCAGGAGGCGCTGGCGCGCGCGGCGCTGCTCACCCCGGGCATTACGCTGGCGAGCACCTTGATCGGGGGCGCCACACTGGTCGCCGCTGGCCTCTACGAGCTCACGCCGCTGAAGCAGAGCTGCCTGGCCCATTGCCGCGGACCTGTCGCCTTCATCGCCAGCCACTGGCGCACGGGAGCGTCGGGCGCGGTTAGGATGGGCCTGGACCACGGCCTCTACTGCCTTGGATGCTGCTGGGCTCTGATGCTGCTGCTGTTCGTGGGCGGAGTGATGAACCTGCTGTGGATCGCCGCCCCCGCCGGCCTCGTGCTGGTCCAGAAGCTCCTGCCGGCCGGCCGGGTGATCACCTGGCTCACCTCCGGGGCGCTGGTGACCGCCGGGCTTGTGCTCCTGTCCAGCCCTGCCTGGAGATGAGGCGCCCAGCGATCGGGCGGCATATTATTAGATAATCTCGATAGACTCACTAGGATATGGAGTCTATGTGAGAGGCCTCAGTGAGAGGAGGCCGTCTTGGCGCAACAGCAGACCTGCAACGTGGCGATCGTCGGCGCGGGCGCGAGCGGTATCCTGCTGGCCGGGGCCCTTGTGCGCCCGCCCATACCGCTCAAGGTGATCCTGGTCGATCCCAATCCAGGCCGCGGTCCGGCCTACGGCGGAAGCGACGAGCATCACCTGCTCAACACCCGGGCCGGCAACATGTCCCTCGACGCCCAGTCGCCCCAGGGCTTCGTGGACTGGCTGAACCTCTACCGCAGCAAGCCCGGCGGATGGGACGCCGAGGACTTCGCGCCCCGTCGCATCTTCGGCGACTACCTGGAGCAGCGCCTGCACAACCTCGAGACCCGCACGCCGGGACTGGGGTCCACCCGCGTGGTCCGCTCGAAGGCCCTGTCGGCCGAGCGCGGCGAGGGCGGCTGGTCCATCCGCCTGACCTCCCATGAGCGGATCCAGGCGGACGCCCTGGTGCTGGCCACCGGCGTGGCGCGGCCAAGGCCGCTGTTGTTCCATGGCCGCGATGAGGTCGAGGCCCAGATCCAGGACGATCCCTGGGACGACGACGCCCTGAAGACGCTGCCGCGCGGCGCAGAGATCCTGCTGATCGGCACGGGCCTGACCACCCTCGACGTCGCTGCGGCGCTCTTGCGGCGCGATCCCGGGGTGCGGATCAAGGCGGTCTCGCGCCATGGGCTGTTGCCTCGGGTGCACGCATCGCCTTCGCCCGCCGCCCCGGCGCTTTCGCCGCCGTACCCGAAGACCGCGCGCGAGCTCTACGCCAAGCTGCGGGCCGCTGCCGAGTTCGTGGAGGGCGACGCCTCCTTGCGCCACGGCGTGTTCCTCAATCTGCGTGAGATCGGCGCCAAGCTGTGGGCAGGCCTCCCGGACGACGAGCGGCTGATGTTCCTGCGACACTTCCGCCGCTACTGGGAAGTGGAGCGCCATCGCACGCCGCCGGCGCAGGCCAAGGTGATCCGCGAGGCCATGGCCGATGGACGGTTTGAGGTCATCCGAGGTCGTCTGGCGGAGGCCAAATCCCTGCCCAGCGGCGCCGAGGCCCGGATAGCGCTGCTCACCACCGACGGCCCGCGGGCCCTCACCGTCAACCGGGTAATCAATTGCACCGGGCCCGAGGCGGACCCGTTCCGCTCGCGCAATCCGTTGCTGCTGGACCTGCTCGCCCAGGGCGCCGCAGCCGCCGATCCGCTTGGCCTTGGCCTTCACGTGGACGAGCACTGCGCAGTGCTCGGCTCGAGCGGGCAGGTGACTCCCGGCCTCTACGCCGTGGGCGCGCCCACGCAGGGCCGCTTCTTCGAATCGACGGCGGTGAACGAGATCCGCGGGCAGACCGCGCGCCTGGCCGACCTGATCGTGGTCAGCGCTGCGGTCCATGGTCTGACGGAAGCCAGCCCTGCGGCCTGAAGGAGCCCGAGCCATGCTGAGCCTGGGGCATACGCTCTGGCTGGAAGTCCAGTCTGGCCTCCATGACGGCGAAGGCGCCCGGCGCCGACTCCCGTCCGAGGAGCGGACCTTCGGCTATGGCCACTTCACCAGGGGCGGCATCGAACTCAGGATCGACTCGACGTTTCCGCCGGTGCGCAGGCCGAAGGTCGTGCCACGGTCATAGAGCAGGTTGAACTCCACATAGCGGCCGCGACGGACCAATTGCTCCTCGCGCTCGGCCTCGGTCCAGGATTCGGCCATCCGCCCACGGGCGATCGCGGGATAGACGTCCAGGAAGGCCTCGCCGACGTCCTTGGTGAAGGCGAAGTCCCGATCCCAGTCGCCTGAATCGTGCCGGTCGTAGAAGATGCCGCCGGTCCCCCGCGCTTCCTTGCGGTGCGGCAGGTAGAAGTACTCGTCGCACCAGGCCTTGAACTTCGGGTGCCAGGCAGGATCGTGGGCGTCGCAGGCCCGCTTCATGGCGGCGTGGAAGGCGAGGGTGTCCGGGGCCTGCGGGCTGCGTTGCCCGTCCAGCAACGGGGTCAGGTCAGCGCCGCCTCCGAACCATCCGACCGTGGTGCAGATGAAGCGCGTATTCATGTGCACGGCCGGCACGCGCGGCGAGCGCATGTGCGCGATCAGGCTGACGCCGGTGGCGAAGAATCGCGGATCGGTCTCGGTTCCCGGCATGGTCTTGGCGAAGTCGGGCGGGAATTCGCCGTGGACAGTCGAGACGTGCACGCCAACCTTCTCGAAGAATCGGCCGTGCATCATGCCCATCACCCCGCCGCCGCCGGCCTCCCGAACCCAAGGCTTGAGCTCAAAACGCCCGGGCGCCTCGCCGTAGAGCGCGGCCGGGGCCTCGTCCTCGAGCGCCTCGAAGGCGGCCACGATGCGGTCGCGCAGGCTTTCGAACCAGGCGCGGGCCTTGACCTTGCGCTGGTCAAGCAGGTCGGCGGGCGAGGGTGCGATATCGGTCATGGCGTTCGTCATAGCGGCTCGGGGTTCAGTCCTGCAAAGCCCCGCGTCTGGCGCAGGGCCTCGCCAAGAGCCATGGCGGCCGCGTTGACGACATTGAGCGAGCGCAATCCGGCCGGCATCGGGATCAGCAGCCGGGCGTGAGCCTCGTCGTGAACCTCATCCGGGACCCCGGCGCTCTCGCGGCCGAACAGCAGCGTGTCCGTCCGGTTGAAGGCGAAGTCGATGTAAGGCCGCGCGGCGCGGGTCGTGAACAGGACCAGCCGGCCCTCCTGACGGCCTGCGTCGGCCATGAATGCGGACCAGGAAGGATGCAGGATCAGCCGCCCCTTCTCGCCGTAATCGAGCGCCGCCCGCTTCAGCGACCTTTCCGAGAGTGGGAAGGCGCAAGGCTCGATAACCTCCAGATCGGCGCCCAGACATGCGCAAAGTCTTATCGCCGCGCCCAGGTTTTGCGGGATGTCCGGTTGAAAAAGCGCGAGCCGCATTCTAAGCCCTCCGCGCACGTTCCCGCCGGCTGGCGCCGAGTCGGGTTTGAGCGCCATTGTGGGCGCGCCGCGGGGGGTTTAGCCCTGGCGCGATTGAATCGAGGGGTGAGCTGAGTTGGCCGACACCGCCGCCATGCACCCGGGGGTCCCTAACGACCCCACGGGAGACGATCCGAGCCGCAGAGACTTCATCCACATTGCTGCCGCCGTCGGCGCCGCCGGCGCCGCTGTTGGCGTGGCTTGGCCGCTGGTCGACCAGATGAACCCCTCCGCGGACACTCTGGCCCTGTCTTCGATCGAGTACGACCTGTCCAAGGTGCTGCTCGGCCAGGAAGTGACCATCAAGTGGCGCGGCAAGCCCGTGTTCGTGCGCCACCGCACGCCCGCGGAGATCGCCGCCGCAGTGCAGGACGACCACGCCGACCTGCGCGATCCGCAGACGGACGAGGAGCGACACAAAGCCGGAAAGGCCGAATGGCTGATCCTGGTGGGCATCTGCACGCACTTGGGCTGCGTGCCCACGTTCGCCCAAGGCTCCTACGGCGGCTGGCTCTGTCCTTGCCACGGCTCGGTCTACGACACCTCCGGCCGGATCCGCAAAGGCCCTGCCCCCAAGAACCTCGAGGTGCCAGAGTACGCCTTCCTTTCCGACACCAAGGTCAAGATCGGCTGACATCGAGATGAGCGGACATTCGACTTACGAGCCGAAGACGGCCTTCACGCGCTGGCTCGATTCCCGCCTGCCACTGCTGCGGTTCTCGGCGGAGCTGCTGGACTTCCCGACGCCGAAGAACCTGAATTACTGGTGGACCTTCGGCGGCATCCTGGCGATGTGCCTGGGCATCCAGATCGCCACCGGCGTGGTGCTGGCCATGCACTACAATGTGGGCGACGCCTTCAACAGCGTCGAACACATCATGCGGGACGTGAACTACGGCTGGTTCATTCGCTACCTGCACGCCAACGGCGCGTCGATGTTCTTCCTGGCGGTCTACATCCACATCGCCAGGGGCATGTACTACGGCTCCTACAAGGCCCCGCGCGAGGTGATCTGGCTGCTGGGGATGGTCATCTACCTGTTGATGATGGCCACGGCCTTCATGGGCTACGTGCTCCCTTGGGGCCAGATGAGCTTCCACGGCGCGGTGGTGATCACCAACCTGATCGGCGCCCTGCCGCTCATCGGCAAGCCGATCACGACCCTGCTCTGGGGCGGGCCGGCGGTGGACCTGCCCACGCTCAATCGCTTCTTCTCGCTGCACTATCTGCTGCCGTTCGTGATCGCTGCGGTGGTGGGGCTGCACATCTGGGCGCTGCATGTCCCAGGGAACAACAACCCCACGGGCGTCAACGTAAAGAGCGCGCAGGACACCGTCCCATTCCACCCGTACTACACGGTCAAGGACGGCTTTGCGGTCGTGCTGTTCCTGATCCTCTTCGCCGTGTTCGTGTTCTTCATGCCCGAGGCCCTGAGCCACGCGGACAACCAGATTCCCGCCAACCCGTTGCAGACGCCTCAGCACATCGTCCCCGAGTGGTACCTGCTGCCCTTCTACGCAATGCTGCGGGCGGTCCCGAACAAGGTGATGGGCGTGCTGACCATGTTTGGCTCGCTGGGCCTGCTGTTCCTCCTACCCTGGCTGGACACAGCCAAAGTCCGCTCGATGCGCTATCGGCCGACCATGCGCTGGTTCTTCTTCATCTTCGTCCTGGTGACCTTTGCGCTGGGAGTGTGCGGCGCCAACCCGCCGGACGCACAGGTGATCCAGAATCCCGGGCTCGGCTTTCAGCTGGGCGACTCTGACATCAACAGCTTCACTTGGCTGTCGCGGGTGCTCACCGTCTACTACCTCGTATATTTCGTGATCATCATTCCGTTCACCGGCTGGCTGGAGAAGCCACTGCCGCTGCCGGACTCGATCTCCACGCCAGTGCTGGCGAAAGACCAATGATGGGGCCGGGGACTATGCTGCAGAGAGCTCTTGGACTTGCGGCCGCGCTCGGATTCCTGGCTGCGGCGCCGGTTCTGGCGGCCACGACGGCGAAAGAGCCCAAGGACGTCCACTGGAGCTTCGAGGGGCCGTTCGGGAAATTCGATCCTGAACAGCTGCAGCGTGGCTACAAGGTCTACCACGACGTCTGTTCGGCCTGCCACTCGATGAACCTGGTGCACTATTACGACCTGGGACGGATCTATGGGCCGTTCTACAGCGCCAAGTACAAGAATCAGAACGACAATCCCTACGTGAAGGCGATCGCCAAGGACGTCCAGATTCCGGACATCGATCCGGATACGGGGGATCGCATCACCCGTCCGGGGACATCCGCCGATCACTTCAAGGCGCCGTTCGCCAACGACGTGGCGGCCAAAGCCTCCAACGGCGGGGCGATCCCGCCCGACCTTTCGATGATCACCCGGGCGCGCGAAGGCGGTCCGCGGTACATCTACTCGATCCTGAGGGGCTACGAGGCGCCCCCGCCGGGGCTCGATGTGCCGGCCGGCAAGTCCTACAACGCCTACATGCCGGGCGACCTGACCGGCTTCTGGAAGGGCGCCAAGGACAAGGTGCCGACGGGCGGCTTCATCGCCATGCCGCTCCAGCTGACCGACGACCGGGTCACCTATGATGATGGGGTCAAGGCCACCGCCGACCAGGAAGCCAAGGACGTGACCGCCTTCCTCGAGTGGGCCGGCGACATCCACCAGACCGAGCGCAAGAGGATGGGCTTCTCTGTGCTTATCTACCTCCTGCTGCTGGCCGGCGCGGTGTACGGCAGCTACCGCGCGATCTGGCGCGGGGTGAAGCACTGAGGCCTCCGCTTCGTCCACGAGGGGCGCGAGGACGGGGACCGGAGCATGTCTGACTGGGTGCTGGGCGTCATCGGCGGGACGGGCCTCTATGACATCGAAGGCCTGGAGAACCGCAGCTCCCGGCGCATCGAGACGCCCTGGGGTCCACCGTCCGACGAGCTGATGTTCGGCGAGATCGGCGGGACGAAGCTGGTGTTCCTGCCCCGTCACGGCGTCGGCCATCGGATCACGCCCAGCCACATCAACGCCCGCGCCAATATCGACGCCCTCAAGCGGGCAGGCTGCACCGACGTGCTGTCGGTCTCGGCTGTCGGCTCGTTGAAGGAAAAGCTGACGCCTGGGACTTTCGTGCTGGTCGACCAGTACATCGACCGCACCTTCGCCCGAGAGAAGAGCTTCTTCGGCGTCGGCGTGGCGGCGCACGTTTCGATGGCCCATCCGATCTGCCCGCGCCTGGCTGGCCTTGCAGCCGCAGCGGCGCGCCAGGCCGGTGCACCGGTGGTCGAGGGCGGGACCTACCTGTGCATGGAGGGGCCGCAGTTCTCCACCAAGGCCGAGAGCCTGCTCTATCGCTCGTGGGGGTGCGATGTGATCGGCATGACCAACATGCCGGAGGCCAAGCTCGCCCGCGAAGCCGAGCTGCCCTACGCCTCGATCTGCATGGTCACTGACTACGACTGCTGGCACGAGGACATCGGACCGGTGGAGATCGGCGACGTGCTGAAGGTGCTCCACGACAACGCCGCCAAAGCGCGCGACACGGTCAGCCGGCTCGCCGCTGGTCTGACGACTCCCCGCGCCCCCACGCCGATCGACACCTGCCTGGACGGGGCCATCATCACGCCGTCGGTGTCCCGTGATCCGGAACTGGTGAAAAAGCTCGACGCCGTCGCCGGGCGGGTGCTGTGAGGGCCGCATGAACCTGGCCGACGCCATCCGCACCATCCCGGACTATCCCAAGCCCGGGATCATGTTCCGCGACATCACCACGCTGCTGGGCGACGCCCGCGCCTTCCGCCAGGCGGTGGACGAGCTGGTGCAGCCCTTCGCCGGGCGCAAGATCGACAAGATCGCCGGCATCGAGGCGCGCGGCTTCATCCTCGGTGGCGCGGTGGCTCACCAGCTCTCGGCCGGCTTCATCCCGCTGCGCAAGAAGGGCAAGCTGCCGTTCAAGACCCTGTCTGTGGAATACGCGCTGGAGTACGGCGTGGACTCCATGGAGATGCACACCGACGCCTGCGCCGCTGGCGAGACGGTGATGATGGTCGACGATCTGATCGCCACGGGCGGGACGGCGCTGGCGGCGCTGAAGCTCCTGCGCGACGCGGGAGCCCACGTGGTCGCCGCAGGCTTCGCCGTCGACCTGCCGGAGCTCGGCGGAGCCGACCGCCTCCGGGCCGCCGGCGTTCCGGTCTCCAGCCTGGTGTCCTTCGAAGGGCATTGAACCGCCTTCCGGTCCGCCGGATCGGCGCCTATCTTCCTCAGGAGGTGGCCCGAATGACGGATCAGGCGATGAATCACACCCGCGCCTGGCGCAATTTCAAACGGATGGAAGACTGCGCCTGCCTGTTCGCCAGCCTGATCTATGTCGCCGCCATCCTACACGCCTGGAGGGTGCTGCCCGGCGACTCCTCGGTGAAGGTGCTGTTCACCCTGGCGGCGCCGTCGGTGTTCCTGGGCCTGTCGGCCCTGATGCCCCTGATCATCGATCCGGTGCGCCGGTTGCTGACCCGCTATGTGTGGATGAGCTTCAAGTCCGGCTTCGGGCAGACGCCGTTCTCGGTGCTGTCGGGGCTGGGCCTGCCCGCTTTCGCGGCCGGGTTCATCTATCTGCAGATTTCCGGGGTGGCCCATGGCGGCCGCTATCCGGCCGGAGTCTTCTCCGGCTACGCGGCCGGAATCGGCATCCTGATCGCCCAGGCGCTGCTGGTCCGGGCCCTCGAGCGCGATCCCGACGTGCGTCCGATCATCGAGCAGTGACGACGCAGCTCATTCCAGCGTGAACTCGGGGTTCGTCGCAGTCCAGGGATGGCGGTTCTCGTCGTAGACCGAAACGGTCGGCGCCGGGAATCCCGGGTCGGCGAAGGCGCCCACGGCGACCGATACAAACCCGACGATGGTGTTCGGTGTCCACCACACCGTCGACCCGCAGTCTGGACAGAAGCGGAAGGTGGCCTCTCCGCCGCTTTCTCCACGGCGTTTGTAGGTCGCGGCGCGGCCGTCCATGGCGACCTGGTCAAGGGCGAAGCGGGCCTGTTCGCCGAACGGTGCGCCGGTGCGCTTCTGGCAGGCCAGGCAGTGGCAGATCGAAATCCGCACGGGATCGCCCTGGCAGGCGATCCGGAGCTGGCCGCAGCTGCAGGAGGCGTGGCGGGTGATCATCGGCATCTCCGTCGTCTGCACGCCCGATAATAATTCATTCGATCCGGCATTGCCGCCTTGACCGCACGCCCGCGGCTTCAGAGGCTCCATCCGGAGGAGGCGCCGATGCTTCGCCTGGTCCTGATCGCCATAGCCGTTGCCGCGTTCGCCACGCCCGCCCTGGCGGCGGACGAGGAGATCCAGGTCTATATGGATGAGATGAGCGATCCGGGGCAGTTCGGCCTGGACCTCCACCTCAACTATGTGCCGGATGGGATCGGGACGCCGACCTACCCGGGCGAACAGGACCCGACCCATCGCCTGCGGGTGACTCCCGAGTGGTCCTATGGACTGACGCCCAATCTGGAGCTCGGCGCCTATCTTCCCCTGGCGACGCTCGATCGCGACGGCCGGTTCCTGGTGGGCGGCGCCAAGGCGAGGCTGAAGTTCATCGCCCCAAAGGGGGAAGGCCAATCCTGGTTCTGGGGACTCAATTTTGAGATCGGCCGGGTGAGGCGGGCGCTCGACATCAATCCCTGGAACGCCGAGCTGAAGGGGATCTATGGCTTCAGGGCCGGGCGCTGGACCGTCGCGCTCAACGCCAATCTTGACTGGACAGTTTCCGGACCGCAGCCGGCCCCAGCCTCGCTGGAGATCGCGACCAAGGTGAGCTACCGCGTCCGGCAAGGCCTGGCGCTCGGAATCGAGAACTACAACGGCATGGGCGATTTCGATCGCTTCGGCAGGTTCGGGGAGAGCGACCAGTCGACCTATGCGGTCGTCGACAAGACGTTCGGCAAGTGGGACCTGAACCTCGGCGTGGGGCGGGGTTACGGCGCGTCCGTCGACCACTGGATCGTCAAGGCCGTCGTCGGGGTCCCGATCGACGGTTGATCCCGGCTGAGGGAACGGCATGGACGGAAGCATCGATCTGGACGCCTATTTCGGGCGCATTGGCTACAGCGGGCCGCGGGAGCTGACGCTAGATGTGCTTCGCGCCCTGCACCTGGCCCATCCCTGTGCGATCCCGTTTGAGAGCCTGGATCCGCTGTTGGGGCGGCCGGTGCTGATCGACGCGGCCTCGCTGGAAGCCAAGCTGGTTCGTGGCCGCCGCGGCGGCTACTGCTTCGAGCACAACGGTGTGTTCCTGCGCGTGCTGCGGACCCTGGGGTTCGAGGTCACGCCGCTGGCGGCGAGGGTGCGCT
>FTHA01000924.1_pt1 | contig 10626 bp, 7 predicted proteins | sample 1640771 | NCBI WGS metagenome assembly FTHA01 (sample SAMEA3914789, study PRJEB12502) | metagenome | biome: forest; material: soil | place: Canada | collected 2011-07-03 | depth 0.3 m | reverse complement strand
GCGAAGCTGACCAGCAGGCGTCCTGCGCCCGGCGCCCCTCCTGTCCGTGCGGCCCGCTCGAAGATTGCAGCGTTTGCCGGTCTCGCTCACCAACGTCACGCCCGAGTTGACCTGAGCGGCGGAGGCGGAAATCAGCGCCTTGATCTCCTTTGCAGCCTCCGCGGAGCGCTGGGCCAGGGCCCGGACCTCGGACGCAACGACAGCGAAGCCCCTGCCGGCGTCTCCAGCCCGTGCGGCTTCGACCCCGGCGTTCAGAGCCAGGAGGTTGGTCTGGAAAGCGATCTCGTCGATGACCCCGATGATGTTGCCGATCTCGCGGGACGACGTCTCGATCTGGCTCATGGCTGCGACGGCCTGGCTGACGACCTCCCCTGACTTCTGTGCGTCTGCCTTGGTCGTGGCCACGACGTCCCGGGCGTGGTTCGCACCATCCGCCGTTCTGCGCACGGTGGCGGTGATCTCGTCGAGCGCGGCGGCGGTCTCCTCGAGGCTTGCGGCCTGCTGCTCGGTCCGGCGCGACAGATCGTCGGTGGCGGTCGAAATCTCCTGCGTTCCCGAATGGATCGCGCCGGTGCTCCCGGAAATCTGGACCAGCGTCGATTGGAGTTTCTCAAGGGACCGGTTGAAGTCCAGACGAAGTTGCTCGAACGCTGGAATGAACGTGCTGTCGATCCGGTGCTCGAGGTCACCGTCCGCCAATCGGGTCAAACCCGATCCAATCTCGTTCACGGCCTCGACCCGTCCGGTGATGTCGGTCGCGAACTTGACGACCTTGGTCACCTTGTTGTTCATGTCGAAGACCGGATTGTAGGACGCCTGGATCCAGACCTCCTTGCCGCCCTTGCCTATACGCTTGAACTCTGCAGCGACGTACTCCCCGCGATTCAGCTTGTTCCAGAATTCCTGGTATTCGGGCGACTGTGCTTCGGCCAGCTCAACGAACAGTCGATGATGCTTCCCTTTGATCTCATCGAGACGATAACCAAGCGCACTGAGAAAGTTCTCATTGGCGGTGATGACCTCACCACCGGGCGTGAACTCGATGACCGCCTGCACGCGCGAGATGGCGTTGATCTTGCCCTCGAACTCGGCGTTCTTGAGCTTCTCGGCCGTGATGTCGATCGCCGCCTTGACGACCTTCACCACTTTCCCGGTCGACGTTGTCACCGGGTTGTAGGAGGCCTGGATCCAGACCTCCTTTCCACCCTTGCCGATGCGCTTGTACTCGCGAGCATCGAACTCCCCACGGCCCAGCCGCGCCCAAAAGTCCTTGTACTCAGGCGTCCGGACGTAGCCCGGCTCGACGAACATGCTGTGGTGCTGACCTTTGATCTCCCCGAGGGAGTAACCCATCGCCCGGCAGAAGTTCTCGTTCGCTGAAAGGATCTTGCCGCTGGGGTCGAACTCGATGATGGCCAGTGACCGGTTGAGAGCGGCGAGCACAGACGCCGCGTCTGTTCTTGCTCCAAGGCTTAGGCCCAACATTTTGAATCCTCGTTGATCGTGGTTCAGCGAAGGAGGGCGGGGTCGCCGACTGTCGCGGTCACCTCCCGGTAGAGTTTTATGCACGAAGTATATGTGTAGTTGTAGTAGTGATCAACTGCGTCTTGTCGACGTTCCTATGAAGACCATCAGAACGAGACTCTCTTAATTAACTATAAAAGAGCCCAATTCGAGAAAATCTGTATTCAACTATGTCTTGCGGCGACCAGTGCGCTCATCGCATGCTGGCGGAGGGATCAGCGCGGGATCATCCAGCTCAGGAAGTGCTGCTGGGCGGTGACCAGCAGGCCCAGGAGCAGGGTCAGGATCAGGCTGTGCTTGAAGGTGCGCGCCAGCACGCGGCCTTCATGTCCCTTCAGGGCGGTGGTTGCGGCGCCGGTGGAGATGTTCTGAGGCGAGATCATCTTGCCCATCACCCCGCCCGAGGAGTTGGCCGCTGCAAACAGCACCGGGTTCAGGCCCAGCTGGCGCGCGGCCACCACCTGCAGGTTTCCGAACAGGGCATTGCCGGACGTGTCGCTGCCCGACAGGAACACCGCCACCCAGCCGAGGAAGGCCGACACCAGCGGGAACAGCACCCCCAGCGAGGCGACGCCCAGGCCCAGGGTGTAGTTCATGCCCGAGTAGTTCATCAGATAGGCCAGGGCGACGATGGCGGTCACTGTCGCCACCGCCAGCCGCATCTGCTTCCAGGTGGCGGCCACGCAGGTGAGGAAGGCGCGGGGCCGGCAGCCCACCAGCAGGGCGGTGATCACCACGGCCGCCAGGATGGCGGTGCCGGTGGCCAGCGGCTGGAAGGTCCAGACCGCTGCATAGGGCTTGTTGTAGAGGGTGATGAACACGTGGTTGTCCAGGCCGGGCCAGGGCAGCTTGAGCTGGCCGATCAGGTTTATCTTGAGCAGCGTCCAGGCGATCACCACCGCTGAGACCACGATCCACGGTATCCAGCCCTGCCAGGGGGACACCGGCGAGGACTTCAGGCCGTCCTGCAGTTTCAGGGCGTAGGCCGGATCGGGCGCTGGCCGCCAGATCCTTAGGAAGCCGGTGGTGGCGATCAGCGCCGCCAGCGCCGCCAGCACGTCGGTCAAGGCGTAGCCGAGGTAGTTCGAGGCGACGAACTGGGTCAGGGCAAAGCTGCCGCCCGCGACCAGCAGGCCCGGCCACAGCGCCTTCAGCGACCGGACGCCGCCGTACAGTCCGATCACGTAGAACGGCAGGATCAGGGCGATCAGCGGCAGCTGGCGTCCGATCATGGCGCCCAGCACCGTATCGGGCAGTCCGGTGACCGCGGCCAGGGTGGTCACCGGCGCCCCCAGGGCGCCGAAGGCGACCGGTGCGGTGTTGAAGATCAGGGTGAAGGTCAGCGCTTCCAGCGGCTCGAACCCGGTCATGATCAAAAGGGCGCTGGTGATGGCCACCGGCGTCCCGAACCCGGCCACCCCTTCGAGCAGCGCGCCGAAGGCGAAGCCGATCACCACCAGCACGATCCGGCGGTCGTCGGGCAGGTGCCGCACCACCCAGGTCCGGAAGGCGTCGAACCGTCCGGATGCGACCGCGATGTTGAACAGCAGCAACGCGTTGAACACGATCCACATGATCGGCCAGAGCGCGAACGCCGCGCCTGCCGCTGCGCTGTCCAGCGCCAGGACCAGCGGCATCCGCCAGACCGTCACCGCCAGCACGACGCCGACCACAAGGCCCGCCAGCGACGCTTCCCAGGCCGGCCGGCGGACCAAGCCCATCAGCACCAGCACCGCGGCGATGGGGATCGCCGCCACGGCAAAGGATGGCGCAAGGGCGTCCGCCACCGGCGTCAGCAGCTGATGGAACATGGCTTGCCCCCGGGCTTGAGATCCCTATGCCGGCAGTCCGCGCGCGGCCGCCTTGAGCGAAGCATGACAGATGTTTGCGGCGCCTGGCGAGTTCTCCTTCACGCACCTGGACGCCTGCCCACGGTCAGCCGGGCTGAGGCCTCAGTCTGTGAACCGCGAGCCGCTGGTAGTGAGGCCGGGCGGCGTCCGCCAGGGGCTTCAACCTGTCCGGCAGGTCCTCGAAGGCCGTCCCTGGCCTGGGCGGGGCAAAGCCCGTCGAGCGCTCGACCGTTTCGTACCATACCGGAGCCCAGACCCCATCGGTGGAGCGACGCCCGGCCGGCCAGCTCAGCATCCGGTCCGAGAAGGCGACGCCCAGCGCCGCGCAAAGGGCGGATAGCGTTCGGCGGGGATCGGCCAGGACGTCATTCGCCTCGATCACCGGCGGCGCCCGGCCGAGGCGATCGGCTTCGCGATCAAACAGCTCGGCCTGCTGCACAAAGCCGATATCATCCAGCGTCACCCCCTCCCGCTTGGCGGCGTAGGAGGCCAGCACGGCCTCGGCCGGGCGGATCAGGAAGGCGTTGCGGCAGGCGGCGATCCAGTCGCGCGGCACGACCGGCAGCATGTGGTGGGCCATGTGCTTCTGGTAGAACAGCGCTCGGCCGCCCGGCGCCGGGCTGAGAAGCGCCTCAGCGACCACGTGCGGATCGGTGGGTTGGGCCGCCAGCACTTCGTTACGCATGGGGTGGTCCAGCCCCGTGAGCGAGAGATAGGCCGCATAGAAGGGCTCGTCGACGACGGCCGTGTCGGACCGGTTCTCGAAAGCGCGCATCATGGCGGTGGAGATGTTGCGCGGGCCCGACCACATGGCGATGCGCACCGGTTCAGACGCAGGATCTGCCATGCTCAGGCTCTCCCCGCCGCGTACGCATCCTTCAGATCCTCGTAGAGGCCGGCGACGCGCCGGGTCACCGGTCCGGGCGTGCCAGCTGGCAGCACGTGGCCGTCGATCGAACGCACCGGCGTGATGCCTCCCAACGTGCCGGTGACGAAGGCCTCGTCCGCGCCATGCGCCTCTTCCAGCGTGAAGTCGCCCTGCCGAATGCGCAGGCCATGCCGGCGGCAAAGCCCGATCACGTTGGCGCGGGTCACGCCGTTGAAGCAGTAATCGCCGCTCGAGGTCAGCACCTCCCCGCCGCGCACCACGAACAGGTTGGTGGCGTTGCAGCTGGAGACATGGCCATGCGGATCGAGCATCAGCGCCTCATCGGCCCCAGCTTCGATGGCCTCCAGCAGGGCCCGGATGAGGTTCAGGCGGCTGTGGGAGTTGAGCCGCATGTCGAACATCGAGGCCGGCGTGCAGCGGATCGAGCAGGTTGCGAGGTTCAGGCCCCATCCCGACGGGCGCGGCGCAGTGGTCTTGTGCTCGGCCGCGATGGCGATCGTGGGTTTTCCCAGCGCGTTGCGCGGGTCCTGGTTGACCGTCGCCTTCAGGCCCCGGGTGACCATCAGCCTGACATGGGCCCCGTCGATCATGCGGTTGGCCTGCAGGGTCTGTTGCAGCGCTGCGGTCAGCGCGGTCCGGTCCAGGCCGATGTCCAGGGCGATGGCCTGGGCGCCCTGGTACAACCGGTCCAGGTGGGCCTCCAGGAACAGCAGGCGGCCCTGGTGCAGGCGCAGCCCCTCCCAGATCCCGTCACCCAGCGCGAAGCCGGCGTCGAAGATGGAGACCTTGGCCTCGGCGCGTGGCGTGAGCTGGCCATTCAACCAGACCAGGACGGTCTCGTTGCGCGGATCGGGGGTGTAGTCCTGGCTGCCGGCCATGGCCTTTCCTTCCGCCCTCGGCCGTGAAATCGTCAAGAGCCGCGTGGATCAGGCAGGAGACGAAATGACCAAGGGCGTGGGCGGCTCGAACGCCGAGCATGAGCTCGCCGATCTTGGTCCCTGGACTGCGCCCGCGCCTGCCATCAGGCCATCCGAGCGCCATGCGCGGCTGGAGCGTGCACGGAGCCTGCTGGCCGGGATCGGCGCCGACGCCCTGCTGGTCAGGGGTGGGCCCAGCCTGCGGTACTTCACCGGCGTGGCCTGGGGGGCCAGCGAGAGGCTGGTGGCCATGCTGCTGCCCGCCCGGGGCGATCCGGTGATGATCTGTCCGGCATTCGAGCTGGGCTCGATGCAGGCGTCCCTGGCCATCGAGGCCGAGGTGCGCGCCTGGGAAGAGGACGAAAGCCCTTCCGTCCTGGCGGCGCGGACGCTGGGCGAGTTCGGCGCGAACAGCCTGGCGGTGGACCCCGAGCTGCCCTTCTCCTTCTACGAGGCCCTGCGCCGGGCCGGTCCGTCGATGTCCTTGCTGGACGGAGCGGCGGTGGTCGACGGCTGCCGGATGATCAAGTCCGCCGCCGAGCTGGCGCTGATGGCCCAGGCGAAGGCGATGACCCTCGAGGTGCAGCGGCGGGCGGCCCGCGTGCTGGCGACGGGCGTCACGACGGGACAGGTGCGGCGGTTCATCGACGAGGCGCATCGCCGCCTCGGCGCGGACGGCGGTTCAACCTTCTGCGCCGTCCAGTTCGGCGAGGCCACGCAATATCCCCACGGCCTCCCAGGCGAGCAGGCGTTGCGGGAGGGCGACCTGGTCCTGATCGACACCGGCTGCCAGGTGCAGGGGTACAACTCCGACATCACCCGCACCTACGTCTTCGGCGATCCCTCAGCCGTGCATCGCCGCATCTTCACCGTGGAGCGTGAAGCCCAGGACGCCGCCCTTGCCGCCGCCAAGCCGGGCGCCCTGTGCGAAGCGGTCGACGCCGCTGCACGCAGCGTGCTTGAAGCCCATGGCCTGGGGCCGGGCTATCGGCTGCCCGGCCTGCCCCATCGCACCGGGCACGGCATCGGCCTTGCCGTGCACGAGCCCGCCTATCTCGTGCGCGGCGATCGGACGCCGCTCCAGCCGGGGATGTGTTTCTCCAATGAGCCCATGATCGTCATGCCGGGCGCGTTCGGAATCCGGCTGGAGGACCACTTCCACGTGACGGCCGACGGGGCGGAATGGTTCACCCGGCCATCGCCCTCCATCGATGCTCCGTTCGGCTAGACCTCCTGGCCTGCGACCATGCCCCACATTGGTTGCTTCAGGCGGGCGGTGCATAATCGCGATGGCCGCGGATTGGGCGGTGGTGGCGAGAGGCGCGAATGCTGGAGCTGGCGACGCGCGCAATCCTGTTTGGCGACCTGCAGCAGCAGCGGCCCTGGCGGCGCTGGTTGATCGAGCAGGCCGTCGCCGTCGCGCTGATCGCGGCGGCGGCATTGATCCGCACCCTGCTCAGCCAGGCTTTCCCCAACGTCTTCCCGTTCGTGACCTTCTTTCCCGCGGTGCTGGCCGCGAGCCTGTTCGGAGGCTGGCGAGGCGGCGCGACCGCCCTGGTGCTGAGCACCGTGATCGGCTGGCGCCTGTTCATCCCGACCCTCGGAGGCGCGGACTCCGCCTCGTTCGCGACGTGGGTGAATCTCGGCCTCTACGTCGGCACCTGCGCGACGCTGGTGGCCACCGGCGAGTACGTCCACACCCTGGTGGGCAGGCTGAACGACCATGTCCGCAGGCTGCAGGACAGCGAGGGTCGGTACCGCAACCTGTTCAATTCCATGTCCGAGGGGTTCACGCTCTGCGACGCAATCCGCGATGAAACCGGCCGGGTCGTCGACTGTCGCGTGCTGGAAGTGAACCCGGCCATGGCCCAGATGACCGGCCACAGCCAGGACATCACCGGACGTCGCCTCAGCGAGTTCGGCCCCAACATCCTGGAGGATTGGCTTCCGCGGCTCGAGCAGGCGCTTTCGACGGGCGAGACGGTCCGCCACGAGTTCCTGAGCCCGTCCGGCCGATGGCGCGAGCTCTATCTCAATCAGGTGCAGGGCGACCGCTTCTGTCAGTTCTTCATCGACATCACCGAGCGCAAACAGACGGAGCAGTTCCAGGCCCAGCTGTTCAGTGAGCTCAATCACCGGATCAAGAACAACCTGCAGATCGTCTCGGCGCTGCTGCGCATGCAGGCTGGAAGCATGGGCACCGACGCCGCCCGAGAACACCTGCTGAAGGCGGTCAGCCGGATCCAGACCATCTCGGACATCCACTCGAGCCTCTACAAGGGCAGCGACATCGCCGACGTGGATTTCGCCGAGTATCTGAGCGACCTGTGCGAACGGCTGTCCCAGTCGCTGCTGGACGGCTCGGGACGGGTCGCACTGCAAGTGCAGGCGCAGTCCGTGCGTCTGGGCCTCGACCAGGCCGTGCCGCTGTGCATGGTGGTCAATGAGCTCGTGACCAACGCGGCCAAATACGCCTATCCGGCGCCGCTGCGCGGGGCCATTCGCGTGAGCTTCGAGGCGCGGGACCAGACCTGCATCCTGTCGGTGGCCGACGACGGGTGCGGCCTTCCGCGCGGGTTCGACATGAACAAGTCGGGCCTGGGCATGAAGCTGGTCGCCGCGCTCACCAGTCAGGTGGAAGGCTCTCTGGAATTCAGCGGGACCCCAGGAGTCCGCTTCGAACTGCGAATGCCTCTGAAGGCGGCCAGGGCCCCGATCGCTCCTCCGCGCTCGCTCCCTTCAGCCTCGGCGGCCTGACCGCCGCCGTCAGCAGGGCCGTCAACAGGATTGGGGCAAAGGCGCGGGGCCGCCCAGGCCCAGACGCTCCCTCAGCCAGTCGGCGGCCTGGAAGCGGCGCGGGGGCTCGCCCGCCGCCTCCGTCCTGCGGATCCGCGCTGCGAAGCGGATCAATTCACCCACAGCGTCGATGTCGTAGGGCTTCGGATAGACCCCCAGGGCGTCGGCGAATCCCTTCGGCACCAGATCCGGATTGGCGGTGAGGAACACGACGCTCACCTGGTGGTCCTGGGCGAGCAGCTCGGCGATGCGGACGCCTGTGCGGCCGTCGCGCAGGTTGATGTCCACGAGCGCAAGATCGATGTGTTGCCCGCGTGCTATCTGCACGGCTTCGCTGAGGTCGGCAGCCACTCCGGCCACCTCGTGACCAACGCCCCTGATCGCGAGTTCGAGTTCGAGCGCCACGATCGCCTCATCTTCGACGATGAGCACACTGAGCTGACCCTGGCCCAAACCGAACGCCCCCAAACGCACCATCCCTTAACGTGCTAACGCCTTCGAGAGATCATGGTTCCGCTGCCGAGCGCGCTTGCGACCAGGTAGAGGGCGCCAGCCATCGCCGACACGTCGAGGAAATAGAGATAACGGTAGTCGCAGGCGACCGAGACGATGAAGAAGCTCGCCGAGAAGGCCAGCGCGCTCAGGATCATCGCGGCCAGAACGACGTCGGGGGGCCGGCGGCGAAGGACCAGCCCGGTCAGGACGAAAATCCCCAGCAGGCCAAAGAGGGCGTGGGAGAACACGGGCGTCGAGGTCAGTGTCTGGCCGTAGCCTTTCAGCAGGCTGTCCCTCTCGCTCATCCGCCGCACCAGGCCGAGCTTGTTCATGGCGGGCTGCGGACCGTCCACGCCTACGAAGAACGGCAGGCACTCGTGAATATCCGGGGTCAGGACCACCCAGGCGAAGTCTGTGCTCCGCACCTTCAAATAGAGGTCGGGCCGGCCCAAGATCAGGTCGCGCCACTGGCCTGCGATGGCAGAAGGCGGCGTCCTGCGTATCTCCACGTGAAGAGCCTTGAGCGCCGCCAGGGGGTCGATCCGGCGCGGGTCCCAGGCGTCCGCCCCATCGGTGCGGATCAGCTGCTCCAGGCGTTGGTTGGCGGCCCGCAGGCGACCCAGCGGCAGGGACGGATCGAGCTTCACCGCGCCTGAGAGGTCGAATACCTGGAGATCCTCCAGCTCGTAGAGTTGGGCCGGCTCTCCATCGCTGCGCATGTTCAGGGCCAGCGTCGCGCCCGCCATGATCATGACCGCTCCAGCAAAGGCCGCGAAGCCGTAGACGACGCCTCGAAGACCAGCGCGGCCGTGCGCCGATCGCGCCGCCAAGAGCCCCAGGGCGATCGCTCCGAACAGGGGAACCACCGCTCCGTTCTGGCGGGCCAGTGCGGCCATGGCCATGAGCAGGACCGCCAGAGCGATCAAGGCGAGTCTCGCACGCCTCCGCGGCCAGGACGCGCCCGCCTGGGCAAGCGCGGCGAAGCCCATCAGGCTGCAGCCAGCGAACATAACGTCTTTCCAGACGATCCCCGGGTAGATCAGCCATTGCGGGGTGAGGATTATCGCCAGGGCGAGCGCCGGCGCCGCCCACCTGCCGGGCTGGCGGCCGGCAAGCGCGAACAGCCAGGCCAGGGCGCCGAACAGCAACAGGACGTCGAAGACGACGAACAGCGCGGTTCCCCGCACGGCCGCGTCGGCGAGGCCCAGCATCCAGGCCATGATCGGGGGGTGCCAGCTGTTGTAGATTCCGGCCCGACCTTGCGCGAGCTGCACGACCGAGTCGTATGACAGGTGTCCCGGCAGGTTCAGAACAAGCGTTGCTGTAGCGCCCAACAGAACGATTGCAACGACCGTGCTTCGCGCGCCGGTCACCTGCAACGCGTACGGTTCCGTACTGTCGAGAAATTTACGAACGGGTGGTGATCTCCAAGGAACCGGAGACGGGCGCAAGCGTTGCTATGAGTTGGTCGGAGTGTGCTTTGGGTGGGGAGCGCCGGTGACGTCGAGCACAATTCGCGCGTCAACCAATCAGCAGGCCGCCATGTCCCGTGAGCGGTCGCCGACCCTGGTGCCTCCAGCTCTCCGAAATCAAACGCCTGCCTCATCCTGAAGGGATCGCCATGCCTGCCGCCGCCGCCCTGAAGAACACCGCGCCCAAGATGTCCCCCAGGATGACGCCGAAGAAAAGCCTGAACGGCTCGGCGGCGCCTCATGGACTGGACGAGGGCCAGCTGCTGGGCGCCCTGCGCGCCTTCCGAAGAGGCGACTTCTCCGTCCGTCTGCCGCGCAGCCTGACCGGCGTCGATGGTGAGATCTGCGAGGCCTTCAATGAAGTGGTCGAGCTGAACGACCGGATGACCAAGGAGTTCGAGCGGCTCGGCGACCTGGTCGGCAAGCAGGGGAAGATCAACCACCGCGCCAAGATCCCCGCGGCCTCCGGTTCCTGGGCCGCCAGCGTCGAGGCGGTGAACACCCTGGTCGCCGACACCGTCCACCCCACCGCCGAAATGGCCCGGGTGATCGGGGCCGTGGCGCGCGGCGACCTCGGCCAGACCATGAACCTGGAGACCGAGGACCGGCCCCTGCGCGGAGAGTTCCTGCGCATCGGCAAGGTGGTGAACACCATGGTGGGCCAGCTGGGCTCGTTCGCGTCG
>FTHA01000941.1_pt1 | contig 10684 bp, 12 predicted proteins | sample 1640771 | NCBI WGS metagenome assembly FTHA01 (sample SAMEA3914789, study PRJEB12502) | metagenome | biome: forest; material: soil | place: Canada | collected 2011-07-03 | depth 0.3 m | reverse complement strand
GCGGATGTCCTGCTCGCGGCTCCAGATCAGCTTGACGGGCCGTTGCACGACCTTGGCCACAGCGATGGCGTGGACCAGTTCGTCGTGCTTGCTGCGCCGGCCGAAGCCGCCGCCCACGAACTGGTTGTGCACATAGACGTTGGCCGCATCCATGCCGCTTTCCTGGGCGGCGGTGGTCAGCACGTCGACGGGGGACTGAGTGCTGATCCAGACATCCACGCGCCCCGGCTGCAGGTGGACCGTGGCGTTCAGGGGCTCCATGGGCGCGTGCGCCAGATAGGGGACCTCATAGGTCGCCTCCACCAGCTTCACCCCGGGCGCGGCCAGGCCGGCGGCGGCGTCCCCGATCTTGCGGGCGGAGGCCAGGGGGCCGTCCAGGGCGTCACGATAGGCCTTGCCGAGCTGGGCGGAATCCACGGTGGCGTTGGCGCCGGGCGCCCAAACCGGCTCGAGTTTCTGCAGCGCCGCCTTGGCCCGCCAGTAGCGGTCGGCGACCACGGCGACCGCGTCGTCCAGCTTCACCACCGCGATGACGCCGCGCAGGCCCTTGGCTGGCGTCTCGTCCACGGACTTCAGCTTGCCGCCGAATTCGGGGCAGGACACCACCGCGGCGTAGACCATGCCCGGGACCTTGGCGTCGATGCCGAACGCGGCCGAGCCGTCGAGCTTCGGCGCGGTGTCCAGGCGCGGCGTCCACTTGCCCACAAGCTCGTACTGGTCGGGCGTCTTGATCGCCGGCTCCTTGTCCAGCGTGATCGCGGCGGCCTCTGCGACCAGCGCGCCGATTGGCATGGATCGCCCGCTCGCCTTGTGGCTCACCTGGCCGGCCGCGCAGGCGCAGTCGCCCGCCGCCACGCCCCAGCGCTTCGCCGCCGCCGCCACCAGACGGCCGCGGGCGCTGGCGCCCGCCTGCTGCATCATGGTCACCGAGGATCGGACGCCCTGGCTGCCGACGGTCATTTGGCCGCCATAGATACGCTTGGACTTCAGGTTCCTGTTGGCCGAGGCGTACTCCATCTTCACCTTGGACCAGTCGCAGCCAAGTTCCTCGGCCGCCAGCATGGCCAGGGCCGTGGCGGTCCCTTGCCCCATCTCACTGTGGACCAGGCGCACCAGCACCGAACTGTCCGGCTCGATCACCAGCCAGGCGTTGATCTCATTGGGCGGCGATGTCTCCGTGGAAGCCAGGGTGATTGTCCCGGGGCCGGCATGGGCCTTCGCGGCCCTGGCGTCGGCGGGCGCGGGCAGGGCCACGCCGATGGCGAGTCCTCCGGCGGCGGAGAGCCCGGCGGCGACGAAGGCGCGGCGGCTGGGGGCGATGCGGGTGTCGGTCATGGTCCTAGGCCTTCCTGCCGGCGGCGATGGCCGCGGCGCGGTGGATGGCCTTGCGGATGCGCGGATAGGTGCCGCAGCGGCAGAGGTTGGTGATCTGCTCGTCGATATCGGCGTCGCTTGGGCTGGGCGTCTTCGCCAGGAAGGCCGCCGCGGCCATGATCTGGCCGGACTGGCAATAGCCGCACTGTGGCACATCCTCGGCCGCCCAGGCCTGCTGCACCGGATGACGGGCGTCCGGCGACAGCCCCTCGATGGTGGTGATCGACCGGCCCTCCACGGCGCTGACGGGGATCGAGCAGCTGCGCTGGGCGGTCCCGTCGATGTGGACCGTGCAGGCCCCGCACTGGGCGATGCCGCACCCGAACTTCGTGCCGGTCAGGCCAAGCTCGTCGCGCAGCACCCACAGCAGAGGCGCGTCCGGCTCGATGTCGAGCACCCTCTTGGCGCCGTTGACCGTGATCGTGACCATGCCGTTCTCCCGCCGCCCCCCAATCGCCAGGCCGGGCGGCCGCTTCCGGGTGATGTAAGCCTGGGGACGAGGGGGTGACAAGGTGGCCCGGGGTCCTGTCGGCGGCGCTTTCGGCGTTCGCATGATTGGGCTTTGAAAAAGGCGGCATGGCACAAATTTTGGAACGTCTAAAATGTTAACAGATCGCCTTCCGGATGAATGCAATTGTGGGTGATTGTCGCCGTGGATACCAACCTGTCTTCCGAGGTAATTCCAGAGATATCCTTAATGGAGTTCTTGGAATGAACTCAGAGTCAATTGCGACGTCCCGTGAACGGCCGGCGCGTTTAATCAGGGTAGGGGTAAACATGCTTAGTAAGATTCTCATCGCGGGAGGCCTGATGGCCCTGGCGACGTCCGCCAGCGCGAACACGCTCTATTCCCAGGCGTGGGACGGCGTCGGAAATCTCGACGCCAGCCAGAATGACACCACCGGCGGCTTCGGCAACTTCGCCACGACCTATGACGACTTCACGCTGTCTCAGGCAGCGAATGTCAACGGCATCGAATTCGTCGGTGGATACTTCAATCCTCCGGCGCAGTCGCCCATCTCGGCCTTCACGCTGACGTTCTACGCCGACGCGGGCGGCGCCCCCGGCGCGGCCATCGCTACGGGCTTCTTCTCTGGAACGGCGGGCGAAACCTCCCTTGGGTCGCCCGGGGGCTTCCCGATGTTCGACTACACCATCAATTTCGTGAACTTCAACATGGTGGCCGGCACCTACTGGGAGTCTGTCGTTCCTGACATCGGCTTCCCGCCGCAGTGGGGCACGGGCACGTCCGCGTCCGGCAACGGCAACGCCTACCAGTGCTTCTTCGGGTCGTGCGGCGTCCTCGGCGGCGGTGTGAACCAGGCGTTCTCGATCCTCGGCGACGCCGCCGGCGTTCCTGAGCCCGCGTCCTGGGCCCTGATGCTGCTCGGCTTCGGCGGCATCGGCTCCCTGCTGCGCGCCCGCCGGCGCAAGCAGGCCGTCGCGGCGGTCTGATCTGCCGTACGAACTGTGAGGTGAGCGCCGCCGGCCGCGAGGCCGGCGGCGTTTGCTTGTCCGCCGAGCGCCCAGGCCCTGCGCCCGCAACTGTCACGGAGCTGTCACCAACCCCTCAGACGTCTGTCACAGACCGCTGAGATTGTCCCCGCTTCCGAATTGCCGGGCCCTCCAGGCCTGTTCGAGAAATGAGGGGACCATGCACCGTAAGATCTTCCTGGGACTGCTGATGACGACCGCGCTCGCGGCGTCCTCCGCCAACGCCAGCATCGTCATGCTGGCCGATGGCCTCCTGACCGGAAGCAGCGCCGGCCCCAACACCGACCTCTCCGGCCTTTCCGGATTCCTGGAGAACGGCCTGCCAGCCAACGTCCTGGGCGGGTTGGGCTCCGGCATCGCCTATGCGGGCGGCAATACCTTCCTGGCGGTCCCGGACCGCGGCCCCAATGCGACGCCCTACAATTCGGCCGTCGACGACACGGTCTCCTACATCAACCGCATCCAGACGGTGCACATGACGCTGACGGCCAACGACCCGTCGTCGTTGCTGCCGTTCTCGCTGACGCCGACCCTGACGAAGACCACGCTGCTCTACAGCCCCACGCCCCTGACCTACGGCTCCGGCGTCGGACTCGGGAACCAGATCGACGGCGTCACGCCGATCGGCTCAGGCGCGCCGGCCCAGAACACCTCCAGCGCCTATTACTTCACCGGCCGGTCCGACAATTTCGGTCCGGGGACCTCGGGCGCCGCCAGCGACGCGCGCCTGGACCCGGAGTCGATCCGAGTCTCCAACGACGGCCTGAGCGTCTTCATTTCCGACGAGTACGGCCCCTATGTGCGCCAGTTCAATCGCCAGACCGGCCAGCTGATCAAGACCTTCGCCCTGCCGGGCAACCTCGACATCTCCAACCTGTCGCCCAATGGGGCCGTGGAGATCAGCGGCAACACCTCCGGCCGGGTCGCCAACAAGGGCATGGAGGGCCTGGCGCTCACGCCGGATGGCAAGACCCTGGTCGGCGTCATGCAGGCGGCCCTGATCCAGGACGCGGCGAGCAAGCCGACCTCGAACATGCTCCGCATCGTCACCATCGACATCGCGAGCGGGACCACTCACGAGTACGGTTACAACCTGACCACCGGCTCCGGGGTCAGCGATATCGTCGCCATCAACAATCACCAGTTCATCCTGGACGAGCGCGACGGCAAGGGCCTGGGCGACGGCTCCAGCGCCAAGGTCAAGCAGTTCTTCAAGATCGACCTGACCGGCGCCGCGGACATCACCAACCTGACGGGCGCCGCCGCCGCCGCCGACGTGGTCTCCAAGTCGTCGTTCCTGGACCTGGTCGCCATTCTGAAGGCCAATGGCTTTGCGGCGACACAGATCCCGGCGAAGATCGAGGGCCTCGCGTTCGGCGAAGACGTGACGGTCAACGGCCAGCTGTTGCACACCCTGTTCGTCGCCAACGACAACGACTTCGTTCCTGGGACCGCCGGGCCGAACCAGTTCTTCGTCCTGGGTTTTCAGAACAGCGACCTGCCCGGCTACCTGGCCCAGCAGGTGACCGCCGTGCCAGAACCCGCGGCCTGGGCCCTGATGCTGCTGGGCTTCGGCGGCCTGGGCGCGATGCTGCGCGCGCGCCGGCGTCAGGTCGCCGCCGCGACGGCCTGATCGATCGCCGGACTTGAGCTCACGAGCGCCGCCGGTCGCGAGGCCGGCGGCGTTTCTGCGCGACGGGTCAGGGCGGCGTCAGCGTGTCCACCGCCCAGCTCGACTGCCCGTCGCCGAGCCTCCGGCCGAGTTCCGTGCACAGGGCGAGGAGCTTGCCGTCCAGCTTCCAGGGCGCGTTGCAGATGATGAGCCCCCCGCCCGCCAGGGTCAGGTCGTCGCGGGGATAGGCCAGGAACTCGGCCCGCACCGCCTTGGGAAAGGGGGCCTCTGCCGCCGCCCGGGCCAGGATGTCGCCGGCCTGCCGATCCTTGACCGGATACCATGCCATGAAGATCCCGTTCGGCCAGCGCTTCAGGCCGGCGGCGAGGGCCCTCGCCATCTGTTCGGCCTCGTCCCTCTGTTCGAAGGGCGGGTCCATGAGCACAAGCCCCCGCCGCTCGGCGGGCGGCAGCAGGGCGCCGATCGCCTCATAACCGTCGCGGTGATGGACGGAGACCCGCGGGTCCGCGCGATAGCGCGCTTTCAGCGTCCCCGCGTCGGTGGGGTGCAGTTCGCAGGCGATCAGGCGGTCGTCATCGCGCAGCAGGCGCCGGACGATCTCGGGTGAGCCGGGATAGGCGGTGAGGCCGGCCGGATTCAGATCCGCCACGATCGCGGCATAGGTCGGTGCGGTTTCCAGCGGGAGCTCGGCGATCCGGGCGACCCCGGCTTCGTATTCCCTGGTCTTCTGCGCCGGCTCGGAGGTCAGGTCGTAGACGCCGATCCCCGCATGGGTGTCCAGCACGGCGAAGGGCTGCGGTTTCAGACGCAGATGGTCCAGGATCAGGGTCAGCGCCGCGTGCTTGAAGACCTCGGTGTGGTTGCCGGCGTGGAAGGCATGCCGATAGTTCACGCCCGTGCTCCGGTCTGGTCTCCGCGCGCATCGACGCCCGCCTTGGCCAGGTTGGATTTCGGGATCGGCAGGCTGAATGGACCCTTGTCCTTGGCCCGGTCGCGGGCGAGCTGCGCCCAGGCGGCGGCGAACGCGCTGGGGCAGCCCGGGAGCGCTGCACTCTGTACGATTTCCACCACGCCTGTTCCCAGCGCGGTCATCGCCAGGGCCCAGAGGTCCAGGTGATCCGCCGGCGGGGTCTCGCCGGCCTGGGCGGCCCTGATGCGGGCGGGGATGCCGGCGACGAGTTCGGTGGCCGTATAGAGCACCGTGGACCCGGATCCGCGCGGGGCCTTGAGCGCCGCCGCCAGTCCCGACAGGGCGGCGCCCTCGGCGTCGATGCGCCTGCCGCCGCCGGCCTGGCCGGTCACCGCCGCGCCGTCGGCGCGCACCCACGCCCAGCCGCCGACACGGAAGGCGATGTGGTGCGAGGTCTCGAGCCAGATGCGGATAGGGCCAGTCATGGCGCGCGCGTACCATCGGCGCCCCGCGCACGGCCAGTCCAAACCGCTAGGGGCGGCGACGCCGGGCCATCATTCGCGATAGGGGTGGTCAGTAGGGGCGCCCGCATGCCTTATGCCGGCCATGTCGCGCGAAACCGTCTACATCCTCCAGACCTATGTCGCCGGGCGCGGGCAATCCCTGAAGGCGGAGCCCCAGGTCGGGTGCAAGACGGCCGAGGAAGCCCGGCGCAAGGCCGAACGGCTGGCGCCGCTGCGTCTTGGCGTCGTCGCCTTCGCCGTCTCGGGCGACGTGGAGATGGGCGACTATGACGACAACCCCGTCATCCTGTTCAAGGCCGGGCGCCTGCCGCCGCCGTGGAGCGAGGATTAGGGTTGAGGTCTTCGGCCGTGGTGGCGCGCCTCGGTCAGGGCGCGCGTCGGTCGGCCTGGTTGGGGGGCGGACCCTGGATCCGGCCGGGCTTGCCGCCGTATCGGCCCACGCTCATCAGCATGGCGCGGTGGGCGCTGAGGATGGCTTTCAGCCAGTCGGCCCTGGTGGTCGGTCTGCCGGCGGCCTGGGCCACGCAGTCCTGGTTGCCGTGATCGTCGTCCTTGCAGCAGAAGATGTCGCCGCCGGCGCAGGCCACATAGTGGGGGTGCTTCGCTCCCGTACGGGTTTCGTCTTCGCCCTGGATGAAGCAGTTGAGGGCTCCTGGGTTGTTCACCCAGCTTGAACTGCACTGTGAGCCGGTGGCGATCGGCAGGGCGGCGGCGGGCGATGGCCCGGCCAGCAGCGTGATGCAAAGGCACAGCACCCCAAGGGCTGCCGCCGACCCTTGGATGGCGCGGAATGATCGTCCCATGGCGGGATACTCCAGACTGCCGGCGGCTGGCGCGCCTGCCGGTGGTTGACGAGGCGTCGATCATGCAAACGCCGCCGACCTCGCGGCCGACGGCGCTGCACATTGCAGTTGGTCGCGAGCCTAGGCCGTGACGGCGCGCCGACGCTTGCCGCGCAACAACGCGCCGAGGCCGCCAAAGCCCAGCAGCATCATCGCCCAGGTGGACGGTTCCGGCACCGCGCCGGAATTGAAGGTGATCGTGGCCGCTCCGCCGGGACCGTCATTGGCCACGCGGATGAAGTCGCTGAACGAGCCGTCCGGGTCCGTCAGCCAGATGCTCAGCGTCCCGGGGTTCCAGCCCGAACCGGGGGTGAAATCCCACTTGGCCACGGGCTCGAAGATATTGGCGTTTTCACATCCCGTGTTGTTGCAGGCGGGCAGGACCCACAGGAACGTGCCAGGCACCTGTGTCCAGTACCCGGGCGCGAAGGCCGCGGCGTACGCCGGATCGGGAGCCCAGTCGGCGTTCAGCAGGATCTCATCACTGGTGTCGTAGCCGGCCCCGAACGGGTCGAAGGGACTCTCGCCGTCGCTGCCGACCATGATCGCCGGCGAGGACGTCGGGATCGGCCCGACCCACCCGTTCACATTGTCTTCCACGGCCGTCATCACGCCGAACGCCATCGCTGGCGTGCTCGCGCCGAGCGCCATGATGGCGAACAGCGCGGCGGTACCTACCATCGCGAATTTCAGCATTGTTATTCCCCTTTAGCCCCGGGATCGCCGGCCCTGGTAATTCAAGATCAGCTTGCCCAGGATCGTAGTTAACTACGCCGAAATTTACTGGTCAACTGAAAGTGGGCGGGTTTGTCGTCAACACAACCAATGATTCGCGGGGGCGCTCGTCTCTTCTCGAAGCAATCGTCGCCACTGGTTTACACGCTAAGGACTGTTGTCCCCAAAGCATGCGCCGCCGCGGCGCCGGGCCAAGCCACGCTAAGCAGACTATGTGACGGCGTGATCACAGGCGGCCTGGAAGGGCCGTCAGGTCTGGGTGAGAATCTCGGCCAGACGGTCGTAGCCCCGGGCCGCGCCCGGCTCGAGCCCCGATCCCAGCATGCCGTCGCGATAGTGGTTGTCAGGGAAGGTCATGGTGCGCGTCAGGACCGTGCGGCCCCAGTCCTCGCTGAGGACATGCACCACCTCGATCGCGGCATGGGCGTCGAAGCCCTGGGTCATCGCCAGGCGGGTGGGCGGATCGACGTCGACATAGGCCCCCCAGAAGCGGTGGACCGACCCGTCCGGCGAGGTCTGACGCACGCTCCACTTGCCGCCGGGACGCACGTCCATCTCTTCAACCTCGCAGCCGCCCCCGCACCACCACTGGGCGAAGGCCCCGGGATCGGTCAGCGCCCGCCAGAGCCGCTCGCGCGGCGCGTCGAAGGCGCGGGTCAGGACGATGACCTTGTCGCCGATCTCGATGTCCAACTTGCCGCCGCCGCCGACCAGGTCGCCCAGGCGCTCCAGGCTCTGGCCCCAGCCCGTCTTCATGCCCGACAGGGCGCCGAGCACCACCTCGCCCGCGGCGGTCTCGACCAGGGTGTGCAGCGTCAAGGTGGTCGCCCCGTCGCGCTCCACGAAGGTTAGGGTGTTGCGGTTGACGATGCCCCAGCCGCCGTCCGGCGCCTCGAAGGCCTTGGTCAGGAACACCAGGCGCCTGGGACGGTCGATCTCGATGAACTCTCCGCCCATGACGTGGTCGAAGCCCGGCCCGGCCATGCGTAGAGCGATCTGCCCGCCGGGCCGCGGCTCGAGCTTCTGGATGACATTGTTGCAGCCCAGCGGACCCCACCACCTGGCCAGGTGGCCTGGATCGATGAAGCAGTCGAACACCAGGGCCGCGGGGGCGTTGAAGGTGCGGGTCAGGGTTACTTCATAGCCCGCGCCCACGGTTCCGTCGGCCATGTCAAACCTCCTTCTTCTGCAGTTCAGCCAGATAGTCGTCGAGGCGGTCGAAGCTCTGCCCCCAGTGCCGCCGGTAATGGTCGAGCCAGTCGGAAACCGACTTCAACGCCTGCGCCTCGAGCTTGGCCGGCCGCCATTGGGCCTGCTGGCTGCGGCTGATCAGCCCGGCCCGTTCCAGCACCTTCAGGTGCTTGGTCACTGCGGGCCCGGACATGGCGAACGGCCGCGCCAGGTCCGTCACCGACGTCTCGCCGAGCGACAGGCGCGCCAGGATCGCCCGCCGCGTGGGATCGGCCAGGGCGGCGAAGGTGGCGGACAGCGGGTCGGGGGACATTATATTACCAATTAGTTATATAACCAGATGGTTATATTCCCGGCGCTAAAGTGTCAAGCGCTTTGCTCCGGAGCCGTCCCGGCCTACGCGGCGCCGGACAGGTTCCGGCGCCATGTCCCCAAAATGAGGGGTTGGACGGCGAACGGCGTAGTTGCTAGTGCGTCGGCTTCTCAGCTGACGTCAGACTGACGCCCCCGGAGTGATCCGATTGCCGACCTCAAAGTTCCGCTCATGACGATGGCTTCATTTGGCGACCTCATCTTCGAGCTCGGCAAGTGGCTTCGCACCACGCCGCTGACCGAGATATCCCTGGCGATCCAGAAGCAGCCGCTGAGCGTGCTGATCAACAAGAACACCTGGGCCGTCCCGATCATCCAGACGATCCACATCCTGGCCATCGCCTCCACCTTCGGCTCGGTGTTGATGATCAATCTGCGCATCGTCCAGCTGGCCGGAGAGAGCCGCACAATGGCTCAAACCATGCGGAGGTTCCTGCCGTGGGTCTGGTGGGGGCTGCTGGTCCTGCTGGTGACCGGTATCGGGATGATCTTCAGCGACCCGGTCCGCGAGCTCACCAATCCCGTCTTCTGGATCAAGATGATCCTGGTCATCGTCGCCGCCTTGGTGAGCCTGTGGTTCCAGGGCTCCGTCAGGCGCAACGCCCCCAGGTGGGAGCTGACCCACGACGGGCGTGTGCTCATGCGCGTGGGCGCCGGCGCGGTCATCGCCCTGTGGTGCCTGATCATGTTCGCCGGGCGCTGGATCGCCTACGCGCCGACCTAGAGGAAACGGATGTTATTTCCAGCATTGTGGCCGGCGCTCGAAGCGTCACCGGTCGGAGCCTACGTCGCGAGCTCGACCTGGGCGTTTCCGACCCTGGAATCGGTGCACGTCGTCGCCATCGTGACGGTGATCGGCACGATCCTGGTGATGGACCTGCGGCTGCTCGGCGTCGCGTCGACCGCCAGCGCGGTGACCCGGATGTCCGATGACACCCTGCGCTGGACCTGGGGCGCGTTCGTCGTCGCCATGATCACTGGCGGGCTGCTGTTCACAGCCAAGGCGACCGACTACACGGTCAATCCCTTCTTCTTCTGGAAGATGGCGATGATCTTCATCGCCGGCGTGAACATGGCCGTGTTCCACCTCTTCACCTGGCGCAGCGTCAAGACCTGGGACCGCGACAGCGCCGTGCCGCCGGCCGGCAGGATCGCGGGCGGGCTGTCGCTGTTCTTCTGGATCGTGGTGGTCTTCCTGGGACGCGCCATCGGCTTCACCCTGGACAAGTTCGCGACCGGTTGACCGCGCCGCCGCCGCGATGCTGACTCAGGCGGCGAAGGCGGGGATCTGGCGGGTGTTTGAAATTCGCGAGGACGATCTGTCCGGCGAGGCGGTGCGGTCGCTGCTGGCGCTCCACCTGGCGGGGATGCACGAGAACACGCCGGCGGGACATGTGTTCGCGCTGGATCTGTCCGGGTTGAAGGCGCCCGGCGTGACCGTCTGGACGGTGTGGGACGGGGGGGCGCTGGCCGGCATCGGCGCGCTGAAGGCGCTGGGCGACGGCGCCGGCGAGCTGAAGTCGATGCGGACCGCACCGGCGCACCTGCGCAGGGGCGTGGCCGCGGCCCTTCTCGAACACATCATCGACCAAGCCCGCGCGCGCGGGCT
>FTHA01000619.1_pt1 | contig 10689 bp, 12 predicted proteins | sample 1640771 | NCBI WGS metagenome assembly FTHA01 (sample SAMEA3914789, study PRJEB12502) | metagenome | biome: forest; material: soil | place: Canada | collected 2011-07-03 | depth 0.3 m | reverse complement strand
TCGGCCGGCCGGCCGAGCATCTTGGCCACCACGCGGTTGAAGAACATCCTGACGGTCGCCGCGGTCAGGATGGTGTCGGCATACTCGTCGAACCAGATGGTGCGGGCGTGCGACTTTGCGTCGGTCGGGATCAGCGCCGGTGAAGGCCGGAGCTTTTCCATGTAGGCGACGATGGCGCTGGAGTCGGAGAGCAGGAAATCGCCGTCCTTCATGGCCGGGATCTTCCGGAAGGGACTGGCGGCGAGGAAATCCGGATCCGGGCTGGGCCCGTTCCCGGGGAGGCTCTCCACCTCGATCCCCTTCTCGGAGGCGAACGCCAGAACCTTGCGGACGTAGGGCGAAGCGGACGGACCGTAGACGATCATGGTAACCCCCCAATGCTGTCCCCGGCAGCCCTAGACCCAAGCCCCGGGCGGCGGCAAGCCCAGCCGGCGAACTTGACCTGGGAGGGGCGCGTCCTATTGATGCGCGCCTCGTTTGGAGGAGCCCCTGTGGCCGAAGATCCTAAGCAGTGGGAGCCCGAAACCCGCCTCGTCCGCGGGGGGCTGGACCGTTCAGCGCACGGAGAGACATCCGAGGCGCTCTTCCTCAGCCAGGGCTACGTCTACGCCAACGCCGAATCGGCGGAAGCCCGGTTCAAGGGCGAGCAGGCGGGGTTCGTCTATTCCCGCTACGCCAATCCGACGAACCGCATGTTCGAGGAGCGGATGGCCCTGCTGGAGGGCGCCGAGGCCTGCCGCACCACCGCTTCGGGCATGGCCGGGGTGCACCTGGCGCTGATGGGCCTGCTGCGCGCAGGCGACCACGTCGTGTCCGGTCGCGCCCTGTTCGGCTCCTGCCGCTGGATCATCGGCCAGTGGCTGCCCCGGTTCGGCGTGGAGACGACGCTGGTGGACGGCCGCGACGTCGAGGCCTGGCGGGCGGCGATGCGCCCCAACACCAAGGCGGTGTTCCTGGAGACCCCGGCCAATCCGCTGTTGGAGATGGCCGACGTGGCCGCAGTCGCCAAGCTGGCCCACGACGTCGGGGCCAAGGTGGTGATCGACAACGTCTTCGCCACGCCGGTCTTCCAGAAGCCCCTGACTCTGGGCGCGGACGTGGTGGTCTATTCCGCCACCAAGCACATCGACGGCCAGGGCCGGGTGCTGGGCGGAGCCGTGCTGGGCTCGACCGAGCTGCTGGACGAGGCCTACCGCGACCCCATCCGCCATACCGGCCCGACGCTTTCAGCCTTCAATGCCTGGCTGTTGCTGAAGGGGCTGGAGACGCTGGACCTGCGGGTGCGCCGCCAGGCCGAGACGGCCCTGCAGCTGTGCGATGTGTTCGCCTCCCACCCCAAGGCCAAGGCCTTCCTCTATCCCTGGCACCCCAGCCATCCTCAGCACGAACTGGCCAGGCGCCAGATGAGCGGCGGCGGCACGGTGGTGGCGCTGGACCTCGGGACCAAGGCGGCGGCGTTCAACTTCCTGAACGCACTGGAGATCGTCGACATCTCCAACAACCTCGGCGACGCCAAGTCGCTGGCCACCCATCCCTCGACCACCACCCACCGCTCCCTGACCGACGAAGAGCGCCAGTCCCTGGGCCTGACCGAGGGCTGGATCCGGCTGTCGGTGGGCCTGGAGGGCCAGGGCGACCTCGCGCGCGATCTCTCGCGGGCGCTGGACCACGCGTGAAGCGGATCCCCCGCCGCTCCGGAGGCCGCGACGCGCCCGTCTATCAGGCGCGCACGCGGGACATCGTTGTGCGGGTGGTGGCCACCTTCGCGCCCGACCAGTCCGACCCCGAGGAGGGCCAGTTCTTCTGGACCTACACGGTCGAGATCGAGAACCACGGCCGCGAGACGGTGCAGCTGGTCTCACGCCACTGGGTGATCACGGACGCCCAGAACCGCATGCAGGAGGTCTCGGCCCCGGGCGTGGTCGGCGAACAGCCCGAGCTCAAGGCCGGCGAGGCCTTCCGCTACACCTCCGGCTGCCCCTTGCCCACGCCGTCGGGCACAATGAAGGGCAGCTATCACATGGTCACCGGCTCCGGCGCCGCCTTCGACGCGGAGATACCGGCGTTCTCCCTCCACCTGCCGGGCGCGGGACGGGTGGTGAACTAGGCGCTCGTGCACCCGCTGGATCTTCCGGTCTGGTCCTCCCTCACCGGCCGCCAATCAGGCTTGGGCCTGGGAGACGGCCCGGTGCGGCGGTTCGCCCCGGAAATCGGGCTGTTCGCCGCCGTGCAGGACACTTCAGCCGCAAGCTTGGCGGCTCTGGGATCGCTGATCGCGGCCCATGGCGGCGTGGCCCTCGTGGAGGGGGAAGGTCCGCCCCCGATCCCTGGCGCGAGGCGGACGTCGAGCGCCATGTGCTGGCAGATGACCATGGAAGTGGCGGCCGCTGGCGCGCAGGCAGACGTCGCGATCCTGCCGCTCGTCGAGGCGGACGCGCCGCAGATGCTCCAGTTGGCCACTCTCACCCGGCCGGGCCCGTTCTTCGCCCGCACCCACGAGTTCGGCGGCTTCGTCGGCGTGAAGCTGGACGGACGCCTCGTGGCCATGGCCGGCGAGCGCATGAAACCTGAGGGCCATACCGAGCTCAGCGGCGTCTGCACCCACCCCGATCACCGCGGCCGTGGCTACGCCGCGGCGCTGATGCGCGACGTCGCCGCCCGCATCCAGGCCCGGGGCGAAACCCCGTTCCTGCACGTCTACGCCGCCAACACCGGCGCGATCGCCCTCTACCAATCCCTCGGCTTCGCCTTCCGCCGCGAACTGTTCATGACCAGCCTGGCGGCGGGTTGAGCCGTGCGCGTGCTAGACGATGAGAGAGTTATTCCGATGGTCAGTCCGACCACGACCGAAGAAAATCGTCCCGATTTCGCGATGGATCAACTCGAACAGCGAAGGCCATAGACTTATCTCCTATCAGTCCGGAACGGACGAACTTTTGCGACGTTTGTTCACCGCCGAAGCCCCGGCGGAGAGCTGACTTATGAAATATTATCTGGCGCTCGGCGCCGCTTGCGTTTGCCTGTCGGCAGGTCAAGCCGCCCTTGCCGAGACGAGTTCGTCGACGACGGTCGAGCCCAGCGGCGCGACAACCACCACGACCACGACGGTTCAGAAGGATCACGGCGGCACGGCGACCGGCGCCGTCGGCGGCGCCCTGGCGGGCGCAGTGGTCGCTGGACCCGTCGGCCTTGTCGTTGGTGGAATCGCCGGCGCCACGATCGGTCACTCGGTCGCGCCGCCGAGCCAGGTGAAGACCTATGTCACCACCCAGACCACGGCGCCTGTTGCCTACGCGGGCGAGGTGGCCGTCGGCAAGACGGTCGACGGCGAGGTGGTCTGGCAGCGGGTCCCCGACTATCCCAAGTACAGCTGGGCCCGCCTGAACGGCGAACGTGTCGTCGTCGACAACGACACGCATAAGGTCGTCGCCGTTTACTGAGCACCCCCTCAGTTCAGTCAGCCGCCGAGCTCTCGTGATCGCCGCGCAGCCGCGGCAACAGCTTCTCGCAGGAGCGGGCCGAGCCCTGTCTCGCCCATCAGCACCTTCAGAGCAGCCTCGGTGGTGCCTCCCGGCGAGGTGACCTGGCGGCGGAGTTCGGAGGGCTCCTCGCCGGAGCGGGCCATCAGGGCGGCGGCGCCGGCGATGGTGGCGCGGGCCAGGGTGCGAGCGTCGTCGGCAGGCAAGCCCTCGGCCTCGCCGGCGGCTTCCAGGGCTTCAGTGAAGGCATACAGATAGGCGGGGGCCGAGCCGCAGACGGCGGTGACGGCGTCCATCATCGCCTCGTCCTTCAGGTCGACCACCTTGGCCACCGGGTCGAACAGAGCGTGGGCGGCCTGCGCGGCGCGCGCGTCTGACGCGTAGATGGCGGCGGCCCCCTGCCCCACCGCGACCGCGGTGATCGGCATGACCCGCGCCGCCGGCCTGTCGCCGAAGGCCGCAGACAGATCGCCGGCCCGCACGCCTGCCGCCACCGAGACGATCACGGCCTCCGGGCCCAGCAGCGGCGCCAGCCCACGGGCCGCATCGCGCCAGACCTGAGGCTTGACCGCGAGCAGCACGGTGCGCGCCTGCGCCAGCGCGGCGTCAGGCGGATTGAGCACCGCCCCGCCGGCGGCGGCCACGCGGGCGGCGTTGGAGGGCTGGGGGTCGCGGATGATCAGGTCGGCCGGGCTGAAGGCGTCGGTCAGCGACCAGCCTTCGAGGAGCGCGCCGCCGAGGCGGCCGGCGCCGAGCAGCAGGATTGGGGAAATCTGGGCCATGACCCTTCCTTCCCCGTCAAGGGGAGGGAATCAAGGCTCGCGGCCTGGATCAGGCCTGACCGACGGTCTCGAACATGCAGGCGGCCATGGCTTCCTCGGGGTTCTTGTCCCCCTTCAGCAGGAAGTCGAAAGCCGGATAGAAGCGGTCCGCCGCCTCCACCGCCGCGTCGATCATCGAGGCGGCCTGGGCCATGGTCGGACGCTCGCCACGGGGCAGCGACATGGCGTTGCGGAAGACGATCTCGCCGTCCTCGACCCACAGCTCGAAGTGGCCGAGCCAGACCCGCGGATTGATCAGCGCCAGCAGGGCGTGGGCCTTGTTGAGCTTGGACTTGGTCGCCCGCAGGTCCAGCGAGACGCACAGTTGCAGGCAGTCCGCCTCCGGGCGCCAGGCGAACCACAGCTCGTAGTCCTTCCAGTCGCCGGTCAGGGTGAAGGCCAGATCGCCCTCTTCGGAACGGTCGAACGAGAGGTTCTCAGCCGTCAGGATCCGCTCGACCACGTCGAGCGGGTCGATGGCGAATTCGATGTCCTCTTCGGGATGGGGCAGGTCCATGGAACAATCCTCAGGATGGGACCCGCCCGGAGCTTCCCCCGGCGAATCGCCTCATAGAGCTAAACTAATCTGCTTCGCGCCGGTCGTCTCAACCGGCTTCTTCCGCAGCGCGAGCTTGACCTCGGCCTTTCCCCTTCGAGCGTGTGACCTCATCCCGCAGTGCGGCGAGTTCGGCCTTCAGCGCCTCGAACTCGTCCCGGCGCACGAAATCCATCTCGGCCGCGATGCGGTCGACCTGGGCGCGGAACGCCGACTTGGCCTCCTCTCCGGCCGCCTGCGCCAGGCCAATCGCGGCCGTGGTCAGCTTGGAGACTTCGTCGAGAAGGGGATTCTGCGTCTGCATTCCAATGAGTCCCTCGGGGGCGATCTCTATATGGCGCCCCGAAAGCGAAAGCGAAGAGCCTATTCGACGCCCCTCCCGCCAATGCGGCGCGCCTGATACACCACGGCCACGGAGAAGGAGCCTTCGTGCAGTTTCCAGACATAACGCCCTATGTGCCCCTTCTGGGGCCCTATGAATTCAGCCTCGGCGGACTCCACATCGGGCCGCTGGGCATACGCTGGTACGCGCTGGCCTATATCGCCGGCATCGCTCTGGGCTGGCGCTACGCCGTGTCGCTGGTGAAATCACCCCGGCGCTGGGGGGCCTCGGCGCCGCCGGTGACTCCGCTGCAGATCGACGACCTGGTCCTGTGGGTCACGCTCGGCGTGGTGGCGGGCGGCCGGCTGGGCTCGGTGCTGTTCTACAACACCACCCTTATCTGGACCCATCCGCTGGAGATCCTGAGGATCTGGAACGGCGGCATGTCGTTCCACGGGGGCATGATCGGCGTCACCCTGGCGATGCTGTTCTACGCTCGCGCCAACCGGATAGACCTGCTGCGCCTGGCCGACCTGGTGGCGCCGTGCGTGCCCTTTGGGCTGTTCTTCGGCCGCATCGCCAACTTCATCAACGGCGAGCTGTGGGGGCGCGTGACCAGCGTCCCCTGGGGCATGGTGTTCTGCAACCGCACCATCCGCGAGACCTTCGGCGGCGTCTGTCCGGCGGGTCTGGACCCGCGCCATCCGAGCCAGCTGTACGAAGCGGGACTGGAGGGCGTCGCGCTGTTCCTGATCCTGCGCTGGGCCACCCACCGCGCGGGCTGGCTGCAGCGTCGGGGCGTGGTCGTGGGCCTGTTCCTGGTCTGCTACGGCCTGTTCCGGATCTCGCTGGAGAACGTGCGCCAGCCGGACGAGGGGATGCCCAACTTTCCGCTCGGCCTGACCATGGGCATGATCCTGTCGGCGCCGATGATCCTTGGCGGCGCCTGGCTGATGTGGCGGGGCTTGCGCCAGGCGGCGGAGGTCCCCGCGGCGGAATGAGCCTGATCGACCGGCTGAGGGCCGAGATCCGGGTGAACGGCCCGCTCACGGTGGCCCAGTACATGAGCGCCTGCCTGCATGATCCAAGCGACGGGTACTACGCCACCCGCCCGCGCCTGGGCGCGGAGGGCGACTTCATCACCGCACCGATGGTCTCGCAGATGTTCGGCGAGCTGATCGGGCTCTGGTCGGCGGAGGTCTGGACCCGCCTCGGCCGGCCGGCGCGGGTGCTGTGGGTCGAGGTCGGGCCCGGCGACGGGACCCTCATCTGTGACGCCCTGCGGGCGGTCCGGTCCGCGCCGGCCTTCCTGGCCGCCGCCGAGCTGTGGCTGGTGGAGCCCAGCGCCCCGCTGGAAGCGATCCAGGGCGAGCGGCTGGCCGCCTCGCCGCTCCGGCCGCGCTGGATCGCCGACCTGGCTGAGCTGCCGGACGATGCGCCGGTGATCCTGATCGCCAACGAAGTGCTGGACTGCCTGCCGGCGCGCCAGTTCGTCCGCACGTCGCACGGCTGGGCCGAGCGGATGGTGGGCCTCGGCGAAGACGGAGCGCTGGCCTTCGGTCTCAGCCGCCGGCCCCTCGACCGGGCGCTTCCAGCGGCGGAGCCGGGTGAGATGCTGGAGATCTCCCCAGCCCAGACGGCCCTCGGCGCGCTGCTGGGGGCGCGGGTGGTCGGCCAGGGCGGCGCGGGACTGCTGATCGACTATGGCCGCGCCGATCCCGGTTTCGGCGACACCCTGCAGGCGCTGAAAGGGCACCGGAAGGTCCCACCGCTGGAGGCGCCGGGCGAGGCGGACCTCACCGTCCACGCCGACTTTCCCGCTGTGCTCGAGGCGGCGCAGATCGAGGGCGCGGCGGCTGCCGGGCCCATCGCGCAGGCGCAGTTCCTGGTCAGCCTGGGCGTTCAGGAGAGGGCCGCGGCGCTGGCCAGGGCGCGGCCTGACCGCGGGCCGACCATCGCCCGTCAGCTGGAACGGCTGATCGCGCCGGAGCAGATGGGGACCCTGTTCAAGGCGGCGTGCATCCACGCACCGGGGCTGGCCTGCCCGGGATTCGAGCCGGCATGACGGTCCCGGTCATTCATTCCGAACGCCTGGCGGCGCTGAAAGGCGTCCGGCACGCGTTCTTCACGCGCAGGGGGGGCGTCTCCACCGGCATCTACGCCAGCCTGAACGTGGGCGTGGGCTCCCGTGACGATCCCGAGGCCGTGCGGGAAAACCGCGCCCTGGCCGCCGGCGCGTTCGGCGCCGGCCCCGATTCGCTGCTCACCGCCTACCAGGTTCATTCTGCGGCAGCGGTCATCGCCGACCATCCCTGGAGCGAGCGCCCCAAGGCCGACGCGGTGGTCACGTCGACACCCGGCCTGGTCTGCGGGGCGCTCGCCGCCGACTGCGCGCCGGTGCTGCTGGCCGATCCCCAAGCCAGGATCGTGGCCGCGGTGCATGCCGGATGGCGCGGCGCGCTGGGCGGCGTGATCGAGGCCGCGATCGCACAGATGACCGGCCTCGGCGCCGATCCTGGACGCATGACCGCCGCGGTCGGGCCATGCATCGGCCCGGCCTCCTATGAGGTCGGGCTGGATTTCCTCGAGGCGTTCAGGGCCGGATCACGCGGCTCGGACCGGTTCTTCCGACCGGGTGCGCGGCCGGACAAGCGGCTGTTCGACCTTCCCGGTTTCGTGCTCGACCGGCTGGCCGGCGCCGGTGTCGACGACGCCGAATGGGTGGGCAGGGACACATGCAGCGAGGAAGCCGACTTCTTCTCCAACCGCCGGGCCGTACACCGGGGCGACTCGGATTACGGTCGGCTGCTGTCCGCGATCATGCTGGAGCCATGACCGCCGAGAACCGCAGGTCGTGTGCTCAGGACGCCGCACAATTGCGGCGTCTGCGGATGTGGCGTGTAGGGGCTTGCGGGCGGCGGCTCGGCTGTTAGAAGCCGCCACGGGCAGGGTTCGGGACCAATGAAGCTGATCGCCGGCAATTCCAATCGCAAGCTGGCCGAGGCGATCGGCGACCACCTCGATCTGCCGATGACCAAGGCGCAGGTCCGCAAGTTCGCGGACAACGAGGTGTTCGTGGTCATCGAGGAGAACGTGCGCGGCGAAGACGTGTTCGTCATCCAGTCGACCTCCTACCCCGCCAACGACAATCTGATGGAGCTGCTGATCTGCATGGACGCGCTGACCCGCGCGTCGGCCCGGCGGATCACGGCGGTGATGCCGTACTTCGGCTACGCGCGGCAGGATCGGAAGACCGGCGGGCGCACGCCGATCTCGGCCAAGCTGGTGGCCAACCTGGTCACCCGGGCCGGCGCGGACCGGGTGCTGACGATGGATCTCCACGCGGGCCAGATCCAAGGCTTCTTCGACATCCCGACCGACAACCTGCTGGCCACGCCGGTGCTGGCCGACGACATCCAGCGTCACTACGCCGAGCCCTCCAAGCTGATGATCGTCTCACCGGACGTCGGCGGCGTGGTGCGGGCGCGGGCCCTGGCCAAACGGCTCGACGCCGACCTCGCCATCGTCGACAAGCGGCGAAGCGGCCCCGGCGAGATCGAGGCCATGACCATCATCGGCGACGTCAGCGGGCGTCGCTGCATCCTGTTCGACGACATCGTCGATTCGGCGGGCACGCTGTGCAGCGCCGCGGAGGCCCTCATGCAGCAGGGGGCGGTGGAGGTCTCGGCCTACGTGACGCATGGCGTGCTGTCGGGACCGGCTACCGACAGGGTGCAGAAATCGGTGCTCAAGGAACTGGTTGTCACCGACTCGATCGAAGCGACCGACCCGGTGAAAGAGAGCAAGAAGATCCGCCACGTCTCGATCGCCCGCCTGATCGGCGAAGCTATCCGCAGGATCGCCAACGAGGAATCGGTCTCCAAGCTGTTCGACTGAGGCGGCGGCCAACTTCCGAGATTGGCAACTTTCGGGTAACGATCTTGTTTCCTAGTGTCGCAACCCAACCCGGCCTAGAATGCGCCAGCTTTAGAGTATCATGCGGGGGCTTAGGTCCATGACATTCATGCGGGCTCGCGCCTTTGCTGTCGGTTGTGCTGTCGCGGTCGTTTCCCTGTTCTTCGCCGTGAGCGTGGGCGGGGTCGCAGAGGCTCGAAGCAAGAAGCAAAAAGAGCCGATCGTCGTCGCACTGCCACCGCCGGAGCCTGAAATCCCGGTCGGTCCTCCGGTCCTCGCTCGCTACGTCATCGACACCGCCAGCGCCTACGCCACCTACATGCGCACAGCCAGCGGCATCGGCGCCCGGTTCGCCGACGGCCCCTCGGTCCTCACCGCGCTGCAAACGGGCGTCCATTCCGAACAGCACCAGATGCAGCAAGGCATCGTCGCCTATGCGGCGATCATAGCGCTCCAGGATCCGGCGTTCGTCGCCGCCATCCGCGGCTTCGCCTCCCACGCATCGACCCGCGACGCCATGGTCCGCTACATCCTGACGGACCCAAATTACGTGCTGGCCCTGCCCGGACACGAGACCGCCGCGGGCCTGATCGTCGCGACGCTGCACGCCCAGGCCGCCCAGCTGGAGTCCGCCGGCGAGGCGGTGCGCAAGTCCTCCTATGACATCCAGCTGAAGTCGCCCTGGTCCAAGAAGCCGGCGCCCAACCAGGCCGCCACGCTGGCCCAAGCGAAGATGCTCTCCTCCAGCGCGATCCTCCCGGCCGAGGATCTTGCCGCCCTGCTCGCCGGCGCGTCCTCCGGTTCAGCGCCGATGTCTGTCGCCGCCGCCAGCGCCGCGGCCGGGCCCCAGAGTCAGTCCGTGGTGCGCGGCATGGCCCTGGCCGCGCTGGCGGTGCTCGGCAAGGCGGGCGACGCCGACACCGCCTACATCATGCCGCTGCTGGTCAACGACGGCGACGGCTTCTGCTTCAACATGTCGAAGCTGAACCTCTACCAGTGCCTGTCGGTCGCCCGTCCCTACTACGAGGACGTCTACTGCCTGGGCCTGCACGCCATGGCCGACACCGGCCGCTGCGTGAAGGGCGCGCTGGAGCCACCGGACGTGGACACCAAGCTCTCCCCCTCGCTGATCGCCGCCTCGACAACTGGCGGCGCGGCTCCGGCCGTGTCGTCCGTCAGCAACTCTGGACCTCTCTCGGTCGCACCGCTGGCCCAGTAAAGCCCCCTCCGGGCGCCGGTTGCGCCCCGACAGTGAAGCGTGTATCTAGCCGCACCCCGTGATCTGGGTATATGCAACGCCGCGCCGCTCGCGCGGCGCCTTCGTTTTGAGGCAGGGCCATGGCCGACATCGTGCTCAATGTTGAACTCCGCGAACGCACCGGCAAGGGCGGCGCCCGGGCGACCCGGCTCGCCGACCAGGTGCCTGGCGTGCTCTACGGCGGCCCGCTGGGACCGGTATCCGTGGCGGTGCGCACCAACGAGTTCCGCAAGGCGCTCTACACCGGCAAGCTGCTGGGCCACCTGGTGACCCTGAAGCACGGCGAAGAGACCCAGCAGGTCATCGCCAAGGACATCCAGTTCCATCCGGTGACCGAC
>FTHA01000865.1_pt1 | contig 10696 bp, 7 predicted proteins | sample 1640771 | NCBI WGS metagenome assembly FTHA01 (sample SAMEA3914789, study PRJEB12502) | metagenome | biome: forest; material: soil | place: Canada | collected 2011-07-03 | depth 0.3 m | reverse complement strand
GCGAACCTCTCGGCGAAGGCGCGCCGGTCCGCCTCGTTGGGATCTCGGCCCTGGAAGACCTCGCCCAGCTTCGCCAGGAAGGCCTCGACGCTGGGCTCTAGGTAGAGCGCGTTGCGGGACAGCAGGTACCGGTAGTGCTTTGAATCCGCCTGGGTCGCCGCATACCGGTCGAGGGCGACCGTGAAGGTTGGGACGCCGGCCAGCACGGAATCGATCATCCCGCTGGTGTTGATGCCGATCGCCGCGTCGGCATGCATGAACGAGGCGCGCATGTCGGCGAAGTCGGCCCGGGTCTCCGGCAGGGCGCCGCCCTCGGGAAAGACGCGCAGGCCCTCGCCGGCCAGCCTCTTGTAGATATTGGCGTTGGCGGGGTGCGGCCGGACCAGGATCTGGCAGGTCCGGAGGTTTGGGTCGCCGCTCGCCGAAAGAGCGCTGCGGATCTCCTCGACGAACCAGGACTCGTCCGGCGCGATGTTCTTCGATGAACCGAGGTAGAGCAGGATCTTGCGGCGAGGGTCCAGGCTGCGGGCGCGGCAGAATTCCGCCCGCGTCGGCAGCTCGGCCTGGTTGTCGAACCACTTGTCGAAGAAGGGCGATCCGGTGACCTCCAGGCGCGAGGGAGGGACGTGGTGGAAGCGGCGGGCGTCCTGCGCCTGGTATTCGTTCCAGGCGAACACCTTCTCCGGCAGGATCTGGATCAGCCCTTTGGTCGAGAGATTGTCCCAGCTGAGGATCGGCAGGGCCGTACGGATGCCGAGCGCCTTGGCCGCCTTGAGATAATCGGTCTCCTCCGAGAAGCGCATGTTCGCGGGGCTGAGCACCAGCACCGAAGGGGCGGCGGCCGCCAGATACTCCAGGATCCCGCGATCGGGGGGCGTTCGCCACTCCCGATATCGCAGGTAGAGATCCGCCCACGGGCTCTTCAGCCAACGGATGAACTTCGGGTCCTCGGACTTTTTCCTGAGTTCGGGGCTGAGATAGTTTCGCCATCGCTCCACGTAGAAGGGCGTGGTGTCGGTCCGCAGCAGGTAGCTCCGGTAGGATCTGAGCTCGCGAAGGGCGAAGATCGCCTCGCGGTGCTTGTCGGACCTTCGCACCGACCAGCTGGTGACCAGCTGCGGGTGTTTCTCCATGAACTCGCGGATCGCCTGGTCCTTGCCGCCCGACCAGTTTCGGCTCCACTCCTCGTCGAGCGCCAGCACCACCTCCGCGCCGCGGTCGAGCAGCCCGGCGATCACGGAGTCGTAGTACGAGAAGTGCGCGATGGACCTGGAAAGGAACAGGACCTTGGGACGTCTTTCAGCCATGGGCGGGAATCTATTCCGACAAGCGTGATGCGGCGCGCGTTCGCTATGCGGCGCGGCCGCAATAGTGGCGGTAATCCAACTTGTGCAGCTCCGGCATCTTCTTCGCCGGAGGCCTCAGATGGACATACTGTTCTTCCAGTACATGGATCATTTCCAGCGTGTAGTAGCGGGACAGGATTTCGCTGACGGTCGACATCTGAGTGTTGTGCTTGGAGCACTCGCGGTTGAGGCTATAGAGGCTCCGGCAACCGTGCTCCTTGAGGGCGCGGGCGTAGGTGTCCACCTGATCCGAGGTCATCTCCTGGAACGAGACCATGTTGATCCCCAGGTCGACTCTCACCTTGGGCAATCTGGGGAAGTAGTAGTGCGGCAGGAAGACGAAGTCGTAGGTCTCGATACGCCGGATTTCGGTCTCGAAGTCCGGCTGGCCGTAGAACAGGACGCGGGCGTCGGGGAACTGGCTGCTCAGATAGACGGACGAGAACAGCATGGTCGGCGGCAGGTCGACGCACACGTAGGTGATCCGCGGGCACAGGGTCTTGAGCTGATAGGCGAAGCCGCCCCATCCGCTGCCGATCTCGACCACGACCTTGCGTCGGCGGCCTTTCGACAGGGGCTCGATCAGCCCGGCCTTGTCCATGCCGATCAGCACTTCGTAGAACTTGAGCGTGTCGAGATTGGCCATGCCGGGGCCCACGTCGAAGCCGAAGCCGCCGAGCCTCGGCGACTCCGGGACGAACAGGCCGCGCCTGTCGATCGCGCTGAGGCGCTGGAACTTCGCCACGAAGTCTGGCGCGAGGTGCGCGTGGTGCTGGCGGTAGTCGTAGGAGCGGACGCTGGTCAGGTGATAGCACTGCTCGCGCAGCTTCCCGACGATCAGAGGCGACGCGTCGAACATGTAGAGGAAGCCGTCGATCTCCTCTTTCCAGTAGGCGCTTGGCCCGCCTTCCGGGTCGGAGTTTTGCCAGTCGTCCATCATCCGGACGATGTTCCCGCGCGCCCTCAGGTAGCTCTCGAAGCACTGGCTGTGGCGCAGCTTCTTCGTCTGGCGCGTCACCCGGTCCTGGAACTCGCTCCGCGGTGCCTCGGCGGCCTCCGCCGGCGACCAGGAGCGCTGCAACTCACCTGCAATGGCTGGCATCACATGCCTCCCGCTTGGGCCCCCGCGCGCCACAGATGCGCGAGCGGAGGATCGATCTGCGCCGATGCTGGCGCGAAGCTCCGCTCCTCCGCCGCCAAGGCGATGGGCCGGCGGGCCAGCGGCGGGCCGAAATCGAGCCCTTCTTCGGCGCTGACGAAGCTCATCCGGACGCCCAGAGGCGCCAGTTGGCGCGAGGCGAAGTCCTTGTGGCAGTCGGAGGCCGCCGAGTGGGCGGACTCGAAAGCGATGCACCGCTTCCCGAACAGCCCGGCCACATAGGCCAGGGGGCCCAGCGAGCCGACGAAGGCTTCCGCGCCGGCGATCGCGGCGAACTGCGCCTCCCGCCGGTCCGACCCGGGCGCGTCGAGGTGGCGCACCTTTGGGTGGGGCGCAAAGGGAATATCGGAGTCGATGACGACGACGTTTCCGCGCTTGGCCAGGCCGGCCACGGTCTCGGTGGCGCGCTTCCGGTTGGCCTCCTCGTCGGGGAAGGCGTCCCCGAACGGGAAGCTGACGGCGACGTAGGTCGAAGGCAGGTGCGGGCAGATCTGGCGGACACGCTTGTGCTTGAGGCTCAAGAGCCCGACGCGCGTCCAGGGGGCCACCGCCTGATAGCCGACGGCGCCCTCCCAGTAGGGATCGAACAGGGCCGCCAGCGTCCAGGGCGGCAGGACGTTGAAAGCGCCGAGGGAGAGACTGGCCGCCGCCGCCTCGCAAACCCAGGCTTCTGTGGGCGTGAGCCCGGGCGGACCGTCGTAACGCGCCGCCTCCTCGATCCGCCGCCTGTCCAGCCGCAGAAGGTCCGCCTCGGGCCAGAGCGCGGCCATGTCGAGATAGCCGCCGGCGACCGTCTCGTACCAGCGGCCGAGGGCCCCGCGGGAGATCGAGACCAGCCGGCTCTTGTCCACCTTGTAGCGCTTGCGCCACCAGCGGACGAAGGGCAGCCAGTAGAGCATCTCGATCCCGAGGTCTCCGAACCAGGGGCCCACCAGGATCGGGCCGTCCCCCTTCGCCGCCAGGGCCAGAGCGGCGTCGGCCGCCAGGACGTCGTGAGAGGCGGCAGCCTTGATGGCCGGCCCCACGTAGCCCCTGAGGACGGAGCCGGCCGGCGCCAGCGCCCGGGCCGAGCGAAGCGCCAGTCGAAAGCCGTGCAGTGAAGGGCCGATCGAGATTGGCCCCGGAGCCATCGTCGCGCGCCCCTCGAGCGGCCGGGGGGCCGGCGTTCGGCGCGCCGCCGGCGGCGCCTCGACCAGCCGCCTGGCACGCCTCAGCAGCTCGTCCGGCGAGGTCGTTCGCAGACGCCACACCGGCTCGGCCGGATCGTCGGCGCTCCCGGCTCCCGGTTCGGAACCGGCGGCCAGGCGGGCGAAGGGGATGCGCAGAAGGCGCGCGGCCGCTGCGTAGTCCTCGACTTCATCGCGGGGACCCGGCGGTTCGACCATCAACAGCACGTCGAGGTCCAATTGCCTGAGGTAGGTCAGGATGCCGGGGTCTACGGCGGGGAAAGACCGATCGTGCATGGCTCTCGGCAAGGCGTAGCCGAAGGAGGCCAGCGGGTGGCGACGCCTCAGCCTCTGGATCGGGCCCCCGTCGCCATCGCCGAGGCGCCTGATCGCGAAATGGACCGAATGGCCGGCTGCGAGCAGCGCCTCGGCGTGCGGCTTCAGCTTGGCCAGCTCACCGCGGTCGGCGATCAGGAGTGCGAACCTCAAGGCGCCGGCGGTGCTCAATGCCGCCACTCCGTCCAGACACCGCCCTCGGCCGCCTCGGCGAGAACGGCGTCGAGGCTCTCCTCCTCCGGCTCCTGGTCCGCATGACCCAGGACGAAATCGCGCACGTTGCGCCGCATGTGGAAAGCGAAGGGCGCGCCTCTCCACACGAACCTTTCCGGTCCGAGGCTCTCGAAGGCGCCGCTATCGAAGCCGGGGGCGTCGCAGGGGCTGACATAGCTGCCGTCGGCCGGCAGGAAGCTCCATCTGCGGGGCAGGCGCCGCTCCCCGCGACGGCCCTCGCGTGTCGTCAGATGAGTGGGCGCGCGCAGTTCGGCCGCCAGATCCACCACGGGTTCGAGCAGGTCGACCTTGCAGCGCCCCCTGAACGCCTGGTTCAGCCGCCAGCCGGTGTCCCTGCGGCTTTCGATGAGCAGCCTCGAATAGAGCAGGGGCGCGTGCACCCTCAGCCAGGTCGAGACCTTCGAAGCGTCCTTGGCCCGGTCCTCGACCAGCGCGGGGGTGAAATCGATTTCGTTCGCCGGCGCCTGCTGCAGATCGATCAAGAGGAAATGCACGCACGGGAAGCCGCGCCACTTGCGGTACCAGCGGGAGTGCCAGGGCGCTCCGAAGAATGCGAGGTTGTTCGCCCGGATGTGCTCCAGGCATTCGGAGACCCAGCGCCAGTAGACCACGAACAGGTCCGGATCGAGGATCAGGGCGAAGCGCGTCCGGACGTGGCGGATCGCGATGTTCAGGGCGGCCGCGTGATGGTAGCTCCCGCGCCCCTCCTCGGGCAACGACGAGGGATCGATGCCGGGCAGGACTTCGCAACGCGGGTCGTCGATCGCCAGGTCGGGCGCGCCGATCGTGGCGTTGTCGACGGCGATCATCCGATAGGCCTGGCCCGGATTGAGCGAGTCGATCAGCTGAAGTTGTCGGCGGATGTAGCCATAGTGCTTTTCCATTCCGACGGTGACGATGGTGAGGTCGCAGGGCTCTGGCGACACTCGGGGACGCCTCCGCGCCGCTCCCCCTCCCGTACTGGCTCGGCGGCCTGCCGTTGCGACCAAAGGGCTGCCTCCAAGAGCTTTTCACGGCGTGCGGCCGTACCGGTCCGAATTGAGCGCGCGCATCAGCCGAGACCGCGTGTGGATTACGTGGTCATGCCTGGGCGCTCCGACGGGGACGATGGTGTGGTCGGAGGGTTCTTGCGGCTATCAGGGAATTGTCTGAGCCGCGGCTCAGGTGGCCCTGACTCGGCGGTCAGCCATCGCCCCTGGAAGTTTCGCGGCTCGGAAGCGCTACGATGGTGGCCGGCCGAAAGGCAGCGGGCCGCCCGCGCGTGCGGCGTCGGCGTAAACGCCACGGGTTCCAGTGAGCGCCTTCGATGAATTGCTCGCCTATGTGACCGAGCGGGGCGCGGGCGCCTCGGAGGCGATCAATCCGTTCTGGCGGCACGAGCTGCGCAAGCTGCAGGCTCTCCTCGAACAGGACAGGCGACCTTCGATCGACGAGGTCGTCCGCGCCCTGGGCTATTTCGACGATCGCCTGCCCTCGGGGATGACCAATCGGGACACCGAGGCGTGGGGGGCCTTGATGAAGGCCCTGGAGTCGGATCCCTGCGACCGCGCCCTGGCCGAGCACGCCGGATCGCTGGCGGTGCTGATGAAGCACAAATTGCTCGAGGCTTATCTGAAGCTGATCGACGGGCTGGGGCTGATGTCCAACATGGCCCTGGCCCGCCATTACTGGTATTCAGTCAAGCTCGAGGCGCACATCTCCGCCCTTGAGATTCGCCGCCCCGCCAGGTTTCTCGAAGTCGGCGCCGGCGGCGGGCAGTTCGCCATGCTCATGTCGAACCTCGGCCTGGTCGGGCACTATGTGATCGCCGACCTGCCGGAGATGTTGCTGAACTCGGCGCTGACGCTGTCGCAGCGTTATCCAGAGTCGAAAGTTCACTTCGGAAAGACGCCGGCCTTCAAGGCTACCGGATTGAACTTCTGGCTGCTCGATACGGACGACATAGAGAAAATTCCCGACGGCAGCATCGATGTTTCGCTGAACTTCAACTCCTTCATGGAGATGGACGAGCAGGTCCGCGACTTCTACATCGAGAATATCTACAGATGCAGTCGGCCAGGGGCGATATTCTACAACGTCAATCGACGGCAGAGCGCGATGTCGCGGCGCGGAGGGGAGATCTTCGATAATCATCCGCTGCTCTATCCATACCGGCCCTCGGACAGGGTCGTCGAATGGGGGCCGGACCAGATGCAGCAGGACAACCGATCGCGCCGCTTTCAGTCACCTCACAAGTCATTCTGCATCAGCCGGATTGCGCAGGTCGCCTAGGGGCGGCTACTGCGTGGCCCGCGAGCGGTGTAGGCTGCGCCGGATAACGGGTTCGGCACGGCGGGCGGCGCCGGATTGTGGCTGGGGCGCGACGTCGTGACGGACTTGGATATTCGTGTCGCGAAGGTCCTGGATCCGCGACGCCCGCCCGAGCAGCGGCTGAGCCAGGTCGAGACCCTGGTCCGCGCGGGCGAGTTCGAGACGGCCGAGCGGCTGCTTCTGGAGTTCCAGTCCTACCCCGACCTGTCCCCCCAGGTGCGGCGGCTGGAGGCTGTGGTGCGGCAGCTGAAGAGGTGGGGGATATCGAGCAAGGTCGAAGCCTATTGCGACCCCCTGGTGCGGCTGGACGGCGAGGCCACCGACTTCGATGCCGCGGATGCGGTGCGGATCGCCCGGCGGCCGGGCGCGAAAAAGGTGGTGTTCGTCTTCACCGGCAGGGCGCGCCAGATCTGGCTGTCGGTCCACCTCCTCCACCAGATCCTGCCCGACGATTGCACCGTCGTTTACCTGCAGGACGTTCGCAACTGCGGCTACGTGTTCGGTCTCGAGGCCTTCGGCGACGGCTACACCCGCACCCTGGAAGGCATGCGCCGGCTGATCGCAAGCCTGGACTCTCCCGAGGTGTTCGTCATCGGCAGCTCGTCCGGCGGCTGGGGCGCCCTGCGCTACGCCCTGGACCTGAACGCCACCCGGGTGCTGGGAATCTCGCCGGGCACGGATTTTACCCTCATGGAGGAGTATCGCGCCGAGACGGCCGCGAGGATCGGTCTTTCTGAATCGGAGGCCACGGCCGCTTTCCCGCCCGGAAGCTTTGACCTGCTGACCCTGTATGGAGATGCGGCTCGGCCGCCAGAGCTCATCCTGGCCTTCGGCGGAGGGCACGAGGAGGATCGAGAGGCGAGCCGGCGCATGGGAGCATTGCCCAAGGTGACCCTGCATGAGGTGCCCGGTTACGAACGCCACGACGTGATGGCGGAGCTGATCGCCAAGGGGGAAATCCGTGGACTCATCGACGCCCTGATGCGTCCGGCCGAGGGCGGCTGATGGAGCAGGTCCAGACAGGTTGGCGACGGGCCGAGGCCGGCCGGGTCAAGAGCCTGGCCGTGTGCCACTTCGACGTTGTCGACGGCTGCCAGTTGCGCTGCGTGGGGTGCCCGATCTCCACGCTTCAGCCGAAGATCAAGCGGATTTCGGTCGGGGATTTCGGCCTCTGCCTCGGCAACATCGACGTCAGGGCGATCCGGCTGCTGCGGCTGTTCAACTACGGCGAAGCATTCCTGCACAAGGAGCTTGCGGCGCTGCTGTTGGAGATCCCCAAGCAGACCTGGCGTGCGCAGCAGGTCGAGGTGTCCACCAACGGCCAGTCGGTGAGCGCGGCCATGCTCGAGGCGGCCATCCGCACCGGCGTCATGACGCGACTTGTGGTCAGCTGCGACGGCGACGGGACGCCGGAGGATTACGAACGGCTGAGGCCGCCGGGCCGCTGGCCCGCCGTGCTGGAGTTCCTGGAGAGGGCGGCCGCGTTGCGCGATCGGCATCAGCCCGAGCTGGAGTTGATGACCCGCACCATCTGCACCGAACCGGACGGGCAGGCGCGCTGGCGTTCCCTGTTGGAGCCCCTGGGTTGGCGGCCGGAGTTCCGCGGTTGGTTGACCCTGCCCGAAGCAGAAGCCGACATCGCCCACCAGGCGGCAGGCGAAGGACTTTGCGGTTTCCAGCTTCAGCACAACAGCCTGTATGTCAGCGCTTCGGGCGAGGTGGTGCCCTGCTGCTTTCATCCCAAAGCGGCCGTCCTGGGCAACCTCATGCACCAGACGTTCAACGAGATCATGGCCGGCGAGCGCCGGATCGCTTTCAGCGAAAGCATGAAGACCGGTCGCGCTGACATGCCCGTCTGCGGCAGCTGCCCCGCCGGACCGACTACCGACGCCTGAGCCAGCCGTTCGGGTTTCTGGTGACGTTGTAGCCGAAGCGGTCGCAGATGCCCGTGTCGAGCTCGTAGTGGCCGCCGCGCCTCTCCATGAAGTCGGTGATCGCCTCGGCGACGCCGACCGGGCCTTTCGCCTCCAGCAGGGTCTGGACCACCGCGTCCTCGACCACGATGTAGTCGCCGGCCCTGAGCTGGGGATCGAAGAACTCCAGCACGGCTGCGGTGACATCGCGGGTGTGCGCGGAGTCCTCGATGACGAGGAGGGGCCGCGGCAGGGCCGCCATTACCTCGTCGGGCAGAACGCTCTGCAGGTCGAGGGCGTCGCCGGCCAGTACGGTCACCCCCTCCGCCTCGACGCCCTTGGGCGGAACGAGGTCCACCGCGATCACCTTGGGCGACAGCCCGAGCGCCGCCATGGAGTCCGCCAGCCAAAGGGTGCGGCCGCCTTCATAGGCGCCGACCTCGATCACACAGCCGGGCCGGAGGTCCCCCAGCAGCTGCAGATAGTTGGCCATGTCGAAGGGGCTGAGCAGCAGCGCCCGGCCCTTGTAGGTCTGCGATAGCGCACCCCGCTGTATCTTCCGCCAGGCCTGGGCCTGGATCGCACTTGTGAAGGGTCGTTCCGAAGGGGTGGCGGGCGAGGGTTGGTCGAGCGTCGCTCCGCTCAACAGAGCGACGGATTGCTGCGCGATCTGCCCGTGGATCCGCTCCTGCTCGACGATCTTCATCAGACCCTTCAGCGGCGGGGCTGGTTCGATCTGGTCCAGCACCTCGCCCAAGGCGGGGTGGACGGCGATGCGGCATTTCGGAACGATGATCGCCAGCCCGTGGAGCACGGGCAGCCAGACGATCCGCAACTGGCCCCGCCGCCCGTCCAGGGCGTCTTCGATCGCTGTCCGCACGCCGTTGCGCGGCCCGCCCTCGGTCCGGGCGTTGCACAGGATGCTGTTCATCCCGACGGGGGCGAAGCCCTTGAACAGGGGATTGAGGGCCCCCGGCCCCGCGGGCTGACGGTAGGCGGGGGGGATGGTCTCGATGTCGTAGTAGAGGTCGCGCCGCCCGTAGGGGAATTCCACGTCGTGGCAGATGGCGATGGGCGCATCGTCGGCGATGGTCTCGCCGTCGCCGTACATCAGCCTCATCTCATGGAAAACGGTGTACCAGTTGTGGTCCCCGTCCACGAGCACGACGTCGGCGGGCAGCAGGCCCGGCAGCGCCTCCAGGCTCAGGGCCCGATGAAATCGGCTGCACGTCCAGCGGGACAGGAAGGCGTCGGAATCGAACTGGGGCGCTGGATCGATGATGTCGAGCGAAGCCTCGTGACGGCTGCACCACTGGGCGGCCTTGGCGCTCTGCTGGCCCGTGGCGGCGCCGATTTCGATGACGCGACGAGCCTGCGACGCCGCCAGGATAGGAGCGACGACGGCGGAAAAGAAGCGATACATCAGCCGGTCTTTCGCCAGTAAACGCCGGTCCAGTCGATCTTGATCATGGCGGTCTCGATGCCGTGACGGGAACGGAAGTCATGGACCGCCTGGGCGCAGGAGGGCACGGCGCCGTAGTCGTCGATGATGACGAAGCCGCCCGGCGACACCTTGCCGTAGAGGCTCGTCAGGGCGTCCATGGTCGAGTGGTAGAGATCGCCGTCGAGCCTCAGCACGGCGATGCGCTCGATCGGGGCCGAAGGAAGGGTTTCGGAGAACCAGCCCTCCAGGAACCGGACGTGCTCGTCCAGCAGGCCGTAGCGCTCGAAGCTGGCCTTCACCTCGTCCAGGGGAACGGCAAGGCCCTCGGCGTTCATTGACGCCACCTCCATTGGCGGATCGAGCTCGGGATCCGGAACCGGAAGGCCGGCGAAGGAATCCGCCAGCCACACCTTTCGCTCCCCGGGGCCCCGCGCAGCCAGGATCCCGGCCATCAGCAAGGACGCGCCCCCGCGCCAGACCCCGCACTCCACCAGGTCGCCCGGGATCCGCTCATCGAGAACCGTCTCGACACACATCTGCAGCTGGTCCAGGCGCTTGTTCCCGATCATCGACAGGACGCCGGGCAGAGGGACGTGGGGGCGCAGGCCCACCTCCGCCTGCTTCTCGAGCCGTCGGCGGGCGCGGGCGATCTGGGCCGGCTCGCCGGACATGCCGGCAGCGTCCTGGAGCGCGATCAGCCGCGCCTCGGCCTCGAGTCCACCTGAGTTTAGGATCACGTCCTTCAATGCCGAGAGATAGGAACCGGCGATCGCGGGCGGGGGTGGGTG
>FTHA01001295.1_pt1 | contig 10781 bp, 13 predicted proteins | sample 1640771 | NCBI WGS metagenome assembly FTHA01 (sample SAMEA3914789, study PRJEB12502) | metagenome | biome: forest; material: soil | place: Canada | collected 2011-07-03 | depth 0.3 m | reverse complement strand
GACCGGCAGGAAGATGCGGAAGATCGCCCCTTCGCCGGGCTTGCTCTCGGCGTGGATCCAGCCGTCGGCCTGCTTGACGATGCCGTAGACGGTGGAGAGGCCAAGCCCCGTCCCCTCCCCCACCGCCTTGGTGGTGAAGAACGGCTCGAACATCTTGGTCATCACCTCCGGCGGGATGCCGGGGCCGGTGTCGGACACCTCGATCAGCGCGAACTCGCCCTCAGGCGCGACCGTGTAGCCCAGCGACATGGCCTCGGCGCGCGAGACCCTGGCGGTGCGGATGCGCACGACGCCCCCGCCCTGGGCGCGCATGGCGTCGCGGGCGTTGACCGTGAGGTTCATCACCGCGGTCTCGAGCTGGCCCTTGTCGGCGCGGACCAGGGGCAGGTTGCGGCCGTAGTCGGTCTTGAGCTTGACGTCCTCGCGCATCAGCCGGCGCAGCAGCACCTCGAACTCACCGATCACCTCGCCGAGGTCCAGGATCTCTCGCTGGACCGTTTGCTTGCGCGAGAAGGTCAGCAGCTTCTTGACCAGGTCGGCGGCGCGGAGGGCCGTCTGGCGGATCTCGTTGATCCCCTCATAGGAGGGATCACCCACCGGGTGGTGCACCAAGAGCTCGTCCAGCCTGAACTGGATCGCCTGCAACAGGTTGTTGAAGTCGTGGGCGACGCCGCCGGCGAGCTGGCCGATGGCCTGCATCTTGCCGGCCTGGAACAGCTGCAGCTCCATCTGCTTCTGGTCGGAGACGTCTACCAGATAGGCGATCAGCCGCCCGTCCGAGCGGGCCAGGTAGAGCTGGGCAGTGCGCTTGGGCTCGCCCACGAGCTTGACCTCCACCGGCCCACCGCGCGCGATCAGCCGCTCGGAAGCCTCGATGCGAGAGGCGGGATCGATCAGGTGCGCCAGGGAGGGGCCGAGCAGCCGCCGGTCCCCGGCCATGACCTCGAGCGCCGGATTGGCCTGGACCACCTTGGCGGTGAAAGGGTCGGGCCCGTCCAGCAGCGCCGCCCCGAAGGGCGCTGCCGCGGCCAGGACGTCCAGGGTCGGTGGGCCGGAGACGTCAGGCTCAGCCTTCGCCACGGGAACTGGCTTCGAAGGCTCGGGCGCGGGCGCCGTCACAGCCGCCGGCTGGAGCCGGACCAGGAACGTCCGTGCGTCCAGCACCGCCACCTGCGCGATCCGCTCGGCGCCCGAAGCCTTGATCAGGCCCTCGCCCGCCTCGCCACGCTTGGCCGCGGCGAACGCGGCGTAAAGGCTCGCCCCTTTGGGCAGCCGGCCCGAAGCGCCCAGCAGCACGCTCCAGGGGGCGTTGGCCTCGACGATCCGCCCCTCCACCGAAACCACCGCCGCCGGCTCCGACAGAGCCGCGACGAATGCGGCCAGCGACGGGGCCTCCTCGCCGGCCGACTCGGGCGCACGGAGCACATCCAGCCACCTGCCACCCTTGCGCCGGGCCGCCGATTTGGGAGCAATCGCCTCGGTCATGCCGCGACGGCCTTTCTCGAATCACCGGCGCCGAGGATAGCGCCGAATGGCGAGGGGCCTAAGCAGGGTCGGGAGAGTCCTATGGACCCTACCCCCGCCGCCGCTTCGCCGCATTCAGAACGAAGCCGATGACCTTGGCGACCGCTTCGTAGTGCTGCAACGGGATGGCCTCTTCAACCTCGACCGTGGCGTAGAGGGCGCGGGCGAGCGGGGGGTCTTCGACGATGGGGACGCCGGCTTCCTCGGCGACCTCGCGGATCTTCAGGGCGATGCGGTCCATGCCCTTGGCGACGCAGACCGGGGCGCCGGATTCGCCCTGTTCGTACTTGAGCGCGATGGCGAAGTGCGTCGGGTTGGTCACCACCACCGTGGCGCCGGGCACGGCCTGGATCATCCGCTGGCGGGCGCGGGTGTAGCGCAGCTGGCGGATCCGCGCCTTGATCTGCGGGTCGCCCTCGGACTGCCGGACCTCTTCCTTCAGCTCTTCGCGGCTCATGCGCATCTTCTGCATGAAGCGCAGGCGCTGCCAGAACCAGTCGAGGGCCGCCGCCAGGCCCAGCAGCACCATCACGGCCAGGGCCAGCGAGCGCAGGATCCCGGCCGCCAGGGGCAGGATGGCGGCGGGGTCCAGCTCGGACAGCGACTGCAGCTCGGTCAGGTGCGGTTTGACCGCCCACCACGCCACCGCCCCGGTGATCAGGATCTTCAGCACCGACCTCAGGAACTGGACCAGGCCGTCGATGCCGAACAGGCGCTTGAACCCCGACATGGGCGAGACTTTCTGGAAGTCCGGCTTCATCCGCTCGGCCGACCACAGGAGCCCGGTCTGGATCACGTTGCCCGCCACGCCCGAGATCGCTGCAGCGCTGAGGACCACCGCCAGGGCCGGCGCCGCCGCCAGCAGCGCCAGGCGCAGAACGTCCTGTGCGCCGCCGTGCTCCAGGTCGAACGCGTCCGGCATGGCGATGAACGGCAGCAGCCGGTTGGCCAGGTCGCGGGTCATCCAGCCCCCGGCGATGGCGATCGCGCCCGCCGCCCCCGCGAACGAAGCCCATTGGGCAAAGTCGCTCGACTTGGCGACCTCGCCGCGGGAACGCGCCTCCTCGAGCCTTCGGGATGTCGGCTCTTCTGTGCGTGATGAGGGATCGTCGCCTTCGGCCACGGCGCGGCGCCCCCTAGATCACGATGACTTTGGATTGAAGCAATCCAAAGTCATGAATCGTGATCGATCCTATACACGTAGAGCGGGATTCAGGCGAAAAACCGGTATCCACTTTTCAGCATCCCGCTCTACGTGAACTGCACGAGGAAGCCCTGGTAATGCTGCAACCAGATCAGCATCGCCGTGCTCAGGCTCAGGGCGAACAGCGACAGCCCCAGCAGCAGGCTGAGGGGCGTGGCGGCGAAGAAGATCTGGAACTGCGGCATCGCCCGTCCGACCAGGCCGGCGGCGATGTTGAACACCAGGGAAAAGACCATCACCGGCGCGGCCAGCTGGACGCCCAGCGAGAAGCTGGACGAGAAGGTTTGCATGGCCACGGTGGCGAAGTCCTGCACCAGCACGTGCTTGGCCGGGGCGAACAGGGTGTAGGACCGCGCGATGGCGGCGATGAAGAGGTGATGCAGGTCGGTGGCGAAGATCAGGGTCGTGCCGAGCAGGGTCAGGAAGGTCGACACCGCCGCGCCGGGCTGGGCCTGGATCGGGTTGGAGGTCTGGGCGAACGCCAGGGTGGTCTGCAGCGAAACCACCTCTCCGGCCACCGCCAGGGTCGACAGCATCAGCCGCAACAGCGCGCCCAGCATCAGGCCGATCATCAGCTCCTGGATCACCTGGCCGCCCATGTCTCCGAGCGTGGCCGGCATCGGTGGAAGCATGGTGCGGACGATCGGCGCCAGGCAAAGCGACAGCAACAGGGCGAAGCCCAGGCGTATGCGAGGGGGGACGAACCCTTCGCCGACCCCAGGGAGCAGCATCACCACCGCGCCGACACGCATGAACACCAGCCCGGCGGAATAGACCTGGGCTGGAAGGGCGAAGGGCTCCATCGCGGGTCCCCGCCCCTACATGGACGAGATTTTTTCGGCGATGTGCTGCATGAACCCGCCCATCAGGGCTCCCATCAGGGGCAGGGTGAGCAGGAGGGTCACAAACACCGCGACGATCTTGGGGGCGAAGATGAGCGTCGCTTCCTGCACCTGCGTCAGGGCCTGGAACAGGCCGATGGCCACGCCGACGATCAACCCGACCAGAAGGATCGGGGCCGAAAGCTGGATGGTGAGCCAGATGGCGTCTCTGCCGACGTCGAGGACCTGGGCGCCGTTCATGCGTTGCTCTCTCCGCGCCGTACTTTAGGCAGGCGCCAGGCGAGAATTGCCGACGTTATGGTTAACGAAGCTCTACGCTGTTAGGACCGGACCCATGGACGAGCACGATCTTCACAAGGATTTCGATCCGGCGACGCTGGCGATCCAGGCTGGGACGCCGCCCCCCGTCAGGGGCGCACGAGGCGCCGAGATCGACCGTCCGTCCCAGGCCGAGGCCGAAGCGGCGGTGCGGACGCTGATCCGCTGGGCGGGGGACGATCCGGGCCGCGAGGGGCTGCGCGACACCCCCGGCCGCGTGGCGCGCAGCTATCGCGAGATGTTCGCGGGCTATGAGGTGGACCCGCGGGCCTACCTGGAGCGGACGTTCGAGGAAGTGGGCGGCTACGACCAACTGATCGTCCTGCGCGACATCCGCTTCGTCAGCTTCTGCGAGCACCACATGCTGCCGGTGATCGGCAAGGCCCAGGTGGGCTATCTGCCTACCGACCGGGTCGTCGGGATCTCCAAGCTGGCGCGCGTGGTGCGCGGCTTCGCCCGCCGCCTGCAGATCCAGGAGAAGCTCACCGCCGAGATCGCCAAGGCCATCGACGAGGTGCTCAAGCCCCAAGGCGTTGGCGTGGTGGTGGAGGCCGAGCACAGCTGCATGACCCTGCGCGGGGTCAATTCGCCCGGCAGCACCCTGACTACCTCCAGCCTGCTGGGCGTGGTCCGCGACGACCCGCGGACGAGGGAGGAGTTCCTGCGGCTGGCAGGGGTGGGGTGACGGGACGAGAGAGGGAACTTCCTCCCTACTTCCGTCTTCCTCGGGCTCGTCCCGAGGATCCAGAAGCGCCGCCCGCGGCCGTAGAGGCGCTGGGCGAACCGCCCCGCAAATGCCTGCCACGCTTGTGGTTCTGGATCCTCGGGACGAGCCCGAGGAGGACGGATCTAGGCGGAAGGCTTCGCCGTCCGCCCTAGATCTGCATCCTCATCACTTCCTGGTACGCCGAGATCACCTGGTCGCGGACGGCCAGGACGGTTTGCAGCGAGGTCTCGGCCGATGAGATGGCGGTGACCACGTCGACCAGGTCGGCCTTGCCCTGCACGCCGGCGATCATCTGGGTCTCGGCGTTGCGCGACGCCTTGACCGTATCGGTCATGACGTTGTTGAGGATGTCGCCGAACTTCGGGGCGGCGTCGGCCGAGTCGGCGCCCCCCGCCGGATCCTTGCCGATCTGCGACTGGGCGGCGGCATAGGCCCTGGCGGCCAGGGCGGGCGTGATCATCGCCTACTAGCCCCCGGTCTTGAGCAGGTCGAGCGTCCGCAGCTGCATGGTGCGGGCGGTCTCGATCACGTTCAGATTGGCCTCGTAGGCCCGCTGCGCACCGCGCATGTCGAGCGCCTCGATCAGTGGGTCGACGTTGGGCAGCTTCACATAGCCGTTCTTGTCGGCTGCGGGGTGCCCGGGCTGATAGGCCAGCTTGAAGTCACTGGCGTCGGGCGCCACGCGGCTCAGCTGCACGCCCTCTCCGCCCCCGTCCACGGTGGTCGGCCGGAACACCGGCGCGCGGCGGCGATAGGGGTCGCCATCGGCCGTCTTGGCCGTGGAGTCCGCGTTGGCGATGTTCTCGGCGATGATGCGCATGCGCACCTGCTGAGCCCTGAGCCCGGAGGCGGCGACAGACATGATCGCGTTGACGGAAGTGGTGTCGGCCATAGTTCAGTCCTCATCCGCCGGGCTTGCGCACCGCGAGGCGCAGCATGGCCATGGATCGCGTGTAGAATCCGATCGCCGCTTCGTAATCCATCCGCGACGCGGTCATCTTGGCCATCTGGTCCTCGAGCGTGACCTTGTTGCCGTCGAGCGTGGTCTCGGTGTCGGACGACTTGAACGGCTTGTATTTGCCCGTCCCGGAGCCTGCGAGGGTTCCCGCCAGATGGGCGGCGTTCGTAGACGAAGGCTGGACCATCGCCAGGCCCGAAGACGAGGCGCCACCGCCGGAGGTCGGCTGGGCGAGGGCGAGACCGGAACCCGATGAGCTGTTTGGCAGGGTGAAGGGCTTGAGGTCCTTTGGCGCATAGCCGGGGGTATCAGCGTTGGCGACGTTCTGGGCGATCAGCTGTTCGCGCTGGCTGATGTAATTCAACCGGCCCTTCAGCATCCCCATCAGTGGGATTTCGTCGTAATTCATGAAATCAGACCGAACCCATCGTCTTGCCTAAACGTGAACGGACAGGGTTAACCAGACCTTGCCGTGGCGCGGCTTATGGTTAATCCCCCGTTAAGAGCCGGGGCGCAGACGTGGGATGTCAGCCGCCGAGTCGCCCACGCCCCCCGCATGGACATCTTCGAAATCGCCCGCATGCTGGCCGCCCTGGGCGTGACGCTCGGGATCATCGGCCTGGTCGTCGTCGTCGTGCGCCGCTTCGCGCCGCTCGCCCTGCTGCGCCTGAAGACGCCCGCCGAGCGCCGGCTGAAGGTGGTCGAGAGCCTGATGCTGGATCCCCAGCGGCGGCTGGTCCTGATCCGTTGCGACGACGAGGAGAAGCTGATCCTCCTGGGTGAAGGCCGGCTGTTGTCGGACGCGTCCGCGCGTAACCGGTCTGAGGCGCGGTCCTGATGGGCGCGCTGGTCGAGGCCTTGCGGCGCGTGCTCTGGCCGGTGAGCCGCGAGGATGTCCGGCGCGCGGCTGTGATCGCCGCGCTCTCCACCCTGGCCGGCCTGGCCTTCCCCGCCCTGGCCCTCGCCCAGGCAGCGCCGGCGCTGAACCTCAATCTGGGCACGGGCGCGGGCCTTACTGACCGGGTGGTCCAGCTGATCGGCCTGCTGACCGTGCTGTCGCTGGCCCCCTCGATCGTGATCATGACCACGTCGTTCGTGCGGATCATCGTGGTCCTCAGCCTGCTGCGCACCGCACTCGGCCTGCAGCAGAGCCCGCCCAACGCCGTGCTGGTCAGCCTGGCGCTGTTCCTGACCGCGCTGGTCATGGCGCCCACCTTCCAGGCGTCCTATGCGGCCGGCATCAAGCCGCTGCTCGACCACAAGATGGAGCTGCCGCAGGCCTTCGGCGCCTCGGCCGCCCCGGTGAAGACCTTCATGCTGAGCCAGGTGGAGCGGGGCGACCTCGGCCTGTTCGTGCGCCTGTCCAAGACCCCCAAGCCCAAGACCCTGCAGGACCTTCCCCTGCAGGTGGTCACCCCCGCCTTCATGATCTCGGAGTTGAAGCGCGCCTTCGAGATCGGCTTCTTGCTGTTCGTCCCGTTCCTGGTGATCGACCTGGTGGTGGCCAGCGTGCTGATGAGCATGGGCATGATGATGCTGCCGCCCGTCGTGGTCAGCCTGCCGTTCAAGCTGATCTTCTTCGTGCTGGTCGATGGCTGGCGCCTGGTCTGCGGTAGCCTGGTGCAGAGCTTCATGCATGGGCCGCCCTCCGGCTGACCTAGAACGGGATGCGGAAAAGTGGATACCGGTTTTCCGCATGAGTTCCGCTCTAAATGCTTAGAATCGATCACGTTTATGGCTTTGGATTGATTCAATCCAAAGCCATCGTGATCTACGTCAGAACGGCGAGAACGTCTCCGCCAGCGCCTGGCCGGCGGGGGTGCGCTGCACGCGGGTGAGGTCGCCGCGGCCGCCGTAGTTGATCCGAGCCTCGGCGATCTGGGTGTGGCGGATGGTGTTGGACGAGGAGATGTCCTCGGGCCGCACGATGCCGGAGACGGTCAGGTCCCTGAGCTCGTTGTTGGCCTTCACCTCCTGGCTGCCCTGGATCACCAGGTTGCCGTTCGGCAGCACCTTGGTCACCACGGCCGCGACCGTGAGCGAAATCTTCTCCTGGCGGTCCAGCGAGCCAGCGCCCTGGGAGCTGGTGTTGCCGCTCTGGTCGATGGCGTTGGCCGGATCGAAGGCCGATGGGAGGAATTTGCCCACCGACTGCTCGAGGCCGAAGAAGTGGGCGACCCCGCCCTTGGTCGCATTGGTGCGCGACGAATTGGTCGAGTTGGAGAGCTTGGCCGAGTCGTCGATCGAGATCAGCACGGTCAGGATGTCGCCGGGCTTGTTCGCTCGCTGGTCGATGAAGAACGCCCGCGCGCCCGGCCGCCACAGCGAGTTGGCAGAGGGCACCGGCGGCGCGATCGTCGACTGCGGCGGCAGGCTGGAAGCGATAACCGTCGGCGAAGAGGTCATGGAGGCGGCCAGCGCCGGGGCGTTCATGTCCGTCAGCTTGGGTCCGTTGACGGCTTCCTTGACCGAGGCGCAGGCGGCGAGGCCGGCGCTCAGACCGGCGATGGCGAGGATGGCGGGGATACGCATGCGGCTGTCCTTCAACGGAGGGAAGCGAGGAGCTTGGGATCGGTGCGGATCGCGGCCCGGAACCGGTCGGCTTCAGGGCCGATGACGGCGGCGCCGGGTCCGGTGACGGTGGCCTCGATGATCTTCTTGGACGTTGTGTTGAGCACATTGACCTGGTCGCCGACGGCCGCGGCGGCCAGGGCCTTGCCCTGGAGCACCAGCTTCACCCCGCCGGACTGGTAGGAGACGGTGATCACGTCGTCCTTCCGGATCACCTTGGGCGAGCTGACGTCGGCCTGCGACACGGCCGAGCCGGAACGGAGTGCGCGTCTGGCCGAAAGGCCGATCACGACACCCGAATCCTTGGGCGCGTCAGACGGCGGCGCATACGAGGATGTGGAGGACCAGGCGACATCTTCCGGCTGGACGATTTCGCCGGCGGCGATGTCGCGGGCGTAGGTGAGGATCGAGCGCGAGCGGGCCCGCGAGGAGGCCGGGATCGCGACGACCCGGGCGATCACGCGGTTCAGCCCGTCGGGGTTCGGCCAGACGAGGCCGTGAGCCTGCGCCAGAGCCTGCACCTGCGAGGCGTCCAGGATCACGCTGCCCCCCGCCGGGCCGCCGGAGGCCACCACGGTCGGCGCTGCGGGACCGGCGCCATCGAACAGGTCCCCCAGGGTGACGACGCCGTTGGGAGCCTCGACCGGAGCACGCAGTTCCACCTGCTGGGCGCCGAAGGCCGGGCTGGTGACGGCGAAGGCCGCGAAGGCGGCGAAGGCTTTCAGCATCTTCATCATCTAGGCCTTGAGCTGGGAGGTGGCCGCGAGCATCTGGTCTGCGGTCGTGACCACCTTGGAGTTCATCTCGTAGGCGCGCTGGGCGTTGATCAGCGAGGTGATCTCGGTCACCGCATCGACGTTGGACGCCTCGGTGTAGCCCTGCTTCAGCACCCCGAATCCAGTGGTGCCAGGATCGCCGGTGACCGGCGAGCCGGAGGCTCCGCTTTCCAGGAACAGGTTGTCGCCCTGGGCGTCCAGGCCGGCTTCGTTGGTGAAGGTGGTCAGCGTCAGCTGGCCGACCACCGTCGGCGTCGTGATCCCCGCCTGGGAAACCTGGACCTGGCCGGTCGGAGAGATGGTGACGTCGGTGGCGTCCTGCGGGATGGTGATCTGCGGCTGGACCAGATAGCCCTGGACCGTGACCAGCTGGCCGTCCTGGTTGACCGAGAAGTTGCCGGCGCGCGAGTAGCCGGTCTCACCCGATGGCATCAGGATCTGGAAGAACCCGCGGCCGTTGATCGCCAGGTCCAGCTTGTTGCCGGTCTGGGTCAGCGAGCCCTGCTCGGTGATGCGATAGACAGAGCCGGTCTTCACGCCCGCGCCGATCTGGATGCCGGTCGGCACGATGGTTCCGGACGCGGAGGTCTGGGCCCCGGCGCGCTCGACGTTCTGGTAGAGCAGATCCTGGAACTCGGCGCGCTGACGCTTGAAGCCAACCGTGTTCATGTTGGCGATGTTGTTGGAGATCACCTCCACGTTCAGCTGTTGGGCGGCCATTCCGGTCGCGGCTGTGGACAAAGCTCTCATCGGCTAATTCCTCAACTGACCCGGCCCAGACGGTCGATCGTCTGAGCCGACAGGTCGGCGGTGTTGGACATCATCTGGGCGATACTTTCGTAGGCGCGGCTCACGGCGATCAGCTTGGTGATCTGGGTGATGGGATCGACATTCGAGCTTTCCACCATCCCTTGGAGGATGCGCGCCGACTCGTTGGTCTGCGGCTGGAGATTGGAAACGTTGCGATAGAGGCCATCGCCGTCCTTCGACAGGGCGGACAGAGACGAGAAGTTGACCACGCTGACCCGGCCGAGGATCTGGCCATCCTGGCTGATGGTCCCGTCGGCGGCGATCATGGGCGCCGACTTGGTGGGGTCGATGACGATGTCTCCACCGTCGCCCTGGACAGGCTGACCGGACTGGGTGACCAGGCGGCCCTGGCCGTCCAGCGAGAAGCGCCCGTCGCGGGTGTAGCGCTCACCGGTTGGCGTGGAGACCTTGAAGAAGCCTTCGCCCTCCACCGCCAGGTCGAAGGTCGCGCCGGTCCGCTTCAGGGAGCCCTGATTGAAGTCGCGCACCACGCCCACGTCGTAGGCGAAGTCGACGACCGAGGGGCCGGCGCCACCCGAAGGCAGAGTCTGGGCGGACGTCTGCACCATCAGCGATTCGAGCTTGAATCCAGCGGTGTCGACGTTGGCCACGTTGTTGGCGATCACGTCGAGCTCATGCTGCAGGGTCATCTGCCGCGACAGGCCGACGTACATCGTATTGTCCACAGGGCGCTTTCCTTCGAGGGACTCGTTGTCGCAGTGACGTGCAACCTGCGGGCCAGGAAAACTCCCAATGATTTCAATGGAAAATAAGGTTAACGAGCTCTAGTCGGCGGAACATGGCCCGGCAAAATCTGCAGGGTGGAATTATGGTTAATACCGATCCTTAACCTTTGAGACCCGATTGATCGGCTAGGGCTCTAGAACCCCGCGCGCGCGGGGTCTCTGGCATACGGGGCGATCATGGCGCTGGCGCTGTTCAAGAAGAAGCCGAAGAAGGGCGAGGTCGCGGTCGATCCCGACGCCGAAGCCCCCGAAGCTGCGCCTGAGGGCGAAGACGGCGAGGCCGTCGCCGCTCCGCCAAAGAAGGG
>FTHA01001017.1_pt1 | contig 10879 bp, 10 predicted proteins | sample 1640771 | NCBI WGS metagenome assembly FTHA01 (sample SAMEA3914789, study PRJEB12502) | metagenome | biome: forest; material: soil | place: Canada | collected 2011-07-03 | depth 0.3 m | reverse complement strand
TTCAAGGAGCGCGGCGCGCTGAACAAGCTGCTGACGCTGACTCAGGAGGAGCGTCAGCGCGGGGTGATCGCCGCTTCCGCCGGTAACCACGCCCAGGCCCTGGCCTACCACGGTCAGCGACTCGGCGTCCCTGTGGTGATCGTCATGCCCAAGGCGACGCCGACCGTGAAGGTAGAACACACACGGCAGTTTGGCGCCGAGGTGGTGATCGACGGCGAGACCTACGACGACGCCGGCGAGACGGCGGCTTCCATCTGCCGGGAGCGGGACCTTGTGCTGGTTCACCCGTTCGACGACCTCGAGGTCATGGCGGGGCAAGGCACCCTGGCCATGGAGATGCTGGAGGACGCTCCGGAGCTGGACGTCCTGATCGTCCCGATCGGCGGCGGCGGCCTGATCGCCGGCGTGGCCACGGCGGCCAAGTCGATCAAGCCGGATGTACGCGTGGTCGGCGTGGAAGCGGCCATGTACCCGTCGTTCACGGCCCGGATGCGCGGCCTGAACTCTGCAGCGGAAGGCGGCCAGACCATCGCCGAAGGCATCGCCGTCAAGCAGGTGGGTGATCTGACCTACGCCATCGCCAGGCCGATGGTGCAGGACGTGGTCCTCGTCGAGGAGGCGTACTTCGAACGCGCGGTAGCGCTCTACGCCAACGTCGAAAAGACCATCGCCGAGGGCGCGGGCGCCGCGGGGCTGGCGGCCCTGCTGGCGCATACAGCCCGCTTCCGCGGCCAGAAGGTCGGCCTGATCCTCACCGGCGGGAATATCGACGCCCGGCTGCTGGCCTCGGTGCTCACCCGTGAGCTGGTGCGCGAGCAGCGGCTGGTGTCTTTGCGGATCATCGGCGACGACCGGCCGGGCCTGCTGGCCACGGTGTCGGCGGTCATCGGCGGCCTTGGCGGCAACATCATCGAGGTGGCGCACAACCGCCTGGCCCTGGACGTGCCGGCCAAGGGCGCGGAGTTCGACATCATGATCGAGACCCGCGACGCCCAGCACACCCACGAGATCATGGACGCCCTTCGTGAGAAGGGCTATCCGCCCCGGGCTGTGTAGCGGGCCGGGCTCGCGGGAGAAGTTCATGCGTCGATTGATCGGAGCCGTCCTGGCCGCCGTCGCCCTTGGCGGAGGCGCCTGCAGCGCCCAGCCCGCTCCCGGGGCGCAGAACGCCATGTCCTTCATGGCCCAGAACGCCCTGACCGAAGGGGTGCGCACACTCCCCTCGGGCGTTCAGTACAAGGTGATCAAGTCGGGGCCGGCAGAGGGCGCCAAGCCTGGCCCCGACGATATGGTCAAGGTGAACTACGAAGGCAGCCTTCTGACCGGCGAGGTGTTCGACAGTTCGTACAAGAAGGGCAAGCCGATGGTGTTCCAGGTGAAGAACCTGATCCCCGGCTGGGTCGAAGCCCTGCAGCAGATGCGCGCGGGCGACGAGTGGATCCTGTACGTGCCGCCGAGCCTCGGATACGGCGCCGAGCGGACGGGCCCCATCCCGCCCAACAGCGTCCTGGTGTTCCGCCTGGAGGTCCTCGCCGTCGGCGCCGCCGCCGGCCCACCTTCGAGCTAGGTTTCCCCCGACTCGTCATCCTCGGGCTCGTCCCGAGGACCCAGAAACGCAGGCGAGGACGGCGTTTCTGGGTGGTCGGGCCAAGCCCGACCATGACGGATAAGGGGCGCCGGCTAAATATAGCGCCGCAGGGACCGGGCCAGCTCGGTGGCGCTGCTGCGGCCCTTTTTCTGCTGCGGCTGATAGGCGAGGCGGGCGTGCTCCTGGCAGTAGGAACCGTCGCCGATGCGCCGACCGCAGAACGTGAAGCCGTCGCTGGCGGGATCGCCGATGGGCCATTTGCACATGTGCGCGCCCAGCGTGAGCACTGTGGCCGAGCCCGGCTCCTCCACATAATAGACCGGGTGATGGGGCTCAGGCACGGCGGAGGGCGCGATCCGCCGCGGCGCCAGCTGGGAGCCGGCCACCGGACGCGCCGGCCTCGGCGTCTTGAACACCGGTCGCGGCGGCTGCGAGGGAGTGGCCCGCCCGGAGAGTCCGAGCCGGTGGACCTTGCCGATCACCGCATTGCGGGTGACTCCGCCCAACTGCTTGGCGATCTGACTCGCGCTTAGGCCCTCGAGCCACAGCTTCTTCAGCGTCGCCACACGTTCGTCGGTCCAGCCCATGACCTTTCTCCACCCGCTGGGCGCCCGTCGCCGGATAAGGCCAAGGCGCCAGATGTTGTGTTCAACCGCAGCCTCGCGGTTAACCACCCACTAGATATCGTAAACAAACTGTTAACGACCACAATGGGTGGGACCGAGTCTGTCCACAGGAACTAGATGTAGACATTGTCGCAGGCGCCGGGGCCGTGGGCTTGCGTGATCGGCCCTCCCGGGCCAAATCAGGGTGCATGAGAGACATGGTCGCCGACGAGGCGCTGCCGCCGCTGCCGCGAAGCTACGCTGGGGTCAACTGGCTGGGCTTCTGGACCCTGTACATGCGCGAGGTCCGCCGGTTCGCCAAGATCTCGATGCAGACGGTGATCGCTCCGGTGATGACCAGCCTGCTGTATATGCTGATCTTCTCGGTCGCCACCAACGGCGCTCGGCAGCCGGTCAACGGGATCCCCTTCGTCGAGTTCGTGGCGCCCGGGCTGGTCATGATGACCATCCTGAACAACGCCTTCGCCAACTCGTCTTCCTCGATCCTGCAGGCCAAGATGATGGGGCTGTCGGGGGACTTCCTGACCCCGCCCCTGACCGCGATCGAGCAGACGTTAGGATTCATCCTGGGCGCCGCGACCCGCGGAGTGGTGGTGGGCGTGGTCACCGCGCTTTGCGTCTGGCCCTTCGCCCATTCGCACATCGCCCATCTGTGGGCGATCATCTACTACATGGTCGCCGCCTCGATGCTGATGGCCGAGATCGGCGTGCTCGGCGGACTATGGTCCGAGAAGTTCGACCACCTGGCCATGGTGACCAATTTCGTGGTCATGCCGCTGACCTTCCTGTCGGGCACCTTCTACATGGTCAATCGCCTGCCGCCGCCGTTCAGCACGATCTCTCAGTTCAACCCGTTCTTCTATCTGATCGACGGATTCCGTTATGGCTTCATCGGTGTGGAGGACGGCAAGCTGATGGTGGGCGTGGTCAGCACCTTCGTGCTGGTCACCGGTCTGCTCGTCTGGTGCTGGTGGCTGTTCTGGAAGGGCTACCGGCTCAAGACCTGAGCGCCTCCCGGCCGATTGACAGGCTGTCACACAGAAACGATAAGTCGCCGCCTTCCAGTCCCCGTCGCCCCGCGGCGGGGACCTAATGCTTTTGGGAGGCCGAATTGTCCGCTCCACTCAAAGCCGCCACGCCGTCCGCCGACACGCACATCATGGGCGTCTACCAGCGCGCCCCTCTGGCGTTCGAGCGAGGACAAGGCGTGCGCCTCTGGGGCGACGACGGGCGCGAGTACCTCGATTGCGTCGCCGGCATTGCGGTCAATGGTCTGGGCCACTGCCATCCCCGGCTGGTGCAGACGCTGAAGGACCAGGCCGAGAAGCTCTGGCATGTCTCCAACATCTATCGCATCCCCGACCAGGAGCGCCTGGCTGACCGGCTGTGCGCGTCGACCTTTGCCGAGGAGGTGTTCTTCACCAACTCGGGCACCGAGGCGATCGAGCTGGCGCTTAAGATCGCGCGCCGCCACCAGGCGGCGAAGGGCCATCCCGAGCGGATCGACGTGATCACCTTCGAAGGCGCCTTCCACGGCCGGACCTACGCTGCGGTCACCGCCGGCGGCAACGCCAGCTACCTGGAAGGCTTCGGCCCACGCCTGCCCGGCTACATCAACCTGCCGTTCGGCGACATGGACGCCCTGAAGGCGGCCGTCGGGCCGACCACGGCCGCCATCCTGGTGGAGCCCGTGCAGGGGGAGGGCGGCGCCCGCTCCTTCACCGACGCTCAGCTGCGACTGATGCGCGAGCTCTGCGACGAGCAGGGCGCGCTGCTCATGTACGACGAGATCCAGTGCGGCATGGGCCGCACCGGCAAGCTCTTCGCCTATGAGTGGTCCGGCGTGGTCCCGGACGTGATGGCCGTGGCCAAGGCGCTCGGCGGCGGCTTTCCGGTGGGCGCCTGTCTGGCCACCCACTACGCCGCCGGCGCGATGAACGTGGGCAGCCATGGCTCGACCTACGGCGGCAATCCGATGGCCATGGCTGTGGCCCTGGCGGCATTTGACGAGATCGACCGGCCTGAGCTGCTCGCCCACGTCAGTGACGTCGCCGGCTACCTCAACCAGCAACTTGCCGGCCTGCTGGATCGCTATCCCGACGTCATCACCGAGATCCGCGGCAAGGGCCTTCTGATCGGCCTCAAGCTGATCCCCAACAACCGCGACTTCATGGTCATGGCCCGGGACAACCAGCTGCTGATCGCCGGCGGCGGGGAGAACTGCGTGCGCCTGCTGCCGCCCCTGATCATCTCCCAGGAAGAGGCCCGCGAGGCCATCGAGAAGCTCGAGCGCACCTGCGAAGCCGCCCGGGCGAAGGCCTCCGCATGACACGGTCAGCACCATTTTCCCTCTCCCATCGGGAGAGGAAGGGGCCCGTCGCGCAGCGATGGGAAGGTGAGGGGATACGCCCTCGCCGCCAGAACCCCTCATCCTCCCACGCCTCCGGCGCGGGCCCCTCCTTCTCCCTATGGGAGAAGGGATGATGACCAGGCACTTCATCGACCTGTGGCGGCATGACGCCGACACGATCCGTGGAATCCTCGAGGACTCCAAGCGCCGCAAGGCCGCTCGCCAGGGCTGTGCGAAGGGGGAGCCCGACCCGGACTCGCCGGCGCGTGGCCGCACCCTGGCGATGATCTTCGAGAAGAACTCCACCCGCACGCGGTTCTCGTTCGACGCCGCCATGCGCCAGCTGGGCGGATCGAGCATCATCGCCACCGCCCAGGACATGCAGCTCGGGCGGCAGGAGACGGTGGACGACACCGCCCGCGTGCTCTCGCGCATGGTCGACGCGGTGATGATCCGCGCCCGCAACCATGACGATGTCGAGCGCTTCGCCCAGGCGGCATCGGTTCCGGTGATCAACGGCCTGACCGACAAGGGCCATCCCTGTCAGATCCTGGCCGACGTCCAGACCTTCGAAGAGCATCGAGGGCCGATCAAGGGCCGGACGGTGGCGTGGGTCGGCGACGGCAACAACGTCTGCGCCAGCTTCATCCATGCCGCGGGCCTGCTCGGCTTCAAGCTGAATATCGCGTGCCCGACGGTCTATCATCCCGACCTGGTCGACCTGGCCCGCGCTAGCCAGGCGGGCGCGGCGATCGAGATGACCGAGGATCCGCGCGCCGCGGTCAGGGGCGCCGACTGCGTCGTCACCGACACCTGGGTGTCCATGGGCGACAAGGATGGCGAAGACCGGTTGGACGCCTTCGAGCCCTATCAAGTCGACGCGAGGCTGATGTCGCTGGCCGCTCCGGACGCCGTGTTCCTTCACTGCCTGCCCGCCCACCGTGGTGAAGAGGTCACCGACGAGGTGCTGGACGGTCCCCAGTCGCTGGTCTGGGACGAGGCCGAGAACCGCGTCCACGCCCAGAAGGGCGTCCTGGCGTGGTGCTTCGGCGGTAACGACTGACGCGACGGCGAGTGGTTGAGCGATGGCTTCGCTGGAGGTCATTGCGGCGATCGCCGCCGCCTACGCCTGGCACCGGGCCCTCGGCTCCAACTGGCAGGACACCGACCTCGCAAGATTCGTCGCCGACCCTTCGCGTCCGAACGTCTGGGATGCGAACCACGTCAGCCGAGTGACCGCAGCCTCAGGGCCCGAAATCGACCGGCTGCTGGCGGAGATGGAGGCGCGCTACGCCCACTGCGCTCACCGCTGTGTGGCGGTCGATCCCTTCACCTCGCCGGCCGTCAGCGCCCGGCTGGTGCTGGAAGGCTTCGAGGAGCTGACGCCGGTCGTCCACCTGTTGTTGGACGCAGACCTCGTCCCGCGCGCCGCGCCGTCGCCGGCGATGCGGCCGATCGAGACCGACGACGACTGGCGCGCGTTGCATGAGCTGGTCCTGGCCGACCACACCGAAGGCCTGCGCACCGGTCGCACCCGGGCGACCGAGGATGTGACCCAGGGCCTGGTGCAGGGCTATCGCAACACCCACGGTCCCTGCCGGTATTTCATCGCCGAGGTCGACGGCGTCGCCTGCGGCTACGCCGCCTCCATCCGCTGCCCCGACGGCGATCTCGGGATGGTCGAGGACGTCTTCACCCTGCCGGATTTCCGCGGACGGGGGATCGCCAGCGGCATGATCGACCATTGCGTCCGGCATGCACGCGCCCGCGGAGCCGGACCGGTGTTCATCGGCGCCCACGTCAACGACTGGCCCAAGCAGCTCTACGCCAGACTGGGCTTCGAGCCCCTGTTGATCACCCGCAAGTTCGTGAAGCCAGGCTGATCTCCTTCAGCCGGCCACGGTCTCTGCCGCCCTGACGCGCGTGACCTGGTGGGCCTGCAGGCGGGGGACGACGCTGGAGCCGAGGCGGCGGATCTGTTCGATGAACTGGTCGTGGGGCATGGCGCCGCGGTTGCACATCAAGAGCACGGTGTTGGCGCCGGCGTCCTCGGCCTCGTCGATGATCCGCTCGACCACCTCGTCGGGCGAGCCGAACGGCATGTGCTCGGCCTGGGCCTTCAGGCCCTCGGTGGTCATCACCGTGGTGAAGGCGGCGGTGTCGGCCAGGGTGCCCGCTGTCCCCGACCGCAGGTGGTCGTGCGCGGTCTTGCTGTAGTAGCCGGTCTGGCCGAAGTCCTGCGCCGGGTGGTCGTACTTCATCAGGGTGTTGAAGCTGTAGAGGTAGTGCGGGCCGTACTCCTCGATCGCCTTGGCCTTGGAGTCGGCGACGTAGCAGTCGACCATCAAGCTGAGGTGGTCGGGGGTGACCTTGCGCCCATGGTCGGCCTGGCACTTGGCGTAGTAGCGGATGATGTCCTCGCGGGCGGTGCCCAGTCGGGTGATCCCGGGCGTGATCGAGGCGTCGTTGGCCGCAGCCCACTCGATGGAGTCCTTGCTGCCGGTCACCGGCAGCCAGATCGGCGGGTGCGGCTGCTGCACCGGCCGCGGCCAGAGGGCCACGTCGTGGTAGGTATGGAACTGGCCCTCGAACGAGAAGGACTCCTCGGTCCAGGCCCGGCGCATGATCTCGAAGCACTCGTCGAAGCGCCCCCGCGATTCCGCCATGGGGATGTTGTAGGCGCGGTACTCCCGCGGGGCTCCGCGCGCGACCCCCGCGATCAGCCGGCCGTTCGACAGGCAGTCCAGCATCGCCAGCTCCTCGGCCAGGCGCAGCGGATCGTGCAGGGGCAGCAGGTTCCCGTAGATCAGGATCTGCATCTGCCGGGTCCGCTGGGCCGCTGCCGCCGCCAGCAGGTTCGGCGAGTTCATCAGGCCGTAGGGCGTGGAATGGTGCTCGTTGATGCCGATCCCGTCGAAGCCGACGCGCTCCATCTCTTCCCAGGCGTCGAGGTGTTCGGCGTAGGTCTCGGCCGCCGCCTGGGCGTCGACATAGCGCTTGCCCAGCTGCCGCGGCAGCACGCCGTCGACCCGGAAGCGGTCCAGGTCAGCCTTGTAGTGCATCAGGTCGAACAGAAAGACCTTCATGGATCCCCTCGGTCAGGGCCGGGCGTGAGACCCCGGCTTGCGGCGGTCCCATATGAGGGTCGCGGCCCGCAGAGGCAACGTCGGTCCGCCGCGCCGCTCGCGCCGGCGCGCCCGGCCGCCTATATGCCGCCATTCAGCATCCCGGATTCCAAGTGACAGCCCTGCACCAGCCGACCGCCGACGACATCGTCGCCCCCTTCCAGATCGAGGACGCGCCGGTCCGCGGCCGCGTCGCGCGGCTCGGCGAGGTGATCCACGAGGTCCTGACCCGTCACGACTATCCCGAGCCGGTGGCCAACCTGCTGGGCGAAGCCTGCGCCCTGGCCGCGCTGGTGGGCGCCAGCCTGAAGTTCGACGGCCGCCTGATCGTCCAGGCCCAGGGCGATGGCCCGGTGTCCCTGGCGGTGGCCGACTACGACACCACCGGCGCGCTACGCGGCTATTGCCGGTTCGATCCGGACAAGGTCGCCGAAGCCTCGCAGGGCTTCCTGCGCCCTGGCGCGCGCACCTTGCTGGGCAAGGGCGTGTTCGTGATGACCATCGACCAGGGCCCGGAGATGGACCGCTACCAGGGCATCACCCCGATCGAGGGCGAGACCCTGGCGCTGTGCGCCGAGACCTATTTCGCCCAGTCGGAACAGACGCCCACGCGGGTGCGTCTGGCGGTGGGCCAGCTCGCCACGGATGAGGGCTTCGTCTGGCGCGCCGGCGGGCTGCTGATCCAGAACATCGCCGGGGACGAGGACGCGCGCGGCTCCTTTGAGGACACCTGGACCCGCGCCCAGGCTCTGTTCGAGACCGTCGGCGAGGATGAGCTGATCGACCCGACGGTTCCGGCCGAGCGGCTGCTGTGGCGGCTGTTCCACGAGGACGGCGTGCGCCTGTTCCGCGCCAACCCGCTCCGCGCCTTCTGCCGCTGTTCGCCCGAGCGCATCCTTGGCGTGCTGCAGTCCTTCCCGGCCGAAGAGCGGGAGGAGATGGTCGAGGCGGACGGCAAGATCCGGGTCACCTGCGAGTACTGCTCGCGTGTCTACGATGTAGAGCCCGGGGAAGTGGACGGATGATCCACGGCCGCCCGGGCCATCCATGAGCCTGGACACCGTCCTCGCCGGGATCCGGGCCTGCCGCGCCTGCGCGGATGAGCTTCCGCATGAACCGAGACCCGTGGTGCGGGTGTCGCCAGCTACGCGTCTGCTGATCTGCGGCCAGGCCCCTGGCCGTCGCGTCCATGAGAGCGGGCTTCCCTTCGACGACCCGTCCGGCGACCGCTTGCGCGGGTGGCTGGGCCTGGATCGCGAAACCTTCTACGGCGACCCCAGCGTCGGCGTCGCGGCCATGGCCTTCTGTTTCCCCGGGACCGATCCCAAGGGAGGGGACTATCCGCCGCCCAGGCGCTGCGCCGAGCTGTGGCGCGGCCGGCTGCTCGAGCAGCTGCCGAAGGTCGAGCTCACCCTGCTGGTCGGCTGGCACGCCATCGATTGGTCACTGGGCGAGCGCGCTCGTCCATCGATGACTGCGACCGTCGCCCACTGGCGCGACTACCTGCCCGACGCGCTTCCGCTGCCCCATCCTTCCTGGCGCAACACGGGGTGGCTCAAGCGCAATCCGTGGTTCGAGGCGGAGGTCACGCCTTGGCTGCGGGGACGGGTTCAGGACATGCTGGCGGAATGAGACGGGCCGCACTCGCGATTCTGATGATGCTGGCGCTGGCCGCCTGCGCACCGCTCGTGCAGCGGGCCGGGCGTCCGGACACCGCCTTCCAGGGCCCGCGGCTGGAGCAGACCGCCTTCGTCAGCTTCGACGGCGCCCGGCTCGGGCTGCAGCATTGGGAGCCGGCCGGAGAGCCGTGGGCGGTGATCGTCGGCCTCCACGGAATGAACGACTATTCCAACGCCTTTCACCTGGCCGCGCCGTGGTGGGCCCAGCAGGGCATCGCCACCTACGCCTACGACCAGCGCGGCTTCGGTCGTTCGCCCGGGCGCGGGATCTGGGCCGGCCGGGACCTGATGAACGAGGACCTGCGCGTCCTCACCGCCCTGGTGCGCCAGCGCTATCCGAGGGCGATCATCGTCGTGGCGGGGGTCAGCATGGGCGGGGCGGTGGCCATCGACGCCTTCGCTTCGGATCGGCCGCCGGCCGCCGACCGGCTGGTGCTGCTGTCGCCCGCCGTGTGGGGATGGTCGCACCAACCGTTCCTCAACAAGGCCGCCCTGTGGACAGTCGCCCACACCCTGCGCGGGGTGATCATCAAGCCGCCCGACTTCCTGCTGCAGAAGATCCACGCCACCGACAACATCGAGGAGCTGCGCCGGATGGGCGCCGACCCGCTGATGCTCTGGGGCGCAAGGCCCGACACCCTCTATGGCCTGGTCGGAACCATGCAGCGCGGCTGGCGCGAGACGGCCGGCATCCGCGTCCCCGCCATCTATCTCTACGGCGCCCACGACCAGATCATCCCGCCGGAGCCCGCGAAGGAAGCCGCGAGCCGGCTGCCGCCGCCCGACCGCACGGCCTACTACGCCGACGGCTATCACCTGCTGCTGGTGGACCTGCAGGCCCCCAAGGTCTGGGCCGACGTGGCGAGCTTCATCCGCGATCCGGCCGCCCCCCTGCCGTCGGGCGCACCGCCCATTCCGGCCGCGACGAAATGAGCGTGACGACGCGTGCGCCTATGCGCTTCGCGCGTACGCCATCGAGGGCGGCGCCGATTGAGCGTGACTGGCGCCGATCTGGAAGCGACCGACTATGGCGGCGAGCTGTCCCGCTTCGCTCTTGAGCGAATGGGCCGCGGCGGTCGCCTGCTCGACCATGGCGGCGTTCTGCTGGACCACCTGGTCCATCTGGTTGACGGCCGTGTTCACCTGCGCGAGCCCGGTGGATTGCTCCTGGGCGGAGGCGGAGATGTCGAGGATCAGGCCATCGATGGACACGACCTGGTCGACGATGCGCCGAAGCGCGTCACCGGTCTGTCCGACGAGCTTCACGCCCGCGCTGACCTGGGTTGTGGATGCCGAGATCAGGGTCTTGATCTCCTTGGCGGCGCCCGCTGAACGTTGCGCCAGGGCGCGCACCTCGGTGGCCACCACGGCGAAGCCCCGGCCGGCGTCCCCGGCTCTGGCGGCCTCGACGCCGGCGTTCAGCGCCAGCAAGTTGGTCTGGAAGGCGATTTCGTCGATCACCCCGATGATGTCGCTGACCTGCAGCGAGGACTTCTCGATCTCGCCCATGG
>FTHA01002095.1_pt1 | contig 10936 bp, 10 predicted proteins | sample 1640771 | NCBI WGS metagenome assembly FTHA01 (sample SAMEA3914789, study PRJEB12502) | metagenome | biome: forest; material: soil | place: Canada | collected 2011-07-03 | depth 0.3 m | reverse complement strand
CCGCCGTCGGGGCCCGAGCCGACGCGCTGCAGGCGTCCGGGCGCGCCCTGGATATGCTCCAACGCCTCGAGCACCCGCTCTGGCGCGCCGCCGGCGGCGATGCACAGCCCCGCCGCGACCAGGGCGTTGGACGCCTGGAAGCCACCGGCCAGCGGCAGCGTGACGTCGTGGATCCGGGCCTCGGCGCGGAGCCTCAGGCGCTGGCCCTCGGGCACCAGGGTCCGCTCGATCAGTTCCAGCCCCTGACCGGCTTCGCCGACAGTCAGCAGGGACTGGCCGGATATCATTGCGGCCGCCGCGAACTCCGGGAAGGCGTCGGAATCGGCGTTGAGCACCGCGGTGCGGCCGTACGGCAGGAGGGTGTCGAACAACCGCAGCTTGGAGGCCCGATAGGCGCCCATGGTGCCGTGGTAGTCGAGGTGATCCTGGCTGAGATTGGTGAAGCCGGCGGCGGTCAGCTCGACCCCATCCAGGCGGCGCTGGTCGATCCCATGTGACGAGGCTTCCAGGGCGAGATGGGTGACGCCGCGGCCGGCCAGTTCCCCGAGCATGGCTGAAACATCGGCGGCGTCCGGCGTGGTCAGGCCCGGAGGCGTCAGCTGGTCGGCGCCGACGCGCACGCCAAGGGTGCCCATGCTCGCGGCGCGATGGCCAAGCCGTTCGAAGATCTGGCGGCAGAACACCGCCACGGAGGTCTTGCCGTTGGTGCCGGTCACCGCCACGCAGACGCGGGGCTGGGCGCCATGGAGGGCCTTGGCCGCCAGGGCGTAGGCGCGGCGCAGGTCCCAGGCGTGGACCACCGGCACCGGCAGGCCTTCGACATCCTCGGGCGCCAGCACGGCCGCCGCGCCCGCGGCGAGGGCGGAGGGGATGAAGCTGCGACCGTCGGTCTTGGAGCCTGGCAGGGCCGCGAACAGCACGCCCGGCCCGACCCGGCGGCTGTCGGCGGTGACCCCGGTGATCTCGGGATCGACCGGCAGGTCGCGCTGCACGAGGCTGGACAGGCGGGCCATCACTATTCCTCGTCGCCGGAAAGCTGGCCGGCGGCAGGCGGCGCCTTGTCGGCCACGCCGTCGCTGGCCAGCGACCGTTCGACTCCCAGGAAGCCGGCGATGCGATCGATCACCCGCCCCGCGGTCGGACCGGCGTTCCAGGCGCCCGTCGCGAATCCGCCCGTCGCCTTGGTGCCCTTGGGCTCGTCCAGCATGACCAGCACCAGATAGCGCGGCGCGTTCATCGGGCCGTCGGTGGGGAACACCGCGGCGAAGGATGAGACCAGTTTCTTGCGTTCGTAGTGGCCGTTCATCGCCTTCTCGGCCGAGCCCGTCTTGCCGCCCACCCGCAGGCCGGGCGCTTCGGCGCCGGCCTTGGCGCCGGTGCCCTTGACCACGTTCAGCCGCATCAGGTCGAGCATGGTGCGCGACGTCGCCTCGGAGATCACCCGCTTGCCCTTGGGCGGCTCTGCGGGATCGACCTTGCGGATGGTCAGGGGGATGTATTGCCCGCCGTTGAAGATCGAGGTCATGCCGGTGGCGACCGCCAGGGGGCTCACGGAGATGGCGTGGCCGAAGGCCATGGAGGCGACGACGTTCTCGCTCAGGCGGCGGGCGGTGATGGGATGGGCGGACTCGATGAGTTCGCTGGGCGCCGCCCCGAACAGGCCGAAGCTGCGGAAATAGTGATCCATGCGGTCGGCGCCGGCCAGGAGACCCAGCCGCGCCGCGCCGATGTTGGAGGAGTGGGTGAACACCTCCCACAAGGGCAGCATGGCGTTGTCCTTGTCGTAGTCGTGGATGGTCTGGCCGCCCAGCGCCAGGGGCGTACGCGCATCGAACATGGTGTTGATGTTGGCGACGCCGGAGTCGATGCCCATGGCCAGGGTGAACACCTTGAACACCGAGCCGGGCTCATAGACCGTCGCGGCGACGTGGTTGATCAGGCTGGCCTGGTCGGCGTGGCCGGCAAGATTGGGGTCGAAGGTCGGGTTGCTGGCCATGGCCAGGATCTCGCCGGTGTGCAGGTCCACGACGATGCCGGTGGCCGCCTTGGTCTGGAACTCCGCCGCCGTGTGGGCCAGTTCGTCGTCCAGCACCGCCTGGATTCTCAGGTCGATGGAGAGGGGCACCGGACGCCCCTGCCCGCCGCTTTGCCTGATCAGCTTGTCCAGCGCCCGCTCGGAGCCGGCCAGGCCCTTGCCGCCGGTGTCGGTGAAGCCGATCAGATGAGCGGCGGTCGAGCCCAGGGGATAGATGCGCCGGTCTTCCTCCTCGAAGCTCAGACCGGGCAGGCCGAGGTCGCGGACACGGTCCTTATCCTCCGGCGTGAGACCGCCGACGAGGTAGGTCCGCCGGCCGGACGCCAGGGCGTGATCGATCCGCGCCGCCGGAAGGTTCGGCAAGGCCGCCGCCAGGGCGGACCGTGTCTCGGCGCCCTCCCAGACCTCGCGCGGGTCGAGATAGACGCCGTAGTGGACGAGATCGACGGCGAGCAGCTTGCCGTTGCGGTCGACGAGGTCCGCCCGCGCGACGGGCGCGACCAGGGCGCTCCGGGCGCCCGCGTTCGGGTCGTTGAACAGGGCCTTGGTGATCGCGCCGACGCCCAGGGTGGCGAAGGCCGTGGCGAACAGGACCAGGACGAAGAAGATCCTGTAGGTGGTGTCCTGCTCCTTGCGCTGGGCCTTGGCGTGCTCGAAGGCATGCTCGACACGCCAGACCCGGTCGGTGAGCCAGCGCCAGACCGGCTCGCCGCGGAAGCGCATGACATCCGCGGGGGTCATTTCACATCCTTGCTGGCGTGAGCGACGTCCGCCAATCTGTCGGCGCTGACCTCGCGCTTGCCGGAGGCGGGCTGCAGGTTCAGGCCCTGCTCCGCCAGCCGTTCGATACGGGTCGGCTGTTCGAGATAGGCGACTTCGGCGTGGAGCAGGCGGATTTGCCGCTGCTCGTCGATGATCTGGCCCTCGGCGCGGGCGATGTCCGCGCGTTCGCCGCCGGCGAACGTCTTCAGCAGGTAGAGGCCGATCACGAGCACCAGCAGCAGGCCGGCGCCCCAGAGATTGACCACCCGTACGCCGCGGACACGGCGGGTGAAGATGCGCGACAGGCTCATGCCGCCATCTTCCATGCCGGCGCCGCCGTGCGCACAGCTGCGCGCAGCTTGGCCGACCGCGCCCGCGGGTTGACGGCCATTTCGGCGGCGGACGGCGTGTGCGCGCCGCTGAACTGCAGGCTGAAGCTCGCGGCCGGGCCTTCCGCGGCGGGAGGAAGGTGACGCGAACCGGACGGACGCAACCCCGCGCGATCGGTCAGGAACGACTTGACGATCCGGTCCTCCAGGGAATGGAAGGAAACCACGGCGAGCCGGCCGCCCGGCGCGAGCGCGTGCTCGGAGGCGCGCAGTCCCGCTTCGAGCTCCGCTAGCTCCTGATTCACCGCGATCCTCAAGGCCTGGAACACGCGGGTGGCCGGATGGATGGGCGCGCCCCGGCGGCCGCCGACGGCCCGCTCCACCGCGTCGGCCAGCTCCAGCGTGCGCGCGAAGGGTTGTTCGGCGCGCCGGCGCATCAGGGCCGCGACGATACGGCGCGCCTGACGCTCTTCGCCATAGACCCGGAAGATCCGCATCAGCTCGCCCGGACCGGTGGTGTTCACCAGGTCAGCGGCGGTGGGACCATCGGACCCCATGCGCATGTCCAGCGGGCCGTCGCGCATGAAGGAAAAGCCGCGCTCCGGCTGGTCGAGCTGCATCGACGAGACCCCGAGGTCCAGGGCGACCCCGTCGCAGAGCGCCCGTCCGGTGTCCGCCAGCCGCTCGTCGAGTTCGGAAAAGCAGCACTGGATGAGGCGAAAACGGCCGCCGAACGCCGCCGTGAGCGGCCCGGCGAAGGTTGCGGCGGCGGGATCGCGGTCGAGCGCCAGGACATCCGCGCCCGCGTCCAGCAAGCCGCGGCTGTAGCCGCCCGCGCCGAAAGTGCCATCGACGATCAGCCGACCCGGCGCCGGCTCGAGGGCGGCGAGAACCTCCTGGAGCAGCACCGGGGCGTGCGGGGCGTCGGTCATGCGCCAGTTCCCAGGCGGGCCAGACGCTGCTGGTTGCGGAGACTGGCGAGGCCCTCGCCCGCGGCGCGGCGCTGGCCGGCGCGATGGGCGCGGAAGGCGTCACGCTCCCAGATCTGGAACCGGTCGCCGAGTCCGACCACGGCCACCCAGTCGGTGAGGCCGAAGTCCTGGCAGAGTGCGTCCGGAAGGGTGATGCGGCCGGCGGTATCGAAGGACAGTTGGCAGACGCCGCCGAGGATCGAGGTCTCCAGCGCCGACCGGAGCGGGTCGCCGAAGGGCAGTTCCTCGATCAATTCCTGATAGCGGTCGAAGAGGGCCTTGCCGCCGGCTTCGATGCAGTCGGCTTCGATGGACGGGAAGCAGAAGATCCCGTCGAACGGGCCTGACGCGAGGGTGCGGAAGTCCTGCGGCACAACGATCCGCCGCTTCCCATCCAGCTGCTTCTCGAACGTCGAGAGAAACACCCGCCCCGCCCCAAATTAACCCGGCGAGCCAGCCCGACCCGCTCGGCTCCAGCTCGTCCGCACTGTCACGGTCAAGCCCCGACCCGTACCAATTGGGTTAACACGGGATGAATTGGGACGCAATGACACCAAGTGACATTTCTACTCGCGCATGATGTCGCACCCGGGCCGAAAACTTGCCAAATTCAACAACCCACAGAACATACAGGGAACTCACAAGAGTTCGGGCGATTATGCCGAACTTGACTGGTCAGCGCCATGAGCGCTAGATCAGCGAGACAGGCCGGCGCTTACGCGGGGCTGGGTATGATCGCCCTCCTATTGGTCCTTTACGTAATTTCCCTGAGTATACTGCACGTAGTCCCACCTGAGTTTGGGGCCGTTAGCTCCCCTCGGGTTTCCGACTGGCACAAGCACGAAACAAAAGTGAGTAGTGCGAACCGGAGTGTTGGGGAAGCCGTCGCTATACCTAACCCAACCCCACAAGAATATTCTCTTTCTTCCCGCCTGAATGTCGATCACATCTTTCGTTTCGACTCCGGCACCGGGTGTTCGTGGGGCTTGACCCCCGGTACTTGCGGCTTTTGGGTTTATAAGTCCGGTTCCAGCATCCGATTGGCTAAAAGGGAAGTCGTACCCTGGCGGGAGATCTCCGACAGTACGGACTTCGCACTGCGCATAATGTACAGTGTTGGCGGGAAGGTCCCCATTATTGCGCCAAATTGGTCTAAAGCGCCACGCCACATCTTTGCTGCCGGAGATGGGCTCGAACAGCGGGTGATATCCCTCGCAAAGAATGTAGGCGCGGTGAGCGGCGATCATCGCTTGCTCGGCAATCTTGGTGGCGCGAGCGGCAGTTCTGTCGGCGCGAATGAGAAAGAAGATTTGAACACTCGATACAACAGCCAAGACGCCCGTAAATATCATGAGCCAGAAAGTGTAATTCGCGATTCGCTCATCCGTTTTCCCTTTGGCGCTTTCTGGATTGGTGTTGGTATTGGTATCGCGTACTGCGGCGGCTGTATTGCTTTGTGGGGGAGGGGGCGCAGGCGATGATGCTCCCATCAGCAGCAACGCCGCTATCGTTATCGCGAGCGTTTTCAGCATGTCCTGATCGCAGCCCCGAAGATGTCGTCGTTCTCGCGGTTGTTATACCGGAACTCGAACTCGGCAACGTAGAGCGGAAGGTACTTAGCGCTAACCTTGTGGAAGGTCCCAACCACGCCACGCTTCACCAGCGACCAGAAGCCTTCGATGGTCTGGGTGTGAATGGCTCCCACGACGTACAGGCCCTTCGAATGGTCAACGGAGCGGTGGAAGTACTCGCGCTTGAGGCGGTCATAGGCGGGGAGCTGGTCCGTGCAGATCATGCTGACCTTGTTGGAGACCGCTTCACGGACGAAGCCGCGCAGGGTTTCCGAAGTCGTGTTGTTGATCACGCGAGCGATGATGTTACCCTTACGCTCGACCGCGCCAACCACGATCCCCTTTTCGCCACGCCCCTTACCGCGTTTGCTGACGTGGCGGTTCTTGGCCTTTCCCCCCACGTAGGTTTGGTCCACTTCCACGATCCCCAGCAGCTTCTGGAACTCTTCGTCGATCATGCCGGCGCGGACACGCATGCACATGTAATGGGCGGTCTTGTAGGACCCGAAACCCATGACGCGCTGGATTTGCAGAGCGCTGATACCCTTCTTGCTGGTCATCATCATGTGGATGACCCGGAACCAGTCGCGCAGGTCCTTATTGGTGTTCTCGAAGATGGTCCCCGTGATTTCAGAGAACCGATAGCCGCTGTCGGGCGAGCACGAATAGCATTGCCACTTGAAGGCCATCGTGGAGACGGCGGCGATCTTCTCAGACTTGCCGCACCGAGGGCAACGCACGCCATCTGGCCAGCGGTGAGCCACCAGGTAGGCCGAGCACGCATCCTCGTTCGGGAACATCTTCTCGAACTGGGCGATGGTCATTTGCTGGATGCGGGCCACGGCGGCGACTCCCTTACGATGAAAGGAGATTGCCATGTCTGAGGTTACCAGTCAAGTCCGGGATAATCGCCAGAGTTCGGGACGTCAATGGCGCGCGGGCGTTAACACTTGAGGGTCGCCCGGTCTGGCGCCGCCACCGGCGCGCCGAGAGGACTGAAGTTGGCGAGGAGGCTCTTACCTTCCGCGCCAGAGGAGCGCGCGCGGGAGGGCATGAAGGGACCAGACGGCCTGTAAGCCGGGTTCTGTGTCGCCCCGCTTGCGCGGGACGCGACGGTCATTCCTCTGGACCGCCCATTGCTGGACGGTTCTCGCGACCTACCCGGACGCCTCGGGCCGGCGAGGCCCTACCCCGATCCCGGACGAGTCCGGCGCCGGGGCGCGACGTCCCTATTCGGTCTTGCTCCAGGCGGGGCTTGCCATGCCGTCCCCATTGCTGGCGACGCGGTGCGCTCTTACCGCACCCTTTCACCCTTGCCGCCGGCCGAAGCCGATGGCGGTTTACTTTCTGTGGCGCTGTCCCTGGGGTCGCCCCCGGCGGGCGTTACCCGCCGCCTTCTCGCCGTGGAGCCCGGACTTTCCTCCCCCTCCCTCGCGGGAGAGAGCGACCGCCCGGCCGTCTGGTCGGCGCGAAAGTGGGGCCCCGAGGCCTTGAGGTCAATGCATCCGTCCGCCAGGGGTCGGTCCTGGAGGATTGGCGCATGCGGTCGATCAAGGCGGGGGCGCTCTATTTCATCCTGGTGTTCGCGGCGGGCTGGATCATCGGGCCCATCCGCGTATTGCTTATCGCGCCCCGGATCGGGGCCCTGGGCGCGGTGCTGATCGAAGCGCCGATCATGGCGGCGGCAGCGGCGGCGGCGGCGCGCTGGGTCGTCCGGCGCCTGGGCGTGCCGGCGGCGTTTAGAGCGCGCGCATCGATGAGCGCCGTCGCCCTGCTGCTGCTGCTTGCCGGAGAGTTCGCCTTCGCGGCGCCCCTGCGCGGCCAGAGCCTCGGGCAGTATGCCTCGGGCTTCTCGACCCCGGCTGGCTACGTCTCGCTGGCGCTGTTTGCGCTCTTCGGGGCCATGCCGCTGCTCGCAGGCGGACGCACCATCAGGCCGTCGCCCTGAGCACCGCCATCAGTCGCGCCCGGGTTTCGCCATCGGCGATCCCGTCGAACCGGTCCGGACGCCAATGCCGCTGGAACGCCGAGACGATCCTCACCGTGGCCTCGTCGTAGCGGCCCGACGGCGCGCTGTCGTAGCCCAGGCGGGTCAGGCCCGCCTGCAGGGCGAAGACGCCGGGACCTTCGTCGCCGAGGCCGAGCGGCGCGCCAGGCGGGATGGCGGGTTCGGCCCACAGGCCATGGCCGGCTTCGGCGAGGCGCTTCCAGGGGAACAGCTCGCCAGGATCGGTCTTGCGGTCCGGCGCGACGTCGGAATGACCAACCACACAGTCTTCCATGACGGTCCAGCGCGAACGGATCCCGTCCAGCAAATCGATGGCGGCGTCGATCTGGACGTCCGGGAAGGGCCGATAGCCGAACTCGTGGCCGGGATTGACGATCTCGACGCCGACAGAGGCGCCGTTGCAGTCGGTCGTTCCCTTCCAGAATGACACGCCGGCGTGCCAGGCGCGCCGCTCCTCGGGCACGAGCCGGAAGACGCGCCCGTCTTCCTCCACGACGTAATGGGCGGAGACCTTGGCGGCGGGATCACACAGGCGCGCGAGGGCGGCGGCGCCCGTCCGCATGCCGGTGTAGTGGAGCACGATCATGTATGGCGGCGCGCGGCGCACGTCGAAGTTCGGGGACGGCGCCTCGATCAGCTCCATGCCGCCGGTCTAGCCCGCTTCGGGCTCGAGTCTATGTGGAAGTTCAGCGGCCGCGCTGGTCCCAGCCGTAAGCCACCCAGGAGTGTCCGCCGATGTGCCGGGCTTCGATGAGGGTGGGATCTCTGGGCTGCATCGCCTTGCGAGCGCGAAACGCCACGCCGCCGACGGCCAGCAGGGCCACGCCCATGAGGCCGACAACCACGACCGTCGCGGCGAAAAAGACCGCAAGCACCGCCCCTATGCCCACAGCCAGCACAGTCGCGAGCGCGCCGCCGATGAAGGCCAGGCCTTTGAAGCCGCCGCGCCCTTTCGGGACCTTGGCGCCAGCGTCCATGAGCGGTTCCATGCTCATCTCCCGAGCCGTTCGCCCCCAATCCACACTATGTCGGCGCGGCTTACCGGCCCGTCAACCGGTAGCGCCTGTGAATCTTCAATTCGCCTCGGCTGCGAGCAGGTCGTGGCGTTCGCGCATCACCTGATCGAACGCCGCGTTGATCGCCGCGGATCGCTCGTGGGCGAACTCGACGAATTCCTGCGAAAGGCCGCGCGACACCGCCCGGTCCGGGTGGGCCTGGGACAGCGCGCTCTTCCACGCCGCGCGCACCGCATCGTCCGGCGCGTCGGGGGCGACATCCAGCAGGGCATAAGGGTCGTCGGCCGGCGTTCCGAGGTGGAACGCCTTCAACCGCCGCATACTGAGCGCTCCAAGACCAAACAGCTCGGCGACCCGTTCAATATAGTCCGTCTCCTGCACGGTCACCGCCCCGTCGGCCTTGGCGATGTGGAACAGGCCGTCCAGCACGTCTTCCAGCAGATCCGGGCAGCCGCGGTAGCGCTTGGCGATCTGGCGCGCATAGCTTTCGAAGCCACGGGTGGTCTGGCGGGCGAGGTCGTAAAGGCGCTGCACGTCACGCGCCGACGCCGGCTCAGGCTGAAATACTTCCGAGAACGCCGCGAATTCGTCGTGATCCGCCCGGCCATCCGCCTTGGCGAGCTTGGCGCCCAGCGCCGTGACGGCGGCCGAGAACTGCGGATCCTCCCCCGGCAGGCCGTCGGGACATTGTGGACAGTCCGCCTTGGTCGCCCGCGGGACCGCAAGGCTTGATATGGTGCGCCAGAGATTCATCGGAACAGCTTCAGTCTAGGATTCCGGCGCGCGGATGACAACGAAAAACGGCAACAGCTCCTGCGACCGTTGGGAGTTCTGGATCGATCGCGGGGGCACTTTCACCGACGTCATCGGCCGCGCTCAGGACGGGTTGATCCATACCTATAAGCTGCTTTCGGTTTCTGAAGTCTATGCGGACGCCGCCGTGGAGGGCATGCGGCGGCTACTTGGCGTCGAAGGCGGCGCGCCGTTCCCGTCAGGCCGCGTCGGCGCCATCAAGATGGGCACGACCGTGGCCACAAACGCCCTTCTGGAGCGTCGCGGCGCCAGGACCCTGTTCATCACCACCCAGGGGTTCGGCGACTCGCTGCTGATCGGAGATCAGACCCGCCCCAGGCTCTTCGCGCTGGACATCGCGAAGCCAGCGCCGCTGCACGACGGTGTCCTGGAAGCTTGCGAGCGGCTGGACGCTCGCGGCGCCATCGTCACGCCGCTCGACGCGGCGGCGCTGGCCGCGGGCGTGCGGGCGGCCGTTCTCGAGGGATTCACCTCGGCGGCCATCGCTTTCATGCACGCCGACCTGAACCCCGCCCACGAGATCGAGGCGGGCCGCATCGCCGAGGCGGCGGGGTTCGAATTCGTCGCCCTGTCGCACCAGGTCTCGCCCTTGCCCCGGTTCCTCCCCCGCGCGCAGACCACTGTGGCGGACGCCTATCTGACGCCAGTGCTGCGCGCCTATGTCGAGCACGTCGCCGGCGCCGTGGACGGCGCGCCGCTCTTCTTCATGACCTCGGCCGGCGGGCTGGTTAGGGCCGAAGCCTTCCGCGGCCGCGATGCGGTGCTGTCCGGCCCCGCCGGCGGCGTGGTGGGGACGGCGCGTACGTCGGCGCAGGCCGGGCGGCGGGCCGCCCTCGGCCTCGACATGGGCGGGACGTCCACGGACGTCTGCCGCTTCGCCGGGGTCCTTGAGCGCCGCGACGCCGCGGAGATCGCCGGCGTGAAGCTGCGTGCGCCGATGCTGGACGTCGTGACCGTGGCGGCCGGCGGCGGCTCCGTCCTGACCTTCGACGGCCTGCGGGCCCGCGCCGGACCCGCCAGCGCGGGTGCGGATCCCGGACCCGCCGCCTACGGCCGCGGCGGACCGGCGACGGTGACGGACGCCAACATTGTCCTTGGCCGGCTGGACCCGCGACGCTTCCCCGCAGTGTTCGGTCCGGCGGGCGACCGGCCGCTCGACGCCGACGCCGCACGACGGCGGCTGGAAGAACTGGCGCGCGCCATGGGGGCCGCCAGCGCGGAGGCCGCCGCGGAGGGATTCGTCGCCGTCGCGGTGGAAGAGACGGTCCAGGCGATCCGCCGCATCTCCACCGAGCGGGGGTTCGACCCGCGCGACCATGTGTTGGTCGCCTTCGGCGGCGCCGCCGGCCAGATGGCGTGCTGGACCGCTGACGCCCTGGGGGTGAATGAGGTGCTTTGCCCCCGCCACGCCTCGGTCCTGTCGGCCTGGGG
>FTHA01001490.1_pt1 | contig 10944 bp, 10 predicted proteins | sample 1640771 | NCBI WGS metagenome assembly FTHA01 (sample SAMEA3914789, study PRJEB12502) | metagenome | biome: forest; material: soil | place: Canada | collected 2011-07-03 | depth 0.3 m | reverse complement strand
CCGCCGGCCTCCTGGGCGCCTATCGCGAGCTCGGCGCGGCCCGTTCGACCCTGCCCTACGACATCGACGGGGTGGTCTATAAGGTCGACCGGCTGGACTGGCAGAAGCGGCTGGGCTTCGTCTCCCGCTCGCCGCGCTGGGCCATCGCCCACAAGTTCCCCGCCCAGCAGGCCACGACCACCCTGGAGGCCATCGACATCCAGGTGGGCCGCACGGGCACCCTGACGCCCGTGGCGCGGCTGCATCCGGTGACCGTCGGCGGTGTCGTGGTGCGCAACGCCACCCTGCACAACGCCGACGAGATCGAGCGCAAGGACATCCGCATCGGCGACACCGTGACCCTGCAGCGGGCCGGCGACGTGATCCCCCAGATCCTCGGGGCGGTGGACGCCGACCGCCCGGACCGCGGGCCGCCCTACCAGTTCCCGCACGTCTGCGTCTGTCCTTTGAAGACCCCGGTGGTCCAGGAGACCACCGCCGGCGGGGCGGTGACGGTGGCCCGCCGCTGCACGGGGGAGTTCGCCTGTCCGTTTCAGAAGATCCGCCACCTGGTCCACTTCGTCTCGCGGCGGGCCTTCGACATCGAGGGCCTGGGCGAGAAGCAGCTCCAGGCCTTCCTCGACGAGGGCTGGATTTCGGAGCCGGCCGACATCTTCCGCCTGGCCGGGGACGAGACGAAGCTGGCCGCCCTGCGCGAACGCGAGGGCTATGGCGAGACCTCGGTCGCCAACCTGGTGCGCAACGTCGAGGCGCGGCGCACCATCAGCCTCGACCGCTTCCTGATCGCGCTCGGCATCCGCGACATCGGCGAGACCACGGCCCTGCACCTGGCGCGCGCCTTCGACGGGTTCGAGGATCTGGAGCGGGCGGTGATGCGGGCGTCCGAACAGGCGCCCAGCCCGGCCTATGTCGAGCTCGAAGAGCTGCACGGCCTGGGCCCCAAGGCGCGCGACCAGCTGCTCTCCCTGGCGGCCCAGCTCGGCGCCGACCCCTGGCCCGACGCGCCGATGGCGGCGAAGATCGACCACGCCTGCGCTGGGCTGGCGGCGCCGGCCCGCCGGGCGCTCGCCGAGCGCTACGAGACCTGGCCGGGCTTCGCCGAGACGGTGCGCCAGGCCGCCGCCGGCGCGCCGGGCGAGGACTTCCTGGCGCTCTCCGCCGTCGACGGCGTGGGTCCGGTCGCCGCCCAGTCCATCGCCACCTTCTTCCGCGAGGCCCACAACCGGGCGCTGGTCGACGCCCTCGTCGCCGAGCTGGGCGCCATCACGCCTGTGGCCAAGCCCAAGTCCGACACGGCGGTCGCCGGCAAGACGGTGGTGTTCACCGGCGCCCTCGAGCGCATGACCCGCGACGAAGCCAAGGCCCAGGCTGAGGCCCTGGGGGCCAAGGTGGCGTCCTCGGTGTCCAAGAAGACCGACATCGTGGTGGCGGGCCCTGGCGCCGGCTCGAAGCTGAAGACCGCCGCCGAGCTCGGCGTCCAGGTGATGACCGAGGACGAGTGGCTGGGGATGGTCGGGGGCTGAGAGTGCGTGGTTCGAGACGCCGGCTGCGCCGGCTCCTCACCATGACGAATTCAATGCCTGCAGGGCGGCCTTACGCCTTAGCGCCGTCCACTTCGCTGCCTTCGACCTCGTAGACCTCGACCACGTTCGGGTAGAAGGCCACGCGGCCGCGCAGGGCGGCCATGGCGGGGTAGGGGTCCTCGTAGGCCCAGACCGCGTTCTCGGCCAACTGGCCGTCCATGTAGATGGTCCAGTAGCTGGCCTGGCCCTTGTAGGGGCACATGGTCGCCCGATCGGTCTTGGCCAGGAAGCCCATCTCAACGTCGTCCATCGGCAGGTAGTAGACAGGCGGATAGTCGGCCTCGCGCAGGATCAGGGCGTCGTCGGTGTCGGCGATCACATGGTTTTCGAAGGTCGCGCGCACGCGCTTGCGGCTGGGCTCCATGGTGATCGGATGATCGGGTCCGGGGATCTTCATGACGGCGCTCCCTTGTCGCGGGGGAACGTGCGCTGAACCAATCGGCTCCACAAGCGGTCCCGGCCCGTCTTGTGAAACCCCGGAGGGCATGATCCTCTCGCTGTTTCGGCCCCTGCGGGGGCCGTTTTCGCGGGCGGGGCCGGTTATGTGGAACATCATCACCCTGCTGGGCCTGGTGGTGACGGTGGTGACCGCCGTCCCGGTGATCGCCCAGCTCAGGCGCCATCCCCGCGGCCTGGTCATCCTGTTCTTCGCCGAGATGTGGGAGCGGTTCTCCTACTACGGCATGCGCGGCCTGTTCATCTTCTACCTGACCGAGCACTTCCTGCTGAGCGACGACGTCGCCAACGGCCAGTACGGGGCCTACACCACCCTGGTCTATCTGGTGCCGCTGATCGGGGGCTATGTCGCCGACCGCTACCTGGGCGCGCGCAAGGCCGTGGCCTTCGGGGCGCTTTTGCTGGTCATCGGCCACTTCGGCATGGGCTTCGAAGGCAAGCCCGCGGTCCAGACCCTGAGCTATGGCGGCCACCAGTACGTCTTCCGCGCCCAGGGGCTGATGGAGACCCGCAGCGTCTGCCTGGAGGTCGGGAGCGGCTGCTACAAGGTGGCCGGCGCGCCGGGCGGCGGGGTGCAGGTGCTGGGCCTGCCGGCGTCCGCGCCGCTGCCCCAGGTGCTGGCCAAGGGCAGCTATGTCGAGGGCGTCCGCCAGAACCAGCCCTTCGTCGAAGGCATGTACCTGGCCCTGGCCTTCATCATCATGGGCGTGGGTTTTCTGAAGGCCAACATCTCCTCGATGGTCGGCCAGCTCTACGCCCAGGGCGACCCCCGGCGGGATCCCGGCTTCACCCTCTACTATTACGGCATCAATCTGGGCGCGACCTGGGCCAGCATCCTCTGCGGCGCGCTGGGCCAGAGCGTCGGCTGGTGGGCCGGCTTCGGCCTGGCCGGCGTCGGCATGCTGGCGGGGCTGGTGGTGTTCGTGCTGGGCAAGCCGCTGCTCGAGGGGCGGGGCGAGCCGCCCGATCCCGTCCGCCTGGCGCGCAAGGTGCTGGGGCCGCTCAGGCTGGAAGGGCTGATCTACGTCCTGGGCCTGGTGGGCGTGGTGGTGGTCTGGCGGCTGGTGCGCGCCTTCGAGCTCATGGGCGGCCTTCTGGGGGCGGCCTGGGTGGTCACCCTGGGCTATCTGGGCTGGTACATGGCGACCAGGTGCGACCGGGTCCAGCGCCAGAGGCTGCTCCTGGCCATGGTGCTGCTGGTCGGCTGCATCTTCTTCTTCGCCCTCTACGAACAGGCCGGCTCCTCGCTGAACCAGTTCGCCGAGCGCAACGTCGTCCTGCCGCGCAACGGCTTCTGGACGATCACCGCGCCCCAGGTCCAATCCTTCAACGGCGCCTTCATTCTGCTGCTGGCGCCCGTGTTCTCGGCGCTCTGGGCGTGGCTGGGAAAGCGGGGCAAGGACCCCGATCCCCTGATCAAGTTCGGCCTGGGCCTGGCCCAGCTCGGGGCGGGATTCCTGGTGCTGGTCTGGGGCTGCCAGTTCCACGACGCGGCCTTCCGCGTGCCCCTGGTGATGATGGTGCTGATCTACCTGCTGCACACCACCGGCGAGATGTGCCTGTCGCCGGTGGGGCTGTCGGAGATGACCAAGCTGGCGCCGGCCGCCCTGATCTCGACCCTGATGGCCACCTGGATGCTGGCCACCTCGGCGGCCCAGTTCCTGGCCGGCAAGATCGCCCAGCTCACCTCGGCTGACACCGTCGCGGGCCAGGTGCTGGACCCGGCCAAGGCCCTGGCCACCTATGCCCGGGTCTATACCGAGCTCGGCTGGGTGGGCGTGGGGGCCGGGGTGGTGATGCTGGCGCTCAGCCCGTTCCTCAGGCGCTGGGCCCACGAGGTGAAGTGGATCGGCGACCCGCCCGCCCCCGAGCCCGTCCGGCCGGTCAGCTGAAGGTCTTGCGCACCCGGAAATAGAGGTAGGGCGCGAAGTCCTCCCGCCGGTCGTCGATGTAGGCCAGGCTCGAGGAGTTCCGGGGCCCGTTATAGACGTAGAGCAGCCGCTCGAAGCCGCGGCCGCCCAGGTTGTCCAATTCCAGGTGCAGGGCCAGGTCGGGCCGGGGCTTGTACTCGAAGAAGACGTCGATCCAGGTCTTCAGCTTGAAGACGTCGATCTCGCTGAACAGGTAGTCGGGCTGGGTCCAGCGGCTGAAGAGGTCGATCCCCCAGCTGGATTTCAGGCGCGGCAGGTCCTGGGTGAAGTGGGCCTGGTAGTCGAACCGGTGCTGGTAGCTGATCCCCCGCTCGCGCCCCGTGGTAGGGTCGGTCACCCGCGCGTGCCGATAGGTGCCCTGGGCCTTGATCTGGGCGCCCTTCAGCCCGACCGCGTCCAGCGGCAGGGTGAGGTTGGCGTCCAGGTCGTCCTCGCGGCCCGAGCCGATGTTGGCGGGCGCGTCGTAGACGCCCGAGGGGCTGAAGATCGGGGCCCGGTCGATGGCGTCCTCGATGAACATGTGCCGGTAGGTCAGCACCCCCACCACCCCCATGAAGTGGCGCTCGTAGGCGGCCTCCATGGCCCAGTCCTGCTGGGGGATCAGGTTAGGGTTGCCGGCCTGCACCGATCCCGAGCCGGTGCCCAGGGTGGACGAGGCCACGAAGGACGAGAAATCCAGCTGGCCGACCTCGCGCTCCACCCGCACCCGCAGCTGGTCGTCGGCGTCGGGCGACAGGGTGACCAGCAGCCTCGGCTTGGGGAACACCAGGGTCCGCGACAGCACCACATCGCCGGTGGAGGCGATCTGCGACGCCTCGGTGCGCAGGCCCGCCTCGACGGTCAGCCTGGTCGACGGCTTCCAGGTGACGGTCCCGGCGGCCTCGCCGCGCTTCTCGGTGACGGTGACGTGGGCGGCGGGCAGGGCCTGGGGCGCATTGTCCACCGCCAGGTCGCTGTCGGAGCCCTGGATGTTGAAGTCGCCCTCCAGGGCGCCCTCGAAGCTGAGCTTGGGGCTCTGGGTGTAGCGCAGGACGCCCCGGGCGATGCTTTCGCCCGAGGTGTCGGTCTCGGCGAACAGGTCGTCCTCGCTGGAGGACATGAAGTGCGACGGCACGTGCTGGCGGCGCACCCGCTGGATGGCCAGGGTCTCCAGCTGCAGGTCGGGGGTCAGCGCCTTCTCGAAATGCAGGCCCAGCTCGCCGTTGGACACGTCCTGGCGGTAGCGCAGCAGCTCCAGCCCCACCGGCGTGATCAGGTGGTCGTCCTCGTTGTCCTTGTAGTTCTGCATGTGGGCCAGGACGTTGACGCGGAACTTGCCGCCCCACAGCGGGGTCTCGTAGGCGCCGGTGGAGGTGATCTGGAAGCCGCCCGCCCGCGCGTCCAGGTGCGAGCGGATCAGCACATCGCCGTCCGGATCGGTGCGCACCCGCTCGCCGTCGCCGGCGCCGTCATCGACGAACATGTTGGCCAGGAGGCCCGCCTCCAGGGTGCGGCCGTCGCCCTTCTTGGTGATCTCCAGCCGGACCGCCGGCGTCTCGCGCCCGTCGGTGAAGACGTTGTCGGCCGCGGCCGCCACGCCCGAGACCCCGCGGGTGGTCTTGCGCACCACATTGGCCATCACCGTGCGGCCCTGCATGTCGACGCCGGGCGCGCCGCCGCGGATCAGGTCGATGTGGTCGACCTGGCCGGCGGGGATGCGCTGGAGGATCGAGCCCAGGTCGTCGTCCTTGCTGGTCGGCCGGTCGCCGTCGATCAGCACATTGCCCGCCGCGCCGGAAAAGCCGCGCACCTGCGCGCCGGTGTCGAAGGCGAAGCCGGGCAGGCGGTTGATCATGTCCAGGGCCGTGTTCGGCTGCATGGAGGCGAAGAAGGACGCCGGATAGCGCACCACGCTGACCGCCGCCGGCGCCGCCGGCTGCGGCGCCGCCGAAGCCACGGCCGCCGCCGCGGCCAGGCCGAGACTGCTCAGGAACATCATGCCCAACCTGCTCCTCCCCCCGGATCAGGCATGAGGCGCGTCGGGCGCCCGCGCCAGTTAATTGCAAGACAGGTTCGGCGTCAGGCGGCGGACAGGCCTTCGACGGCGGCGACATCCTCTGCGGAATCCGTCCGGGCCGTCCCGTTTTCGCAAATTGAAACAAACGGCGCAGCAGAACGCCTCGGCGCGCGTTGATCCACGCCGGTTGAACGTGTCTCCGCGTATTTCGGAGCCGAAACAGTTCGCGTCCGGCCAAGGCGCTTCAATGTACACGGTCCAGGTTTTCTACGACGGACGGCTGCACCATACCGAGCGGCTGGCCAGCGCGGCCGACGTGCTGGCCCGGATTCCCGGGCTGTTGGAGGAACACAACGGCTGCGAGAAGGTCGTCGTCTCGCTGGAGCGCACGCGGCTCTTCGCGGTGGACTGCAAGGGCAACCGGCTTCCCGACTGAGGCCTGATCCCGGCCGCCTTGGCGCCTCGATATGGGGGGCCCGGGAGCCCTCGACGCCAGGCTAGACCACCTCGGCAGGAGGATCGTCGCCCTGGTCCGGAAGCGTGGCGCCCTCGCAGTCCACCGCGAAGAGGCGCGTGGCGTCCATCCAGACGACGATGCGTTCGCATCCCTTGTGCTGCTCGAGCAGCACCGGGATCCTGGAGATCACGTCGGCCGCCCGGCTCATCCGCTCGGTGTGGTGGGGAACGTCGGCGCCATCATAGAAGACCTGAAGCCGGTACATGGCGCCCCCAAGCTGCCGGCCCATATCTGTCGGGAGCCCGACTTAGGAACAAGCGTCGCCATTGGAGCCGCCGTCAGGGTGCGTCCAGCTGTCGCACCACCGCCCGCATCAAGAGCGTGCTTCCAGCGCCCGGCGCCTCAGCTCGCGGACGATGCATCCCGCGCGCACCACGCCGCCTGGATAGATGCGAAGCCGCCGCTCCATCTCCTCGGCGATGACACAGAGGTTGTTGCGGGTCGGGCGCATCCCGAACGAGCCGATCACCTCGTCGGTCTCGGCGGCCAGGTCATGCGTTTCGGCGTCGAAGGGCATGGCGGAATCCCCCAGGATGTTCCGCTTATGTTCTCACCGGCTCCTAGGCGGAGTCCAGCCGTAGGGGAATACCGGCCGGGGCCGCATCCGCGGAAACCCCTGGCGCGCCGGGGGCCTTGACGCCAAAGTCGGCGCCGGAACTGGAGCACGCCGCATGAAGGTGTTCGCCGCCGCGCCCCTGGTCATGGCGCTCCTGGCGCCGGGCGCCGGATCCCTGGACGCCTCGGCCGTGAGCGTCGGCCACATCTGCGGCGCCGAGCGGATCTATGCGGCCAGCAAGGGCCCCCGGAAGATCGACTTCATGCCCGGCATCGGCACGGGCGGCTTTGTCGTGCGCACCACCAGCCCCGAGGCCCAGCGCTGGTTCGACTACGGGCTCCAGCTCTACCACGCCTTCTACCACGCCGACGCCAAGCTGGCCTTCGACAAGGCCGTGGCGGCCGATCCGGACTGCGCCCTCTGCCGCTGGGGCCAGGCCCTGTCGCGCGGGCCGACCCAGAACTTCGACATCGAGAAGGCCGACCAGGCCGCCGCGCTCGACCTGGCCAAAAAGGCGCTGCAGGTCTCCAGGACCGACCAGGAGAAGCGTCTCGCCCAGGCGATGATCGACCGCTACCAGTCCGACCAGTCGCCCAGGACCGAAGAGCGGTTCGCCGCCGCCCTGCTGAAGGCCGTGGCCGCCGATCCCGCCAAGACCGACATCCGCCTGATCGCGGCCGAGGCCCTGCTGACCGCCGACCGCCGGGGCGACCATCCGGCCGCGCCCCAGGCCAGGGCCATCGTCGAGCCGATCGTCAAGGCCCAGCCCGACAACACCGCCGCCATCCATTACTACATCCACGCCACCGAGGCCTCCGGCGACCCGGCCGACGCTCTGCCCTACGCCGAGCGGCTGGCCGGCCTGGCGCCCGGCGCCAGCCACCTGATCCACATGGCGTCGCACACCTACATCCACGTCGGGCGCTACGAGGACGTCGGCGCCTTGAACGCGCGAGCGCTGGAGGTCGACGCCGCCCACGCCAGGGCCACCGATGCGCCGGGCGTGCTGGGCTCGCCCGACTACTATCCGCACAATCTCAGCTTCGGCATGGCCGGCGCCATGATGTCCGGCGACGGACCCCTGGCGGTGAAGTTCGCCGACGACGCCAAGGCGGCCTTCCCGCCGGGCGGGCGGGGCGACATGGACTACATCTTCGCCCGGGTGATGAGCGCCTACGGCCGCTATGCCCCCGACCGGGCGCTGCAACTGCCCCAGCCCAAGGCCGGCGACACCCTGGGGATCGCCATGTGGCGCTATGCGCGCGGCGAGGCCCTGGCCTCGCGCGGCGACGGCAAGGCGGTGGCGGAGGAGAGCCGGCAGATCGGCCAGGCCTTGGCGGCCAAGGACGCCGCCAAGATGGGGAGCTTCGCCCGCACCCAGGCCGAGCTGGCCCAGCGCGTGCTCGAGGGCCGGGCCAGGATGATCCAAGGCGCGCCCGCCGACGCGGCCAAGAGCTTCGCCGCCGCCGCCCAGCTGCAGGAGAGGGCCAAGTGGGGCATGGACCCGCCGCCCTTCTGGTATCCGGTGCGCCGCAGCCTGGCCGCGGCCGACCTGAAGGCCGGCCGCGACGCCGACGCGCTCAAGGAGGCCGACGCCAGCCTCAAGGCCTGGCCGGGCGACGCCCTGGCCCTGCACGTCCGCGCCCTGGCCGAGCGGAAGCTGGGCCAGGCGACCAGGTCCGAGGCCGACGAGGCCGCCTCCCGCGCCGCCTGGCATGGGCCCGCGGGCGGGGCGCCGATCGATCTGATCTAGGCGCTGTCCTCAGCGGGCGGCGACGACACCTGGGCGCTGCGGAGCGAAGGTCCGCCAAGCGGACGTTCCGAACTTCAGAGAGGGGTGAATTGCGGAGATTGACGCCCCGGATCCGCTTCGGCTTCACTCGGCAGATGAGCGTTTGGCGTCGAGGCGACGCGGCCCGGGCAATGGAGGGGACCATGCACCTGTTTTCTGTCGGTGCGTCCGTCCTGGTCCTTGTGATCGCCTCGGCCTCGGCCGCCCAGGACCGTGCCGCGCTTTCCTTCTCCAAGTGGCAGCGAAGGCTTCCCAGCCCCACCTTCACGGTCACCGTCGACTGGCCGACCGGAAACCAGGCCTGGGTTGCAAGGCTAGTGGAACGGACGCGCGGCCAGCCGGACAAGACCAGGTGGACCGACAGCGACAGCTGTCCGTCGATGATGCCGGCGTTCGCGAGGCTTCAGCAGATCGAGCCGTTCAAAATCGTCCCGCCCGGCGTCCGCGGCGGGGCGAGCGAGCTGATGATTGATGGGAACCATTACCAAGTGCACGCCCACGGCTTCTGGCCTCAGGCCGACCAAAACGGCGAAATCGAACTGTCGAGCAACGGCGGCCCCGTCGCCGATTGGGTCGAAGACGCCCTGAAGGTCCTTGCGCCGTGCTGGCGCGACCAGCCGCCAGGCAGCCGGCCGGGCAGGTGATGCCTCTCGCCGCGCCTCGCCTGGAAGCGGACGTCCTGGACGTCAGACAAGGATCGACCTCGGCCATCGCCATGATGCCGTGAAGCGGACGCCAGCTGGCCTATAGGTTCACGCCCGGGATGCGGAGTGCGCGGCGGCTTGCGTTCCGTGTGTAACTAGATATATCGGATTGACGGACGCGGGCGGAGGTTCGAGTGGACGACAAGGTGACGGCGGTCCTGGAGGTCTATCACGCCCGCATGGCGGACGAGCGCCGGGGCGTCTTCCCTGACGGACCGGGCGGCAGGGACCAGCACCTGCTGCCGGTGGGGCCGGAGTCCGGCCAGCTGATCAACATCCTGGCCCGCAGCCTGAAGGCCCCCAACATCCTGGAGATCGGCACCTCCTACGGCTATTCCGGCATCTGGCTGGCCGATGCCGCGCGCGCCTCGGGCGGCCGCGTCACCACGCTGGAGCTGCAGGACTACAAGATCGCCTACGCCCGCGAGATGGCGGAGAAGGCCGGCCTGTCCGACCACATCGAATTCCTCCAGGGCGACGCGCTGGCCCTGATCGCCGCCCTGCCGGCCGGCATCGACTTCGTGCTGCTGGACCTCTGGAAGGACCTCTACATCCCCTGCCTGGAGGCCTTCCTGCCCAAGCTCAATCCCGGCGCCATGATCGTGGCCGACAACATCATCTATCCCGGCGGCGACGACGTGCGGCTCTATTCCAAGGCCGTGCGGGCCAAGCCCGGCATGACCAGCATCCTGGTCCCCGTCGGCGCGGGCCTGGAGATCAGCCGCTACGAACCGGCCTGAGGCCGGCCCTCTTTCCAACCAAGCCCAGGACCTTCGATGACCACCGCTCCCGCCGCACGCCCCGCGGCCCATCCCGCGATGATACTGATGCGCATTCGCATCTTGCACACCTGGATCGGCCTGCTGATCGCCCCGACGGTTCTGTTCATGGCCGTCACCGGCATCCTGCAGATCTACAATTTCCACGAGGACCATCCGGGCTACACGGCGCCGGCGCTGCTGGAGAAGTTCGGCCGCCTGCACAAGGACCAGGTCTTCGCCCCGGACCATCACGGCCCGCCTCCCGGTTTCCACATGCCCGCCGCCGCAGGTCCCCAGGGCGCGCCCGAGGCGCACGAAGGCCCGCCGCCTGGCGAGGACCGCGGCCCCAAGCCGGCGGTCGCACTGCTGAAGATCTTCCTGGCGGCCGTGGGGGTCGGCCTGACCGTGTCGACCCTGCTGGGAATCTGGATGGCGCTGCGCCAGGGCCAGCCGCGGCTGACCCACGGCGTGCTGCTGCTGGCCGGCGTGGCGATCCCGGTGGCGCTGGCGGCGTTGACCGGCTGAGGCGCCACTTTTCTTTCACCACAACGGTCAACCAGGCCTTCAGCCTCCACTGCCTAAACCTGCAGGCGAGTCGCGGGAGTGGCTTGATGGGCGTTCGGTTGAAGAGGGTTCTCACGGCAGCCT
>FTHA01001096.1_pt1 | contig 11012 bp, 10 predicted proteins | sample 1640771 | NCBI WGS metagenome assembly FTHA01 (sample SAMEA3914789, study PRJEB12502) | metagenome | biome: forest; material: soil | place: Canada | collected 2011-07-03 | depth 0.3 m | reverse complement strand
GCGCTACGCCGCCACCGAGATGGCGTCGAAGCCGGGGGTGAGGTGGGAGGCGATGAACTCCTCGTTCAGCTCGATCCCGAGTCCTGGCCCCTCTGGCGCGAACATCTGGCCGTTCTTGTAGCGGGGGGTGTTCAGGGCGAGCTCGTTTCGCACGGGACCGTCGATTTCGAAGACGTCGTGAACCGTCAGTGGGCCGCAGTTCTCCTGCACGAATTGGGACGCCCAATGATCGGCGATCAGCAGGTGGGCGGCCGGACTGGCTTCCAGGCCAGAGCCGGGCATGCAGCCGCACATGACCGGCATGTCGGCCATCCGGGCCATCGCCAACCAGCGCTGGGCTTTCACCAGCCCACCCGCCTTCTGCACCTTCAGGAATAGGCCGTCGGCCGCTCGCCGCTCGATGATCTCCTTCAGATGCTGCAGCTCCTTGGCCGACTCGTCGGCGAAGATAGGGGTGTCCACCTTCTGACGCAGCCGGGCCATGCCCTCGATGTCCCAGTAGGGCAACGGCTGCTCGATCAGCTCAAGGTCGACGCCTTCCTTCTCCATCCGCCGCAGCGCCATGAGCGCGACGTCGTAGGTCCACATTCCGTTCACATCCATCATGATGCGGGCGTCGCCGCCAAGCGCCTCGCGCAGGGCTCGCGCGCCGCGAAGGCCCGACTCGTAGTCCGGACTCATCTTGAGCTTGATCAGCTTGAAGCCATGGTCGAGGGCCTTGCGAGCCTCCGATACGACCTGTTCGGGCGCGCCAGCCATCAGCACGAAGCCAAGGTCGATGGCGTCGACGCTCTTTCCGCCCAGGAGTTGGTAGACGGGCACACCAAGGGCCTTGCCCTTTATGTCGTGGAGCGCGGCGTCGACCATGGACTTGGCGTGGTGGTTATCGCGCACTAGCAGGTCCATCCTCCCGACGATCTTCTCGATGTTCATCGGGTCCTCGCCGATCAAGATCCGCGGGGCGATAGTCGTGGCGATGATGCCGGCGATCGAATACTGCGTCTCACCGTGATAGAATGCGGAGGTGTCGCCAGAGTCTGCTATCCCAACGACGCCTTCGTCCGTGTGGAGCTTCAGCAGTATTTGATCGACCTTGGTGATGTTAGTCGTCGCGATCACCAGCGGCTTGATCAGAGGCGTCGTAACCGGAATGCATTCGACGCGGGTGATGCGCATAGCCTCTTCCTCCAGAACCAGATGGCCTCCAACAGCCCCCTAAGAGCGCCTAGGCCGTTGTCTTTGCTGCCCAAGCCGCGGGCCAGCGATCCGCGACGTCGAACTATTATGATGGTTTTTAAATTAAATCAATGGCTGGATTTCGACACTTCTCTTGAGAGGCCCCCGCCCCCACAAAGGCGCCGACCACTCGCAATATCTAATTTACACTATCATGTAAGCTATCTACGTTCCCCTGTCCGCGTGGACTGGGAGCGAAGCTTTGGATCGCAGCCGATCGAACAGCCATGGGGGCCCTTTGTCGGGGATCCATCACGTGCGCATCCCGGTCAGCGACCCGGAAGCCGCCGCGACCTGGTTCGCCGACCTCCTGGGCTATGAGAAGGCCTTCCCATTCAAGTCGGACGGCGCGGTCGTCGGTTGGGCCCTACAGCACGACGGCGGGGGCCCCTCCCTGGCCGTCGTCAAGGACCCCGCCCGCGCCAGCGCTTTGACCGGATTTCCGCTGTTCGCTTTTGGCGTACCGGACGAGGAGACGGCGCATCGCCTTGCGAGCGGCCTGGACGCGCGCGGAATCGCGCACGGCGGCGTGCAGCCGGCTCTTGTTAAGGTGAAGCTACCGTTCGTCGTCGGTCCGGACGGAATCCGGTTCGGCTTTTACGTAACCGATCAGCCATGAACTGCTGGGCCGGCGAACTCTGGACGTCGCCGATGTTCACCTCAAGGACAGGACTCCGATGGACACGACGATGACCAACGCCAATGCGGCTGGCTACACTCGCCTCAGGAATGCCCCTCTGTTCCTGGCGCGCCTTGGCCTTGCGTCCCTATTCATCTTCTCCGGACTGCAGAAACTGACCGGCCTTCACGGGGCGGCCGAGTGGGCAGCATCCCAAGGTGTGCCTTTCGCTCAGCAACTGATGCCTCTGGCCGCGGCGTTTGAGATCGGGGCGGGACTGATGTTGGTCACCGGCTGGCGCACGCGCACGGCTGCCGCGGCCTTGGCGGGGTGGATCATCGTGCTCGGCCCCCTCTTCCACCAGTTCTGGAACGCGCCACCACAGCTCTGGCAGTCCTCCATAGACAACTTCTTCCATCACCTGGTCATGTTCGGCGGCATGATCTACGTCGCTGTGTTCGGCCCCGGCGGCTGGACGCTAGCAATGTGGAAGCGCTGAATTGAGGACCGCGCGCCCCAAAGAGCGGCGGACTTGGAGTTGGTAGGCCCGGCTGGACTCGAACCAGCAACCAGACCGTTATGAGCGGCCGGCTCTAACCAATTGAGCTACGGGCCCCCAGGTCCCCTCAAAGGTCCCATCGTGAGGGTCCGGGCGGGTTACCATGGGCTGCATGGAGCGGAAAGCTCCGGTTCATGTGGCGTCCTCTAGCGTGGCCTTGGTTGTCTGGGTGGGTGACCAGGGCCATGGTCGATAGGATCGTGGGTCCAGAGGAGCGACGAGAATGAAGACGTCCATCGTGGCCGGCGCACTGGCCGTGCTGCTGCTCGCCGGAGCCGGCGCCAGCGCCCTGGCCCAGGCCGCCGATCCGGCGCCGGTCGCCGCCGACAGCGTGTTTCGCGCCACGACGCTGAACCTCTCGGCCTATGGCGAGGTGAAGGCGGCGCCGGACATGGCGTCGATCTCGCTGGGCGTGCAGACCGAGGCGCCGACGGCCGCCCAGGCCATGCGTGACAACGCCGCCCGGATGAGCCAGGTCGTGGCCGCCCTGAAGAAGGCTGGGATCGAGTCCAAGGACATCCAGACCTCCGGCCTGAGCCTGAACGCCCAGTACGACTACCAGCAGAACGAGCCGCCCAAGCTGCGCGGGTACCAGGCTTCAAACCAGGTCACCATCACAGTCTATGACCTCGGCAAGCTCGGCCAGACGCTGGATGCAGTGGTGGCCGTGGGCGCCAACCAGATCAACGGGGTGAGTTTCGGCCTGAAGGATTCCCAGGCCTCCGAGGACGCCGCCCGGGTCAAGGCGGTCAAGGCCCTGCAGGCCAAGGCCCAGCTCTATGCCGGGGCCGCCGGCCTGCGTCTCGTCCGGCTGGTCAATCTGAGCGAAGGCGGCGGCTATGCGCCTGCGCCGCAGCCCTTCCTCATGCGGTCGGCCAAGGCTGAGTCGGTGCAATCCACGCCCGTCGAAGCTGGCCAGCTGTCGGTCCGAGTCGACGTGTCGGGTCTCTACGAGATGGCGAAGTAGCCGCCCCTATGGGGCCTCAGGCCAGAGGCCGGCCTTGGTGAAGGCCGACTTGACGCGGACCTCGACCTCGCGGCCCGGCAAGGCGTTGTCGCTGTCGCCTTCCATCGAAGCGGCGAAGACATAGTCCTGCTTGGCCGTCTTCAGGCGACCCACCCACCAGCCGACCTGGCGCGTGCCGTCTGCGGCGGTAGCGCAGCTGCCGGTCTTGCCGCTCATGGTCGCGCCATCGCGGATCTCGTCGACCATGATCGACTGCACATAGGCCAGGGTCGTTGGCTTCACCGGCAGCTGGCCCGCGTAGAGCCGGTGTAGGAACTCAGCCTGCTGGACGGTTGAAACGCCCAGCCCGCCGCCCGCGGCCGGGCCCAGCCAGAAGCTGGTGAGCGGTCCATCGGGGTTCTTGTTGCCATAGTCGAACGCCTTGAGCCGGTCCACATAGGCCGGCTTGCCGACCGCTTCCGCCGCCCTCTGGTACCACCAGACGATGGACTCCTTGAACGCCGTCTTCATGTCGGCGTCCTGCTCCCAGGCCTTCACCGGCTGGGGCGTGTGGTCCCACTTGAACACCGTCTGGGGCGTGACCACGCCGGCGTCGAGCGCGATCAGGCTGTTGGGGATCTTGAAGGTCGAGCACGGCGGCAGGGGATTCATGCACACCGCGTTGGAATTGTAGCGATAGACCTCCTTGCCCGAACCGGTCTCGGTGACCACCACACAGGTCCCCACGCCGCCGAGGGAAGCGTCGATGGCGCTTTCCAGCTTGACCTTGTCGAAAGGTCCGGCCGCCGTCCCGGGCAGCGCGAAAGGCAGCTTGAACGGGAGCTTGGGCGTCTTGTCGGGGGAGCAGCCGGCGACAGCGAGGGCGCCGGCGAGAATGGAGACGATGGCGAAGGTGGGTCCGGCGCGGCTCACGCCGCCCTTTTCACCCCGTTGCGCTCGTCGAGCAAGACCACGGTGGGGGCGTAGTTGCGGGCCTGCTCGGCCTCGATCTGGCAGTAGGTGACGATGATCACCTTGTCGCCGGGCTGGACCAGGCGTGCGGCGGCTCCATTCGCGCCGATGGTGCGCGAGCCGCGCGGCGCCGCGATGGCATAGGTGGTGAAGCGATCGCCGGTGGTGATGTTGAGGACGTCGACCTGCTCATGCGGCAGGATCCCGGACACTTCGAGAAGGTCGCTGTCGATGGCGATCGAGCCCTCGTAGTCCAGGTCCGCCTGGGTGACGGTGGCCCGGTGCAGCTTGGCCTTCATCATGGTGAGCAGCATGGTCAGCGGCCCTCGAACCTTGATCACCGCCGGGACGCCCCGGCGCGACGGCGTCATATAGAGGTTTGCGTCAGCCGCCGCAAACGCCGCTACCGCAGTGCAACATCAGTCCTCCGCCCGGCGGCAGAACATCAGGATGATCGCCGCGACCGCCGCGACCGCCGTCACCGGCAGCAGCGATTGCAGCACTTCCGTCGTGCTCTTGCCCCCGGCGATCAGGAAGCCCGCCAGCTGCGGCCCCATGGCCGACCCGAGCCGCCCGATGGCCACCGCCCCGCCCGTGCCGGTGCCGCGGTTGGCCGCTGGATAGTAGGCGGGCGAGAGGCCGTAGAGGATGTACTGCGCGCTCAGCAGGAAGGCGCCCGTCACCGCCACGACGATGGACGCCAGGACGACTCCCCCGGTCACCGCGGTCAGGCCGAACAGACTCGCCGCCAGCCCGCCGTAGCAGATGAACAGGATCAGGCGGCTTGGCCGGCGCTGCATCAGCCAGCCCATGAAGATCGAACCGACGGCGGCGCCGACGTTGAACCAGATCTGGATCAGCGACGCCTCGGTCGGACTGAACCCCTTGGATCCCATCAGGATCGGCAGCCAGTTGAGCAGCAGGTAGGTGACCAGCGTGGTGCCGAAGAAGGCGATCCATAGGGTCATGGTCGTCAATAGTCGTGAGCCGCCGAACAGGACGCCGAGAGTCGAGATCTTCGTGCCGGCCTGCTCCGCGGCCGCCTTGGCCGCCTTGAACACCTGCGATTCCGCCAGCAGCAGGAACATCAGCGGCGCGAGCACCAGGGGGGCGAGCCCGCCCACATAGAAGATCACCCGCCAATCCCCATGCGGGCCGCCCGCGAAGGCGATCAGGCTGGCGAGCGCGCCGCCCACGGGCATGCCGGCGGCGGTGATGACGACGTTCAGGATGCTGTTCTTCCCCCCCGATGCTTCCGAGGTGAGTGCGATCAGGTTGGGCAGGGCCCCCCCGAGGCCGAGGCCGCACAGGAAACGAATGGCGAGCAGCGGGACGTAGCCCGGAGCCCAGACGGTCGACAGCTGGAAGACCCCGAACACCAGCATGGCGATCATCAGGGCAGACTTGCGGCCCCACAGGTCGGCCAGGCGACCGCCGATGAAGGCGCCGAAGAACAGGCCGATCGGGCTGGCGAACAGGATGTTTCCGAGCTGCTGAGGCGCGAAACCGAACTCGGTGCGCAGCTTCGGCGCCGCAAGGCCCATCGACTGCAGGTCGATGCCCTCGATGGTGGCTGTGCAGAAACACAAGACCAGGGTGATCACCGCGCCCAGGCGCAAGCCTCTGTCCGTCGTCTCTGCGGTCATGGTTCCTGTCACTGTGTCGTTTCCCCGGTTGGACGGAGAATGCACGACTGGCCCGGAATGCAAAGGCGCCCTGCTGATCCGCGCGGTTGTCGGACCCGTATCAGGGAGTCATGTTTGCGAGGCAGGGAGGGCTCCCATGAGATTGAACCTGGCCACAGCGGCCGCCTTGCTGCTCGCGGCGACGCCCGCCCTCGCCGCGGACCCGCCGATGGCCATTTCCGGCCCGATGGACATGAAGATGACCATGGCGCCGATGCCGTCGGTCTACATGGGCCAGGCCGACAAGCCCGGTGCGCCCGTGTTCAAGGGCCTGGGCGCCCACCACCACCCGATCAGCGCCAAGGATCCCAAGGCCCAGGCGTTCTTCGACCAGGGCGTGAACCTGTTGTTCGGCTTCAATCACGCCGAGGCGATCCGTTCGTTCCGAGAGGCCGCGCGGCTGGATCCGCAGTGCGCCATGTGCTGGTGGGGCGTGGCCTTCGCGCTCGGCCCCAACATCAACATGACCATGCCCGACGACGCCGTCGCGCCGGCGTGGCAGGCGCTGGGCCGGGCGCGGGCGCTGGAACCCCACGCCACCGCCGAGGAACGGGCCTGGATCGAGGCGCTCGGCGCGCGCTACGCCAGTGATCCCAAGGCCGACCGCAAGGCCCTGGACGCAGCCTTCGCCGACGCCATGAGCCAGCTTTGGAAGCAATATCCCCAGGACCTGGACGCAGGGGTCTTCGGGGTCGAGGCGATGATGGACACCCAGCCCTGGGACTACTGGCAGGCGGACGGAGTCACGCCGAAGGGCCACGCGGTCGAGATCGTCGCCACCCTCGAGGACATCATCCGGCGCGAGGCGGACCATCCTGGCGCGCTGCACCTCTACATCCACGCGGTGGAGGCCACGACCACCCCCGAGCGGGCCGAGGCGGCCGCCGACCGGCTGGCGACCCTGATGCCCGAAGCCGGGCACGTGGTGCACATGCCCTCGCACATCTACTACCGGGTCGGCCGCTATGCCGACGCCGTCCGCGCCAACGAGCTCGCGGCGCGGACCGACGAGGACTACATCGCCGCCTGCAAGGCCCAGGGCTACTATCCGGTCGGCTACTACGGCCACAACATCCACTTCCTGTGGACCTCCTCGGAGATGCAGGGGCGATACCAGGCCTCGATCGACGCCGCGCGGCGGCTGGTGAAGGCGGTCGACGCGGCGGAAGTGTCAAAGCAGCTGGCGATCGGGGAACTGTTCGTCTTCACCCCGGTGGCGACGCTGCTGCGCTTCGGCAAGTGGGAGGCGATCCTGGCCGAACCCGCGCCGCCCCCCGAGTTCACCCTCGACACCGCCGTCTGGCGCTACGCCAGGGGCTATGCGCTCGCCAACACCGGCGATCTGAAGGGCGCCCGGGCCGAGCGCGATCGGCTGGCCGGCCTGGTCTCGGCGGACCTCGCCCGCTACACGGCCGCCGGCGTCCCGGCGGCGCCGATGATCGACCTGTCCTTGCGGCTGCTCGACGCCGAGATCGCCCGCACGTCCGGCGACCTCCCGGGCGCGATCAAGGCCTTCCGGCAGGCCACTGATATCGAACACAATCTCCCCTACACCGAGCCGCCCTACTGGCATCAGCCCGTCAGCCACCTGCTGGGCGCCGCCCTGTTGCAGGCAAAACGACCGGCCGAGGCCGAAGCGGTCTATCGCGAGAGCATGAAGACCTACCGCCTCGACGGCTGGGCCCTCTACGGCCTCGCCCAGGCCCTGGCCGCCCAGGGCAAGACGACCGAGGCCGCGGAAGCGCGGCGCCAATTCGACCAGGCCTGGAGGTTCGCGGACGTGAAGCTCGCGTCGTCCCGCTATTAACCCTTCTCCCACGGGGAGAAGGAGGGGCCCGTCGCGAAACGATGGGAGGATGAGGGGTAAACCCTCGACGTCTCAGCCCCTCACCATTGCTTCGCGACGGGCCCCCTCCTCTCCCTCTGGGAGAGGAGATCAGGGGGCCTTGTGGATTGGGTCGACCCAGGGGACGTCCTGCGGCTTTTCCACCGGTTCAATGTCGAGGTTGACCACCACCGCCTCGTTGTCGCTGCGCACCAGCACGCACTCCAGGGTCTCGTCGGAGGAGGCGTTGATCTCCTGGTGGGGGACGAAGGGCGGGACATAGATGAAATCGCCGGGGCCGGCCTCGGCGATGAACTCAAGCGCCTCGCCCCAGCGCATCCGCGCCCGGCCCTTGATCACATAGATCACGCTCTCCAGCGGACCGTGGTGGTGCGCGCCGGTCTTGGCCCCGGCGTGGATATGCACCGTGCCGGCCCACAGCTTCTGGGCGCCCACCCGGGCGAAGTTGATGGCGGCGGCCCGATTCATGCCCGGCGTCTGGGCCGTATTGGCGTCGAGCTGGTCGCCCGGGATCACCCGCACCCCGGTGTGCTTCCAAGCGTCCTCTGGAATTTCCATTGGCTCCCCCGAGTCTCAGCCGTCCGGAGCGAAGGCCAGGATCGCATTGCCTGACCGGTCGCCTATGACCGCATAGCCCGTTCCCACGAACAGCATGCCATTGGAAATGGTCGGGCCCGCCGAGCCCATGCCGCCGCCGTGCGCCGGAACCTTGTTGACGGTGGGGAAGTCGCGCGCGGTGTCGAAGGTCCACAGCTCGCTCCCGTCAGCTGCGGCGAGCGCGTGCAGCTTGCCGTCGATGCCGCCGACGAAGGCCACGCCGGGGATGGCGCTCGAGGCGGCGCTGTCGCGGTTCCCAGGCTCGGACAACTGCCGATACCAGAGCCTGTCGCCATCGGTCAGCCGTACGGCGGTCATCCCGCCCGCGTCCAGGCCGTAATAGACGCTCGTCGCGTCGGCTGCGCCGCCCCAGTAGATCCCGCCCGCTGCGTGGGGTCCGATACGGGCCCTGGCCTCGTCGGGCACCGCCTGGACCTTCCACAACAGCCGGCCGCGCCGATCCGGATCCAGGGCGATGACGTAGCCGTCCTTGGTGCCGACGATCAGCGTGCGCTTGCCGCCCGGCAGGGTCTTCAGGATCGGCGAGTTGCCGATGTCGTAATCCGGCCCGGGGTGCTTGGGGCAGTGTTCGGACTTCGCCGCGCCCTGGCAGCCGCCCAGGAAGGCGTCGTTGGCCAGGGTCTGGTAGCTCCACAGGCGCCGGCCCGTGGCCATGTCGACGGCGATGACCGAATCCGTGGTCGCCGGCGCAGGCTCGGTGGAGCCGTCCCCTGTACCGAAATAGATCGCGTGGCGCAGCGGATCGACGGTGGGCGCATTCCAAACCGGTCCCCCCGCAGGCGCGTAGAGCTGCACGCCCTTGGCGTTCTTCCGCGTGGGCCGGGGCGCTTCCACGGTCCAGGCCTTCCAGATGCGGCGGCCGGTTGCCGCGTCGAGCGCCGAGACGCTGCCGCGCCCGGTGCAGCACGGATAATCCAGGGTGGCGGCGGCGAATCCTTCAGACGAGGACACGGGCACATACAGCCGCCCGGCGTGGAAGGTGAGGCCGGCGGTGATCCGGGCAACGAGGTGGTCGTCCACCTTGGTCACCCACAGCGGCTTGCCGGTCTGGGCGTCCAGGCCATAGGCGTTGGCCTGGAAGTCGCCGAAGAAGACGCCGTAGCGCCTGGCTCTTCCGGCCCCGACGGCGCCGACCGTCACGGCGCTGCGGACCGCCGCCTTGGCCCGATACGACCAGTGGACGCAGCCGGTCTTTGCATCGAGGGAATAGACGTAGCCGGTGTCGGTTCCGAGGAAGACCCGTCCGGCCACCACCGTCGGCTGGCCGTATGCGGACAGGCCGTCCGGAATGCCGAAAGCCCACTTCAGCTTCAGCTGAGGGACCTGTGCGGCCGTCAGCCCGGGCCGGGCCTGGAAGCGCGCGTTGTCGGCCGTCGGGCTCCAGCCGTTCCAGTCGACCGTCCGGGAGGGCTCGGCCATCGGGGGATTGGCGGGGCAGCGGTTGGGCATGTCCTTGGCGTCGCCGCTGGCCAGGGCTCCGAGCGGCCGGCCGCTCATGAACGCCGCGAGCATCTTCTTCTGGTCGTCGGTGAGCGAAGAGCCCTGCACCGTCATCGGTCCGGTGGTCAGGGCGGCGTAGATGCGTTCGGGGCTCATCTGGCGGATGGCGCTCGGCGCCGGCGCCTGCGACACTGCCGGATTGCCGTGGCAGCTCATGCAGCGGGTCTGGAAGACGGCGAAGCCGGTTTCCGTACCGCCGCCACGCGCCGGTTGCCCTTGTGGCCGGTCGGGAGTCGCCGGCTGCGGCTGGGCGGCGACCAGGCCGCAGAGCAGGGTCACGCCAGCGACGGCGGCGACGGCAAGCAGGTTTCGCATCCAGTTTCCTCCTCGCGCGGACGAGCCGCGTCTTGGCCACAGCAGGGCATAGCCGGCGAGCAAGCTCAAGCGCCCGCGGCGGGGGCGCCCTGCGAAAGGAACGCGTCGTTCTCACTCTGTTCTTGCTGCGAAACCGAGTCTCTGGCTTACATAGAAGGGTTCGGCCGGCCCCTCGGCCGCACACCCGTGAGCCCTGATGCCCGACCCATCCCGCTTCATCCGCGTGCGCGGCGCGCGCGAGCACAATCTGAAGAACATCAGCGTCGACATCCCGCGCGAACAGCTGGTCGTGCTCACGGGGCTCTCCGGCTCAGGCAAGTCGTCGCTCGCCTTCGACACGATCTACGCCGAGGGGCAGCGGCGCTATGTGGAAAGCCTGTCTGCCTACGCCCGCCAGTTCCTGGAGCTGATGGGCAAGCCGGACGTGGACCTGATCGAGGGCCTGTCACCGGCCATCTCCATCGAGCAGAAGACCACCTCGCGCAATCCACGCTCCACTGTCGGCACGGTGACCGAGATCCACGACTACATGCGCCTGCTGTGGGCGCGGGTCGGCGTGCCCTATTCCCCCGCCACCGGCCTGCCGATCGAGAGCCAGACCGTCAGCCAGATGGTCGACAAGATCACGACCCTGCCGGAGGGGACCCGGCTATATCTGCTGGCCCCGGTGATCCGCGGCCGCAAGGGCGAGTACCGCAAGGAGATCGCCGACTGGC
>FTHA01001101.1_pt1 | contig 11048 bp, 7 predicted proteins | sample 1640771 | NCBI WGS metagenome assembly FTHA01 (sample SAMEA3914789, study PRJEB12502) | metagenome | biome: forest; material: soil | place: Canada | collected 2011-07-03 | depth 0.3 m | reverse complement strand
TGGCGCGGCCGCGCCACGATCCCGGGCAGGCGCAAGGCGATCCCGTCCAGCCGGCCGCGCCGGGACCAGTCCGCCAGGGCGGTCTCGGCCATCAGCTTGTGGGCGCCATAGGTCAGGCTGGGGCGCGGCGGGGTGTCGTCATCCACGGCGGAGGGGAAGACCGACCCCATGGCCGCGATCGAGCTGGCGTACACCAGCCGCACCGGGCGCTCAGCCCGCGCCAGCCGGTCGAACAGGGCGAGGGTGGCGTCCAGGTTCACCGCCCGCGAAAGCTCGGGACGGGCCTCGGACGCGGCGCTGGGCACGGACGCCAGATGGATGACCACGCCCGGAAGCGGTGTGAGCGCCACATCGAGGACCGCGGGATCGCCCAGGTCGCCCTCGACGCTCCTGGCGTGTGGGGGCGCGGGGCCGAGATGGACATCGGCCAGCGTCAGGGCCCGCTGCGCGAGCGCGGGACGGCCCGAGAGCCGCTGGGTCAGCGCCCGGCCGATGAACCCGCCCGCGCCGGTGACCAGGATGCCGTCGCCGCTCATGTGGATCGCCTCACTCCGCGCCTTTCGGGCTGTCCAGGCCCTTGACCATGCCCTTTTCGACCTTGACCTGGGCGGCCGCGGCGGACGTGCTGATGTCCGACGCATAGAGGGCTTTCAGGAAGGCCAGATCGCCATCGGTTAGCGTTTGCGGCCTGGTTTGGGTCGGGCAGGCCGAGGCCATCAGATCAAGGATGCTGGGCAGCGGGCCGCAGTCATCGCGCAGCCGGGCCTGCGAGAGCGCCAGCATCGCGACATAGTCGGCGAGCGGACCGATCTCCTGGCCGTCGACCGCGCGGGTGTCGACCAGGATCAGGGCGTTCAGGATCTGACTGCTGTTGTTCGGCGCCAGGTGACTGCCCGTCCCCGTGCGAGGGTTCTGCCCGACATCCTTGTCGACGACGACGCCAATGGGCGCCCTGCTGTGCAGAAGCCACTGTTCGCTCTGCGGGTCCGATATGCTCATCGCATTGAGGGTCCCTGTTGCGTACCACACCTGGATCGGACGCGAGATGTGGATGGGCGAACCTATTTCACTGGCTTCACGATAGCCCAGGACGTCGCTCCAGGACCTCTTGGCGAACTTGTTCACCAGCGACTCGGGGTCGTCCGTGAAGACGATTTCGACATTTGGCCGGCACCTGCCGATCTTCTGAACGGGAGCCCCGACGCTCGCAGCGACCGTAACGATGCGCTTGGTCACGAAGTCGTCGAACGCCTCGGAAAGCCCGAGGGTGAGCGGACAGACGCCACCCGGCGCGAAACGAACCAGCAGCCCGCTCTTTCGATCGCGCGCGGCGTGAAGGTCCACGAAGGGGGCGATGACGGTCCGGATCAGCTCCTGTTCCGATCGCCGCTTGCCGGTCACGGTGACGGGCGCGACCGGCTTTTGAAGCGCCGCGCCGGCGTCGACCGCCGCCGCCGGCTGGGCCAAGGCGCTCGCGGCGGCGGTGGCCACGGTCACGACAGCCGACAACACCGACACCAGCAGACGGGACGTCGGTCGCCCGCAGGAAAATGTCGCCATGCTACTCGCCCCTCGACGCCGCCTTACCGATGGTCCGCGGACACAACGTCGGTCGATGCGCCACTCCGCTCGCGGCCATACCTGAAGAGCGCATTCCGAGAAAGGACGGCCATCGACCGAGCCGAAAACGCGGTGGGAATTTGTTGGCTGCCGGAACGCGCGCGCGGCTTCATGGTGAATGGCGCATCCGCATCCCCCTCAGGACGGATGCAGCAGCACGGTGGGAAGGACGACAAGGCGCCCGCGGCCGCCTGACAGACGATCCAGTCTCGACAACAGGCGCCGTCGGTCGCGAGGCCGGCGGCGTCTTGCTGTTCCCACGCCTAGTTGGACGCGGCGGGCCGCGCGCCCAGCTGGTAGAAGTAATCGGTCACCCCGTCCGGATCATTGAGCCAGACGGTGCGGACGTTGAACCCGGGGACCCCGCCCAGGGGCGTTTCGACGGTCACATGGTCCGCCTTGGCGAGGGCGTCGACGGCGTCGATGTTGCTGATTACATACTGGATGCCGGCGCTGCCGGTGTCGGCCGGCAGGGCCTTGCCCACCGACCACAGGTTCACGGTCGTCTGGCCGTGGCGATAGGGGTGCTTGGTCACGCCGAGCAGGGCGTCCTTCACCGGCGGGAGTTCCTCAAGCCCCGCGAAGTCACGGTAGAAGGCCTCGCTTCGCTTGAGGTCGGACACGTTGATGCCGACTTCCACCTTCGGATAGGCGTCCACCGGCGCGCCCGGCAGGATCACCAGCTCCAGGGGGAAGCCGGCCGGATCCGGCGCAATCGCGGCGCGCCTGCCGTCGCCGACGTCCTTGAACACTGGCGCGGGATAGCCCTGGGCCGTGAAACGGGCGGAGAGCGCCGCCTCGTCGGGGAAGAAAAGCGTGAACAGTCGGATGCCCGTCGCATCGTTGACGCCGCCGGCATGATATTGCCGCCCTTCCTTGAGCCCGGACGCCAGCTTGATCTGGCCGCTGCCGATGCCGAACAGGATCATCTGCTGCCCGCCGCCTAGGTTGATGGGCTGCAGCGACTTCAGGCCCAGGACCTTGTCGTAGAACTCGATCATCCTGGCGCGCTGTTCGGGCGCAAAGCGCCGATAAACGTTCATTGACCCCTGGGCGAACTGCGGGCGCACGGCTGAGGTGTCGGCGGCGCGCGCGGCGATTGCGGCCGGCGCCGCCAGGAGCAGCCCGAGCCACAGGACGGTCTTCAAACGCTTATGCATGACGTGCTCCAGGTCTACCGCGGCAGGGCGAACGTGATCAGGGCTTCATTGTTGGCGGGCTTGGTTCCCGGCGCCCGCGGGCCGGTCGACGCGGCGGCCACCACCGCCACATACTGCCGTCCGTCCTTGCCGCGATAGGTGATCGGGACAGATTGGGCGCTGTAGTCGAGTTTGGCGGTCCACAGCTCCTTGCCGGTCTTGGAGTCAAAGGCGCGGAAGCGGCGGTCGTCGGTCGCGCCGATGAAGACCAGGCCGCCCGCCGTCACGATCGGGCCGCCCAGACTGTTGTTGCGCCCGGTGTCCTTCTTGCCGTCCGCGAGGTCGTCGCTGACCCCCAGGCGCGTCTCCCAGGCGATGTCCCCGGTGTTGGCGTTGACCGCGATCAGGCGGCCCCAGGGCGGGCGGATGCAGGGCATGCTGATCGTCCGCCCGGTCTCGTCCTTGTAGCTGGCGCTGAAGGAGGAATAGGCGCCCGGTCCGCTCAGGCTGGCGCGGTCATAGGGCTGGGGCGAGCCTTCCTCGCCGCGGCCATAGTCCAGGCCGGCCTTGCGCTTCTCGATAAAGCCGATGCTCGCGCCTTCGCTGGTGTTGATGAAGAGGTAGCCGGAGGTCGGATCCGCCGCCGTCCCTCCCCAGAGCGAGCCGCCGTTCATCGGCATGTTGATCGAGGCCTTCACCGGCCCGCCATCCTGGTGGAGGAAGAAAGGCGTGAAGGGGCCGGAGTTGAAGAAGGTCCCGCCGTAGGACTGGAGCAGCGCGCGGCAGGCCGCCGCGTGGGCCTCGTTGGTGTCCGCCGCCGTGACGACGTCGTCCGCCGTCCAGGTCTTGCGCGACAGCGGCTTGGGTTTCACGGGAATGGGCTGGGTCGGAGAGTACCACTCACCGGGCACGTCCGCGGCGGTGACCGGCTTTTCGTCGACGCCGAACACCGGCTTTCCGGTGACGCGGTCGAGGATGTACATCAGCGATGTCTTGCCCGTTTCCGCCAGGGCGGGGACCGTCTTGCCGCCGACCGTGATGTCGACCAGCGTCGGCGGCGCGGGCAGGTCAGAGTCCCACAGGTCGTGGTGGATCGTCTGGAAATACCACTTCAGCTTTCCGGTCTCAGCGTCGACCGCGACCACGGAATTGCCGAACAGGTTCGCGCCCGGCCGATCGCCGCCATAGTAGTTGGGCGAGGGCCCGCCGATGGGCATGTAGAGGATCCCGCGGGCCTCATCGACCGTCATGTACCAGACCCACACATTGGTTCCGGACCGGCCCTTCCAGCCGCCGTCCAGCCAGGTCTCATGGCCGGTCTCGCCCGGCTGCGGCACCGTGTGGAACTCCCAGAGCTTGGCGCCGGTGCGGGCGTCGAAGGCCCGGCTGTCGCCGGAATCGCCGATGGGCATCTCCGCCGTATTGGCTCCGATGATCAGGACGTTCCTGAAGATCGTCGGCGGCGAGCCGTAGGACACGCCGATGGCGACCGCGCCGTCCTGGCCGAAACCGGAGACCAATTGGCCTGTCCGGGCGTCGAGGGCGATCAGGGTCCTGCCGCTTGAGAAGAAGATCCGCGCCGGATGATCCTTGTCTCCGGGCCAGTAGGACACCGCGCGTCTGGCCAGTCCGTCCGTCACCGGATGGCGCCAGATCTCTTTGCCGGAGTCCGCCTCGAGCGCCACGACCGCGTTGCCGACGGGCAGGTAGAGCACGCCGTCCACCACGATGGGCGTCGCTCCCGTCACGATGCCGCCGCCGCCTTCCGGCCGGACCTTGAACGACCACGCCGGGGCGAGCCTGGCGACATTGCCGGTGTTGATCTCGGTCAGGGGGGAATAGCGCTGGCCGTTCAGATCGCGGGTGTATCTCGGCCAGTCGCCCGGATCGATCGCCGCCTTGCCGGATTGCGCCTGAGCCGCGAGCGCAAGCAACGCAGCGCCCAACATCAAAGCCATCCGGGTGCGCATGAACGGGTCTTCCCTAGAGTCTGGTCTTGTCCTGGGCGGCCTGGCCCGCGGCGAGGATGTCCGCCAAAGGAACCGGGCGAGGCGGGTGGTCGATTACGGCTCGGACTCCCCAGGCGGCGCCCCAGCCTATCCTCGCGTTCGCGTCGCGACGAGACTTTTGCGCGATCGGATGCAGCCCGGCGGGCCGTTCACCTTGGGGTCGTGGTTGAGAACCGGCGCATGCTCAACCAATATGCGTGGCTGGCGCATGCAGAGTCGGCGCCCGGGGGATGTCATGGCGCGCGAAACCAGGGTGTCGATGACCGAAGGTCCGCTGCTGCGCGTCATCGTGCAGGTGGCGGTCCCGATCGTCCTGTCGAACCTGCTCGCCGCCGCCTATCAGTTCGTCAACGCCTTCTGGGTGGGACGCCTGGGGGTCGATGCGATCGCCGCGGTCGCGGCCAGCGGCCCGATGTTCGGCGTCCTGCTCTCGCTGGGCGGCGGCCTCGCCACCGCCGGTTCGGTGCTGATCGCCCAGTACGAGGGCGCCCGCCGCGCGGAGGGCGTGGACCATATCGCCGCCCAGACCCTGCTGATGGTGGCGGGGGTGTCGAGCGCCTTCGCCCTGATCGGCGAGCTGACCGCCCGGCCGCCCTTGGCCGCCATCGGAGTGGAACCGGCCCTCGCGGGCCTGACGGCCCATTACCTGTCGATCGCCTACATCGGCATGGTCCCGCTGTTCGGCTTCATGGCCATCAGCGGCATGCTGCAGGCGGTGGGCGAGGTGCGCTTCGCCTTCCGGGTGATGGCGGGCAGCGTGCTGCTCAACGCGGCGCTGGACCCGGTGTTCATCTTCGTCTTCCACTGGGGCGTGGCGGGCGCGGCGATCGCGACCGTGACGGCGCAGCTGATCGCGCTCGGCCTCGGGCTGTGGCGGATTCTGAGCGGGGCCTCGGCGCTGCATCTGAAGGGCGGCCACTTCCGGCCCGACCTCAAGCACATGCGCCGGGCGCTCGGCATCGGCCTGCCCGCGTCGATCGAGCAGGCCACCCGGACCTTTGGCTCCCTGGTCCTGATGTCCATCGCCGCGCAGTTCGGCGCCCAGGCGCTCGCCGTGTTCGGCATGGGCACCCGGCTGATGTACTTCTTCTTCACCCCGATCATGGGCCTGTCTGTGGCGATCGCCGCCGTGGTGGGCCAGAACATCGGCGCCGGGCGGATGGATCGGGCGGAAGCGGCCGGCAGGCTCTGCGCCTGGCTCGGCTTCGGCGTCCTCACCGCCATCGGCGTCCTGCTCATCCCGGCGGCGCCCTGGATCATGCGGGCCATGACCCCTGGACAGCCTGAGCTGGCGCGGCGGGCCTGCACCTTCGTCTACGCCTATGCGCCGTTCATGGGCCTGATGGCGGTGTCCCAGGTGCTGCTCGGGGTGTTCCGGGGCGCCGGCAGCACCCGCCAGTCCATGACCATCTCGCTGGTGATGCAGTGGGCGTTCCAGCTGCCGACGGCCTGGATCCTGGCCTTCATGACGCCCGTCGGCGTACTCGGCGTGTGGTGGAGCTATGCGGTCGCCAACCTCGCCTCGACCCTCATCACCATCGCCTGGTTCAAGGCGGGGCCGTGGCGGCGGACCCTGGTCTCAGGGACTTAAGCCCCGTCGCGCCATTTCAGGATCAGCTGGCGGCCGCGGATCTCGAAGGACGACAGCCGCTTCAGGAAACTCAGGCCCAGGAGCGAGCCGTGCATCGGCGCCCGGTTGATCACCAGCCGGAAGCCGTCTTCCCGGATCGGCCCCAGCTCGAGGCTGCGCACCACATAGGGGGCGCCGTGGCCGACGCCGTTGGCGGTCTCGGACACATAGGAGTAGTCGAGCCTGTCCACGTCGATCCCAAGCCGGCGCGCATCGTCCGGGCTCAGCACCGTGTCGCTCGCCCCGGTGTCGATGATGAACCGGACGCGCTGGCCCTCCACCTTGCCCACCGCCATGAAGGCGCCCTCGTCGTCCTGGGAGATCGCCAGCTCATGGTCGCCCACGGCCACCGGCTCACCCGTGGCGAAGGCCAGCTGCAGCCGCTGCGGCACGCCGGCCAGCTCCGCCCGGTAGGCGTAGCCCAGCGCCAGGACCGCCGCCATGCCGACCCAGATCGACCCATGGCGCAGGTGCTGGCCCAGGTCGCCCCGGCTGGCGCGGCCCCCGCCGGCGCAGAGCACCAGCAGGAACCCGAGGCCGTAGAGGACGCCGCTCCAGTCATCGCCCGTTCGCACCGCCTCCGGGAACGCGGCGTGGAGCGCGAACACCAGGGCGACCACCGCGGCGAACAACAACGCCCACCCGCCGAGCCGCCTCCCGCCCCGCGGCGGAGGCCTGGGCGCTGGCGGCGGCGGCGTCGGAGGCCCGGACGTGGGAGACCCCCAGGGTCCGCCTTCGCTGGTCACTGATCGTCTCCAATTCCCGGGCGTCCTCAATGGGCGTGCGCCGAAGTCATAGGAGCTTAGCTGAAATGCGCGGGAATCAACCAAGGGATGACGCGCCGCTCTGGCCCGCGCCCCTGCCGAGGCCTTACCATCGACCAAGCCAGGCGAGGAGGACCAGATGGCCACGACGAACAGGCGGGTGGTGACCGGCCACGACGCGGACGGAAAGTCGGTGGTGCTGTCCGACGGGGCGCCGCCGCAGCATCACCCCATGCGGGGTCCCGGCGTCGGCGCGAACTTCGTCGAGGTCTGGAGCGCGCCGGGTCCGGTCCCCACGCTCACCTCCGTCGAGGCGGTGGAACCCAACGAGCGCCCCTTCACCATCATGCCGGCAGCGGGGCACCTGCTGCGGATCATCGAGATGTATCCGCTGACGGCCGGCGGTTCGCGGACGGTGATGCATCGCACCAAGACGCTGGACTACGTGGTGTTGATCGAGGGCGAGCTTGTGCTGCTGCTCGATGACAGCGAGGTGGTGCTGAAGCCCGGCGACGTGGTGGTCCAGCGCGGCACCAACCACGCCTGGGAGAACCGGTCCGAGTCCGTCGCCAGAGCGGCCTTCTTCCACATCGACGCGGACTTCGGCGCCGAGCTCCTGGACAAGCTGCCGAAGCCGCTGGAGCTGATGAAGTAGCCAGCCCGCCTGCGCGATAAGGTGCGCACGAAAACGCCGCCGGCCTCGCGGCCAGCGGCGTTCTGACGACGTGTCTGAAGTGGTCGATCAGGCCGCGAGGGCCGCCGACTTCCGACGCGAGCGCAGGGCCGCGCCCAGTCCACCAAAGCCGATGAGCATCATCGTCCAGGTGGCGGGCTCCGGAACGCCGCCCACGTCGACCACGCTGACGTTGTCCAGGCCGATGTAGTTGAACCCGCTCGTGCCGAGCAGCGACAGGTTCGTGCTCGCCCCGCTGGCGGTGAAGGCGAGGCTCTCGCCCTCCCAGCCATTGGTCGTCGACAGGGTGCTGGTGAAGGTCTGCGAACTCGCGCCCGCGCTCGCCTGGATCGCGGACGGCAGGCCCCAAATGGTGGAGCTGCCGAGGTCGAAGGTCAGCAGATAGTGGTGGCCAGCCTGGGTCGCGATGGACTGGGAGACGCCGCTAAAGGGCCCGCCAGTGTAGTAGCTGGTCAGGTCCTGGAAGTAGCGGCCGTCGCTGGCCGAGAGGCTGAAGGGGTTCGTCGGTCCGATCCAGGCCGTGTCATGGCCGCCGATGACCGTCCAGCCGGTCATCAGGGTGGAGGCGAGCGCCACCTGCATCGTGTCCTGGCCGTTGTCGACGAAGTTGGTCGCGTCTTCGAAGCTGCCATTGGTGACGAGATTGGAGGCTTGGGCCCCCGTGGACAACATCCCGATCGTCGCGGCGGCCGCGCCGGCGAGAAGTAAGCGTACAAAAGTCATGACCCTGTTCCCCTTCAGGCAACGTCTGAAATCGTCGATGCAAAGGAGGGCATATGACACGCCCACCCCGCGCACCGCTGGTTTTTCATCTTGCCGCGACTTCCGCAATCCGTTTCACCCAGCGCGCGATCTTCCCATTTGACTGCTGCGGCCAGCGCGCCGTTTGACGGTCAAGGTCAAGACGGGCCCTCGGGTCGCGTCCGCCTGACGGCCCTGGCAAGCTCAAGGTCGCGCCAGAATGGGCTCGCGGCGACCCGGAGTCGGCAGGTTCAGACCGCGACCTGCGCCCCGCATCTGAGGACTTTCTGACCGCCTTCGCAGGTGCGGCGCCCAAAATCCTGGCGATCGGGCCCAACGACGTCCGTGGGCGACGCCACCCTCTGGATTATTACGATCCGTTCGGAACGTACTACTCGCGACGTTGCGGTCGGCCGGCGATCGCCGCCGCTGGCTAGATAGAATGGGATTGTTCAAGGTCATGACTTCTGAATTCGCGCCGCCCGCCGCCCTGCGCAGCCGGTCCCGCCGCCGTGCCGCTCGAGCGGCCTTTTGGATGGCCTTCACCTCGACGGCCGCGCTGGCCTCGGCCGCCTGGGCCGCTGATGAGGACAAGCCCGCGAGCCTGGGCGTCACCCTGGCGACGACCTCGGCGTCCACCGCCACCGCCGCCGCCTCAACGTCCGTCGCCGTGACCGAGATCATCGTGACGGCGCGCAAACGAGCCGAGGACATCAAGTCGATCCCGATCAGCGTCTCCGCGCTCAGCGGCGCGGCGGTGCGCGAGCAGGGCATCTCCAGCTTCGACGACCTCAGTCGGGCCGTCCCCAATGTCGCCTTCAATACCGGCGCCATGGAGGGGGTGACCAACATCTCGATCCGGGGCGTCAGCTCCACCGCCGGCTCGGCCACCGTCAGCACCTACATCGACGATGTCTCGGTGACCGTGCCGAACCTGTTCTACGAGGGCAACATCGAGCCCAGGCCGGTCGACCTGGATCGGATCGAGGTGCTGCGGGGTCCCCAAGGCACGCTCTACGGCGACAGCTCGGAAGGCGGCACCATCCGCTACATCACCAAGGCCCCCAGCCTGGCGGGCTTCACCGAGGACGTGATCGGCGACGTCTCCGGCACGGCGCATGGCGGGACCAACTGGTCCGCCAGCGGCGACGTCAACATCCCGCTGATGGACGACAAGCTCGCGCTGCGCATCAGCGGCAGCCACACCTACGACAGCGGCTGGATCGACCATTTCGCCCAGGACCTGGTGGACTACGCCCCCGTGGGCGGCGCGGCCCTGCTGGCCAAGGGGGTCAACTGGGACCGCCAGGATACGGTCCACGCGGCCCTGGTTTTCTCGCCGACCAGCGACCTGACCATCACGCCCGGGTTCTACTTCCAGAAGCACCACGCCAACGACAGCTCGGCCTTCTACATCAACACGCCCGGGCTCGGGCTCTTCGACCAGGACAAGACGACCCGGGAGTGGAACAACGACACGCTGAAACTCGCCAGCCTGGACATCCACGACAACCTCGGCGTCGCGGACGTGACATCCGTCACCGGCTACCTCGTGCGCGACCACGACCGGCAGGAGGACGGCAACTACTTCAACAGCGTCGTGTTCGCCGATTTCTTCCTTGCCGCGCTTCCGGACGCCTGCGCCACCACCTGCGCGCCCCTGCCGACTCCTGTGGACCCAGCGATCACGCCGCAGGACGCCATCAACATCATGTCGAACCTGCCGTCGGCGGTGCGCCTGGACACCCATACCCAGCAGTTCACCCAGGAGCTGCGCCTCTCATCCCCCAATGGCGGCCCCGATCAGCGCCTGCACTGGGTGGGCGGCGTCTACTTCGCCTGGCAGAAGGTCCACAACAGCGACTTCCAGCAGATCCAGGGCGTCAATGGCGCCTTCCAGAATCTCTATGGCGTCACGCTGGAGAATTCCTCAGCGGAGACGGCGTTTGGCGGCGGGGTCCCGGGGACGGTGCTCTTCCCCGACGACATCGACGAGTATGACAACCGCACCTACGTCAACACCCAGTACGCCGGCTTCGGCCAGGTGGACTACGACCCGACCCCCACCTGGCACCTCGGCCTCGGCGGCCGCTATTCCTACTCGCGGGAGCACTTCGATTCCGTCGAGGTCGGCTTCTACCAGATCGGCAACATCAGCCCCTATCACCAGGAAGCCACGTCCTCGTCCTTCACCCCCAAGTTCACCCTGAGCCACGATTTCAGCAAGGAGGAGACGCTCTACGCCTCCGCCAGCAAGGGCTTCCGGCTAGGGGGACCGACCGGGCCGATCGTGTTCGGGCCGGGCACGGTCTGCTCGCTGGACTTCGCGGCGATCAATCAGACCACCCAGCCCACCCAGTTCTCGTCCGACAGCCTGTGGACCTATGAACTGGGCTCCAAGGGCGCCTACCTCGGCGGGCGTCTGTCGGTGAATGCGGCGGGCTTCTACAC
>FTHA01000998.1_pt1 | contig 11072 bp, 10 predicted proteins | sample 1640771 | NCBI WGS metagenome assembly FTHA01 (sample SAMEA3914789, study PRJEB12502) | metagenome | biome: forest; material: soil | place: Canada | collected 2011-07-03 | depth 0.3 m | reverse complement strand
CCTCAGCGGTGTGGGGTTCGGCGTCCACGTGCTTGCCGAGCACTTCAATCGCCACGACGGCGACAACGGCGGATTTTATGAAGCGCCTTGGCCCTGGTATTTCTCGTCGCCCACCTATCCTTCCGGCTTCATGCACAATATCCAGAACATCGTTGGATCGGCGTACAACGACCACATCGTCGGAGGGAACACGCCGAACGATCTGACGCACCATGTGCTCGAAGGAGGCCTCGGCGCGGATGTGATCAGTGGAGGATATGGCCCAGATACATATCTCTACACATCGCTCGCGGATTCCACCGTCGCGCTATCCGGCCAGGACACGATCTATTTCTCCCACGACCAAGGCGACAAGATCGACCTATCGGCGATCGACGCCGACACGAACACGCCGGGCGACCAAGCCTTCACGCTCGTGAGCGGCGGCTTCACCCACGAAGCGGGCCAGTTGGTCGAAATCGCAAGACCTCACGACCAACACGGACCAGGTTATCTGATCGAAGGCGACGTCAACGGAGATGGGCGGCCAGACTTCGCGATCTTCGTGACCGCAACTTGGCCCCTCGTCGCGGCTCCCCTCGTCGCTTCGGACTTCATCTTCTAGGTGCGCAGTCGATCCTGGCGTTCGAGGATCACCGCCAGATAGGTCCTGCTCCGTTCAGCGCCCCACGTCATCTGGAAAAACGCGCCACTTCGGCCAGATCGGAGCGTGCCAGACGGGTGAGTGCGATCCGCCTCACAGCGCCTTGAAGAAGCCTTCGAGGTCCTCGCGAGTCTCGAAAGCCTCAAAACGACCTTCGGCGATGTCCTTGAGGCCAGCCTCGAGGGCCTGCAACAGTCGGGTCGCCTTGATCCGCTCTTTGGCGTCGCGATCATGCATCAGTTCGAGGGCGTCAGCGACCACCTCGACAGGGTCCCCATGGAGGCCCGCATCGACCTTTTCGTTCACAAGTTTCGCAAGATCAGCCGGCAGATCTATCTTCATAGGCCTTTCCTTCTCGCTCAGCATATCCCAGGGCGAGGCGCTAAACCAACCGGCTCTGTTCGACCGCAGCGGCGACGAAGCTGGCGAACAGGGGGTGAGGCGCGAAGGGGCGGCTCTTCAGTTCGGGGTGGAACTGCACGCCGACGAACCAGGGATGGTCCTCGCGCTCGACGATCTCGGGCAGGACGCCGTCGGGCGACATGCCGGTCATCTTCAGGCCCGAGCCCTCGATGGCGCCGCGATAGCCGATGTTGACCTCATAGCGGTGCCGGTGCCGTTCGGAGATGGCCACGCCGCCGTAGATCTCCGCGATCTTCGAGCCCGGGGTCAGCACCGCGTCGTAGGCGCCCAGCCGCATGGTGCCGCCGAGCTCCGCGTCCGCGGTGCGGGTGACCTTCTCATTGCCCTTGATCCACTCGGTCATCAGGCCGACGACCGCATGGGGCGTGGCGCCGAACTCGGTGGACGAGGCGCCCTTGATGCCGGCGACGTTACGCGCCGCCTCGATCACCGCCATCTGCATGCCGAAGCAGATGCCGAAATAGGGCACCTGGCGCTCGCGGGCGAACTGGGCCGCGCGAATCTTGCCCTCCGCCCCCCGCTCGCCGAAGCCGCCTGGCACCAGGATGCCGTGGACGCCCTCGAGCCGCGCGGTCGCCGCGCCGTCGTCACCCTCGAAGGCCTCGGACTCGACCCAGTCCAGGTTGACCTTGACGTTGTTGGCCACGCCGCCGTGGATCAGGGCCTCGATCAGGGATTTGTAGGCGTCCTTGAGGACCGTGTACTTGCCGACGATGGCGATGGTGACGTCGCCGTCCGGGCTGGTCAGCCGGTCGGCGATCGAGCGCCACTGGGTCAGGTCCGGCGCCCGGGCCTCGATCCCGAAGCAGTCGAGCACCTCTGAATCCAGGCCCTGTTCGTGATAGTCGAGCGGCACGGCGTAGATGTTGGGCGCGTCCATGGCCTGGATCACCGCCGAGGGCCGCACGTTGCAGAACAGCCCGATCTTGCGCTTTTCCTCAGCCGGGATCGGCTGCTCGCAGCGGCAGAGCAGGATGTCCGGCTGGATGCCGATGGCCCGCAGCTCGCGCACCGAGTGCTGGGTCGGCTTGGTCTTCATCTCCCCGGCCGTCTTGATGAAGGGCATCAGGGTCAGGTGGATGAACAGGGCGTGCTGGCGCGGAAGCTCCTGGCCGAGCTGGCGGATGGCCTCGAAGAAGGGCAGGCCCTCGATGTCGCCAACGGTGCCGCCGATCTCCACCAGCACGAAGTCCACGTCCCCCGCGTCGCGCAGGATGAAACGTTTGATCTCGTCGGTGACGTGCGGGATCACCTGGACGGTGGCGCCGAGGTAGTCCCCTCGCCGCTCCTTCTCCAGGATCATCTGATAGATCTGGCCGGTGGTGACGTTATCCGCCCGCGTGGCCGACACGCCGGTGAACCGCTCGTAATGGCCGAGGTCGAGGTCGGTCTCCGCCCCGTCGTCGGTGACGAACACCTCGCCGTGCTGATACGGGCTCATCGTCCCTGGATCGACGTTGAGATAGGGATCGAGCTTGCGAAGGCGGACCTTGAAGCCTCTCGCCTGCAAAAGGGCGCCTAGCGCCGCGGAGGCGAGGCCTTTGCCGAGAGAGGAAACCACGCCGCCGGTGATGAAAATGTACCGGGCCATGGGCGTCCAGATTAGCGCCGATTCGGTCTCATGAACCCCCCGAAAGCGTGCGCCGAATCGCCGCTTCTCACTTGCCCTGCGGGGCGGGGGCGCTGGAGGCCGGTTCAGGGGTGTTCAGGTTCACGCGCGGCAGGGCGATCTGCGAGGACGGCCGCACCGCGATGTTCGACAGGGCGCCGCCACCCTGGGTCGCCGGCTTGACCGGGTGCAGGGTCGGGCGCGGCGCCTGGGTGGGCGGGGCCTGGCTCGTGGCGCCCGGCAGGGGCGGGATCGCGCCCGGCAGCGGCGGAATGGCCGGCGCGGACGAGGACGCCGGCGCGGCGGGCGCGGAAGACTTGCCGAGGGCGCGGATGTCCTGAGGCGCGACCTTCAGGCGGTCCGTCACCGAGGACATGGCGCGGTTGTGGTTGCCCAGGAGCGTGATCGCCAGGGCCAGCAGGAAGAACATGGCGGCCAGGATCGACGTGGTCCGGGTCAACAGGTCTCCCGCTCCACGGGCCGTGAACATGCCTTGCGGTCCCGAGCCCATGCCGAGGGCACCGCCTTCGGAGCGCTGCAGCAGGATGACGCCCACCAGGGCGACGCAGACGATGACCTGGATGGAGAGGAGGATGTTCGAGAGCATGACGGCCAATGAGATAGGCGGCGGCGAACGGCTGCGCCAGACCGCGCGCCTCCTAGCACTGACTGGCCCAAGCGCAAAGGGCGCAAGCCGCTTGCCCTGCTCGCGGCCCTGCGGGAAGGTGCGGCTGATCGAGGGGCCGGGATGATGAAGATCACTGGATTGCTGCTGGTCGCCGCCGTCCTCGGCGCGGCCTCGCCCGCCGCCGCGCAAGGGCTGGCGGGGAGCTGGACCTTCTCCGGAGACACCCAGGACACGGCCGGCTGCAAGGTGACCCTCGGCGTGAAGACCGTCCCCGGGGGCCGCGCCCTCACCGCCCCGGCCGCCTGTCGGAAGGTCTTCGCCGGGGCCGCGAGATTCGCGGTCTGGCGGACCTCGCCCGGCGGCGGGGTCGTCTTCGCCAATGCGAGCGGCAGGGCCCTGCTCGAGTTCGGGCCCGTCGCCGACGGCGACTTCCTGGCGCAACTGGACAACGGAAACGGCTATGTCCTGACCCGGTCGCCCGGCAGGCGCCGCTAGCCCCCGCGCGCGAGGCTTTGCAACCGGCGCCCAGGCGTCTAATTGCTGACCTATGGCGTCCAAGTCCGAAGGCCCCACCGAACCGTTCAAGCGTGCGCTGGCCCACGCCGCGCGCTCGCTCGCGGAACAGCCGGACCTGGAGGTGGTGTTTTCCGCCGAGGGGCCCAGCCTTACGGGCAACCGCGCCGTCCTTCCCCACCCGCCCCGCGATCTGGCGCCCAGGGAAGCCGCGCGCATCCGCGGCCTGGCCGACCAGATGGCCCTGCGGCTGGCCCACCATGACGCGGCAGCCCACGCCCGCCTGCGCCCACGATCGGCCGAGAGCGTCGCCGTGTTCGAGAGCATCGAACAGGCCCGCACCGACGCCATCGGCGCCAATGCGCTCGGCGGCGTGCGCGCCAACCTGAAGGCGGCCCTGGAAGACGACATCGAGCGCAAGGGCCTGGCGCGGGGAGATGAGCGCATGCGCCCGCCGCTCGCCGATGTGCTCGCCCTCATGGTCCGTGAACGCCTGACCGGCGACGCGCCGCCCGACGGCGCCAGGGGCGTGGTCGAGCAGTTCCGCGCCGACATCGAGGCGCGGGCCGGCAAGGACCTCGACCGCCTGCTGCAGTCCATAGACAACCAGGCCGCCTTCGGCCGCATCGCCCGCACCATCCTGCGCGACCTCGACATCGGCGACGCTTCCGACGCCGACGAGTCCGACTCCGAGGAGGGCGACGACGAGCCGGACGGCGGCGAAGGCGAAGGCGAGGACGGCGACCAGGGCGAGGGCGAATCGTCGCCGCCGGAGCGGGTGCAGCTGTCCGACCAGGAGTCCGACTCGACCGACTCCGAAATGGTCCAGGTCGACGACATGGAGATGACCGAGGACACCGAGGAAGCCTCGGACATGGGGGAAGCGGCCAAGACTTCCCGCCCCGAGTCCAGCGACCAGGGTCTGGCTGAACCGCCCTACAAGGTGTTCACCACCAGCCACGACGAGATCGTCGAGGCCGAAGAACTGTGCGACCCCGAAGAGCTGGAGCGCCTTCGCGCCTATCTCGACCAGCAGCTGGCGAGCCTGTCGAGCGTGGTCTCGCGCCTCGCCAACCGCCTGCAGCGCCGTCTCCTGGCCAAGCAGTCGCGCGCCTGGATGTTCGACCTGGAGGAAGGGATCCTGGACGCCGCGCGTCTTGCGCGGGTGGTCGTCGACCCGACCTCGCCCCTGTCGTTCAAGGAGGAACAGGACACCGAATTCCGCGACACCGTCGTCACCCTGCTGCTGGACAACTCCGGCTCCATGCGGGGGCGTCCGATCATGGTGGCCGCGGTCTGCGCCGACATCCTGGCCAGGACGCTGGAACGCTGCGGCGTGAAGGTCGAGATCCTGGGCTTCACCACGCGGGCCTGGAAGGGCGGCATGTCCCGCGACGAGTGGATCCGGGAAGCCAAGCCGCAACAGCCCGGACGCCTGAACGACCTTCGCCACATCATATACAAATCCGCCGACGCCCCCTGGCGGCGCGCGCGCAAGAACCTCGGCCTGATGATGCGCGAGGGCCTGCTCAAGGAGAACATTGACGGCGAGGCGCTGATCTGGGCGCACCAGCGGCTGATCGGACGTCCCGAACAGCGCCGCATCCTGATGGTAATCTCCGACGGCGCGCCCGTGGACGACTCCACCCTGTCGGTGAACTCGGGCCACTATCTGGAGCGGCACCTGCGCAAGGTGATCGAGGAGATCGAGACCGCCTCGCCGGTGGAGCTGATCGCGGTGGGCATCGGCCACGACGTGACCCGCTACTATCGCCGCGCCGTGACCATCGTGGACGTGGAGCAGCTGGGCGGGGTCATGACCGAACACCTGGCGGAACTGTTCGAGGAAGATCCCAAGCCCGTCGCGCTCAAGCGCGGCGCCATGTCCGCCACCTTGACCCCCGCCGGCCACAGGGCCGGACCGCGCAGGACCACCCTGCAGGCGGTCCGCGGAGCGACCGTTTGACAGGCCTGCCGCCGCGCGCTGAGGTCAGCTATCAATCCCGGGCAGGAGACGCCCCAAGATGACACCCGCGAATGTCGCCGACTACCGTGAGCTGGCCCGCCGCCGGATTCCGAAGGTGTTGTTCGACTATATGGACGGCGGCTCCTATTCCGAGGGCACGCTCAGGGCCAATTCGGCGGACTTCGAGAAGATCAACCTGCGCCAGCGGGTGCTCGTGGACGTCTCCAGCATCTCCCTGACATCCGATGTCCTCGGACAGACGCTCGATCTGCCGGTGGTGCTCTCGCCCGTCGGCATGGCGGGCATGTACGCCCGCCGCGGCGAGGTCCAGGCGGCCAGGGCGGCGCGCAAGGCCGGCGTTCCCCTTTGCCTGTCGAGCATGTCGATCTGCGACGTCGAGGAGGTCGTGAAGGGCGGCGGCGGTCCCATCTGGTTCCAGCTCTACATGCTCAAGGACCGGGGCTACATGAAGGAGCTGCTGGCCCGAGCGATGGCGCTGGGTTCCCCGGTGCTGGCCTTCACCGTCGACCTGCCGGTGCCCGGAACCCGCTATCGTGACGTCCGCAACGGCCTGTCCGGCGACACCCGCTGGCACCTGCCCCTGCGACGGGCCTGGGACGGCGCCACCCACCTGCCCTGGGTCTGGGACGTCTGGCTCAATGGCCGCCCCCACATCTTCGGCAACATCGCCCCCGCCGTGCCGGGCGCAAAGGGCGTCGACGGCTTCTGGCCCTGGATCCGCGGCAGCCTGGACAACAGCCTGACCTGGTCGCACATCGACTGGATCCGCGAGAACTACACGGGAAAGATCATCCTGAAGGGCGTCCAGGACGTGGACGACGCGCGCCAGGCGGTTCGGTCAGGATTCGACGGCATCATCGTCTCCAACCATGGCGGACGGCAGCTGGACGGGGCGCAATCGTCGATCTCCGCCCTGCCCCCCATCGCCGACGCCGTGGGCGACCAGGCCACCCTGTTCATGGACGGCGGCGTGCGCTCCGGCCTGGACGTGCTGAAGGCCATGGCGCTGGGCGCCAAGGGCTGCTTCCTCGGCCGCGCCTGGGCCTATGGGCTGGCGGCGCGCGGCGAGGCGGGCGTCAGCCATGTCCTGGACATCATGCGCGGCGAGCTGGCCACGGCCCTGGCCCTCACGGGCTGCACGGACGTGCGCAAGGTCAGCCGCGCGCTGGTCATCGAGGCCGCCGGCGCCCTGAAGGACGCCGCCCGGGCCAAGGCCAAGGCGCCGATCGCCGCCGAATAACCGAACCCAGGGACCGCCACACCGGACGAGGATCGCATCGTCATGAGCAGGACTGACCTCTCGATCACCACCCCGGACGGGACCTGCCCGGCCTATGCGTTCAGACCGGACGGCCAGGGGCCGTGGCCGGCCGTGATCCTCTACATGGATGCGCCAGCCATCCGGCCCACGCTGTTCGACATGGGCGAGCGGCTCGCGCGGCACGGCTATTACGTGTTGCTCCCGGACCTGTTCTACCGCGACGGCCCCTATGCGCCGCTGGACGTGAGCAGGATGTTCGCCGACGAGGACGCCAGGAAGGCGATCTTCGCCAAGATGGGCCGCTGCACCAATCCCGACGCCGCGCGGTCGGACACGCGGGCCTTCCTCGATTTCCTGGCCGCCCAGCCCGACGTGAAGGGCGCCAGGGTCGGCGTCACCGGCTATTGCATGGGCGGGCGGCTGTCGCTGATCGCGGCGGCGAACTTCCCCGACCGCATCGCCGCCGCCGGCGTCTTCCACTCCGGTAACCTCGCCAATGATCAGGACGTCACCAGCCCTCACCTGCGCGCCGATGTGATCAGGGCCAGGGTCTACGTCGGCGGCGCCGATCAGGACGCCGGCTTCCCGCCCGAGCAGAAGGCCCGGCTGGAACAGGCGCTCGCCGCCGCCGGGGTCGAACACCGTGTGGAAATCTACGAGGGAGCCCGCCACGGCTACACCATGAAGGATCTGTCGGTGTACGACGAGGCCGCCGCAGAGCGTCACTGGCGCGAGACCGTCGCCCTGTTCGACGCGGCTCTGAAGGCCGCCTGATCCGGGTCGGCGACGCGGTCCGACCGGTAAAGAATTTGACGGTTCGATGAAGACGCCCCTTTGCATGGGCCAGTCGCCGGTCTATATAGTCTGTCAGCTTATGCTCACTTACAGCATAAGGGGGCGCTGGCGGGGAACGACCCCCTCCGGCGTTTTTCAAGACCCTTGAAATGCTCACTATGAGCATAACGGGCGAAGGACGGGAGGCCGGTATGTACGACGGCTTTACACCTCTGGACTTCACGCCGCAGATCGAGGCCGAGACACGGCCGGTCTGGGACAAGGTGAAATCCCGCGTCACGCCGCTGGAATGGCGGCTGCAGGCCCCGCTGGTGGCCGCGATCAACGCGCTCAAGGTCCAGAAGAACGCCGTGATCCTGGCGCACAATTACATGACGCCTGAAATCTTCCACGGCGTCGGCGACTATGTGGGCGACTCCCTGGGCCTGGCCCGCGAGGCGGCCCGGTCCGACGCACGGATCATCGTGCAGGCCGGCGTGCACTTCATGGCCGAGACCTCCAAGGTGCTCTGCCCCGACAAGACCGTGCTGATTCCAGACCTGCGCGCCGGGTGCTCCCTGGCGGCCTCGATCACCGCGGCGGACGTCCGCCTGATCCGCCAGCACCACCCGGGCCTGCCGGTGGTGACATATGTGAACACCACCGCCGATGTGAAGGCCGAGACCGACATCTGCTGCACCTCCGCCAACGCCGTGCAGGTGGTGGAATGGGCGGCGCGGGAATGGGGCGTGGACCGGGTGATCCTGCTGCCCGACGAGTTCCTGGCCCGCAACGTCGCCCGCCAGACCGACATCGGGATCATCGCGTGGCAGGGCCGCTGCGAGGTGCACGAACGCTTCACCGCCCAGGACATCCTGGACCTGAAGGAGGCCTATCCCGACGCCGAGATCCTGGCGCACCCCGAATGTCCGACCGACGTGATCGAGGTCTCCGACTTCACCGGCTCGACCGCCGCCATGACCGACTACGTCGCCACCCGCAGGCCCCGGCAGGTGGTGCTGATCACCGAGTGCTCCATGGCCGACAACGTCGCCTGTGACGCGCCGGGGACGGAGTTCATCCGGCCATGCAACCTCTGCCCGCACATGAAGCGGATCACGCTGGAGAACATCTACGACGCCCTGCTGAACGAGCGGTTCGAGGTCACCATCCCGGACGACATCGCCGCGCGCGCCCGCCTGGCCGTCCAGCGCATGATCGACATGCCGCCGCCCGCCACGCCCGCGCGCTATGACCTGGTCAAGGCGCGCCACCACGTCGATGTGGAGCTGATCTAGGCGCCGCCATGTCCAGCCGGGCAGTCCTCCATCACGACGGACACATCGGGTCGCGCAATACCCCTGATGCGCCCGCATCGGCCGCCGCGCAGGCTGTGGTCACGGCCGTGGCCGCCGGCCTGGCCTGGGCGACGCGCTTCGGCGCCATGCGCCAGGGCATGATCATCGCCCGGCGGGTCCTGGGCGGGAGCCGCAGGCCTTGACCGACGCCGGCGCCAGCCTCAAGGCGGCCGATCCCAGCCCGCGTCAGCCCTCGGCGGGCCAGACGCTGGTCTGGTCGCTGATTTCCACCGCCCTGCTGGCGGGCTGGCTCGCCTTCCAGATGGGATGGGTCTGGGCCCTGGCCGGCGTGATCGGCGTGTTCGTGCACGAATACGGCCACGTCCTGGCGATGAACGCCCTGGGCTGCGGGCCCGGACGGATCCGCATCGTGCCCTTCGTGGGCGGCGCCGCGATCCCGAAGGTCCCGCCCGGCACGGAATTCAAAGGGGTGTTGATCGCCCTCGCCGGACCCGTGTTCGGTCTGGTCGCGATGGCGCCCTTCTTCATCGCCTACGCCGCCACGGGCCAGGGCGTTTGGCTTGGCGGCGCCTTCTTCATCGCCGTGATCAGCCTGATCAACCTGGCGCCGGCCCCGCCGCTGGACGGCTCCAAGGCCCTCGGTCCCGCCCTCGCCCGTATCCATCCCTGGCTCGAGAAGGCCGCCCTCGTGGTGGTCGGCGCCCTGGCGGTGCTCTGGGCGCTGAGCACCCACAACTGGATCTTCGGCGTTTTTGTCGCGCTCGGGGTCTTGGGCGCCCTCAAGCAGGGCCGGGTGCGGCCGTTCGCGCTTCGCCTCACGGGCCGGCAATGGCTGGCCTCCGTCGCGCTCTACGCCGCCGCTCTCGGCCTCTGTCTCGCCGCCCTGGACCTGTCCCTGAGAGGCGCCGGCCTCGACGCCGTCCTTCGTATGGTCCTTCACGTGTTCGGGGCCTGAGCATGGTCGAACGGTTCTCCTTCGACGGGGTCCTGGTGATCGGCGCCGGCCTGGCGGGCCTGGCCGCAGCCCTGTCCGCCGCGCCGCGGCGGGCGCTGGTGATCACGCCGGGCTCGCTCGCCGGCGCCTCAGCGTCTGCCTGGGCCCAGGGCGGCGTCGCCGCCGCCCTTTCGGCAGGCGACGATCCGGAGCTGCACGCCGCCGACACCGTCGCGGCGGGCGCGGGCCTGACCGACCCGGCCATGGCCACGCTGCTCGCCCGCGAGGGCCCCGACGCCGTCCGCTGGCTGGCGGACCTCGGCGCGCCCTTCGACCGCAACGCCGACGGCGGCTTCTCCCAGGGACTGGAAGCCGCCCACTCAAGGCCTCGCATCGCCCGCGTCAGGGGCGACCAGGCTGGCCGCGCGGTGATGACCGCCATGGCCCACGCGGGCCACGCCGCCCCGCATATCGAGGTGCGGGAAGGTCTTCGCGCCCGGGGACTGCTTCAGGACGCCGAGGGCCGCGTCCGCGGCGCCCTGGTGGAGGCCAACGGCCAGCTGGCGGAACTGACGGCGTCTGCGGTGGTGCTGGCCGCCGGAGGGCTTGGCGGGCTCTATGCCGTGACCACCAACCCGCCGACTGCGCTCGGTGAAGGCATGGCCCTCGCGGCCCTGGCCGGCGCGGCGATCGCCGATCCCGAATTCGTGCAATTCCACCCCACCGCCATCGACGTCGGCCGCGATCCGGCGCCCCTGGCCACGGAGGCCTTGCGCGGCGAGGGGGCGAAGCTGATCGACCTTGAGGGTCGCCCGTTCATGGCCGCCTGCCACGAGCGCGCGGAGCTCGCCCCCCGCGACATCGTCGCCCGGGCCATCCATCGACAGCTGGTCAACGGCGAGGGGGCGTTCCTCGACGCCCGCCAGGCCATTGGCGCGGAATTCCCCGACGCCTTCCCGACCGTCTTCGCCGCCTGCATGG
>FTHA01000836.1_pt1 | contig 11111 bp, 8 predicted proteins | sample 1640771 | NCBI WGS metagenome assembly FTHA01 (sample SAMEA3914789, study PRJEB12502) | metagenome | biome: forest; material: soil | place: Canada | collected 2011-07-03 | depth 0.3 m | reverse complement strand
GACCCGACTCGCCGCCGCCACCGACGCCTTCGCCGCCGCCGACGCGGCGCGCGCCGCGTCGGCGGCGGCGAAGGCGTCGGTGGCGGCGGCGAGTCGGGTCTCGGCGGCGGCCAGTTCATCGAGCAGCCGGATGGTCTTGGCCTCCAGCTCGGACGGCGCGTCGCGGGCGGCGTCCTGCGCGGCCCGGGTCTTGTCGTGTTCACCGCCCAGGGTCTCGATCCGCTCGACGGCGTGGGTCGAGCGCTGCATCCACTCCTCGTTGTCGCGGCGGAGCGCGGCCAGCCGCTGCTCGCGGCCCTCCCGCTCGCGCCGCTCCTGGTCCAGGTCGGCCCTCGCCTGGGCGGCGATCTCGCGCGCGGCGGCTGACACGGTCCGCGCGGCCTCGAGCTGCGGCTCCAGGTCCGCCGAGACCGGAAGCGCCTCGGCGTCGGCGCGCGCGGCCTCGAGCGCGGTCTCGGCCTCTACTCGTTCGGCGTCGAAGCGGGCGATGGTCTCGTCGAGCGACTGGGCCCGGGCGTCCCGACGGGCGCTTTCGCGGGCGTGGCGCTCGCTGACCTCGCGCGCGGCGTTGACCCGGCGCTCGACCTCCTGGGGCCCCCGGCGCGCCGTCCTGAGCGCCTCTTCCGCCGCCGACAGCGCGGCGACAGCGGCGGCCAGGGCCTCGGTGGAACTCTTGGCCAGGGGAGTCAGTCGCTCGATCTCGTTCTCGACGTCGTCCAGACGGGCCTTCTGCGCCAGGCGGACAGCGGCAGGACGCGGCGCCTCGGCGCGGGCGACAAAGCCGTCCCACCGCCACAGGTCCCCCTCGGTCGAGACCAGCCGCATGCCGGGCGTGAGCGAGCGGGCCAGCCGTTGACCGTCCGCCTGGGCGACCAGGCCGGTCAGGGCCAGCCGCGCCGCCAGCTCCGCCGGACCGCGGACATGCGCATTCAGAGGCGCGACGCCTTTGGGCCAGGCGGCCTTCACCGGCTCGGCCCCGGCCCAGTGGGCTGGAGCGCGTGCGTCCAACGATGCGTTGAGGTCATCGCCCAAGGCCGCCGCCAGCGCGGCTTCATAGCCCCGCTCGACGGTGACGGCGTCCAACGCCGGGGCGAAGGCGTCCTTGCGTTCGGGGACCAGCAGCTGGGCCAGCCCCCTCGCCTCGGTCTTGAGCCGGCCGAGTTGATCCTCGCTCTTACGCGCAGCAATTCGGGCTTCCGCTTCCGCCTCGGCCGCCTGGGCCCGCACCGCCTCGGCCGCTTCCAGGGCGGCCCGCGAATCGGCAAGCGCCTGCTCGGCCTCCCGCAGGCTCGCCTTGGCCGCCAGCGATTCCAGGTCCTCCATGGAGCCCATGGCGGCGCGGTCGGCCCGCGCCATCTCCAGCGCCCGGGTCGTGCGGCCGAGCCGGTTCTGGGCATCGGCGACGCGCGTGGCAGCGGCGTCGCGGCGGGCCTCTTCGGCGGCGGCCTCGGCGTTCAGCCGCATGACTTCGGACTCAGCGCGCGCGCGTTCCGATTCCGCCAGCTTCCAGGCGGCCTCCAGCGCCGGAGCGCGCTCCGGCGCCGCAGCGATCTCTGCTTCGAGGGCGGCGATCTCCCCGGTCATGCGCGACAGGGCCGCCTTGGCGTCCTCGATCATCGCCTCTTCGCGGGCGCGATCGACTTCGATCCGGCGCAGGGCCTCGGCCAGCCTGGCGGCCTCCGCCTCGATCTGCCGGGCCTCGTGTTCCAGCCGGTCCTTCTCCACCGCCAGCCGGTGCAGGATGGCCGAGGCCGCCATCTCCTCGTCGCGCAGGGGCTTGATCGCCTGCTCGGCCCGGATCGCCTCGGCGGTGGCGGTCGCCGCCTCCCCGGCCGAGAGCTCGACAGCCCTGGCGGCGTCTGCCGCGTCGACCTCCGCCCGCTCCAGGGCGTCGCGCGCTTCGGTCCAGCGCGCGTAGAGGACGGCCGACTGCAGGGTGCGGATCTCGGCGGAGATGCGCTTGTAGTTTTCGGCCTGGCGGGCCTCGCGGCGCAAGCGCGCGGCGGTGGCGTCGAGCTCGCCGACCAGATCGTCCAGGCGGACCAGGTTGGCTTCCGCGGCGCGCAACCGCAGTTCAGCCTCGTGGCGGCGGCTGTGCAGCCCCGAGACACCGGCCGCCTCTTCCAGGATCAGGCGCCGGTTCTGTGGCTTGGCGGCGATCAGCTCGGAGATCTGCCCCTGGCGCACCAGCGCCGGCGAATTGGCTCCAGTCGAAGAGTCGGCGAACAGCAGCTGGACGTCGCGGGCGCGCACCTCGCGTCCGTTGACGCGGAAGGTCGAGCCCATTCCCCGATCGATCCGGCGGGAGACCTCCAGCACGTCATGGTCGTTGAACTGCGACGCGACCCGGCGGTCGGTGTTGTCGATGGTCAGGATCACCTCGGCGTGGTTGCGCGAGGCGCGGCTGGTGTTGCCGGCGAAAATCACATCGTCCATCTCGCCGGCGCGCATGGCCTTGGCGGAGTTGGCGCCCATCACCCAGCGCAACGCTTCCAGCAGGTTCGACTTGCCGCAGCCGTTGGGGCCCACCACGCCGGTCATGCCCGGCTCGATGCGGAACTCGGTCCCGTCGACGAAGGACTTGAACCCGGCCAGGCGCAGGCGCTGGAAGTGGACCACCCTCAGCCCCCTCCGGACTTGCCGAGGAACGGCGCGATCGCTCCGTCGAGGTCGGCGAGCTGAACTTCATGGTCCAGGCCGGCGAGCTTCTTGCCGTTGATGACGAAGGTGGGCGTGGAATCGACCCCGTCCTTGGCGTAGCGGGCCACCCGGGCGTTCAGCGCATCGGCGGCGGCCTCGTCGCCGAGGCAGGCCTGGATCTGCTCGCCGGACAGCCCCGCCTTGGCCCCGACATCGGCGATCAGTTTGCCGGCCTGGCCAGTGCGGTACATCTCCTCCTGCCCGCGGAAGAAGGCATCCAGCACGTCGAAATACTTGGCTGCGCCGGCGCAGCGGGCCAGCAGGAAGCCGGCCGCCGCGACCTCCACCGGCTGGGTCAGGAATTCGCGGAAGACATAGTGGACCTTGCCCGTGTCGACGTACTTCTTGCGGAACTGCGGAAACACATTGTTGTTGAAACGAGCGCAGTGGGGGCACGAAGCCGAGGCGTATTCGACCACCGTCACCTTGGCGCGCGGATCGCCCAGCGTCATGTCGTCGGGAAGGGTCGGGGCGGCCGCAGCGCGCCCGGCCCAGGCCACGCCGGCCGCGGTGAGCTGCAGGACCAGTCGCCGGCTGATCAGTCCCGTCATCTCCGGTCAGAACCTCACTTGAGCAGCGGCTGGATCGCCGCGTCGAGGTCGGCCATGCTCATCGCGCCGCGGTTCTGCACCTTGCCGTTGATGATGAAGGTCGGAGTGGAGTCGACCTTGTACTCCTTCGACTGGCGCTCGACCCGCTCGGACAAGGCGTTGATCGCCTTCTCGTCGTTGACGCACTTGCTGAACTGGTCCTCGGTGAGCCCGACCGACTGAGCGATGTGCAGCAGCACGTCATGGCCGGCAGCCGGACGGATATTCTCGCTGCCCGGCTCATAGATCTGATCTTGGGCGCGGTAGACCGCGTCCGTCACCTGGAAGTACTTGTCCTTGCCGGCGCAGCGAGCCAACAGGAAGCCGGCGACCGCCAGGCTCGGATTTCCGGTCAGCGCTTCCCGCGCGACGTAGTGGACCTTGCCAGTGTCGACGTACTTCTTCTTGAAGTCGGGAAACACCGTGGTGTTGAACTGGGCGCAGATGGGACAGGCGACGGATGCGTATTCGATCACCGTGACCTTGGCCTTGGGGTCCCCCAGGGTCATGTCGTCAGGCGCCGCCCCGCCGCCGCCCTTGTTGCAGGCAGCCAGGCTGAGCGCGGCGACGGCGATGAGGATCAGACGGCGGTCGATCAAGGCCATGGAGGTCTCCCGGATAGCTGGGTTAACGCGATTCCCCCTGCGCGACCCAGTTTTGCGGCGATTTGGGTGGGCCGGGGGCCTGGGCTTGTCAACCGTGCTCACTCGCCGCGGCGGAGCACTTCGCGGCCGAGCCTCAGCAGGGCGGCTTTGAGGTCCCCGTCCGGCGCCGCGCCGAAGCCGGCGGCGAGCTCGGCCTCCGCTGCGGCGTCGAGCGGGCCCGCGGCGCGGCGGCGCGCCTTCGCTGCGGCGGCCCCAGACGAGCCAGCCGGGCTCTTTCGCCGCACCGGGCCCTGGACGATGCGCAGCCGGTCGACCGCGCCCTCACCGAGGAACAGCCGGACCCGCGCCAGGATCTCGGGCGCCTGGTGCTGGATCAGCGCCGCCGCCGGTCCGTCCACCTTGATCTCGAGCGTCGCGGGTCCGCCATTGCGGCCCTTGACCAGCTTCACCGGCTCGGTGCGCGCCGCCAGGGTCTCCCCGGCAATCTCGCGCCATCTCGCCTTGAGCCCGTCCGCGCCCTGGCCGAACCGCTCGTCCAGCGCCTTGACCAGCTTGGTCAGCGCCCGGCCCGCGTGGGGCGGCGGCTTGTAGGCCGGCCGTGAGCGCTTCGCCGACAGGATAGCCTGGGTTTCAGCGGCGGAGGGAAGGCGGCGGGCCATGGCGTGCACTCTACCGCGCCTGGGCCCCGACGGGGAGATGGCGCGATGCCGCCATGGCGCGCTATGCCGCGGCCATGGCGTCACCTGTCCAGGCCACCCGTGCGCGGCTGCTGCAATGGTACGATCGCAACGCCCGGACCCTGCCCTGGCGCGTGGGGCCGGGCGGGCGGACGGCGCCCGATCCCTACCGGGTCTGGCTGTCCGAGGTGATGCTGCAGCAGACCACCGTCCCGCATGCGACCGGCTACTTCCTGGAGTTCACCCGGCGCTGGCCGACCGTGCGGGCGCTCGCCGCCGCGCCCGAGGCGGACGTCATGGCCGCATGGGCCGGGCTGGGTTATTACGCCCGCGCCCGGAACCTGATCGCCTGCGCCCGCGCCGTCGCAACGCGACATGGCGGACAGTTTCCGGACACCGAGGCGGGACTGCTGAGCCTGCCTGGCGTGGGCGCCTATACCGCCGCGGCCGTCGCCGCCATCGCCTTCGACCAGCCTGCCAACGTCGTCGACGGCAACGTCGAGCGGGTGATCGCCCGGCTCAACGCGGTGGAAACGCCCCTGCCCGACGCCAAGCCCGAGCTGAAGCGGCTGGCGGGCGATCTGGTGCGCGCCGAGCGGCCGGGCGACTGGGCCCAGGCGCTGATGGACCTCGGCGCCACGATCTGCCGCCCAAAGGCGCCGCTCTGCGATCGCTGCCCCCTGACCGACGGCTGCGCCGCCCGCGAACGGGGTGCGCCGGAGACCTATCCGCGCAAGATCGCCAAGGCCGAACGGCCCCGCCGCCACGGCGCGGCCTTTGTGCTCACGCACGGCGACCGGGTGGCCCTGGTGCGACGTCCGCCCAGGGGCCTGCTCGGCGGCATGCTGGCCCTGCCCACGACCGAGTGGCGGTCAACTCCAATAGACGGATCCGCGGCCTTGCAAGCGGCGCCTCCAGCGTCAGACTGGCGCAATCTCGGGACGGTGGAGCACGTATTCACCCACTTCTCACTGACGCTGGAGGTCTGGAAGGCCACCGCTGTCTCCGCTGATCCCGAATGGCTCTGGCTGCCCCAGGACGAGGCCGCGCGATCGCTTCCCAGCGTCTTCCTGAAGGCCCTGCGAGCTGGGCTGACGAACCTGATCTAATCTTCCCAGGTGATCTTCGGCGGCGGCTTCAGGTCGCCGCCCTGGTCGAGCCTGGCGGCGACGGCGGCGGCGATCTCGAGGAAGGCCTGGGCTGCAGGGCTATCGGCCTGGGTGGCCACCAGCGGACGGCCGTCATCGCAAGCTTGGCGCAGCGCCACTTCGATCGGGATCTCGCCCAGGAACGGCGCGCGCAGCTGGGCGGCGACCGCCTTGGCCCCGCCGCGGCCGAAGATCTCGATCGGCCGGCCGGTGGAGGGATCGGGGAAGTACGCCATGTTCTCCACCACGCCGAGGATCGGGATATGGGTCTTTTCGAACATGGAGATGGCCCGGCGTGCATCGATCAGCGCGACTTCCTGCGGGGTCGAGACCACCACCGCGCCCGACAGCGAAACCCGTTGCGCCAAAGTCAATTGGATGTCGCCGGTGCCTGGGGGCATGTCCACCACCAGCACGTCCAGCGGCTCGTCCTCGGTGGCCCAGATCACGTCGTTGAGCATCTGGCCGACGGCCGAGGAGGCCATGGGGCCGCGCCAGATCATCGGCGAGGCTTCGTCGACCATCAGGCCGATGGACATCACCTTCAGGCCCCATCCCTGCAACGGCAGCAGCTTGCGCTCGCCGTCCACGGTGACCGTCTTGGGCTCGTCCACCAGGCCGGTCATCCGCGGCGCCGAAGGCCCATAGACGTCGGCGTCCAGCAGTCCCGTCCGCTTGCCGAGGATGGCCAGGGCGCAAGCGAGGTTCACCGCCACGGTGGACTTGCCCACGCCGCCCTTGCCGCTGGCGACGGCGATCACGTGCGCCACGTGCGCAGGCTTGAGCTCCTTGGGGACAGGCGGCGGCGGCCGGGTCTGCACCTCTGCCTCTGCTGAAAGGTGTGAGTTGCGCCGCATGCGGACGGTTCCGGCCGGAACGGGCGCCTCGCGGTCGGCGGTCATCACTACCTGGGCGCGCTCCACCCCGGGCAGGGCCTTCAATGCCGCCTCCGCTTCGTCCCGAACGGCCGCATAGAGCGCCGCGTCGGCGGCGGTGACCTCCATCATGAAGCCTGCACGGCCTTCGGCGGCGACGAGGCCCTGCACAAGCCCGGCCTCGACCAGGCCCTTGCCGGACTTCGGGTCCCGCACGGCATTCAGGGCCTTGAGGACCGCACTTCGTTCAACCGTCTGGCTCACGCCTGCTCCTTCGAAGCCGCGGGCCCGGCCGCAGCGATCAGATCACGGACCTCATGTAGGCTCTCGGCGATGCGAACGCACAGATCGCGCATCTCTTCGGTCGGTTCGAGCAGGTCCGGGACCATGATGGTCATCATCCCGGCGGCATGGGCCGCACGGACGCCGTTGTGGGAATCCTCGAGCGCGAGACAGGCTTCCGGCGGAACGCCGAGCGCATGGGCCGCCTTCAGGAACGGATCGGGATAGGGCTTGCCCCTTTCATAGTCGCCCCTGGCGATCACCGCCTGGAAGCGCGCACGCAGGCCGTGGGGGCCGAGATTGCGATCCACGCCCTGGTGAGAGGACGAGGTGCAGACCGCGCGCGGCAAGCCGACGCCGTCCAGATGGTCGAGCAGTTCCACGACCCCGGCCTTGAGCACCACCCCCGCGTCCAGCAGATCGTGGGCGTGGCGGGTCACGCCGGACCAGAAATCGTCCAGGGCGAACGATTCGCCGAAGTGGGCGATCAGGATCTCCCGCGACAGCACGTCGCTGAGGCCCACCATCTTCAGGAACACCTCCAGCGGAAGGTCCGCGCCCATCCCCTGGGCCGTCCCCATCATCGCGTCGCGGAAGACGGTCTCGGTGTCCACCAGCAGGCCGTCCATGTCGAACACGACGGCCCTAACCGGCCTCGGCAGGGTCACGACACGAACTCCTCGGCCCGATAGCCCTGGAAATGGAGCAGGCTGCACAGGTCGGTGTGGTCGATCCTGGCGGCGGCGCGCCCGGCCACCACCGGCTTGGCGCGGTAGGCGACGCCGAGCCCAGCCGCCTCGATCATGCCGAGGTCATTGGCGCCGTCGCCGACGGCCAGGGTCTGCGACAGCTCGATCCCCCTGGCGGCGGCAGCCTCCTTGAGCGTCGCCAGCTTCTGGCTGCTGCCGAACACCGGACCCACGACCCGCCCGGTCAGCTTCCCGTCCTCGATTTCCAGCACATTGGAGAGGGACCGGTGGAAGCCGACGTCGGCGGCCACGCGGTCGACGAACAGGGTGAAGCCTCCCGACACCAGCAGACATTCGGCGCCGTTCGCGGCCATGGTCCGCACGAGGGCCTCGGCGCCGGGATTGAGTGTCACGCGCTCACGGATGCACCGGTCGATGTCGCTCTGCGGCAGGTCCCTGAGCATGGCCACGCGCTCGCGCAACCCGGTCTCGAAGTCGATCTCCCCGCGCATGCCCCGTTCGGTGATGGCGGCGATCTGTGACTTCAGCCCGACGTAGTCGGCCAGCTCGTCGATGCACTCGCAGGCGACGATGGTGGAATCCATGTCCGAGATCAGCAGTTGTTTGCGCCGGCCCTCCCAGGGCTGAACGCAGGCGTCCAGGGGGAAATGCTGCAGCGTCGCCCAGGCGGCGACCCTGAGCGCCGCCAGGGCGTCATCGCCCGCCTCGATGGCAAGGTCCACGGCCATCGGCCCCAGCATGTCGCGCCCCACCACCTTGGCCCCGAGGGGCGCCAGGGCGGCGGAAAGCACGCTCTCGGGCAGGAACACGGCCTGCGGGGGCGCAATGAGCGTCGCTGCGTACAACATGACGCCGCGGTTAGACCGGCGAGGCGCGGCGATCAATCCGCCCGCGTTGACGCCAGCCGGCTCAAAGGCCTATCGCCCGGCCGTGAACCCGGCTTTCAACGACAAGATCCGAGGCGGCGACTGAGCCTGATCATCCTGATCGGCGGACCCACCGCCAGTGGCAAGTCGGCTCTGGCGCTGGAGCTCGCAAGGGCGATCGGCGGCGAGATCGTCAATGCCGATTCCATGCAGCTCTACCGCGACCTTCGCGTGCTCACGGCGCGCCCGGGGCCGGAGGAAGAGGCCCAGGCCCCGCATCATCTCTACGGCGTCGCCGATGCGGCCGAAGCCTGGTCGGTGGGAAAATGGCTGACGGCGGCGACAGCTGCGCTGGCCGGCGTCGCGGCCCGCAGCCGGCCTGCGATCGTGGCGGGAGGAACAGGGCTCTACTTCCGGGCGCTGACTGACGGTCTGGCCCACATCCCCGCAGTTCCCGGCGAGGTCCGCCGCCTCGCGGGCGAGACGTTCGACCGGCTCGGCGAAGCGGCGTTCCGCCTCCAGCTTCGTGACCGCGATCCGGCAGCTGAGGCGCGCATTGCTCCAGGAGACCGCCAGCGCCTGGCTCGGGCGTGGGAGGTGTATGAGACCACTGGCCGACCGCTTTCGGACTGGCAGCGGGCCACGGCGTCGCCATTCCCGGCCAGCGCCTTCCGCAGGGTGCTCCTCGAGCCGCCGCGCGCCGAGCTCTACGTGCGTTGCGACAGCCGGGTGCTGACGATGGCGGCCAGCGGCGCGCTGGAAGAAGTACGGACGCTGGTCGCCCGCGGCCTGGACCCCGCACTGCCTGGGATGAAAGCGGTGGGCCTGCGCGAGTTCGCCGGTTGCCTGGCTGGCAAGACGACCCTGGATGAGGCGATAGCCGCCGCCCAACAGGCCACCCGCCACTACGCCAAGCGCCAGATGACCTGGTTCCGACGCCAGACGCCGGATTGGCCGAGGATCGTGGATGAAGCCTCGCGCCAGTCCTGGATCGATCATGAATGCGCAGCGCTCCCCGCCTTGACCCTTCGTTAAGGCCATGGCATCAGGCTGGCCTGCGAACTGGAGCGAATTCCTTGCGCCACATCCTCGTACTCGTACGGCGACCGATCCCGGCCTGATCTCCGATCAGGGCGCAGTCGGTCGCTTGCCAAGGCCCCTTAGAGGGCCTTTTTTCATGCCTTGAACCCAGGTCCGGAAGCCATGACCGTTCATCAGACCATCGAAGCCGAAGCCAAGACCGAAACCCAGACCATGACCGGTGCGGAGATGGTCGTGCGCGCGCTCCTCGACCAGGGCGTGGACGTGCTGTTCGGCTATCCGGGCGGAGCGGTGCTGCCGATCTACGACGCCCTTTTCCACGAAGAGCGCCTGCGCCACATCCTGGTCCGCCACGAGCAGGGCGCCACGCATGCCGCGGAGGGCTACGCGCGCTCCACGGGCAAGCCGGGCGTGGTGCTGGTCACGTCGGGACCCGGCGCCACCAACGCGGTCACCGGCATCGTCGACGCGCTGATGGACTCCATCCCGCTGGTGGTCCTGACCGGCCAGGTCGCCACCCACCTGATCGGCTCCGACGCCTTCCAGGAAGCCGATACGGTCGGCATCACGCGGCCCTGCACCAAGCACAACTACCTGGTGAAGCGGATCGAGGACCTGCCCCACGTCCTGCACGAGGCCTTCCACATCGCCACCTCCGGCCGGCCGGGACCGGTCGTGGTCGACATCCCCAAGGACATCCAGTTCGCCACCGGACAGTACGTCGGTCCGGCGCAGGCGCGCCACGCCCACGCCTACCGTCCGCGCACCGAGGGCGATGCGGACAAGATCGCCGAGGCCGTGGAGCTGATCGCCAAGGCCCGCCGGCCGATCTTCTACACCGGCGGCGGAGTGATCAATTCGGGACCGCGCGCCAGCCAGCTGCTGCGCGAGTTCGCCCACGCGGTCGGCGCGCCGGTGACCTCGACGCTGATGGGCCTCGGCGCATTCCCCGCCTCCGATCCCCAGTGGCTGGGCATGCTGGGCATGCACGGGACCTTTGAGGCCAACAACGCCATGCACGACTGTGACGTCATGGTGTGCCTGGGCGCGCGCTTCGACGACCGGGTGACCGGGCGGCTGGACGCCTTCGCGCCAGGCTCCAAGAAGATCCACGTCGATATCGACCCCTCGTCGATCAACAAGAACGTGCTGGTGGACATTGGCATCATCGGCGATGTCGGCCGGGTGATGGAGGCGATGCTCGAGCTGTGGCGCGCTCGCCGCCTGCAGCCGCTGCCGCTGGACGACTGGAACGCCCAGATCGAAACCTGGCGGGCGCGCAAGTCACTGTCCTATCGGCGCGATCCGGAGGCGATCAAGCCGCAGTATGCGCTGGAGCGGCTCTACGCCCTGACCCGGGGCCGGGACGTCTACATCACCACCGAAGTCGGCCAGCACCAGATGTGGGCGGCGCAGTTCTTCCGGTTCGAGGAGCCCAACCGCTGGATGACTTCCGGCGGGCTCGGCACCATGGGCTACGGCCTGCCAGCCGCGGTCGGGGTGCAGCTGGCCCATCCGGATTCGCTGGTCATCGACATCGCCGGCGAGGCCTCGGTGCAGATGACCATGCAGGAGATGTCGACGGCGGTTCAGTACGACCTGCCGATCAAGATCTTC
>FTHA01001283.1_pt1 | contig 11151 bp, 11 predicted proteins | sample 1640771 | NCBI WGS metagenome assembly FTHA01 (sample SAMEA3914789, study PRJEB12502) | metagenome | biome: forest; material: soil | place: Canada | collected 2011-07-03 | depth 0.3 m | reverse complement strand
GGTGGTTGGTGGGCTCGTCCAGCAGCAGCATGTCGGGCTTGGAGAGCAGCAGGCGCGCCAGCGCGATGCGCCGGCGCTCGCCGCCGGAGAGCTCGCTGACGTCCCAATCGGGGGGCGGGCAGCGCAGGGCCTCCATGGCCATCTCGATGCGGCTGTCGATGTCCCAGACGTCGGCGGCGTCGATCTTCTCCTGCAGCGCCGTCATCTCTTCCATCAGCGCGTCGGAGTAGTCCTCGCCCAGCTTGGCGGCGATGTCGTTGTAGGCGTCGAACAGCTTCTTCTCCGCACAGTCGGAGATGACATTGCCCCAGACGTTCAGCTGCGGATCCAGCTCGGGCTCCTGGGACAGGTAGCCGCGCTTGATCCCGTCGGCCGCGCGCCCCTCGCCGGAAAAGTCGCTGTCCAGCCCGGCCATGATCTTCAGCAGGGTGGACTTGCCCGAGCCGTTGACGCCCACCACGCCGATCTTCGCGTCGGGATAGAAGCTCAGCCAGATGTTCTCGAAGACCTTCCGGTTGCCGGGGAAGACCTTGGTCAGGCCCTGCATCTGGAAAATGTACTGTGCGGCCATGGCGCGCCGGTCCTCGGGGTGTTTCAGGAGAGGGGCGGGTGATAGCGGGCGAGCCGCGCCGGCGCAACGTAGCGCAACGTGAACAGCGGCTCAGCGGTCCCGGGCGGCGGCCCGGCGAGGTCCGTCGCGAGCGAGCGGGCCAGGATTGTTCATCATCTGATTGCTGATGACGCCGTATGGGCGCGAGGATCCGGTTCTGACGCCTGCCCGGCCTCTGGCGTGGCCTTGCCGCGCCAGGCCGATCGGACCATGAATCGAGCAGCATCAGCCAAGCCGTGGCGCGCGAGTAAACACTGATGAGCACACCCTGCCGCCGCGCCGTCCTGAAGGCCGCCGCCGCCATTCCGGCCCTCGCAGCGCTGCCGCGCGCGGCCCGCGCCGCCGAGACCGGCGCCACCAAGCTGATCATCCTCGGCTCGATGGGCGGCCCGTCGGTGGGCCGGCCGCGCTACATGACCTCCAACGTGATCCTGCACGGCGGCGGCGCACACGTGGTGGACTGCGGTTATGGCGTCAGCGAGCAGCTGGTCCGCGCGGGCGTCAAGCTGCAGGACATCCGCGACATCTTCATCACCCACCACCACCCCGACCACAACATCGAGCTGGGGACGCTGATCTACTTCGCCTGGTACGCAGGGATGGAGGCGCCGCTCCAGGTCTACGGACCGCCGCCGCTGAAGCAGATCGCGGCCAACTACCTGAAGGCGATGAAGCCGGACGTGGACGTCTGGCTGGAGGACATCGGCCATAAGCCCATGGGGCCGGTGAGGGCGCACGAGGTCTCGTCGGCCGGGCCGGTGATGGCGTCGGGGGACATGAAGGTGACGGCCGCCCTGGTGAACCACCCGCCGGTGGTTCCGGCGCTGGCCTACCGCTTCGACTTCCCGGACCGCTCGATCGTGTTCTCCGGAGACACCACGCCCATTCAGTCTGTGGCCCAGCTGGCCAAGGGCGCAGACGTGCTGGTGCACGAGGCCATGTATGTCGACGCCATGCACAGCGAGGCGGCCGCCGCCACCGGCCGCACCGCCGGCGGCTCGGCGATCGCGGGCGATCGCGACAAACTCTGGGCCCATCTGATGCGCGCCCATTCCCCGGTGGAAGAGGTCGGCCGGATCGCCGAGGAGGCCGGCGTGAAGACCCTGGTCCTGTCGCACCTCGTGCCGATCACCGGCCTCTCGGACGATCAATGGAAAGCCGCCGCCGGCAAACACTTCAAGGGCGAGATCATCGTCGCCCGCGACCTGATGGTGATCTAGCCTAAGCCCCTTCCCGCTTGATGACGTCCACGTGCTCCAGCTGGAGCTTCAGCGCGTCGATCGCGGCCTTCTCATGGGGCTCGAGCGCGCCGAGGTCGACGTGGGCGAGGAGCACCTTCAGGGCGTCGCCCATGCGGCCGAGTTGGCGGCCATAGCTGCCGACCTCTTCGAGGATGCGCTGCTCGAGCGCCGGATCCCCGGACTGGCCGAGGTTGATGTTGAACAGCCCCATCTGCCCGAAGGTGAAGGACCACGGGTTGATGGTCTGGGCGAGGCTCGAGGGGGCGAGCTGGACGCTGAACTGCGGCATGGCGGGACCTCCGGTTGCTGGACCGGAGGGTAGCTCAAACGCCGGCCCGCGGGCAGCGCCGGCTCAGTAGGCGATGCCCGGTGGCGGGCCGTTGGGGCGACCTATGCCCGGGCCCGGGCCGGGCCCGCCGCGGCCGGGACCGCCCGGACCACCGCGGCCTGGACCGCCTGGGCCGCCTGGGCCGCCACGGCCGGGACCGCCTTGCGCCCCCCGGCACGAGTGCATGAACCCCGGCTGGCACGGCGGCGGCGGCCGGTCGAAGGCGGCGACCGGACCGTCGCGCTGGTAGCCCTGCTCGTAGGCGTCCACCTCCCAGCCGTCATAGACGTCGCGGTCGAAGTCGTGATCGTCATCCCACCAGGGCGGCAGATCCTTGATCTCGCGGCAGAAGCGCCGGCCGTCCCAGCGGAAGTGGTCGCAGCCCGGCCGCAGATAGAACCAGTTGGTGTCTTCCACGAGGCCCGCGCCGGGCTCGGCATAGATGGCGTAGAGCGGATCGGTCAGGTCGAAGATGCGGTTGTTGGTGACCCGCGTCTGGCCGGAGGTCACGTAGACGCCCGAGCGGCTGGCGCCGAGGACTGACTCGTGCACGCCGACGTCCGCGCCTTCGACGCTGACGCCGACGCTGGAGTGGATGATCCGGCTGTTCAGCACCTCGCCGCGGCCGGCGCGGCCGAACGCGACGCCCACGCGATAACCGTCGATCACCACGTTCTTGACCTGCAGCAGCGATCCGCCGGAGCGCTCGCCGTGCACGGCGATGCCGATCGCCCCCGGCGCGCCCTTGTTCATCAGGACGCCGATGTGATTCAGATGGCTCTCACGCGCCCCCAAGGTCAGGTCCAGGCCGATGGAGTCGGCCTTGATGCGATCCTGCTCCATCTCTACGCCCGCGCCGTCGCCGACCACCGCCGCGTCGTCGGAGTGGGCGGTGATGCGGCTCTGGCGGATGAACAGGCGCCCGCCCGCGGCGTAGACCGCCGAGCTGTCGCCGGTATAGCGGACGTCCACGCGCGTCAGGGCGAGGTCGGTGTCCCAGGATTCGATGCAGCTGGCCTGCCCGCCCTTGCCGGCCTCGAACCGGAAGCCGCGCAGCTCGACGTTGGGCACCCCTTGCGCGATCAGCACGCAGGGCTGGCCCTCGGGCGGCTGGAGCACCACCGGCTGGGGCTCGGTCTGGGTGGAGAAGGCGGACGCCTCTTCGGCGGCGATGACCACCGGATGGTCGATCTCGATCACCTCGGTGCAGGGCACGCCGCGAGCGCGGACATAGACCACCCCGCCGTCGGCCACCCAGGCGGCGGCGTCGGAAATCGGCGTGGAGCCCGGCGGCGCGGCGGCGCAGTCCACCGTCACGCTGTTGCCGTCCCAGCCCGGACCGTAGGGCGGCGGGCCGCCGATCGGTCCGTAGGGCCGCCCATAGGGTTCGTTGTAGCCGCCCCAGCCATAGCGCCGGCCGCGCCAGACGCCGCGGTGGTGATGATGATAGAGCGGCGGGCGCAGCAGGACGCCGAAGTTGGGCGTGATCTCCGCGTCGATCTGGGCGGCGACATAGGCGTGCGCGACGGGGGCGATCGAGCCCACGCTGAGCGCGGCGGCGATCGCACAAGCCAATCTGCCGCCGGCGATTTGAAGTCGGCGGCTCACTTAGGCCCCCTTTCCCTTGTCCGGCGCGGCGGACGCTGTTGCACGCGGCTTGACGCTGCCGGACGGCTTTGCCGCAGCCGAATGGGCGTGCGGCGGATCTGATTTGTGCGCGCTGTGGGTTGAAGCGGACCTTGCGTGGGCAGGAGCCCGATCGCCGGCGTCGCCGCCGCCGGGGGCCCCGCCGGGCCAGTCCTCATCCTGCGCCGAGCGCGTGTCGGGCGGCGGCGGCGCGCCGCCATAGGGGCCGGCCGGATCGTAGCCGCCCGGAGGACCGCCATAGCCGGATTGCGGCGGCGGGCCATCGCCATAGCCAGCGTCATCGGGCCCAAGCTGCTCCTCGGGGCGGCCATAGCCGTACCAGGCCCGGTGCGGACCAGGGGAGACCAGCTCGAGCATCCGGCGCAGGCGCTGTGCCGAGGGCCTGAAGCCGGCCAGCGCGGCGTCCAGCTGGTGCACCACCGCCTCGGCCTTGGCCTGGTCGGCGACGCCGGCGAGACCCTCGGAGAAGTAGGTGGCGACGGCGAACTTGGCCTCGGGCGAACCTTGCCGGTCGGCCTCTTCGAACCAGTGGAAGGCCCTGGCGTAGTCGGGCGGCACGCCCACGCCCTGGGCGTACATCACCGCCAGCACCAGCTGGGCGTGGGGGGAGCCGTTGACCGCGGCGAACTGGATGGCGCGGACCTTCTCCAGCGGGGTCATCCAGCCGGTGGACGGGCGCCCCAGCATGGCCTGGAAGGTCTGCACGTCGTGCGACGTCAGCTGGTGCTCGTTGTCGCACGGCTTGGGGATGACGTGCAGATAGGCCAGCGCCTCGGCGATGTGTTTGAACGGCAGCTCGCCGACCCGGTAGAGCGAAATGCGGTCGAGCTCGTCCTCGGGCTCGCTCTCGTCAGAGTGCGGCACGCCGGATTCCGGCGCATCGGGCGGATAGAACTCATACGGCGGCACCCAGCGGCGGGCGCGCTGTTCGGCGATGTCCGAGAAGCCGGCCCACGGCGCGGTCCGCTGCAGATCCTGCAGCAGCACATAGGCGCCCTGGTCGCCGGTCTGCATCGCCAGATAGTCGTACATGTAGGCGTCCACGCCGTTGCGCTCGAACAGGCGGATGGCGTCGGGCCATCCGTCCGGACGGCGCGCGAACAGGGCCTGGATATCGTCGGCCGGCTCGCCGAACGGGCCAAACGCCACATCGTGCAGTCGGCCCAGCGTGCGGAATCCCGCCGAGCCTTGAGTGGAGAGGACATAGGTGGCGCGGCGGCGCACCTTGTCGCGCTCTTCGGTGGACATGGCGGCAAGGAGCCGGTTCAGGGCGCGGTAGGAGACCTCGCGCTCGCCGTGGCGGCAGTCGTCGAACACCGAGAACAGGCGCGGCCCGAACACGCCTTCGTCCGGCGGCCGTGCGCCGGTGCGCTCGTAGCCGTCGGGATTGGACAGGGCCAGAGAGTACCAGGTGGCCGCCTCGACCGGGTCCTGCAGGTTCTTGTCGGCGGGCCGCACGCCTTCGTAGCGGTGCCCGAGCTCCAGCTGGGCGAAGAAGTCGCCGCGGAAGGCCTGGCGGCGCAGCTCGCGAATCTCGCGCTGCTGCTCGTTGAACTGTGGCTGGGAGTCGCCGGGCATCGGCGGGCGCGGGCAGGCGGCGAGCAGGTCGTGGCGGCCCCAGCCGATCGGCGAATAGCCGAAACCGACGGCGCCAATCGCCATCAAAAGCAGCACCACCGCGGCGATCACCGCGATCAGCACCAGCGGCGGGCCGGTGGAATCGGGATCGCCGTTGTCGTGGTTGGAGTCCGGGCGGCGTCTGCGCCTTCTGCCCGAGGGAAGCGGGATCAGGAGCTTGGGCTCCGGCGGCGCTGGGGGCGGCGGCGGAACCGGAATCACCACCATCGGTGATTGGCCGTTATCCCCGTCCATTTTATCCAAACCCCCAACCGACGCGGTGTTAACCATACCGGCCGAAGGAAACCTTCGGTCCGGGGCCGTAAGCTGTCAAGCTCGTGAACGCGGTGTGACTGGACCTGAACTGATTCCCGAACCGGAAAACGGTTAACAAGCTAGTCCGTTCCGGGCGAGCTGAATCCCCTGCTGCGTGTAGGAAGGGGGCGGGCTGGTCGGGACAGGCGAGGGCGCCCGGCGTCCTCCGCGAACCGATGATCAGCCTACCTAGCCGCCCCCCGCTTTCGGGCTCAGGGCGTAGGGGCTTCCCGGCGGCAGCGGCTTGGCCTCCGGGATCGGCGGTCCGACGGGCATAGCTCTCGGCAGCGCCGGAACGGACTCCTCTCGCGCCGGCGTCGTGCGCAGCTGGCCTGAGGGGCCGGGCCGGGGCATGGACACGGCGCTGACTGCGGCGAAATCGACCCGAAATTCCGAGGCGAACATGGGCGGATCGAGCAGGCTGACCGTGAAACCGCGGCTCTGCCCCGGGCCGAGCTCGGGATCGCCGGACGCCGCGGTGCGGGTCATGAGCGTCTTGCCTTGCCGGTCGTAGAGCTCGATCTGCAGCGGCGGCACGCGCACGGTCCAGGGGCGGATGTTGCGCAGTACGCCGGTGAGCACCAGGACCGGATGGCCGTCCTGCAACGCATGCTGGAAATGCACGTCCTCGAAGGTGACGCCGACCGGGTTCACCGGCAGGCCGACGCTGGCATAGGCGCTGGCGGCCTTGGGCCACACGTGCACGACGTCGGATCGGAACACCAGGCCGGCGCCGACCAGCAGGGCGAAGGCCGCGCCCATGCCGGCCCAGATCACACCCTGGACAGCCGCTTCGCGCGTGCGCCGCTCGGTTTCCGCGCGCGCCCGGAAGACCTTGGGCAGCTCTTCGGCGGGATGCTCGGTCGCGGGTGACGGCTCGAACACCGGGCCATCGTCGGTCTCCAGCCCGGGTGGGGCCGGCGCGGCGCTTTCCTCGACAACCGGCGCGCTGAGTTCGAGCGGCGAGGGGACCGACGCGCGCCATGATGCGCCACAACTGGCGCAGCGCACCAGCCGACCGGAGCCGACCGCCGAATCATCGACGAAATAGCTGGTGGCGCACTCTGGACAGGTCAGTATCATGGCCGCCGGCTCGAATGCTGCCGCCCCCACATCGAGGTCGCCGATTTCCGGCCCCATGTCCAGAACGTCCGCTGTCGCGGAGCCCACGGCGACCGACGGCACAGGAACGTTTTCGCAGAGTCCTATCGTCCGATTCGAGGGCGTTGGCATGCGATACGGCCGCGCGCCCGAAGTGCTGCGGGATGTCTCCTTCGAGCTCGCACGCGGCTCGTTCCATTTCCTGACCGGCCCGTCGGGCGCGGGCAAGAGCTCGCTGCTGAAGCTGCTCTACCTCGCGCACAAGCCCTCGCGTGGCCTGATCACCTTGTTTGGCCGCGATATCGCCACCGTGCCGCGGCGCGAGCTGCCCGCGCTGCGCCGGCAGATCGGCGTGGTGTTCCAGGACTACCGGCTGCTGGACCACGTCTCGGCCTTCGACAACGCCGCCCTGCCGCTGCGCATCGCGCGCCTGAAGCCGCAGACCTACGCCGCCGACGTTGCCGAGCTGCTCACCTGGGTTGGCCTGGGGCGCAAGTTCAACGCCCTGCCCCCGACCCTGGCCGGCGGCGAGAAGCAGCGGCTGGCGATCGCCAGGGCGGTGGTCGGGCGCCCGGACATCCTGTTGGCGGACGAGCCCACCGGAAACATCGACCAGGAGATGGGCCTGCGGATCCTGCGGCTGCTGGTGGAGCTGAACCGGCTGGGCGCCACGGTGCTGGTGGCCAGCCACGACCAGGACCTGGTCGCCCGCGCCGGCATGCCGGTGATGCAGCTGGACCAGGGCCGCCTGACTGTCCCCAGGACGCGCGGATGACGGCGCAGGCGCGTAAGCCCGAGGCCGGCGCGGCGTCCTGGCGGCCGGCCCCGCTGTTGCCTCGCCAGCGGGCCCAGGACCTGCTGCTGGTGTTCGTCGCCGCGGTGCTGAGCTTCTTCGCCTGCGTCAGCGTGATCGCCGCGCTGGGCGCGAACCGGGCGGCGAGCGGCTGGGCCGAGCAGCTGCGTGGCTCGGCCACCGTGCTGATCCGGCCAACCGGGACCGAGAGCGCCGACGCCGCCGCTGATCGCGCCACCGCCCTGCTGGCCGGCGTCAAGGGCGTGGCGGAGGCCGCCAAGCTGGAGAAGGAGAAGGCCCAGGCCCTGGTCGAGCCCTGGCTCGGACGCGGCGCCGATCTGGCCGACCTGCCGATCCCGCGCCTGGTGACGGTCCAGTTCGACCCGAAGGCGGTCCCTCCCTCGGCGGCGCTGATCGAGCAGACGCTCAGGGCCAACGGCCTGGACGGCGTCGTCGACGACCATAGCGTCTGGATCAAGGACATCGTGCGCGGCGGGGAGCTGGCGCGCGCGGCCGCGGTCGCGGTAGCGGTCCTCACCGCCCTGGCGGCGGCCGCGGTGGTGGCATTCGCCACCCAGGCCGGCCTTCAGGCGCGGCGCGAGATCGTCGAGGTGCTGCACCTGGCGGGCGCAGAGGACGGCTTCATCGTCGGGCTGTTCCAGAACCGGCTGGCGGAGCTCGCCGCCGTGGCGGGAAGCTTCGGCGCCCTCCCCGCGGCCTTGGTCGCGGCCGCGGTCAGGCTTATGGGTGGTGGCGGAGGGTTGACGCCTGTGCTCCCAATCGCCTGGACCGACCTCTTGGCCGTGCTGCCCTGCCCGCTGATCGCGGCGGCGGTGGCCGTCGTCGCGGCGCGGATCACCGCCGCCCGCCTGATCGGCGAACTGACTTAGGTCGGGCCGTGCGCACCCTCGTCTTCATCCTGATCCTGGTGATGATCTGGACCGTGGGCCTGCTCGCCTTCGCCGCGAGGGTCGCCCGCTCGACCCCTGCCGAGGCGCCGCAGATGGCGGACGGCGTGGTGGCCCTGACCGGACCCTCGGCCTTGCGGATCGCCGCGGCGATGAAGCTGCTCGAGGACGGCAAGGCCAAACGGCTTCTGATCTCCGGCGTCAACCGCGTGGCCAGCCGCGCCGACATCCGCTCGGTGGCCAAGGCGCCGGGCCAGCTTTACGACTGCTGCGTGGACCTGGGCTTCTCCGCCAACGACACGATCGGCAACGCGCGGGAAACCGCGGCCTGGGCGCGCCGCAACCATTTTACCCGGTTGATCATCGTCACCGCCGATTATCACATGCCCAGAGCCGTGATCGAGCTGAAGGGCGCATTGCCGGAGGGCCAGTTCGAACCCTATCCCGTGGCCACCGACGAGATCGACGCGCGGCGCTGGTGGCAGACCGGCTGGGGCGCGCGGCGGATGATCGTGGAGTACTGCAAGTACCTGGTGATCCTGAGCCGCGAAGCGATCCTGCGGCTCGGGCCGCAGGACCACGCCCAGTCCAGCGCGCCGGCGGCGACCATCCGGCCGGCGGCGGAGGCCCTGTCGCACCGGTGATCTGGCTGCGCTCGCTGCTGTTTGTCGCCTGGTTCTACGCGATCTCCATCCCGCTCGCGATCGGCTATTCCGTCATGCTGCTGCTGCCCAGGCGGGCGATGATGTGGGGCCTTAGGGTCTGGGCGCGGCTGGTGAGCTTCGGCCTGAGGACCATCGCCGGCGTCGCGATCGAGGTGCGCGGACGCCAGCACATGCCGACCGGCGCGGCCCTGATCGCGGCCAAGCACCAGGGCATGTTCGACACCATCGGTCCGTTCCTGTTCCTGCCGGACGCCTGCGTCGTGCTGAAGAAGGAGCTGCTGGCCATCCCCTTCTACGGTTGGGAGGCGAGACGGGCCGGGATGATCCCGATCGACCGCGGGGCCCACGCCAAGGCGCTGAAGGCGATGCTGCGCGCCGCCCGCGAGGCGCTGAAGGAGCCGCGCCAGATCATCATCTACCCCGAAGGCACCCGCCGGGCGCCCGGCGCGCCGCCGGACTACAAGCCGGGCGTGGCCGCCCTCTACCGCGACCTCGCCCTGCCCTGCACGCCGATGGCCACCAACTCCGGCGTCCACTGGCCCGCCCACGGCGTCCTGCGCCGCCCAGGCACCATCGTCTTCGAGTTCCTGCCCCCCATTCCGCCGGGCCTCAAGCGCGAAGTCTTCATGGCCGAGCTGCAGGACCGCATCGAGACGGCGTCGAACCGGCTGCTGGCCGAGGGGCTGTAGGGTCCGGCCGCGGCCGTTCCTCGATCGCACTCCGGCCTTCCCGCTAGCCAGCCCTCAGAAGCCGCATTTTCGCGCCCTGCTCAGCTCGGCGGTCGAAGGAGACCGTTTCCGTGCAGCCCGCCCTTTTCCCGCTTTGCGCGATGATGATGTCCGCATAGTCCGCGGCCGTGGACTGGTAGGCCCCCAAAGGCCGCGTAGTGGATCTCCGCCTGCTCGACGACGATCTCCTTCGAGCGAAGCAGCCCCTCGATGATCGGGACAATCTCCGTCCTGGGCGTTCGGTAGGCGTGGCTCAGCACCCACACTGTCTCGACCAACGCCACGGTCGAGATGAACCCCGGCGCATCGTCGGTGAAGCGCTCGATCAGCCGGGTGGCGGCGCTGGCCTGGCCGGGATCGTCCTGCGCGAGGTAGCGGACCAGCACGTTTGTATCGAGGCCGATCACGCCCCGGTCGCCCCTTCCGCGATCGCGGCATCCATCTCCTCGAGGCTGATTGTTCTGGCCAGCCGAGGGATCACGCCCTTCAGCGACCGGATCGACCGCGCCGCGGGCACGATCGCGTAGTTGCCGTCATCCAGTCGCACGAAATCCAATCGGTCTCCGGCGCAGACCCCCAGCACCGTTCGCACTTCTCGCGGCAAGGTCACCTGGCCTTTCGATGTCACCGTCGCCGTCGCCATGGCCCGCTCCTTACTTCAAAGTAAGGCGCAAAGTAAGGAAATCGCCGCCTGCGATCAAGCCCTACCACGGTCTGGGGCGCCTAGCCGCAAGCCACGCTCTCCAACGCCTCGACCTTCTGCAGCAACAGCTCCATCGATTTGTCACGGACCTCTTCTTCCCGCAGGTGCCGCACCAGGTCGCGCAGGTAGTCGATGTTGCGGCCCGACAGGCCCTCCGAGCCGGCGATCAGGCGGGCCTGGCTGTCGAGGTCGAGCTTGCCGGCCCATTGCGGGTGACGCATGTCCGAGACGAACACCAGGGCCCGCGCCCGGCGGCGGTCAGCCAGGCGCACCTGCGCCCACGCCTCGACATAGGTCTCGGTGGGCTGCTCGCGCTCGAGCAGATAGGTGTGGGTCGCCGGCCAGTCGCCGGGCTCGACACGGAAGGCCACGCCGCGCACCGAGCCGCCGGGCGCGAGGCCCAGCACCAGGCCGGGCGCCTCGGGCACGCCGCGGTGATAGCCCGAGTAGATGCAGAAGGCCCGCCGGCGGCCGAACAACACCGCGCGCTGGCGC
>FTHA01001798.1_pt1 | contig 11155 bp, 8 predicted proteins | sample 1640771 | NCBI WGS metagenome assembly FTHA01 (sample SAMEA3914789, study PRJEB12502) | metagenome | biome: forest; material: soil | place: Canada | collected 2011-07-03 | depth 0.3 m | reverse complement strand
GGCGTCTTCCAGGAAGAAGCAGTGACCCACGGTGTTGTAGGTCACGTTGTTCTCCACCCGCACGTCATTGGTGCCATGCACCGTCACGCAGCGGCTGTAGGTGTCGTGGATCGACGAGTTCTGGATATATTGCCCCTGGCCTTCGCCGATGATGTGCCAGTGGATCGGATAGCGGGCCAGGTGCATGTTCTGGCCCATGCGGGACAGCTCGACGCCCGAGACGTACATCCTGGACCCGGCCATCGCCATGATGTGCCCGCCGAAGTAGGACGTCTCCGCGTCGTCCGACGCGTGGATGAGGATGTTGCGCGTCAAGAGGCCGACCTCGCCGCGCTCGTCGACGCCGTCGGTGATCTTGCCGAAGTGCATGTACTTCAGCGGCTGGTCGAGGGTGATCGCGTTGCCGCTGATGGCGGCGATGGTCCGCTTCTCGGCCTGGGTGGAAGCGAAGTCGGTCGAGGCCAGGACGATCACGTCACCCTTGCGCCAGCCGCTGGCGTTCGACACCTCGATGCGGGCGCTGCCGGCCTTGGCCGTGTCCGCGAGCTTGGTCCAGGTATTGGTTCGATCACCGTGCAGGCTCAGGGTCCCGCCCAGCATCATGATCCCGCGGTCCCCCATGGTGTTGATGTTCTCGCCCGGGACGGTGTCGGTCAGGGTGATCGTCGCCTTGCGGGTGTAGGGTTTGGCCTCGCTGCCGATGTCCAGTTCGCCGCCCGCCAGATAGATCCACTCGCTTGTCAGCTCGAGATCGAGATCGTTCGAAAAGCTGAGCTTGCCGTTGACCGTCAGACTGCGCAGCGCCGGCGGACTGACATCAAGGACGATGTCCCTGTCCCTGCCGATCGTCACCGCGTCGCCGTCGCGTGGAACCTTGCCGTCGGGCCAGGACGCAGGATCGGACCAGCGCGATCGGATGACAGCCGAAGATGACGCGGGTGCGCCCGCGTCCATCTTCATGTGCATGTCCTGCGCGTGAGCCTCAGGCCCTGCACTGAGCAGGAGGCACGCAGGAAGCAGCCATGAAACGAGAGACGGGCGAAATTGTATGCGCATGACGTTGACCCCCCCGGTCGGGACTCTCAGTCCCCCTTACATTATGAATACGGTTTTGCACCGGACAAGCCGGTTTGCCAAGCCGCCAGCACGCGCAAGTCGAGACTGGGGGGAAATCCGGGGAAAATCCGAGAGGAAATCAGCGGACACAGTACTGGAGTGGACCCCTGAAGTGAGACAGGGCCCCCGTGCGGCCCGGCGTTTCACCGGCGGCGAACTTCTCTATGGTGCCATGTCTCGCGGGGCGCGGACGGCTCGGTGCGGGAGCGGGGAGGCTTGCATGCGTCTTGGTTGGGCTTGGATCGGCGGCCTCGCGGCGCTTCTGGTCGGCGCGGGCGCCGCCCTGGCGCAGGAGCGCCTGATCCTGGAGCCCTATCCGGCGGATGCGGCCTCGAACGCGGCCTGGCGTGTGGTCACCGACAAGGACCTTGGCGGGCGGTTCTATGGCGAGCTGATGCCGGCCGATCAGACGCCGGACGATTACCGCGACATCCTCGCGGCGGCGTCCTTCCCGCAAGTCAGGACATCGCCGTCGGACTTCCTGCAGGCGACCATGAGGCAGTTCGAGCAGAGCCAGCCCTGCGAGGGGGCGACCCATGAGGACCCCCGGACGTCGCAGGAGCAGGGGCGCACGGTCGCCTATGCGAGGGCCTATTGCGGCCAGGAGACCGGCCAGTCGTTCGGGGTGCAGATCTTCTACAAGGCGATTAAGGGCGCCGACGGGATCTATGTGGTCAGCCGCGATTTCCGCGTCCCGCCCTCGAAGGTCGGCGGAACCCTCGCCTTCGGCGAGGGCCAGCAGGACCAGGCCCTGGCGCTGCTGAAGGCGGTGGGCGCCGCCAACACCTGGCTCGCCAACGCGGTCTATGTGTGCGGTCCGTCCTCGTCCAAAGATCCCCGCTGCGCCAAGCCGCCGGCCGGCGCGACCGTGCTGGTTTCGGGCGGCGAACTCGACGCCCTGGCCGGATCGGCGCCCTATCAGGCGATGATCGGCAAGGCCGTGGCGGCGCTGCCGGCGGAAGTGACCAGGGGCTGTCCGGCCGTGACCACCGACACCTCTTCGATCCGGGTGATGAAGCCGGTCAGCTTCGCCCGGAACGGCCGTCCGGTCGACGGGGCCTGGAAGCAGTCGTTGCTGCAGGCGGCCTGCAGAGGCGGGACGATCCTGAACTTCCTGTTCACCGCCAATGCGGACCAGTCGATGCGCACGCTGATCCTGGTCCCGGGCGACGGCATCGCCGAGCCCCAGCTGCAGGTCCAGGCCTTCCGTGCCGCTGTCGCCAGCGTCCAGGGCGCGTCCGCTACGTGCCAGGCCTTCCACGTGTTGAACACGAAGTTCGAGGCCTTCGACCATTCCAAGGCGCCCGGGCCGGATCCGGCGCCCGGCGACAAGGCGGAGATTCCCTGGCGCGAGACCTGGACGCTGGGCGGCTGCGGCGCCGCCTGGGACGTGCCGCTGCTGTTCACGCCCGAAGGCGCCCTAACCCAGGTGGCGGCCGCCAACCCCACGCCTCGGCCTCAGGCGCCTTAGGGCGAGCTGAGGCGAGGATCAGGACGCCCGGCGGCAGGAGAGGATGCACCGCCCCAATAGGATAGTGTCCCCTGATTAGAGCGTACCCGGCGCTCAGGGCGCCTGCCGCCCCCTGCCTAGAACTCCCTCCACTCCTCGGCCGGCTTGCGGACGGCTGAGCCGCCGACGGTCTTCATGGCCGGGCGGGCGTGGCGGGAGGGGGCCGAACGACCCGCGCCCGAAGGCTGAGCGCCGGGGGGGCGCTTGCCGAGGCGGAAGCGAGCGAGGAGCGCCGTCAGCTGGTTGGCTTCCTGGACCAGGGAGTGGCTGGCGGCGGTGGATTCCTCGACCATGGCGGCGTTCTGCTGGGTCACCTGGTCCATGGAGTTGACCGCGGTGTTGACCTCGGTGAGGCCGGTGGCCTGTTCCTGGGCCGAGGCGGCGATGGAGGACACCAGGCCCGAGATCTCCGCCACCTGGCCGACGATCCGCCCCAGCGCCTCGCCGGTCTGGCCGACCAGGTCCACGCCTTCCTTCACCTGCGCCGCCGACGCCGAGATCAGGGCCTTGATCTCCTTGGCGGCCTCGGCCGAACGCTGGGCGAGCGCCCGCACTTCCGACGCCACCACCGCGAAACCCTTGCCCGCGTCCCCTGCCCGCGCCGCCTCGACCCCGGCGTTCAGGGCCAGGAGGTTGGTCTGGAAGGCGATCTCGTCGATCACCCCGATGATCTGGCTGATCTGCTGGGCGGAGTTCTCGATCCCGCCCATGGCCGTGACCGCCTGATGCACCACGTCGCCGCTCTTCTCGGCGTCGGCGCGCGCCTGGATGACGGCGGTGTTGGCCTGCTTGGCGCCGTCGGCGGTGCGCTTGACCGTGGCGGTCAGCTCGTCGAGGGCCGAGGCGGTCTCGGCCAATGTGGCCGCCTGCTGCTCGGTGCGGCGCGACAGGTCGTCGGCCGCGTGGCTGATCTCGCCGGCGCCGGAGGTCATCTGTTCGGCGTTGGCCGCGATCAGGCGCATCTCGTCGCGCAGGCGCACCATTACGGCGTTGAAGTCGTCGCGGATGCGGGCGTAGGCCGGGGGCAGGTCGACGTCGATCTTGTAGGTCAGGTCCCCGTCCGCCAGCCTGGCCAGGCCGTTGGTGAGGGCGTCGACCACCCGGGCGCGTTCGGCCTCCAGCGCCTCGCGGGCCTCCTCGGCCTCGCGGTACGCGGCTTCCGCGGCGGCGACATAGGACGAGACGGTGAGGTCCACGTCCATCAACGCCGCCTTGATCAGGCCGTCGAGGGCGTGGTCGAGATCCCCGTCCGACCGGGCCTTGCCGAACATGCCGCCCTTGCCGCTGCGCTCGCGCACCGCCGCGCGGACAATCTGGCTGAGCGCCAGGGCGTGGGCGCCGATGGACCAGCGCGGCGCGACGCCGTTGCGGGCGTCGGCCTGGCCGGTCTCGCGCGTCGTGCGGGCGTAGTCTTCGCCGAAGCCGGCGGCGGCGATGGCGTCCCAGTGGGCGCGCTGGCGGCCACGGGCCGCCTGGACCTGGCTGTCGTCCTTGAAGACCGTCCGCGACACCATGCTGCGCTTGAGCTGGTCGGCGTAGAGATCGAGCGCCTTGGGCAGTTCACGATCGATGAGCGGCCTCAGCGTCCGCAGGGCCCGGCAGGCCTCCGGATCCAGCTGGATGAAGTCCATGCGCCCGGCGACTTCGGCGTCCGACATATGCTTTGTTTCCTGACTAGCCCGCGACGCGGGCCCCCCAGGTGAACTAGGCCCAAATATGGTAAACAAGTCCTTGATCGGACGCCCCTGAAAGGCCGGCGTCAGCCCAGGATCAGCCGGCAGTCCTGCGTATGTCGGAAGGCCTGGAACGGGATGGGCTCAGAGGGCGGCTGATCGCCCTGCGACAGGGCCGCGCGCCACCAGCCCACGTCGCGCCAGCCCCCGAGCTTGAAGCCGACGTCCCGATAGACTCCCACCGGCGCGAACCCCATCGCCTCGTGCAGGCCCACACTCTGTGGGTTGGGCAGGGCGACGCCGGCGAAGGCGGATCGGAACCCCTGGGCGCGCAGCACCGCGAGAAGGCCGCCGTAGAGCGCCCGCCCGACGCCGCTTCGCCGCGCGCGGGCGTCCACATAGGCGGTGACATCCACCGACCAGCGATAGGCGTCCCGCTGGCGATGCGGACTGGCGTAGGCGTAGCCGACCACCGCCCCGCCCCGCTCGGCCACCAGCCAGGGATAGGTCTTCAGGGTCTCGGCGATCCGCCGCGCCATCTCATTGTCGCCCGGAGGGTCCGTTTCGAACGAGATGATCGTGTCCCGCACGATCGGCGCATAGATCGCGGCCAGCGCGGCGGCGTCCCGCGGGTCGGCGGCGCGGAGGGCGGGGTCAAGCGAAGGCATGGTGCGGGGTGGGGTCAAGGTAGGGGGTAGGTCGCTTTGCTCATGGCTGCATCCTTTCAAGCAGTTGCGCCGGTCGGCAAACCGGGAGCCCGCACTTCCGAATATCGCCAGCGACCGAGATTTCCCTGAGCTTCAAGTTGTCCGTCAGCTACCAAGGTCTCCAGTCGTTTGGCCAGCCGATCGAAGTCATCAACGCTGTCCCATCCGAGCTTGTCGGCCGCCTGGGCAAGCACCATCGCCACCTTTCGCCATCGCTCTCCGATTTCGGCCATCAATGCTTCGTCGACTGCATCGGCCACATCACCGCTCCCACTGACGTTCAGACGTTGGTCAACGTACGCTCGGAGACGTCCGCTCGCCACGTTCCTGCGACATTCGGAACGTCGGCCTCCTCCAAGTGCGGGTCCCTATTTTCCGGCGTCGCCCGAGGAAGACAACCGCGGAGATCGCAGAGAAGACGCAGAGCGCGCCGAGAAGGGCGCGGGCCTCCGCGTCCTCCGCGCCTCCTCCGCGACCTCTGCGGTAAAATAGGGCTTCGCCCGAGCAGTCTGCTGAGGTCCACACTCAATACCGCTCCTCCCCGCGAAAGCGGGGACCCAGGTTTTTTCCCTGTCTTGGGCGATTGAGATGGGGTTGAGCAATTCGGGCCCAGCAACAAAACGCCTGGGTCCCCGCTTTCGCGGGGATGAGCGGTTGTTGAGTCTGGACCCTGGCCCTAGTTCGCCGACATCACCCCCGCTGCAGCGGCAACGCCAGGGGGCTGCGGAAGGTCGAGGACGGCATCCAGGACAGGGGCTCGTCGGCGCGGCGGTAGCCGGGGGCGACGGCGTGCAGTTCCTCGAAGGCCAGGCGGGTGGCGAGCCGGGCGATCGGGGCGCCGATGCAGGCGTGCACCCCGCCGCCGAACCCCAGGTGGCCGACGGGCCGGCGGTCGATGTCATAGCGGTCGGGATCGGGGAACTTGCGATCGTCCCGGTTGCCCGCGCCATAGGCCAGGCAGACGAAGTCGCCCTCGCGCCCGCTCTGGCCATACAGGTCCATGTCATGGGTCGCCCGCCGCTTGAACCGCTGGGCCGAGGTGTTGAAGCGCAGGGACTCCTCGATGGCGTCGTCTAGTTTGTCCGCAGACTCAGTACAGCGCCGCTGCGCCTCCGGATGGTCCGCCAGATTGAGGGCCAGCATCACCATGAAGCCGCCGAGCGACTCGATGCCCGCCATGATCAGGGTGGTGGTGGTGAGCAGCACCTCCCGCGCGTCCAGCCGGTCGCCGTCGATCTCGGCCAGGGCGAGCTGGGAAATCAGGTCTTCGCCGGGGCTTGCGGTGCGCTCGGCGATCACCCGGGCGGCGTAGTCCTGCATCCACTGATAGGCGGCGAGGTGCTCGGGCCCCTTGCCGCGCGTCTTCGGGTCGGACTGGACCATCAGCACCGCCTTCTGGCGCACCAGGTCGTCGTCGCCGGGCGGCAGGCCGAGCAGGCGGAACAGGGTCTGCACCGTGACCCGGCTGGAGAAGTCCTTGACGAAGTCGAAGCGCTCCCGGCCGGCCAGATCGAGCGCCGCGGCCCGGGCGGTCTGGCGGATGTCGGCCTGCAGGTAATCGAGATTGCGGCGGGCGAAGGCGTGCTTGACCAGGCCGCGCAGGCGGTCGTGGCGGGGCGGGTCGGTGGTGCCCAGCGTGGAGCCCGAGCGGCCCGGCAGCTCGTCCATCAGGTTGCCGCTGGTGGAGGTATAGCTGCGCCAGTCGCTGAGCGCCTGGGCGATGTCGCCGTGGCGCGACAGCACCCACATGCGCGCCTCCTCGCTCCAGAAGCAGGGATGCTCGTCGCGCAGGACGCGGTAGGCGCCGAAGGGGTCGGCGTCGACTTCGGGCGAATAGGGATCGAACCGGAACATGGCTGTCCTCCGTCGCGCGCCGGCGGGCCGGCCGACCAGGAGCCTTGTAGTCCCCGCGGGGCGCAAAGGCAGCGGACGAATGTCACGTTGATCTGGACAATCCTGACAGATCCGCGGCAGGGTCGGGCCGCCGGAAGACACGGATGCGGGGCGGATGACACGAGACGACCCAGCCAGGACCGACTCCCAGGGAGCGCCAACCTTCGGACTCTATGGCGAGGCGGAAACCAGGACATCTGCGGAATTCCTGCACATCGAGGACATCCGAAGCCGCAGCGCCCTGCACGGCTGGGAGATCAGGCCGCACCGGCACCGGGGCCTCATGCAGCTCCTGGTCGCGACGCGCGGCCGGGTCGAGGTCGATGTCGATCTGGATCATCTGGTCATGGGATCGCCGGTCGCCGTACTGGTGAACGAGGGCGTGGTGCACGCCTTCCGCTTCGAGCCGGGGACCGAGGGGTTCGTGCTGACGGTGGCGCGGGACCTCCTGGGCCGGGTGGGCGATCCGCGCATCGGGGCCCTGACCGGCGCCCTCGGCGATGGCGCCCACGTGCTGGGCCTGGACGAGCTGGACGGCGACGGCGGCGAGATCACCACCCTGCTCGAGATCATCCATCGGGAACCCGCGCGCGGGGACCTGGCCAGCGCCTCCATCCGGGAATGGCTGGCCGTCTCACTGCTCGCGATCCTCGGACGGTGGATCGCGGCGCGGCCGGCGGCGGAGGGGACCCAGGGGGAGGCGCGCCGCCAGCTCGGCCTGTTCCGCGCCCTGGTGGAGCAGAGGTTCCGCGAGCACTGGAGCATCGGCAACTACGCCGCGGCGCTCGGCCTCACCGACAGCCGGCTGAACCGGCTCTGCAAGCGGCTGGCTGGCCGGCGGGCCTTCGAGATCGTGCAGGACCGGCTGATGCTGGAAGCGCGGCGACAGCTGGTCTACGGCGCGGGCTCGGTGTCGGACATCGCCTATGACCTGGGCTTCGACGACGCGGCCTATTTCTGGCGGCGGTTTCGCAAGCTCGAGGGGGTGACGCCGGCGGGCTTCCGGCGCGCGCACGGCCGCGGCGGTTGAGCGCGGACCATTAGTGGCGTTAGATGGCCGGGCGCGCCGATGGCGCGCGGGGGAAACTCTCGTCCATTCGAAGGAGACGACGCATGAAATTCGCCATGCCCTTGGCCGCCCTGCTGGCCGCGACGCTCGGCGTCGCGGCGACCCACGCGCAGGAGGCCGTAGTCGGCGTCGCCAATCCGGAGGCCTTGTTCACCAATCCGGACCCGAAGCTGAACGCCAACCTGCAGGCCGCCTATCACATCGAGAAGGACCTGCTGGAATGCGGCCAGTGGGACAAGGCCGGCCAGTGGCTGACCCAGGACTACCACCAGCACAATCCCAACGCCAAATCCGGCCTGCCGGGCGTGATCTTCTTCTTCACCCAGGTGCTGAAGGTGAAGCCGTCACCGGTCCCCGAGAAGATCGGCATCCCGATCGCGGGCGTGGTCGCCCAGGGCGACTATGTGGTGGTGATCACGCCGAAGGTCGTCAAGGACGCCAAGGACCCGACCAAGACCTACACCACCAGCTGGTTCGACATGTGGCGCTTCAAGGACGGCAAGGCCGACGAGCACTGGGACCCCGCGACCAGATAGGCCCCCCGGGGCGGCTCATAATACCGCTCATCCCCGCGAAAGCGGGGACCCAGGTTCTTTCCCTGTCTAGAGCGACTTAGGTGGGGCCGGGCGACTTGGGTCCAGCAACGAAAAACGCCTGGGTCCCCGCGTTCGCGGGGATGAGCGGTTGTTGGTTTCCCTGGGGCCCTATTGAGTCCCAACTCTAGTGGTTGCTGGAGTCGGGGCTCGCCTTCCACAGGAAGCGGGTCAGGGGCATCAGGTGGTCTGACTCATCGCGCTCATCGCGCAGCCAGGCGCGGCCATCGGTGATGGCCAGCACGCGGTAAGTGGGCATGCCGCCTGCGTCGGTGCAGACGGTGTCGCCGACCTGGACGCCGCGGCGATCCGCGTAGTCCAGATACACCCAATCGATATCACGAACGCCGTTGCTCACGGTGGCCTCCCTCAGAGGCTGACAGCCGGAGATCGCCGGCTCTTGAGGCAGACCCTAAGCTCAACTGTTTGAAGAACCCCTGAGGAGCACGTTTAACGGGCGTTCATTTTCCTGCGGCCGTTCGCCTCAGGCCGGGCACAACGGCCGGCCACGCGTTTCGATCCCCGAGGGAAGGCGGGAACCACAAAGCGCGGCTTGCCGCCGCCGCGGTTTTCGGGAACTTACCCGTGGCGGCCGCCGGTGGTTGCGTGTCCGCAACCCTAGAGACCCCCGCACCCGATGGCCGCTGAAATCCCCCCGGCCTGGCTGAAGAACAGCTGGGAGGAGAAGGCCCGCCAGAACCCCCTGTTCGCGGTCCAGACGACCGACGACATGGCCGGCGCCCCGGCGCAGGGATTCACGCCGGCCCAGATCGAACAGCTGTTTGACCGCGGCCGGCGCCTCTACAGGGAGCGGCTCACGCCCCTGCTCGCCGGCCTTGCAGAGCCCAGGGACCAGGCGCTGATCGTCGAATACGGCTGCGGCGTCGGCCGGATCCTGAGGTCCCTGGTGGACGCCGGCTATCGCTGCGCCGGGATCGACATATCCCCCACCATGCTGGACCACTGCCGGCGCCTCGTGCCGGAGGTCGAAGGGGTCTGGTGTCTGGACGAGGCCGGGCGCTCGGCCCTGGAGGACGAGACGGCGTCCGTGGTGTTCTCCTACGCCGTGCTCCAGCACATCTCGACCTTCACCGCCTACACCCGGGCGATCGACGAGATCTGCCGCGTCCTGAAGCCGGGCGGCCTCATGGCGATCCATCTGAACTGCGAGGATTTCTGCGAGGACCCGCCGACCCGGACGGTCAATTACGAAGCCCGGTCCGTCCACTACCGCAACGGCGAAGACGAACCCTACCTGAGCCACAAGCAGCAGCAGTGGAGCGGCGTCTACATCGGCTATGACGCCCTGACCGATCGGCTGTCGGGAAACGGCGTGACCGTCGAGCGCTGGTTCTTCCACAATCCCCTGAAACTCAGGGGGATCTGGGTGGTCGGGCGGAAGGGCTGAAGAGCCAGCGGCGCCGGATCAGATCGGCAATCCGATTATGGATTATGTATAGTGTCCCTGGATTGACGCAATTTAGACATCAAGCAGCGACGGATCGAACCAAACATCTTCATATCCGCCCGCGACAAGGAATCTCCAGCCCGGTGCAAGCCCAAGATATTTGCTAATGCCGGGTCGCCATTCGTCCAGGTGCCCAATGTGTAGTGGAACGAAGAAATCTTCCGCCTCCGAAAGTTCCTCACCGGCCCATATGTACCACCCCGAAGAGTCGTTCGATGGGGGATGTCGAAGCCCATTTATTGGCTGCCGACCACCACGAACGTTCTGAGCGATGCCAAGCTTTTCGCTGTCCAACACAGGCACAAAATCCGCGCTCCAAGTCCTACAAATCCGCTTTTGTTCGATTTCATTTATCATTGAGGTAATCCGGAGACGCTTTACTTAATTCCACCCACCGCCTTCCATCACATTTCAGGCGAGCGCCAGCGGCCGGCCGTGGGTTTCGATTCCCAGGAGGGTGTAGGTCAGGCCCACGACAAGGCAGCAGCCGGACAGGAACAGGAAGCCCGGCAGCACCGCCTGCTGGGTGGCGTGGGGGGTGACGAGGTTGCCGGTCCCGGCCAGGAGCCCGAGCACCAGGGGCCCGATGATCTTGCCGCCGCCGCCCGACGCCGCCGACAGGCCCATGCCCAGCCCCGCCAGCCGCACCGGATAAAGCTCGGCGGCATAGGTGTTCACGTTGGAGAAGGCGCCGTCGTAGAAGAACTGGCCGATCAGCAGGAAGACGAAGAACAGCGAGGCGCCGGCGAACTCGGCGTTGTGGAAGATCGCCGCCAGGAACAGCGCCGCGGCCCCCAGGTAGCCCGAGATCTGGCCGCACGGCAGCCGGCCGATCCAGTTGGGCAGGAGGGCGAAGAGGATGCGTCCCGCAAGGCCCGCCAGGCTGATCCAGACGAAATAGCCCGCCGCCGCCCGCGGCGAGATCCCGAGCAGCTGGGCCAGGATGGTCGGGCCCCACAGCAGCACCCCGGTCAGGGTGCAGCCGAGGCCCAGCTGCAGCAACACCACCAGCCAGAACCGGCGCGGATCCGAAACCAGCTCCAGCGGTGACGCGGGCCGGGCGGGCGGGTGCGGCGCCGCCGGCGGGACGGTCAGGGCCCCCAGGGGCAGCTGCAGCATCGAAGCG
>FTHA01001321.1_pt1 | contig 11183 bp, 9 predicted proteins | sample 1640771 | NCBI WGS metagenome assembly FTHA01 (sample SAMEA3914789, study PRJEB12502) | metagenome | biome: forest; material: soil | place: Canada | collected 2011-07-03 | depth 0.3 m | reverse complement strand
GGATGTGGACGTGGAGGTGGAAGATGGTCTGGCCGGCCGGGGCGCCGTTGAACTGGGTGACCACGAGGCCGACGGGGTTCAGCGCCTTGCGCACGGCGCGGGCGATCTTCTGGACGCCAGACATCAGCTCGCAGAGGGCGTCCGGCTCGATCTCCAGCAGGTTGCGGGCCTTGGAGTGTTTGTGCACCACCAGGGTATGGCCGCGCACCTGGGGGAAGGCGTCCATGAAGGCCAGCACCTTGTCGTCCTCGTAGACCTTGGCGCACGGAATCTCGCCCCGGACGATGCGGGCGAAGATATTGGCGTCGTCGTAGGCGCCCTCGAGGCTCATGGTTGCGGCCCTCCGCCGTTTGGGGCCTCATCTCCTACCAAAGCGGCCGGGGAGCGGGAACATGTCTGACGCCAACATGTCCGAGTGGCAGCGCAAGTGGTTCGCCACCAGCATGGCCAATTTCGAGAAGCGCACCGGCAAGCCGCTCGACGAGTGGGTGAAGATCGCCAGGACCTGCCCGGAGACCGGCCACCGGGCGCGGCTGAAGTGGTTCAAGGACAACCACGGCCTGCTGCAGAACTCCGCCTCCATGGTGCTTCACCAGGCCTTCCCCTCCGAGGACGGCATGGCCTGGAACGACGCGGACAAGCTGCGGGCGGCGCTCTGGACCGATCCGGGCTCCACCGCCATCTTCGAGCGGGTGGAGCAGGCGGTGAAGGCCCTGCCCGACATCTCCAACGGCCAGCGCAAGGGCTACACCGCCTGGTCCCACAAAGTGCAGTTCGTGGCGGTGCGGCCAGTGAAGGGCGGGACGGCGCGGCTCGGGCTCGCGGTGGATCCCGGAGCGAGCCCGCGGCTGGTTCCGGCGAAGAACGAGGGCTGGTCCGAACGGCTGAAGGCTTCGGTGAGCCTCGCGAGCCCGGCGGACGTCGACGCGGAGATCGAGGCGCTGCTCAGGCAGGCGTGGGAGCGGTCGTAGCCGCTCCAGGTCGCCTCAAGTGAACGCCGGGGAGAACAGAGGGCCCAGACGCCCCCGGGCGGCGGCCGTGGCGGCCGGCGCGCTCATCGCGATCTCCGTCGCGCTCAGCCTGTCGTACTGGCCCGGGTTGATGATCTGGGACTCCATCCGCCAGTACGACCAGGCGCTGAGCGGCCGGTTCGACGACTGGCATCCGCCGCTGATGGAGTGGGTCTGGCGGCTGCTGACCCATCTGGGGCCAGGCCCTGCGCCGATGCTGCTGCTTCAGCTGGCCATCTATGCCGCCGGCTTCGGACTGCTGGCGGCCTGGGCGCTGAACCAGCGCCGGCCGCGTCTTGGAATTGCGCTTGCCGCGTCGTCCCTGACACCGATCGCCGTGGCGCTGATGGGAGCCATCATCAAGGACTCGCTTATGGCGGCCTTGCTGCTGGCGGCGGCGGGGCTCCTGGCCTGGCGGCGGCAAGACGAGCGCGACGCTCCGCTCAGGATCGCTGGCGTCGCCCTGGTCATTCTCGCCTGCACCCTGAGGTTCAATGCCTTTGTCGCGGGAGGCCCCCTGGCGGCCGCCCTCCTGCCGGAGCGTCTGCGCCGGACGCCTCTGCGGCTGGTGCTGACGACCACTGTCGCCACGCTGGCCCTGCTCCTGCCCATGCCGGTCGCCAACCACCTGCTTGGGGCGCAGCGCAGCGACGTGGGCCTGTCGCTGGTGATCTTCGATCTCGGCGGCATCACCGAGCGCGCCGGCAAGAGCGTGTTTCCGCCCCTGCCGGTGAAGGATCCCGTCGCCGCCAACGACGACTGCTATTCGCCCGTGCGCTGGGACCTCTACGCCGACTGGGCGGAGGACCCCTGTCCCGTCGGCTTCGAGCCGGTGCGCAAGGCGTTCCGCGAACAGGGCATCCATCCGACGCTGTTCTGGGCCCGGGCGATTCTCGGCCACCCGATCGCCTACGCCGAGCACCGGCTGCGGCACTTCAACGTCAACACGCGCTTCCTGGTGCGCGGCCCTGTCGAGGTGAATGGGGACGTCGTCCGGCCTGTCTACGATCGCTCCAATCCGAACCGATGGTCCTACCAGGTCGCGCCGAACCCGCTGCAAGACGCGGTCGACGCCGTCGCCATGGCGAGCGCCCGGACGCCGCTCGGCTGGCCGATCTTCTGGATGGCGCTGGCCGCGGGCCTCCTGACCCTGGCTCACCGGCTGCCGTCGCGCCGGCTGATCTGGCCGCTGGCGCTGTCGTCCCTGCTCTATGGGCTGGGCTATGCGGTGGTCAGCGTCTCATCCGAGGTTCGCTATCACCTGTGGACCATGCTCGCGGCGCTCCTGGCTGCGTGCATCGCCTTCGCCGACTTCCCCACGGCGAGGGCCAGTTTGAAGCGGCGCGAACTGCTGATCGCGGCCACGCCCGCGTCCCTCGTCGCCGTCGTCGGCCTGGCATGGCGCCTGTGGCCGGCCTAGGCGCACCGCTGTGGACGCTGGGTTCCCGGCGTGGGACCTGAATTCCATGCCCCGCTTTGAACTGATCGAGGACCCAGCCGACCCGCGCATCGAGGCCTATCGCGATGTGCGCGAGCGCGACCTCGTGGGCCGGCGCGGGCTGTTCGTGGCGGAAGGCGAGGTTGTGCTTGGACGCCTGATCGGCGCGGCTGGGTTCCGCACCCTCTCAGCCCTGGTGGACACCCGGCGCCTGGACAAGCTCGGGCCGATGCTGGCCGGCCTGGACGATCACGTCCCGGTCTTCCACGCCAGCCGTGAGGTGCTTGAGTCGATCACCGGCTTTCCGATCCATCGCGGCATCCTCGGGCTGGGCGCCCGCCCAGAGCCCGGCGGGGCCGGCGCGCTGCTGGCAGGCCTCGGCCCGGCCGCCGTGGTGCTGGCGCTGTTCGGCATCGCCAATCACGACAACCTCGGGGGCATCTTCCGCAACGCCGCCGCCTTCGGCGTGGATGCGGTGATCCTCGATCCGTATTGCTGCGACCCGCTCTATCGCAAGGCCCTGAGGGTGTCGGTGGGCGGCGTGCTTCAGGTCCCCTACGCCACCACGAGTCCCGGCGAAGACTTGCCGGCGCTGCTGAAGGCCGAGGGGTTCGAGGTCCTGGCTCTCACGCCCGCCGGCGAGGCGCCGTTGAACCAGATCCGGCGCTCTGGCCGTACGGCGGTGTTGCTGGGGGCCGAGGGGCCGGGTCTCGCCGCCGAAGTGATCGCGGCCGCCCGGGGCGTGCGCATCGACATGGCGGCCGGCTTCGACTCCCTCAATGTCGCCACCACCAGCGGGATCGTGTTGCACCACCTGACGCGATCCTAGGCGCGTCCTAACCGCTGTTGCGCAGCCCCGCGGAGATGCCGTTGATCGACATCCGGATGCCGTTGGCGACGGTCTCGTCGGCGTCGCCGGCGCGGCGGCGGCGGAGAAGCCCCACCTGAAGCAGGTTCAGCGAGTCGATGTAGGGCAGCCGCAGCCGGATCGACTCGGCCAGCCGCGGGTTGCGCTCCAGCAGGGCGCCTTGGCCGGTGATGGCCAGGACCGCGTCGCGGGTGTCGGTCCATTCGCGGCGGATGCGGGCGAAGACCTGCTCGGCGAGGGTCCGGTCCTGGACAAGTTCGGCGTAGCGTTCGGCCATGGCCAGGCTCGACTTGGCCAGCACCATCTCGAGATTCGAAACCGTTGCGCGGAAATAGCCGGAGCCGGCGTGGAGCTCAGCCAGCGCCTGCATGCCGCCCGGCCGTGCGCCGATCGTCGACGCAGCCGTTCCGAAGCCGAACCAGCCCGGCAGCATGGCCCTGGCCTGCGACCAGCCGAATACCCAGGGGATGGCGCGCAGATCCTCGATCCGGCCTGACGAGGTGCGGGCGGAGGGCCGGCTGCCGATGTTCAGCTGGGCGATTTCGGGCAGCGGCGTCGACTGGCGGAAATAGTCCGCAAAGCCGGGCGTCTCGTAGACCAGGCCCCGGTAGGCGGCGAGCGCCTCGGCGCTGAACTCGTCCAGCAGTTCGGCGCCCTCGGCGTCGGCGAGATCGGGCTCGCGGGCGAAGTTGGCGAGCAGGGCGGCTGCGGCGATGATCTCCAGGTTCGCCCGTCCGACATCGGGATGGCCGTACTTGGAAGCCACCACCTCGCCCTGTTCGGTGATCCGCACCCCGGCCTCCACCGCGCCGGCGGGAAGGGACAGGATGGCCTCGAAGCTCGAACCGCCGCCACGCCCCACCGCCCCGCCGCGGCCGTGGAAGAAGCGCACCCGCAGGCCCCGGTCGCGCGCGGTCTGGATCAGCCGTGCGATGGCCGAGCGGATCGCCCAGGTCGAGGTGATGTAGCCGCCGTCCTTGTTGCTGTCCGAATAGCCGATCATCACCTCCTGGAGACGGTCCTGGCCGGCAAGGATCGAGCGCACCGGCTCCAGATCCAGGTACTCGGCCATGATCCGGTCGCTGGCCTGCAGGTCGGGGATGGTCTCGAACAGCGGCACGATGCGAAGGGCGCACTCGGGAGCCGAACCGGGGCGCAGGAGGCCCGCCTCCTTCAGCATCACCGCCACTTCCAGCAGGTCCGAGACGCTGGTGGTCTTGGAGATCACGTAGTTGGTCACCGCCCGCGCGCCAAAGCGCTCTCGCATCCGGGCCGCGCGCTCGAGGATCGCCAGTTCCTTGGCGGTGTCCTCGGAATAGCGGCCCCACGGCGAGCGCAGCGGACGCGGACTCCCGAGCTCCGCCAGCAGCAGCGCCACGCGGTCGGCTTCGGACAGCTCGGCGTAGTCGGCGCAAATGCCGGCCTCCGCCAGCAGCTGGGCGATCACCACCTCGTGGACTTCGGAGTTCTGGCGCAGGTCGAGCGAGGCGAGATGGAAGCCGAGGCTGGCCAGCCCCTCGCGCGCACCCAGCAGGCGCCCTTGCGCGATATCCCCGGCGCCGTGGCTCTCCAGCGAGCGGGCGACGACGGCGAGGTCCGCCTCCAGCGCCTCGGGCGAACCATAGGCTTCCGCCTCGGCGCGGGCGGGGCGCGTGGGCGGGGAGCCCAGCAGGGTCTCGCGGGTGGCGGCCAGACAGGCGTAGCAGCCGGTGAGCGCCCGGCGATAGACCTCGTCCTGCTTGTGCAGGGAGGCGTGGAAGCGGCGCTCCGCCAGGGCGCTCAGCTCGGCAGTGACTCCCGACCAGGTCTCCGACATGGAGAGCTCCGAGGCCAGCGCGTGCAACTGTTCCAGGTGGTGGTCGAGGGCGGCCTCGGCCTGTCGCCGGACAGCGTATTCCAGCGTGTCGGCGGTGACGAAGGGGTTGCCATCGCGGTCGCCGCCGACCCAGGAGCCGACCTGGAGGAAGCCGCCGAGCGGCTGGCTGGCGCCGAACAGCTCCCCGAGGTCGGCCCGCACCCGCGGCAGCTCCCGCACGAAGGTGCGGGCGAAGACGGCGACGGCGTTGTCGATCTCGTCGGTCACCTGCAGCCTCGCGGGCCGAAGCATGCGGGTCTGCCAGAGGACGCGGATCTCCCGCTTCATCTGCGCCTCGAGCCGCCGCGCGTCGGAGGTGCGCAGGCCCCGGCGGTCGTGCCCCTGGATCAGCTCCGCCAGGGCGCTCTCGCGGTCCTGGATGCTCTTGCGGCGGACCTCGGTCGGGTGGGCCGTGATCACCGGGGCGAGCACCGCGGCGGCGGCGTAGGCCTGGGCCGCCGCCGCGCCGACGCCTCCATTGTCCTCCAACCGCTGGAGCGGACTCTCGGCGTGCATGGCGTCGCGGCGGGCGAGGTGGTCGTCGGCCACGTTGGCCAGCTGCGCGAAGATCGCGAAGGCGCGGATCAGGACCGTGACGTCGGCCATGTCCAGCCGCTCCAGCCGCTCGGACAGCAGCAGGTCGGCTTCGCCGTCCCGGTGCTCGCTCACGGCGTGCCGGCGGACGTCCTCGACCCGCTCGTAGCAGCGGCCGCCGTGCTGCTCGGCAATCACCTCGCCGAGCAGTCGGCCCAAAAGGCGGATTCCGGCGCGGCTCGCCGAAGCGGGGCCGCGGGCGAGGTGGGGCAGGGCTTCGGGCTTGGGCAGGGCGGACATCGGTCGCCGATCCAGCGGGTCTGGATCAGCGTTACACCCCGACACCCGAGCCGGTTGCCTGCAACCGGGCCGGAAGCCGCTCATGAGGCTCGGCTGCCTGCTGCAGCGGCGCCGGACCGCAGCCGCTGCGATGGAACGAGGCTAGTCGCCCTGTCGGTAGGGCGAATACTCCTCCGTCAGCCAGTCCATCTCCTGGCGGATGGCGGCGCGTTCCTGATCGAGGTACCGGGCCACGGGAGCTCTGAGGGCCGGATCGGCGATGTAGTGGGCGGAATAGACGGCCGTCGGCAGGTAACCGCGGGCGATCTTGTGCTGGCCCTGGGCGCCGGCCTCCACCCGCGGCAGGCCGAGCCGGATCGCATGCTCTATGGCCTGGTAGTAGCAGAGCTCGAAGTGCAGGAACGGCACGTCCTCGGTGCAGCCCCAGTAGCGGCCATAGAGGCATTCCCCGCCGATCAGGTTCAGCGCGCCGGCGATCCATTGGCCGTGGCGTCGGGCCAGGACCAGCAGCACCTTGTCGGCCATGCGCTCCCCCAGCATCGAGAAGAAGCGGCGGTTCAGATAGGGCGTGCCCCACTTGCGTGAGCCGGTGTCCATGTAGAAGTGGAAGAAGGCGTCCCAGTGGTCCTCGGTGATCTCGGCGCCCGTGAAAGCGCAGATTTCGGCGGCCGCCTGGGCGTCGCGGCGCTCGCGGCGGATGGTCTTGCGCCGTCCGGAGCTCAGGGCCGCGAGGTAGTCGCCGAAGTCGCGATAGCCCGGGTTGAGCCAATGGTACTGCTGGTCCTGGCGCAGCAGCAGGCCCTGTTCGCCCAGGAACCGCCACTCGGCTTCGTCCGGGAAGTTGACGTGCAGGCTGGAGGCGCCGGCCTGGTCGCAGAGCTGCAGGGCGCCGGCGAGCAGCGCCTTCTTCATCCCCGGGTCCGCGCCTGGGCGCAGCATCAGCCGCGGTCCTGTGGCCGGCGTGAAGGGGGCGGCGCAGAGGAGCTTGGGATAGTAGCGGCCGCCGGCGCGCTCGTAGGCGTCGGCCCAGGCCCAGTCGAACACATACTCTCCGCGCGAATGGGATTTCAGGTAGAGCGGCATGACCCCCGCCGCCTCGCCGGCCTCGTCCCGGACCAGCAGGTGCCGCGGCGCCCAACCGGTGCGCGGGCTGGCCGAGCCGCTCTGCTCGCAGCAGTCGAGGAAGTCGAACAGGGTGAAAGGGTGGGCGTGATAGGCCGGATTGCCGGCGCACGCGTCCCAGGCGTCCTTACCGATCTCGGCGATGCTTTCCGTAGCCTCGACGAGGATCGTCTTGGACATCAGGCGGTGAACCCTTCGAAGATGAAGTTGTCGCAACGCTCGGCGACCGCCTCCACCTCCTCGGTGGAGCGCAGGGTCCAGGCGATCACCGGCCGCCCCAGAGCGCGCTGACTGGCGGCGAGCTCGCCCCCCGCGGCGCCCTTCTCCAGCACCAGGAAGTCGGACTGGGAGAGCTCGATCTGCCGCGCCAGCTCGGGCGCCGCCTCGGCCTCGAATTCCAGATCCCACATGGCGTCCAGCCCGCGGGGAACGCCCGGGCGTTCGAGCGCGAACCACGCGAGGGACTGCGGGTCGAAACTGATCGCCGCGACGGGTCCGGCGTAACGATCGAAGTGCTCGGCGACCGTCAGGGCGAGGGCCTCGTGATCGGGGGCCGCCTTCAACTCGACCAGCAGCATGGCCCGGCCTGCGACGAGGTCGAGCACCTGCGCCAGGGTCGGGATGCGGTCCGGGCCCCCGAGCAGGGGCACGTCGGCAAGATCCGCGAAGGTGAGGCTCGAGACCGGCACGTCCAGGCCGGTCATCCGCTCCAGCGTCTCGTCGTGGAAGACCACCACCTCCCCATCGAGGGTGAGGCGCACGTCGAACTCCACGCCGAAGTGCGACTGGCAGGCCCGTTCGATGGCCATCAGCGAGTTCTCCGCCGCTTCACCGGGGGTCCAGAGGCCCCTGTGAGCGAACGGCGATTGCAGGAGAGCGTCGGGCAGGCTCACGCCAGCTCCACCACGGCGTCCACCTCGACGGAGAAGTTCAGCGGCAGGCGATAGACGCCCACGGCCGAGCGGGCATGGCGGCCGGCGTCGCCGAAGGCCTCGACCATCAGGTCCGAGCAGCCGTTGACCACCTTGGGGATGTCGAAGAAGTCCGGCGCGACCTGGACGAACCCACCCAGCTTCACCACTCGGCGGACCCGAGAGAGGTCGCCCCCGGCGGCGGCGCGCATCTGGGCGATCAGATTGATTCCGCACAGCCGAGCGGCCTTTTGCGCGGTCTCCAGATCGACCTCGTCGCCCACGATCCCCTTGATGCCCCCCGCGGCGTCGGTCGAGACCTGGCCGGAAATCTGGACCATGGCCCCGGAGCGGACGAACGGGACGTAGTTGGCCACCGGCGCGACAGGCTCGGGCAGCATTATGCCCAGGGCCTTCAGCCGCTCTTCCACTTGCGACATCGATGCTCCTCTTCGAAGAGGGTCTTAGCCCGTGGCCAGGGTATCGGCTACCTCCCAGGGAGACCCTGGGCTCAGCTCTCGCCCGACCTCAACGCGCGACCGGAGACAACGGCGTCCTTGCCGAAGCGGCTCCTCAGGGCGTCGATGGCTCGTTCGCCTTTGCGGGCCCTCGTTTCCGTTTCCGCGAACAGGTCTTCGGGGGCGTCTGCGGCCTCGGCGAGGTCCGAGAGGCCGATGCCGATCAGACGGTAAGCGGCCCCCGAAGCCTCGCCCCCGAGCAGCTCGCGGCCGACGGCGAAGAGGGTCTTGGCGGTCTGGGTCGGCGCGGGGAGGGTGCGGCGGCGGGTGAGGATGCGGAATCCCGAGGTCTTCAGCTTGAGGGTCACCACCCGGCCTTCCAGGTTGGAGCCGCGGGCGTGGCGGGCGACCTTTTCGCAGAGCGGCCAGAGCTGGTCCTCCAGTTCGTCGCGGCGGCTAAGGTCCTCGTTGAAGGTGGTCTCGGCGCTGATCCCCTTGCGCTCCTGATCCGGGTCGACGGCGCGGTCGTCCTTGCCCTGCGCCAGCTGGTGCAGCCGCAGGCCGTGCGCCCCGAAGCGGTCGGCGAGATCCCGCGCCGACGCTTCGGCCAGGTCGCCGACGGTCCTGAGCCCCGCCCGCTCCAGCGCCTTGACGAAGGCAGGCCCCACGCCCGGCAGGATCCCCACCGGCCGCTTGGCCAGGAATTCCTGCGCTTCCGCCCCGCCGATCACCGAAAAGCCCCGCGGCTTGTCGAGATCGGAGGCGATCTTGGCCAGGAACTTATTGGCCGCCAGACCGATCGAGACGGTGATCCCTACCTCCCGCTCGATCTCGGCCTGCACCCGCGCCAGGGTCCATGCCGCGGGGCCGCCGTTCAGCCGCTCGGCGCCCTTGAGGTCGAGCCAGGCTTCGTCCAGCGACAGCGGCTGCACCAGGGGAGTCAGGGCTCCCAGCTTCTCCATGATCCGCCGGCTCTCGGTGCGGTACTTGGTGAAGTCCGGCTTGATGATGGTCGCCTCGGGGCAGAGCCGCCGCGCCTGGAACATCGGCATGGCCGAGCGCACGCCGGAGATGCGGGCGATGTAGCAGCAGGTGGTCACCACGCCGCGGACGCCGCCGCCCACGATGACGGGCTCGTCCCGCAGCTCCGGCCGGTCGCGCTTCTCCACAGAGGCGTAGAAGGCGTCGCAGTCGAGGTGGGCGATGGTGAGCTTGGTCAGCTCCGCATGCCGCACCAGCCGCGGCGAGGCGCAGCGAGGGCACCGCGCCGGCTCGGCCTCGCCCATCCAGAAACAATCGCGGCAGAGCCCGCTCATCGTCCGTCCGCCGGCCAGAGCCATGCCGCCCCGCGGACGCCGGAGGAATCCCCGTGCAGCGCCCGGCGGATCGGGGTCTCGAACATGTCGGAGAAGACGTAGGGCTCGATGGCGGCAGGCAGGCGCTCGTACAGCTCCGAGACGTTGGACATTCCGCCGCCCAGGACGATGACGTCGGGGTCGAGCAGGTCGACGATGACGGCGAGGCCCCGCGCGAGCCGGTCGACGTAGCGGTCGAGGGACGCCAGCGCGACGGCCTCCCCGGCGCGGGCCGCGGCGACGACCTTGTCGGCGGTGAGGGGCGGGCCTCCCGAGGCGCGGTGGTCGCGCTCGAACCCGGTGCCTGAGACGTAGAGCTCCAGGCAGTTCGTGTGGCCGCACCAGCAGTCAGGACCAGGCGTCTCGGCCGGGCCGGGCCAGGGGAGGGGAATATGCCCGCATTCGCCGGTCAGCCCGTTGCGCCCGTTCATCGGCCGTCCGCCGATGGCGAGGCCGCTCCCGACCCCGGTGCCGAGGATCATGGCGAAGACCACCTCCGCGCCGGAACCCGCGCCATCGACGGCCTCCGATAGCGCCAGGCAGTTGGCGTCGTTGGCGAGGCGAATCGGGCGGCCGAGCGCCCGCTCCAGGTCCTCCGCGAACGGACGGTTGTTGAGGAAGGTCGAGTTGGCGTTGCGGATCAGCCCGGTGCGAGGCGAGATCGAACCTGGAATGGCCAGGCCGACGCGCTCGCAGGGCTCGCTCGCCGCCTCGGTCTCGGCCACCAGCTCGCAGACCATGGAGATCGCCGCATCGTAGTCGCGGGGCGTGGGTTTCCTGAGGCGCGACAGGATCTTGCCGTCCTCGCCCAGCGCCGCCGCCTCGATCTTTGTGCCGCCGAAATCGACGCCGATCCTGACCATGACGAAAGATCGGTCATGCGCCTCGAAGGTGCAATGTCCCGCCCCCTGCGGCTAACGGCGATTTAAGGATATTGCTGTCAGTTGCAGTCAAACACGCAGGGCCCGGCGAGTCGTCGGTGAAACTGCGGTAACGCTCTGCGGGTTGATGATGGCGAAACGGGTCCTGATCGTCGAGGACAACGAGCTGAACATGAAGCTTTTTCATGATCTGCTCGATGCCCAGGGCTATGAGACCTTGCAGACCCGCGAAGGCCTTCAGGCCCTCGCCTTGGCGCGACAGCACAGGCCCGATCTGATCCTCATGGACATCCAGCTGCCGGAGATCTCGGGACTGGAAGTCACCAAGTGGCTCAAGGAGGACGACGAACTCGCTCATATTCCGGTGGTGGCGGTGACCGCCTTCGCCATGAAGGGCGACGAGGAGCGTATTCGGGAGGGCGGCTGCGAGGCCTATATCTCCAAGCCGATT
>FTHA01001909.1_pt1 | contig 11195 bp, 6 predicted proteins | sample 1640771 | NCBI WGS metagenome assembly FTHA01 (sample SAMEA3914789, study PRJEB12502) | metagenome | biome: forest; material: soil | place: Canada | collected 2011-07-03 | depth 0.3 m | reverse complement strand
GTCGGGGGTCACGCGGGGCTCCGGTGTCTGGGGGCGTCCGTGACGCCCGATTGCGGACGCATATCAGTCTCGCCAGGGCGCCCAGGTCGCCGATCCCTACCGCTGGCTGGAAGCCGGCGACGACCCCAAGGTCGGGGCCTGGAGCGACGCCCAGAACGACCGCACCCGCGCCTATCTGGACGCCCTGTCTGGACGCGGCGCCGTCGCGGCGCGGTTGAAGAGCCTGGTCACGGCCACCTCTCCCTCGTTCTCGTCGATCGAGGCGCACGGCGACCGGGTCTTCGCCGTCTACAACGATCCGAAGTTCCAGCAGCCCACGCTGGTGACCCTGAACGCCGCGGCCGATCCCAAGAGCCGCAAGACCCTGATCGATCCCAACCTGCTGGACTCCAAGGGCCTGACCGCCATCGACTGGTTCGTCCCCTCCCCCGACGGGACCAGGATCGCGGTCTCCATGTCCAGGAACGGCAGCGAGGACGGCGTGCTGCACGTCTTCGACGTCGCCACCGGCAAGGAGATCGACACCCCCATCCCGCGCGTTCAGTACCCCACCGCGGGCGGCAGCCTGGCCTGGAGCAGCGACAGCAAGGCCTTCTGGTACACCCGCTATCCCGGCGAGGACGCGCCCGAGGCCGACCGGCACTTCTTCATGCAGGTCTATTTCCACCGCCTGGGGACCGACGCCAAGGACGACGCCCTGGCGCTCGGCAAGGCCGACGGGCTGGAACGCGTGTCCGAGGTCTTCCTGTCCAACCGCTTCGGCGGCTCGCAGGTCATGGTCATGGTCCAGCGGGGCGACGGCAACATCTGGGCCTTCTATGTGCTGGAGCAGGGCCGCCCGCCGGTGCAGGTCGCCGCCTATGACGACGGCCTGGTCTACGCGACCCTCGGCCCCGACGGGGCGATCTACGCGATCTCCCGCAAGGGCTCCTCCAACGGCAAGGTGCTGAAGCTCGCGGCGCCCTTCGCCCCGGGCGCCCTGGCCGCCGCCAAGGCGATCGTGCCGGCCTCGAACGTCGCCATCGTCTCCGGCGGCGCCGAGCAGGGCGGGACCGACCTGAACTTCAGCCCCACGCGCCTGTTCGTGCGCGACATCGTCGGCGGCCCCAACCAGGTCCGCGTCTTCGACCTGGACGGCAAGCCCAAGGGGACGCTACCCCTGCCGCCGATCGCCTCCAACGACGAGATCGAGCCGCTCATGGACGGGCGGGTGCTGTTCAACGTCTCGTCCTACCTGCGGCCCCGCTTCTACGAGTCCTGGAGCCCCACGACGGGCAAGGTCGCCGAGACCGGGCTGAGGGTCACCTCACCGGTCTCCTTCGCCGACGCCACGGTCACCCGCGTGTTCGCGACCTCCAAGGACGGAACCAAGGTCCCGATCAACGTCATCATGAAGAAGACGGCCAGGCTCGACGGCCACAACCCCGTCCTGCTCTATGGCTACGGCGGCTACGGCATCAACCAGTCCCCCACCTTCCTGGGCTCGTTCCGGCGGCTGTGGCTGGACCGGGGCGGGGTCTACGCCATCGCCAACATCCGGGGCGGTTCGGAATACGGCGAGCGCTGGCACCAGGAGGGTATGCTCACGCACAAGCAGAACGGCTTCGACGACTTCGCCGCCGCGGCCCAGTACATGATCGACCACCGCTATACGTCGCACGCGCGCCTGTCCCTGATGGGCGGCTCCAATGGCGGCCTGCTGATGGGGGCGCAGATCACCCAGCACCCGACCCTGGCGCGGGCCGTGGTTTCGGCCGTGGGCGTCTACGACATGGTCCGCTCGGAGACCGACCCCAACGGCGCCTTCAACACCACCGAATACGGCACGGTGAAGGACCCCGCGCAGTTCAAGGCGCTTTTCGCCTATTCGCCCTATCACCACGCGACCAAGGGCGCGCCCTATCCGGCCGTCCTGATGCTGACCGGCGCCAACGACGGCCGGGTGAACCCCATGCATTCGCGCAAGTTCACCGCGGCGCTGCAGGGCGCGACCGGTTCGGACCGCCTGATCCTGCTGCGCACCAGCAAGACCTCGGGCCACGGCATCGGCTCCTCCCTGGACGAGCGCATCGGCGAGCAGACCGACGAGCTGACCTTCCTGTTCGACCAGCTGGGCATGAAGCCGGCGCCCGCCGCCAAGGCCAATCCATAGCGGGGGGTGCGGCGGCCGGGACGGTGACCGTGCGCAATAGGGCGACTGCATTGGCCCTGGCGGCCCTGGCGCTCGCGGCCCTGGCCCCGCCAGCGGTCGCGCGCCATGCCGGCGGCGCCCACCGGTCCCGGTCCTGGACCCCGCCCCGGACCGCGTGGGGCGATCCGGACCTGCGCGGGACATGGCCGCTCGACTCGGTGGGCCGCACGCCGCTCCAGCGCCCGGAAAAGTTCGGCGACCGCGCCCTGATGACCGACGCGGAATACGAGGCGGCGCGCAAGGCGGCGGCCGACGCCGCCAAGGGGTATGAACGCGAGGACGCCCAGGACAAGATCGGCCAGGGCCACTGGCTGGAGCCTAGCAAGGCCGCGCCCCTGCGGCGGACCTCCCTGATCACCGAGCCCGCCAACGGCCGCATCCCGCCCATGACCGACGAGGGCGAGGCGCGCGCGGCGGGCATGAGGAGCAGCTGGTCGCAGAAGGTGTTCGACAGCCTGGCCGACTTCAATGTGCTCGACCGCTGCATCACCCGCGGCTTGCCCGCCTCGATGCTGCCCTTCCCGTACAACAACGGCGTGCGGATCTTCCAGGCGCCCGGCTATGTGGCCATCCAGCTGGAGCTGATCCACGAGACGCGGATCATCCCCCTGGACGGCGGACCGCCTCCGCCCGCACAGATCAGGCCCTGGCTCGGCGCCTCGCGCGGCCGCTTCGAGGGGAACACCCTCGTCATCGACACCACCAATTTCAACGGCGAAGCCCCGATGGTCATCGTCGGCCCGACCAACAAGCCGATCCCCACCAGCCGGTCCCTGCACATCGTCGAGCGCCTGACGCCCACCGGGCCGGACACCCTGCAATACGAAGCCCGGATCGAAGACCCCGAGGTCCTCACCGGCCCATGGACGATGGCGTTCCCCTGGACGCGGAACGACGGCTACAGGATCTACGAATACGCCTGCCACGAGGGCAACTCCGCCATCCAGAACTACATCCACGCCACCAGCCCGCGGTTCGCCGGGAAGGGGGCGGGGGCCGGCGGGCCCGCCAACTAGGGCATTTCTCGATCCGATTGCGTCGAGCCGGCCGCCTCGGAGGGACTCCGCGTCAGCCGACCAGGGAACCTCCGAACACCGTCTCCCAGGTCCCGTTGCCGGCGCCGTGACGGATGCCGACGTTGGCCGAACTGCCGGTGACATTGACTGTCAGCCGAGCGGTGTCCCCCGCGCTCATCGCCACGATCCAGGAGGCCGACATGCCCGCGTTGGTTCCAGCGTCGGGGACCAGCGCGCCAGCCGGGTGGACGTAGGTGTTGGTCGTGGTCACCAGCTTCAGATAGGCCCCGGTATGGCCGGTGACATTGCTGAGTCCGACAGTTCCGCGGAACTCATAGATGCCCGTGACGGGGGCGGTGAAGATCGAGGACGCGTAGTTGCCGGCGCGGTCGAACATCTCGGCGTCAAAGGGGATCGCATAGTCCCCACCCGCGCCGGTGACGTTGGCGATGTCGCCGCTGAGGCGCACCAGGAACGCGGAATTGTCCGGCGTCAGGACGGTACCGCGCAGGGAGAGGCTGGATGACGCCTCGCCGAACGTCTGGGCCCCGTTGGAGGGATCCAGGGTATGGATCGCCGTGCGCGTCCCGCCGTAGACCCGGTATTGCCTGACCTGGCCGAGTCCGGCGTCCCACCCCCAATCCAGCCCGTTGCCGTGGGCCCCGTAGGTGCGCATCGCTATGCCCGCGTTGTTCCGGCACGCGGTGCTGTTGATGTCGGTCAGGACCACCGACACATTGCCCCAGCCCTGGGTCGTGTGATCACAGTCGCCCGACGGCGCTGGCCATTTGTTCGGGTCCGTCGGGTAATGGGTGTCATAGGGCCAGGCGCCATAGACGGGCGTGGCGGCCTCGAGCGTCGCGCAACCGGCCGCCATGACGTTCCCGATATCGTCCCACCAGAACCGCAGGATCGGTGTCGTCGTCTGCTTCTTGGTGATCTCGACCGTCAAGGTCCCGCCGGTGCCGTTGACGCTCGGAACCTCGGTCAGCTTTGCGTTGATGGTGGAGGTGAAGCCTTGGGACAGATAGCTGGGGCTACGTCCCGTGAAGAACCCGACATCGTTTCCGACCAGCCGCAGATGCCCGGGGCGGGCCGGATCGTCGACCATGGCCTGAAAGCAGATTTTCGTTCCGTCACGAGCGATGTCCGAGACAGGCAGCATTTCGCCGCCTGCCGTCAGCGGAGAATTCGGACCTCCACTTCCGGGCACGCCCGGAATGGAATTTCCCATCTGGAAGAACATCTTCCCGGCGGCGTCATTACCTCCCCTGATGTTGATGGAAGGGACCGTGACTTTGGTTTCGCCGTTCTGCCATTGGACGGCGAGACCATCCACGTAGAACAGATCGACAGAGTACGGAACAGGGCCCGGCGGGGGCGGGATCGACGGTCCCCTAGGGCCAATGGCGTAGGTGTAGGTCATCGAGGCGATCGAGCCCGACAAACCCTGTTGGCCGTACGAGTAGAGGTGCCACGGCTGGTAGGACAGCACCTGCCAGCGGGTCGCTCCGCCGGTCGCGATCGGTCCAAGCGAAATGACTTCGAGCACATCGCCGGGCTGGCATGGCAGGCTGTTGAACCCCTGCGAGACGAACTGGGGCGGCGCGAAACCGTCGCCCGCCGCGTAGCCGACCGCGTTCGGCCCAAGGATCTTGTCGTTGTCGATCGCGACGCCGATCGGGTTGGCGAAGGTGAGGGTGTAGCGTTCACCGGAGGGCACGGTCCCGAACGACGCGATGTTATGGTCGAGCGGCGGCGGGTTCGTGATCCGGACGTGCCGACCAGGCGCGGTTTCCAACGCCAACCCATAGAGCCCGGTGATCGACGCGAGGTCGGAGAAGACGAGGGGCAGCGCCTTGACCGCGCCCGCGGCGTCCGTGGTGATCTCGCCGGCGCCGTAGCCGTTGAGCGTCACGGACAGATCGGGGTTGATGGTCAAGGCGTCGGCGGGAGCCGCGCCGTTGGCGACACGCATGACCATGGTTACGGCGTTCGATCCGTTGTTCTTGGCGGCGATTTGCGCGCCGCGGACGCCCACGCCCACGCCGCCGGGGTCGAAATCCAGTGCGACCGAGGCGGCGCCTGTTCCGCTGTTCCTGAGACCTACCGGGATGCTCTGCGCCGCGCCCGCCGCGACATCGAAGATATTCTGGGCCGAGTGGGTGTTGGCCGCGTTCAGCACCGGGATGCTCGAGCCGGACGTCCCCGTGTTCTGGGTCGCCGCCGTCCCGAGGCCGGTGACGTCGGTCGCGGCGGGGGGCGTGACCGCCTTGCCGTTGGCCTGTTGGTAGGAGGTCACCATCCAGTTGCCGGCGCCGAGTGCAATGGCGGTCATGGCGTCGTTGGCGGCGGTGGTGATGTTGGCCGCGCCCGGCAGGATCAGGCTGGTGGCGTTATGGGTCAGGGTCAGCTGGCCGGCGAAGACGACCATCCGCCACGACCCGCTGGCGCCGGTCCCGAAGCTGGTGATCGTCGTCGTCCCGGTGACGCGCAGGAAATTCGAGCCCGCCGTTCCGAGCGATGTCGTGGCCGCGCTGGCCACGTCGGTCCGGCTCTGCAGATTCATGGCCCCGGAGGCGACCAGATTGCTCAGGCTGGGGAAGATGATGTCCTTGCCGTTGGCCCGCTTGTAGCCGGTGACGATCCAGGCGCCCGAGCCCAGGCACACCACATTGAGGGTGTCGTCGGCCAGCGTCGTAATATTGGCCGATCCGGGCAGGATGAGATTGGCGCTGTTGATCAGGGTGAGGGCGCCGGCCATCCGGACCACCTTGGCGTCGCCATCGCCTGAGGTGCTTCCAAAATTGCTGATATTCGTCGTGCCCGTGATCCGGATGTTCGTTGACGTCACTGAGCCCAGATCGGCGGTCGCGGCGGACGCAAGATCGGTCCAAGGGTTGGCCATCGTGGAATCCCTTCCTGTTGATCGGCAAGAGGCGTCGGCCCTGGCCTGCAGGGCTGATGGTTGACGCCGTTCAGGCGTCAGACGCCGAAGGCGGGCCCGTCGGCCCACACCGATCGGCGGATTGAGAGGGCGGCCCTGAGCGTGGTCCCGCCATCGCTTGCGCAAGCGGCGACGTCAGTCCCCATTCACGAACGCAACCAGACGCTAAATCAATCAACGAACTGAGTCGATATACAATCCATACTTGTTTGCGTTGATCTCCGGAAGGTCGCGGGGACGCCGGCGGGTGTCGATCGACTGGACAAGGCTGCGCCGTCGCGTCCCACGGCCGCGCCCGTGGACGGCGGCCCTTTGAGTGAGACAGCAATCCATGAATTGCGTCCCCAGACGCCGGTTGAGGCGGCCCGCATGAGCCGGGCAAGGCCTACAATGTCCCCAGACCTGTGCGCCGGGCCTCTGTGATTCGGCCGCTTCACGGGTGAAGAGGGAGCCGCCTGGTGAGACATCTGTTCGCCGCCGCCATTGTCTTGGGCCTCGCCACGGTCGCGGCCGCCCAGGACCTGCCGCCGCCGCCGCCGCCGAACGCTCCGGCCTGGGTCGCGCCCGCGCCGGGCCAGCCGGTCGAGAGCCAGCCGCCCGAGGGCAAGTCCCAGGCGCCGGCCTTCGCCGGCCAGACCCGGGCGCCCTACCAGCCGACCCACGTCGCCATCGATGTGAAGACCTACGCCGCCGACCTGGTGAACCCCTGGGGCCTGGCCTTCCTGCCGGACGGGCGGCTGCTGGTCACCGAGCGGATCGGCCGGCTGCGCATCGTCTCCAGGGACGGCAAGGTCTCCCCGCCCGTGGCGGGCCTGCCGTCGGTGGACGAGCGGTTCGGCGGCGGCCTGCTCGATGTGGCGGTCGATCCGGACTTCAGGACCAATCACCTGATCTACTGGGCCTACGGCGAGCCGCGCGGCGACGGATCGGGCACGACGGTCGCGCGCGCCCGCCTGGTCGCCGTTGGGGGCGGGGCGCGCGTGCAGGGCGTCCAGATCCTATTCCGCATGCAGCCGACCGTGGATTCGGTGCGCAGCTTCGGGACCCGGATCGCCTTCGGCCGGGGCAAGACCCTGTTCGTCAGCCTGGGCGACCGCGACTTCGACGAGTTCAGGCCGCTGGTCCAGCGCCTGGACACCGACATCGGCAAGGTGGTGCGGATCAACCGCGACGGCTCGATCCCCAGGGACAACCCCTATCTGCGCGTCAAGGGCGCGCGGCCCGAGCTCTGGGCCGTGGGCTTCCGCAACCCGATGGGCGCGGCCGTGGATCCCAGGACAGGCGAGCTCTGGACCGACGAGAATGGCCCCAGGGGCGGCGACGAGCTCAACCACGTGCGCGGGGGCCGCAACTACGGCTGGCCGGTGATCACCTATGGGGTGGAGTATTCCGGCGAGAAGGTCGGCGAGGGCCTGACCCGCAAGGCCCACATGGAGCAGCCGGTCTATTACTGGGACCCGGTGATCGCCCCCTCGGGCCTGGCGTTCTATGAGGGCGACCTGTTCCCCGCCTGGAAGGGCAGCCTGTTCATCGGCTCCCTGCGCCAGAAGCATCTGGTCCGCCTGAGCCTGGACGGCGACAGGGTGGTGGGCGAGGAGCGCCTCCTGACCGATCTCAACGAACGCATCCGCGCGGTGCAGCCGGGCCCGGACGGCGCGCTCTACGTCCTGACCGACGGCGACCACGGCCGCGTGCTGCGGCTGGTCCCGAAGCAGTAGGCGATCGGGCGGCCGGCAGGACGGCGTTGATCGCTCCCGTCAGGTCAGCGTCGGAAAGTTCAGCCGTTTCAGCAGGGCGGCGTAACGCGGATCTCCTCGGATCGGGTCGAGAAATGGATCCGTCTTGAGCCCGGTCAAGCCCGGGTCCTTCACTTCAAGCGCCCTGGCCAGGGCATCGAATGCGCGGTCATTGTCCCGCGCCTGGGCATAGACCTCGGCGTAATTGTAGCTTGCAGTATCGCCGAACAGGTCGCGCATGCGCGCTACGGTTCGTTCCAGCGCGCCGGTGTTCTGGGAACGCGCGTCAAGGATGGCCTCGCCGGCCAGTCTGAAGATATCGTCAGCCGTCACGTTCTTGTACTCCGCCCGCGCCTCATTGAGCCGGTTCAGCAGGACGAGCGAGTCACCAATCAGCTGGTGCGGCGATGAGCGATCAGGCGCGAGCTGGAGCGATTTGCGTGCAGACTCGATCGCCTGGGGAAATTGCCGCAAGACGATCAGGACATCGGCTCGGCGCGTATAGTTGATCGCCTCGAGCGGATCGAGTTCGATGAGCCGATCCGCAAGACGTAGTGCGCTGTGTGGATCTCCCAGGTAACGCGTGATGTACATCGCGGATGGGAGGACATGCGGATCGTCTGGCGACAGCGCGAGGGCGCGGCCGATATGTCGCGACGATTCAGCGAACTTGAACTGGTCCTGCTCGATCACCGCAAGTTCCGCGTAGGCGGAGCCCAGCTTTGGAGCGAGCGCGATCGCGCGCCTGGCGGCCGCTTCACCTTGGGCCAGCATCTGGGCCATATCGGTGGTGTTTTTCGTGAACGACGTCGCCAGCAGCTCAAGCGCCCTCGCCTTCAGACGAAATGCATTCGCATAGGTTGGGTCACGCGCAATCGCCGCATCGAGCAGCGTAACCGCTCCCCGCAATGCGACCTCGCCAGTATCGTTGTTATAAAGGGCCGTTGCGCGCAGGAAGAGGTCCTGAGCCGCGCCGTCCGCAGTACCGCCGAGTGTGAGCGCCGCCTGGCCGACCTGCCTGAGCTCGACACTCATCGCCTGGGCGACATTGGTCGCGATGTCGGATTGGATCTTGATCTCGTCGCCGGGCGCGCGGTCGTAGGTCTGCGACCAGCGCTCCACACCATCATCGCCGCCGATCAGCTGGGCGGTGATCCGCACGACCTGCGGCGATCGGCGCACACTGCCGCTCAGGATGTTCCCGACGCCGAGCTTTGAGGCCGCGGCCTTTGTGTCCAGGTCCTTGACCGCCTCGGATGAAGCGCGGCCGATCACCTGCAAGCCGATGTGCGTCAGCGCCGAGCGAAGCTCCTCCGCAACCCCTTCGGCGAAATAGGCCTGCTCCTGCGCACCGGAGAGATTGGCGAACGGAAGCACGGCGATCCGTCTTGCATTGGCCGAAGCCGGCTTGAAGAAAAACCAGCCGCCCGCCGCCGCGAGCGCCGCAAGACCGGCGCCGCCCGCCATCATCACCCGCCGGGAGACACCCGGCAGGGGGGGTTGAACGAGCGGACGGGAGACGCGATCGCTCGAAATCTGCCGCCGGATGGCGTCAGAGACGGCCTGGAAGCGCGGGTCCGACCGGTCGCCCTTCCAGCCCTTCAGCGATAGCGCCTGGATCTCGCCGAAGCCGAGCGGTGGCTCGACCGCATCCAGGCAGACCGGCACGTATGCGCCGCGTCGCTGTGCGCGCCTCGCCTCGTCGCGCACGAACTGACCCGCGGGGCCGACCGAGCGTTTGCTCCAGGCGACGACCACGCACTTGGCGGCGTCCAGATGCTCTTCGATGTCCTCGTGCCAGTTCGTCCCGCCGTCGATGTGCACGTCCCACCAGACGCTCAGGCCTTCGGCCGCAAGCCCCTGGACAAGCGGCAAGAGGCGCGCGCGGTCCTCTGACTTGTACGACAAGAACACGTCCGTAGCCGGACCTGCCATTGCGCCCCCGATGTTAGGTTTCGCCCAACCAACTCTTAGAACAAGGCGGCTGACTCACAAACCTGCGGGTGATGAACAGTGACGCTGGAACGTCCGCCACGGATCGTGTGCGGCCGAAAGAGCCGTGTCGGGAATCGGACTTCGGATGCAGGGACACAATTCTTATAGCCCAGGAGATTTGCAGCCCGAGCCGCCCTCCGCCAGCATATTCAGGCGCCGTATCGAGGCGAAGCCTCGCGTCCAAACGCAGATACGACGATATATGTATGGTGTCCCCCGATATACCCCGAGCCACCTTCCGCCAGCTACTTCGGGGCCCTTATTGAAGTGAAGCCTTGCGTCTGTGGACCCGTGCTTATGAGTCCACGACCTAGAGGTTATGGAGAATATGACTGGAGCATGGCGTTTATCTTCTTTTCGTTGGAAAACACCCAAGACAAGATGCCGACGACAAGCAAAGACACAACAATAAGTGCGAGAATAGCGTCGCACCCGCGGCGAAATACAACCAGCATTGGGCCTCCTATACAAGTAATCGCGTAGACAAAATAGTCAATGTGGTGGCCCTTTGGTCCGAACGTGCGATACCGTTGAGCCGATATAGGCGAAAACCTCCTATGTTGCTCCATGGACATGACGAGCTCTAGTTGCCGAATGCGATGTAATTTGCATAGATATATTTGTCGATAATGATGTGCGTATAGAAGCCACGTCGACATTAGGATCGCGACGAGAACATTGGCACCGTGTATAATAGCAATATCCGTACTCTCGTAATTGCTGGATGCAATTATAGCCCAAAACGCGGCGACTCCAGCAACCAAGAACGAGGCTGACTGCCAACGAAAGCTGTCGTAATGCAAATAGCAATCCTGGGCTGCCTCGTACTCTACAAGGTGGGCTGCTTGTTCTTCATGCGTCATTCTTTGTTCCTGATATGAAGCTGTCTCGCGCGACGCGCAACGTCGCACTCCAGCCGCACCGTAGGTGGTTAAGCCGCATTGACCGGACGCCCGTTCGTCCAACATGAGCGAGAATCTGCGCGAAGATCCAGGGACACAATACCTGCAGCGCAGGGGATTTGCAGCCCGAGCCACCCTCCGCCAGCTACTTCGGGGCGCGTATTGAGGTGGAGCCTCGCATCCAAATGCAGATACGGCGTTATATGTATAGTGTCCCCCGATATACCCAGCTTATGACGTGACCCCCGTTTCTCATCCAGGCATAACGAGAGTCCGGGGTTGATCTGATCCTTCGTGGTCGTGGGTGGAAAGAGGCCGGCGCGCGGAGCCATCAGGTTGCGCAGCGTGCCGGCCGGTCTCTCCGCGGATGGCGCTGGCGTAGGCCCGAGGCGTCATCCAGCCGAGCTT
>FTHA01001318.1_pt1 | contig 11222 bp, 15 predicted proteins | sample 1640771 | NCBI WGS metagenome assembly FTHA01 (sample SAMEA3914789, study PRJEB12502) | metagenome | biome: forest; material: soil | place: Canada | collected 2011-07-03 | depth 0.3 m | reverse complement strand
TCCCGGGGACCTTAATCACTCTCGACGGGAGCTGTCCCTGGCCGGGGTCGTGGCCCCGGGCACACGGCGCCCACCTGGTTATCCAGGTCCGAGGGGATTTTACCGCCTTCACGGCTCTCGCGGCGCCGCCACCTCTCCCTGCCCCCTGCCTCCGTTTGCCCATCTGGGCTATACCGGCCGCTGAAAAGGACGGTGTGGATGCGTATCGGTTTCTTTGGCGACGTGGTCGGCCGCTCCGGCCGCGACGGGATCAGCGAGCATTTGCCTGGGCTGCGCCGGCGGCTGGGGCTCGAGTTCGTGGTGGTCAACGCAGAGAACGCCGCTGGCGGGTTCGGCATCACCGAGACGACCGCCCGCGAGCTGTTCGAGGCCGGGGCGGACTGCCTGACGCTGGGCAACCACTCCTGGGACCAGCGCGAGGCCCTGACCTATATCGTGCGCGAGCCGCGGCTGATCCGCCCCCTGAATTATCCGCGGCTGGCCCAACCGCCTGGCCGCGGCGCGCACCTCTATGAGCTGGACGATGGCCGGCGGGTGCTGGTCACCAACCTGCTCGGCCAGCGCAACATGGAGCCGATCCTGGACGATCCCTTCTCGGCGGTGGACCAGGTGCTGGAGGATTGTCCGCTGGGCCAGGCCTGCGACGCCATCATCGTCGACATGCACGGCGAGGTGACTTCGGAGAAGATGGCCATGGGCCACTTCTGCGACGGGCGGGCGAGCCTGGTGGTGGGCACCCACTCGCACGTCCCGACGGCCGACCACCAGATCCTGAACGGCGGCACGGCCTACCAGAGCGATGCCGGCGCCTGCGCCGACTACGACAGCGTGATCGGCAACGAAAAAGAAGAGCCGCTGCGGCGCTTCACCACCCGTATCCCCAGCGCCCGCCACCGGCCGGCCGAGGGCCCGGCCACGGTCTGCGGCGTCTATGTCGAGACCGACCCGTCGACCGGTCTGGCGCGCCGGGTCGAACCGATACGCATCGGCGGGCGGCTCTCACAGGCCGTCCCCGAGGTGCAGGCCGCGCTGGAGCGGACCTGACGACGCGTCAGGGTTCCAGGATCTTCAGCTTGCCCACCGTCAGACGATCGATCCGCAGCTCCTTGAACCGCGCCTGTCCGACGGCGAGCCGGCCGATGGCCAGGGCGCCGATGGCCAGCGCCCCGACGGCGACGGCGCCGAGCGCGAACGCTCCGACCGCGACCGCACCGAGCGCGCGGGCGCCGCTGGTCTCAGGCGACCGATGGTGGGTCGGCTGCCAGTGGACGATCCCAGGCTCAGGGACCTCGACATCAGGGGCTTCAGTGGCTGTCATGGCTGACCTCCGTCATCCGAGCCGGCCCGCGCCGCTCGAATCCGTCTAGAATGTTGTTCCCTATCCCAACGCACAGCAGGGCGAATTGATCTTCCTCATCCGGCACGGCCAGACCGAATTCAACCTCCAGGGCCGCCTGCAGGGCAGGATGGATTCGCCCCTGACGCCGCTCGGGGAAGAGCAGGCCCGTAGGATGGGCGCGTGCCTCAAGCCTTTCGTGGACGAGCCGCACCTGTGGCGGATCATCGCCAGCCCGCTGGGACGGACCCGCCGCACCGCCGAGATCGTGCTGGAGCAGCTGGGCCTGGATCATGAAATCGAGTTCGATCCGCGCCTGGTCGAGATCGACGTCGGCCAGTGGGAAGGCCTGGCCCGCGAGGACATCGACGCCGTCTCGCCCGGCGTCATCGGCACGCCGGGCTGGCTGCTGCGCACCCCTGGCGGAGAGACCTACGAAGCCGCCGCCGAGCGCCTGGGCTCATGGCTCGCCGAGATCGACGAGGAGGATGGGTTGCGCCGCCTGGTGATCTCCCACGGGATCGCCGGCCGGATCCTGCGCAACATCTACCTGGGCGGCGACAGGGAGATGGCATGGGTCGCGCCTTCGCCGCCCCAGGACGCGGTGTTCCGGCTCTATGGCGCCGTGGCGGGCCGGATCGACGATCACGGCTGATCATGGTCGTGCGTGACGCGCCTCTGGCGTCCGGGGCGCTGCGGCGGTAGAAGCCGCGGCCTTCACAAGAGCACTGGAGCCGAGCGCCTCGTGGCCGGACATTCCAAGTTCAAGAACATCCAGTTCCGCAAGGACCGGCAGGACAAGATCAGGTCCAAGCTGTTCTCCAAGCTGTCGCGCGAGATCACCCTGGCGGCCAAGGGCGGCGTGCCCGACCCCGCGGCCAATGCCCGGCTGCGCCTGGCGGTGACCAACGCCCGCGCCGAAAGCATGCCGAAGGACAACATCGAACGCGCCATCAAGAAGGCGAGCTCGGGCGAGACCGACACGATGGAGGAGATCCGCTACGAGGGCTTCGGCCCCGGCGGCGTGGGCGTGATCGTCGAAGTCCTGACGGACAACCGCAACCGGGCCGCGGCCAACGTCCGCACGATCTTCGGCAAGAACGGCGGCAATCTCGGCGAGACCAACTCGGTGGCCTTCATGTTCGACCGGGTGGGCCAGATCGTCTATCCGGCCGCCGCGGGTTCGGAGGAGACCGTGATGGAAGCGGCCATCGAGGCGGGCGCGGAGGATGTCGAGTCGGACGCCGACAGCCATGTGATCATCACCGGCATGGGCGAGCTTTCCGACGTCGCCGAGGCGCTGGCGGCCAAGCTCGGCCCCGCCAAGTCCGCCGAGATCGTCTGGCGGCCGAATATCACCACGCCGGTGGCCGGCGACGCTGCGGCCTCAGTGATGAAGCTGATCGACGCGCTGGATGATGACGACGATGTCCAGACCGTCTACGCCAACTACGAGATCGACGAGCAGGAACTGGCCAGGCTCGCCGGCTGAGGATCGATCGGGTCGGCGCATCGACCCCGGGGCCAGCAGACGAGGCTGAGCGGCGATGGCCCTGCGGCTGCATATCGACACTGACGGCGGGGTGGACGACGCCCTGGCCCTGGTGGCCCTGGCGCGGTCGGGGGTCGAGATCGCCTCGGTCAGCGCGGTGTTCGGCAACACCTGGGTGGACCAGGCTGCGTCCAACGCCCGCTGGGTGTTGCGCCTCGCCGGGTGCCCCGCGGACGTCTATGTCGGCGCGGAAGCGGGGCTGGCCCTGCGGCCCTTCCAGCACCGCCGTCCCGGACACGGCTTCGACGGGATGAACGGCGCCGGCGGCTCGCCTCGGCGGCGGCTGCCGCCGCTGGATCGGCCCCATGGCGTCGGCCTGATCGCCCTCAGCGCCAGACAGGGCGCATCCGGACTGTTCCTCGGCCCGCTCACCAATCTCGCCCGGGCCTCGATCGAGGACCCCGCGGCCTTCCACAACTGGCGACCCGTGGTCATGGCTGGCGCGTTCGACGTCGATGGCCAAGGCCATGCGGGCGCCGACTTCAACACCTGGAGCGACCCGGAGGCTCTGCAGCGAGTGTTGTGGACGGGGATCAATCCGCGACTGGTGCCGCTGGACGTGACCAGTCAGGTGATGATCGAACTGGACGCTTTCCGCCAGGCGGCCGAGCGCTCGCAGATGCCGCTGGTGCAGAAGCTGTGGCAGGCGGTCGGGCCCTACATCGACCAGCATCGCAGCCTCTGGGGCGGCGACGGCTGCCGCCCGCACGACGCCGTCGCCGCCGCCGCCGCGCTGTGGCCGGAGCTGTTCACCTTCGCGCCAGCGCACATCGCCCTCGACGGCGATCGCCCGGGCCGCCTGGACCGGCTCGACGGCGCCCCCAACGCCGAGATCTGCACCGGCGTTCAGGCGGACGAAGTCTCCGCGCGCCTGACGGCGGCTCTGTTCGGATAGGTGCGCCGGGATGCGGGTGTTTGGCTTTTGCCTTGCGATCCTGGGCGCTGGCTTCCCGGCGCTGGCCGCGGACCTGCCGGCGCCGATCACCCCCGCTGGCCGGGGCCAGCTGCAGTGCTACGCGCCTGACGCCGCCCACAAGACCTGCCAGTCGCTCGCGGCCTACCGGCCAGGGGCGGCGGGCGGCATCGACAACATCGCCGTCGTCCTGGTCTCCACCAGTCCTGCAATCGCCATGGCGACGATCTCGCCCGTCACCATCAAGGCCGGCGAGGTCTGCGGCTTCATCCGGCCCGAGGACATCGCCACGGCGGTTTTCACCGAAGGGGGGCATCCGCTCGATCCGGCTCAGGCGGCCACGGTCGGCAAGCAGGTGCAAGGGGCGATGAAGGCATTCTACGGCCACGAGATCTGCACGGCCTACGTCCCGGACGGCGAGTCCTTCGTCGCCAGGGAGTCCATCGACGGCGCTCCCCAACCGTCGATGAACCAGCGGGTGATCTGGGTCTCGCCTTCGGACGGCTATTCCGTCGGCCGCTAGCCGCGTCTGGTAACCCTTTCGGAACCCGCGCTGACAGGAGATGCTGCGGAACACATGACGAACGCGATTCGCATCCTGGGGCTCGATCCCGGCCTGAGGCGCACCGGCTGGGGCATGGTGGCGGTCGACGGCGCGCGCCTGTCGCACATCGCCCACGGCGTGATCTGCCCGCGTGACGACCTGCCGTTCTCCGAGCGCCTGCTGTTCCTGTTCGAGGCGGTGGCCGCCGTGGTCGCCGCCCATGCCCCGCACGAAGCGGCGGTGGAGGAACCCTTCGTCACCGCCAATGGCTCCTCGACCCTCAAGCTCGGCCACGCCCGCGCCGCGGCCATGCTGGCGCCCGCCCAGGCCGGCATCCTGGTGGCTGAATACGCCGCTAAGGTAGTCAAGAAGTCAGTGGTCGGCACCGGCTCGGCCGACAAGACCCAGATCGCCTTCATGGTCCGCCGGCTGCTGCCGACGGCGGGCGATCCGACCGCCGACGCCGCGGACGCCCTGGCCGTGGCGATCGCCCACGCCCACGCCCGAAAACTCAAGCGGTTGGGAGCCGCCGCATGATCGGCCGCCTGCGCGGCGTCCTGGCCGAGATCGGCGAGGAGGACGCACTGATCGACGTGGGCGGGGTTGGCTACGTGGTCCGCTGCGGCGCGCGCACCCTGTCGCACATGCCGCCTGTGGGCGACGAGACGCTGGTCCACGTGGAGAGCCAGACCTCCGAGCAATCCGGGACCCGGCTCTATGGCTTCCTCACCCGCGAGGAGCGCCGCGCCTTCGTGCTGCTGCAGGGCGTCCAGGGCGTCGGCCCGAAGGCGGCCCTCTCCGTGCTGGACGTGCTGACGCCGCAGGACCTGGCGGCGGCCGTGGCCCGCGAGGACAAGGCCTCGGTCGGCCGGGCCAATGGCGTCGGCCCCAAGCTGGCCCTGCGCATCGTGGTGGAGTTGAAGGACAAACCGCTGACGGACGGACCCGTGGCGGCCTTCCACGGCCAGATCCAGACGGCCGCCGAGCCGGTACGGCCCACCGCGGCGGGCGAAGCGGTGGCGGCGCTCATGGGCCTCGGCATCGCCGAGGTGATCGCCAGGCGGCATGTGGAGCAGGCGGCGCTTCGCCTGGGTGACGACGCTGAGATCCCGGCCCTGATCAAGGCCGCCCTGCAGGAGCTCGGCAGATGAACCGTCTGGTGTCGGGCGAGCCCGCCGCCTTCGAGGCCACGGACAAGGCGCTGCGGCCGCAGACCCTGGCGGAGTTCGTCGGCCAGGCGCAGTCCAAGGCCAACCTGAAGGTCTACATCGAGGCGGCCCGCGGGCGCGGCGAGGCGCTGGACCACGTGCTGCTGTTCGGACCGCCCGGGCTCGGCAAGACCACGCTGGCGCAGATCATCGCCCGCGAGCTGGGCGTCGGCTTCCGCACCACCTCCGGTCCGGTGCTGGCCAAGGCCGGGGACCTGGCGGCGATCCTGACCAACCTCGAGCCGCGCGACGTCCTGTTCATCGACGAGATCCACCGCCTGGCGCCGGCGGTGGAGGAGATCCTCTATCCGGCGATGGAGGACCATGTGCTGGACCTGATCATCGGCGAGGGTCCTTCGGCGCGCTCGGTGCGGATCGACCTCTCGCCGTTCACCCTGGTCGCCGCCACGACGCGGGCGGGGCTGCTGGCGACGCCGCTGCGCGACCGGTTCGGCATCCCCCTGCGGCTGGAGTTCTACACTCCCGCGGAGCTGCAGCAGGTGCTGAGCCAGGCCGCCCGCCGGATGGGCCTGTCCCTGGCCCCGGAGGGCGCCGCAGAGATCGCCGCGCGGGCGCGGGGCACCCCGCGGGTCGCCGGCCGGCTGCTGCGCCGCGTGCGTGATTTCGCCGAGGCGGACGGCGAGACCCTCATCGACCGCGCCTCGGCCGCCCGGGCCCTGGCCAGGCTGGAGGTCGACGAAGCCGGGCTGGACTCCCTGGACCGCCGCTACCTGCGCGCGCTGATCGAGAACTACGGCGGCGGGCCGGCCGGCGCCGACACCCTCTCCTACGCCATCGCCGAGGCGCGCGACGCGGTCGAGGACGTGATCGAGCCCTACCTGATGCAACAGGGTTTCATCCAGCGCACCCCCCGCGGCCGCGTCGCCTGCGGCAAGGCCTACCTCCACCTCGGCCTGAAGGAGCCCCCCCAGGCCCCCAAGCCCCAGCCGGGGCTGTTCGAGGAGGAGTGATGCCGCTTCTCAGCCCGGTTCTGGAGCGGATGGGTTGGCGCTCCGCTATCCTGATCTCGCCGCATCCGCCGGAAGAATGTCGGCGCCGCTTGAGGGAGGCGGTCGGTCGACCGCTCAGTCTGCATTTGCCCGCGAGCGGCACATTCGGGGCGGCTTCCGCAGCACTGTTCTGGAACGACGACAGCTGGACCGGAATCTCCAGGGGCGCCGCCCTCAGCCTCATGGGCCAGCCGATAGTCGAAATCCGATGGAGCGCGCAGGGTGTCGGCTCCCGACTCCTGTGCCGTTCCGGAGTGAGTTGGGTCGTGGCAGGGCTCTGGGCAGGATTCGTCAGTTTCTGCTTCTTCGTTGATCGTGAGATGCACGACGTCTCGCTGCATGCGCTCGTCCGGGCGGTTTGTTGCGTGCTCCTTGTGACGGCCTTGTTCGCCGGGTTCGTCGGGGCGGGCCACAGTCGCGCCCGAGGGGTCGAAGACAAGTTGATCGACTATGTCGCCCAAACAACCGACGCCGTACCCGCGGATGAGTAGCTCCTCTCCAAGCGCCGGCCTTGTCGCGGACGGCGAGCACCGGCTCCCCGTCCGCGTCTACTATGAGGACACCGACTTCACCGGGGTGGTCTATCACGCCAACTACCTGCGCTATTTCGAGCGGGGGCGCTCGGATTGCCTTCGGGTGATGGGGGTCAGCCATACGGCGCTGAGGGCGCGGCCAGAGCCGATCGTGTTCGTGGTCCGGCGGATGGAGGTGGACTTCGTCAAGCCGGCGCGGATCGACGACGCCCTGGTGGTGCGCACCCGCTACGAGCGCCTGAAGGGGCCGCGGATCTTCATCCGCCAGGGGATCGAGCGCGCCGGCGAAACCATCGCATCCGCCCTCGTCGAGGTGGTCTGCATTCGCCTTGACGGCAGGCCGGTGAAGCCTCCGCCTGACATTATTGGAGCTTTACTGTTGGAACCGGCTACACCCAGGCCATAGTTTCACCCTACCGCTGGGCGAGGTCTCGGCTCTACCGTCAGAGAGGCTCGAAGAGATGGATATCGTTCCCGCCGGGAGTCTCGGCGCCAACGACTTTTCCGCCCTGGCGGTGTTCCTGCGCGCGGACTGGGTGGTCAAGAGCGTCCTGATCGGACTGGCGCTGGCCTCGATCTGGTCCTGGACGGTGATCATCGACAAGCTGTTCCGGTTCTCCGCCCTGCGCCGCCAGGCGGACCGGTTCGAGGAGCAGGTGGCCTCCGGCCGGTCGCTGGAAGACGTCGCCGCCGACGCCGGCGAGCGGCCGCGCCACGCCCTGCCGCGGATGCTGCAGGCCGCTTTGCGAGAATGGCGCGAGGCGCGATCTCGCGGGGCCGGAATCCCGGGCGCGGAGGGGATCTCGTTCCTGCTGTCGCGGATCGACCGGTCGCTCGACTCGATCATCGCCCGCGAGAGCCAGAGGGTGGAGGAGGGGCTGGGGTCGCTGGCCATCGTCGCCACCGCCTCACCGTTCATCGGCCTGTTCGGCACGGTGTGGGGGATCATGAACTCGTTCCAGGCCATCGCCCTGGAGCGGAACACCAACCTGTCGGTGGTGGCGCCCTCGATCGCCGAGGCGCTGTTCGCCACCGCCATGGGCCTGGCCGCGGCCATCCCCGCCTATATCTTCTACAACAAGTTCTCCACCGACGCGGCCAAGTTCTCCGCCCGGCTGGAGGCCTTCGCCGATGACCTGTCGACCGCCGTGGCCCGTCGCCTCGCCGGCGGGGAGCGGACCTAGCCGTGGCCCTCTCCAACCACGACGCCTTCGGCGCCTCGCGACGCAATCGGCGTCGCCGCAACCGGCGCGCAGCCCTGACCGAGATCAACGTCACCCCGCTGGTGGATGTGATGCTGGTGCTGCTGATCATCTTCATGATCTCCGCGCCGCTGCTCACCGCCGGGGTGCCGGTGCAGCTGCCCAAGACCGAGGCGGGGGCGTTGAGCGAACAGACCGAGCCGCTCACCATCACCGTCCGCGCGGATGGGTCGATCTATCTGCAGTCCACCCCGACGCTGTTCAGCGAGCTGGCGCCGCGGATGCGAGCGGTGGCCAAGGCCGGCTATGACAAGCCGGTCTATGTGCGCGCCGACGGCAAGGCGCCGTACGAGGTGGTTGCGCGGGTGATGGCCAGCCTGTCCACCTCGGGCTTCAGCCAGATCGGCCTGATCACCGACACCGGCGGCCCCTCCTCGGGCCCCAAGCCGCCGCCTGCTCCGGACGCGGCGCTACGCTCGGGCCTGACGCCCTAGGACCATGGCGCGGCGCACCAACATCGCACCAGCCTTCCTGCTCTCGAGCGTGGCGCACGTGGGGCTGTTCGCGCTGGCGCTGATCGCCTGGCCGGTGGTCTCCAAGGATCTGCAGCTGGGCAAGGTGGTGCCGGTCACGCTGGTCACCGGCTCGCCCGCCGAGCTTGCGCCGGCGATCAAGGCGCCCGAACTCGCGCCGGCGATGACCCCCGAGCCGGTCCCTGAAGCTCCCGCGGAACCAGCGCCGATCTCGCCGGCGCCCCCGGCCCCGCTGGCGCCCACCGCGCCGGCCAAGGCCGCCGCGCAGGCCAAGCCCGTTCCACAGAAGCAGGCGCCGGCGCAGAAGGCGTCCCAGGCCACGGCCTCGGCCAAGGCGGCCAACCAGGGGCTGGACCTGGACGCGCTCATGGACAGCCTGAACAACCCTTCCCAGCGGCCCTCGACCCGCGAGAGCTCGGGCCAGCAGGGGGCCAATCGCCCGCGCACGGCGCTGGTGGCGCAGGAGGGTCACGGCGCCGACGATCACCTGTCGTCCAGCGAGATCGACGCCCTGCGCAGCAAGCTGGAGAAGCTGTGGAATCCCAACTGCCAGGTCGAGGGCGCGGCCGGGATCAACGTCAAAGTCCACATGAAGCTGACCGCCGACGGCCGCCTTGCGGTCCCGCCCGTGCTGCCCGACCGCGGCGACATCGATTCCTCGGGCGACGCGATCCTGAAGGCCGCGGCCTACCGGGCGCTGTCGGCGGCGAGCCGCGGGGCGCCCTATACCGAACTCAATCCCGAGCACTATGCAGTGTGGCGCGACCTGATCGTGAATTTCAACGCCAAGCAGGCGTGCGCCAAATAGCCGGAGCCAGATACGAGAGCCCATGGCCAAGACACTGAACCTGAGATCGATGCGATGGGGCTTGCTCGCGGCCCTGTGGCTGGCGCTCTTCGCAGGCTTGGCCCTGGCGCCCGAAACGGCGCTCGCCCAGGCCGAGGTCGACGTCAACCAGGGCGCCATCCAGCCGGTGCCGATCGCCCTCGTCGACTTCGCCGGCGCGGGACAGACCGGTCCCGACATCGTCAAGGTGATCAGCGCCAACCTCGAACGCTCGGGCCTGTTCCGGCCGCTCGATCCGGCGAGCTTCCCCGAGAAGACCCTGGACGTGAGCGTGCAACCCCGCTTCGCCGACTGGAAGACCACCAGCGCCCAGGCGCTGGTGAACGGCCAGGCCACGGTCACCGCCGACGGCCAGCTGAAGGTCGACTTCCGCCTGTGGGATGTAGGTCAGGAGCGCCAGCTGGTGGGGATGCAGTTCACCTCGACCCCCGACAACTGGCGGCGGGTGGCGCACAAGATCTCGGACGCGATCTATCAGCAGCTCACCGGCGAGAAGGGTTACTTCGACACCCGGGTGGTGTTCGTCGCCGAGAGCGGACCCAAGTCCGCGCGGATCAAGCGCCTGGCGATCATGGACCAGGATGGCGCCAATCCGCAGTACCTGACCGACGGCTCCTATATCGTCATGAGCCCGCGCTTCTCCTCCACCAGCCAGGAGATCACCTACATGGCCCTGCGGCCGAGCGGGGCCACGGTCTATCTGCTGAACATCGAGACCGGCCGCCAGGAGACCGTCGGCCGTTTCAGCGGCATGGTGATGTCTCCACGCTTCTCGCCGGACGGAAGCAAGGTCGCCTTCGCGGTGGAGCGGGCCGGCAACGTCGACGTCTACTCGATGGATCTGCGCACCCGCGAGAGCAAGCGGCTGACGGTGGACCCGTCGATCGACATCTCACCCTCCTTCTCGCCCAACGGCGCCCAGGTGGTGTTCAATTCCGACCGGGCCGGCGCCCCCCAGCTCTATGTGATGAACGCCGACGGCTCGAGCGTGCATCGGATCTCGTTCGGCGCGGGCCGCTACACCACGCCGGTGTGGAGCCCGAACGGCGACTTCATCGCCTTCACCAAGCAGACCGGCGGCACCTTCCATATCGGGGTCATGCGGCCGGACGGCTCGGACGAGCGGCTGCTGACCACCAGCTATTTCGAGGACGGCCCGACCTGGGCGCCGAACGGCCGGGTGCTGATGTTCGAACGGCAGTCGGCTGGCGGCCAGTCGAAGCTGTGGATGATCGACATCACCGGCCGCATCGTGCGCGAGGTGCCCTATCCCAGCTCGGCGTCAAGTCCAGCGTGGTCGCCATTGCTGGAATGAAGTGAAACCTGCGGGGCTTTCAGGCATTTCCCGAAACAAGCGAGTATTGACAAGAACAGGGCGACAGAGGCCGGAAAATGAGCCAGTGTGGCTACGGTCAAGCCCAAGCCGAGGAGCATGCAATGCGCTTCCCTACAAAGGCCCTCCTTCGACTGGCCGTCGCGGCCGCCGCCAGTGCGGCGCTCGCCGCCTGCGCGTCGCACCCGAAGCCGGCCCCGGTCGCCCACAT
>FTHA01001794.1_pt1 | contig 11234 bp, 11 predicted proteins | sample 1640771 | NCBI WGS metagenome assembly FTHA01 (sample SAMEA3914789, study PRJEB12502) | metagenome | biome: forest; material: soil | place: Canada | collected 2011-07-03 | depth 0.3 m | reverse complement strand
TTGACTCGATCAAGGATAAGGCGCCCTGAGGGCCGCGGGGGTTAGCTTGAGCGAACAGGGTTCATCACAGGCGCGACCGCGGCCCTCAGGGCGCCTTATCCTTGATCGAGTCAACGGGAGGCAAGAGGACAAAGGCGCGCGCTTGACGCCGGACCGTTCCCGCCGCTCCTGGCGGGAGAGGATTGAGGAGCATCCGCGATGGGCTTTCTGGTGGAGGGCGTCTGGCGCGACAAATGGTACGATACTGTCGCCGCCGGCGGGCGCTTCGTGCGCACCGACTCCCAATTCCGCCATTGGATCACGGCGGATGGATCGCCGGGGCCGACCGGTGAGGGCGGCTTCCAGGCCGTGCCCGGGCGCTATCACCTCTACGTCTCCTATGCCTGCCCCTGGGCGCACCGAACCCTGATCTTCCGCGCGCTGAAGGGGTTGGAGGGGATGATCACCCTGTCGTCGCTCAACTGGCTGATGCGCGAGAACGGCTGGACTTTCGATCCCGGTCCCGGGGTCATCGCCGACGACGTGAACCACGCGCAGTGTCTCTATGAGGTCTACCTGGCCGACAGCCCCGGGTATTCCGGCCACGCCACCACGCCGGTGCTGTGGGACAAGGCGCAGGGCCGCATCGTCAACAACGAGTCCTCGGAAATCATCCGCATGCTGAACGACGCCTTCGATGGCGTTGGCGCCGCGCCCGGCGACTATTACCCCGCCGAGCTGCGCGGCGTGATCGACGCGCTGAACGCCCGCGTCTACGACGCGGTGAACAACGGGGTCTACAAGGCCGGCTTCGCCACGAGCCAGGACGCCTATGAAGAGGCCGGGCGGGGCGTCTTCGCCGTGCTGGACGAGCTAGAGCGGCGGCTCGCGGACCAGCGCTTCCTGTTCGGGGACCTCCTGACCGAGGCGGACTGGCGGCTGTTCACCACCCTGGTGCGCTTCGATCCGGTCTATGTCGGCCACTTCAAGTGCAACCTGCGCCGGCTGGTCGACTATCCCAATCTCTGGGCCTACACGCGCGATCTCTATCAATGGCCTGGCGTCGCGGAGACCACGCACTTCGACCACATCAAGCATCATTACTACGAAAGCCATCCGACGATTAATCCGTCAGGCATCGTCCCGACCGGCCCGGAGCTCGACTTCCTGGAACCTCATGGCCGCGGATAGCCTTAGCTATGGCGAGCAGAAAGAGAACATGATGGATCCCAGTCATCAGTTCGTGGCCGAGCTGTTCCAGCTGGCCCGGCGCTGGAGGGCCCGTCTCGACGAGAGGCTCAAGCCGGAGGGCCACTCCAAGTCCAGTTGGGCAGTGCTGTTCTGGCTATCGCGCAGTCCTGAGGGCATGACCCAGAGCGAGCTGGCCGAAGAGGTCGGGATCGAGACGTCGACGCTCACGCGCCAGCTCGACACGCTGGAGGCGCAGGGCCTGGTCGTGCGGCTCGCGGTCCCCGGCGACCGGCGGGCGAAACTGGTGCGGCTCACCGGCGAGGCCTGGCCTCAGCTGCAGGTCATCGGGGAGATCACCAAGGCCGTGCGCGAGGAGCTGCTGGACGACATCGATCCGCAGGCGGTGGAGACCGCGCTGGCCGTGCTGCAGCAGATTCGCGCCAAATTGGACCGATGACGCCGCCGCCCGGACCTATCGTTCGCAAGCTCATTGTTGCCTAGCTAAGCATCTGACTTTGCTGCAATTGTTGCAGTGCAGCATGAATTGAGCTAGAAGATGTTGCGCTGCGGATGGGGCGTCCGGATGAGCATCTTCCACAGGCTGGGATCCATTGATCTATCACTTCCGATTCTTCGACGCCTCCGGCGCTGTCTGGAAGGTGCTGAACCTGGAACTGGCCCACGACGAGGCCGCGATGGCGGCCGCAAGCGGGCTGTCCCATGAACACGGCCTGGAGGTGCGCCAGGGCGAGCGGCTGGTCAGGCGCTTCCAGGCCCACCGGCGCGGGCGCTGACCTCAGCTCGGCGGCGGCGGCGTCCCGAGTTGTCGGACCGATTCCCGCAAGGCGTCACGTCGCGCGAGCACGTAGTTGAGCATGAACAGATAGATGAACAGCTCCTCGATCTGCCCGAACTGGAATCGGGTCAGTCCGAAGATGCTCGGGCCGTGAGCCAGGAAACGGTTGGTCAGGACTGTGAAGATCATCAGAGCCGCCCAGGGGATGCCTCCAAGCAGCGGCGCGAACCAGGTCGGCAGGCCGAGCCATTTGTCGCCCCTCAAGTTCTTGATGATCGGGTAGCCAATGGCGCCCAGGGCGATGATCAGCATTGTCGCGGCGCGGGGCCGATCCACCTGCACCGGAGACAGGGGGTGCAGATTGACGTTGTGGGTCCAACCGTGCGGCAGGACATCGGTGTTCATCACCCGCCAGCTCAGCAGGCGCCGGCCCCATTTGATTTCGTTGCCGAGGATGACGAGGAAGAGCACGGCGAGCAGCAACAGCCACACCTTGGCCCAGGGCTTCCGACGGGCGTCAGGGGTGAACGCGAGCCACAGGCTGAAGCCCATGCCCCCGAGCAACAGCAGGTCTTGCAAGACCTCGAGCGGCGCGCTCTCGCTATGGAATTCGAGGGGGTTGAGGGTGTCCGCCCCGAGGACGAACGCGCTGTAGAGCACGACTGCGACGAGCAGGCTCAGAAAGATTTCTCGCAGCTCCTGGGACATCGATCGCGATGCAGCCATGGTCCACTCGTCCCCCCACCCTGACGGCTGCCCCGTCCAAGCAATATCCCCCCCGGAGGCGGATTCAAGCAGTTCGTTGGAAGCAAAGAAGTTTTCTGGCTCGGCGCGCGAGCGGACGCCCAAGTTCGGCTAGAGGATGAAGTCGCTCGCCTGCAGGCTCGAGACGCCAAGCACCAGGAACTGGAAGTCCGCGGCCTTGTCGCCGTTGATGTCGCCCGAGACCATGAGATCGCTCCCGACCTGCGCGTAGTGGAGCTGGCCCGCCACGCCGGTGAAGGCGCCGGTCCCCAGGAACTGGAACGCCTGGTCGCCGCTGACGAGCGTGTTGGCGTCGATCCCTTCCAGCCGGATCTTGTCGGCCTGGAGGCTGCTGAAGTCGGTGATCCGGTCTTCGGCCCCTGCAGGGCCGAAGTCGGCCAGCCCGGCGAAGACGAACATGTCCGCGCCCGCGCCGCCCGTGACGATGTCCGATCCGGCGCCCCCGGTGATGGTGTCGGCGCCGCCGTTGCCGAAGAGGATGTCGGCGCCGGCCGCTCCGTTCAGATTGTCGTTCACGACGCCGCCGCTGACGGTGTCGTTTCCGGCCTGGCTGTTGACCACCTGGGGCCCGACCCTCAGCGAAAAGTCGTAACTGTCGTTACCCGACGTGCCTGTGGTGGATGTCGAGGTGGTGGTGGTGACCGCGACGCTGACGGTCCCGGCGACCGGCGTCGCCACGTGGCCGTCGCTCACGGTGTAGGTGAAGGAATCCCAGCCGGTGAAGCCCGCCGTCGGCGTGTAGGTGATCACGCCGTTGGCCAGCTGCACTGAGCCGTGCGGGCTGGCGCCCGCGGCCACGCCCGTGATGGTCAGGGTGTCCCCGTCCGCGTCGGTGTCGTTGGCCAGCAGTGTCGCGACGGGGATCGACAGCGCCGATCCGCTGGCCGTCTGGACGGTGTCGGCAACCGCGACCGGCGCGCTGTTCACCGAGGTGATGGTCAGGCTGACCGTGGCCGGCGATCCGGTCAGGGTTCCGTCGGACGCCTGGTAGGTGAAGCTGTCGGTTCCGACGTAGTTGGCGGCGGCCGCATAGGAGAACGAACCGTCGGCAGCCAGCGAGAGCACGCCGTGGCTCGGCCCAGCGACCAGGGCCGCTGTCAGCGGCTGGCCGTTGGGATCGCTGTCGTTGGCGAGAACGCCGTTCGCCGCAGTGACCGTGAGCGGCGTGTTCTCGGCTGTTGCAAAGCTGTCGGCCGTGGAGACCGGCGGCAGGTTGCCGCTGGTGGTGTTGATGAAGATGAAGTCGCCGGCGGTCAGGACGGCCGTGCCTGAATAGGTCACCACGAAGAGGCCGTGGAAGGCGCCGTCCGTCAGCTGGTAGGTGTGTTTGGTGTTGACGACCGAGACCTGGGTGACGCTCGCCGCCGCGCTGAATCCGTCGAACACGATCTGGTCGTCGCCAGCCACCGCGCCGTTGCCGGCGCCCTGGAAGTCGGCGATCGAGTCGTAGGTCGGCGAGCTGAAGTCGGATGCGGAGAATACGAACTGGTCCGCTCCGGCGCCGCCCGTCAGGGCGTCGGCGCCTGGGCCGCCGTGCAGGACGTCATTGCCGTTCCCACCGTTGATGGTGTCGTCGCCCGATCCGCCGGTGATGGTGTCATTTCCGTCGTTGCCGGCCACGAGCTGAGCGCCGCTCCGCGCCGAGAAGTCGAACAAGTCGCCGCCGGCGGAGCCGGATGTGTAGGTGGGCGTGGCGCTGTTTACGGTCACGCTGACGGTCCCGGCCACCGGCGTGACGACCTTCCCGTCGGTGACGTAGTAGGTGAAGCTGTCGGCGCCAGTGTAGCCGGCGTTGGGGGTGTAGGTGACGACGCCGCCTGAAAGCAGGACGACGCCGTGCGGGTTCGCGCCCATCGCCACGGCGGTGATTGTCAAGGGGTCGCCGTCGACGTCGCTGTCGTTGGCGAGCAGCGTCGCGACCGGGATCGAAAGCGTCCCGCCCGCCGTCACCGAGGCGGCGTCGGGGTTCGCGACCGGCGCGTCGTTCACCGGCGTGATGGTCAGGCTCACGGTCGCGGTGTTGGACGTGGAGGTCCCGTCGCTGGCCGTGAAGGTGAAGCTGTCGGCGCCGTTGTAGTTCGCCGTCGGCGTATAGATGTAGCTGCCGTTGGGATTGAAGGTGATGGACCCATGCTGTGGACCCGTCGCCAGGGCGTAGGTCAGCACGGGGCTGTCGACGTCGGTCGCCGTGACCTGTCCGCTGATCGCGGCGTCTTCCGCGCCGGAGCCGGACGAGCCCGCCGCCACGGGCGGCTGGTTCAGCGCGGTGACGGTCAGGCTGACCGCGGCGGCGGTTGAGTTCAGCAGTCCGTCGTTGGCCTTGAAGGTGAAGCTGTCGGCGCCGGTGTAGCCGGCCGTCGGCGTGTATTGGTAAGAGCCGTTGGCGTTGACCGTGACCGCCCCATGCAGCGGCCCGCTCACCAGGGCGTAGGTGAGGGTAGGGCTGTCGACGTCCGTCGCGGTGAGTTGGCCGGTGATGACCGCTCCCTGGGCGCCGGAGGCGGAGCCGGCGGTGGCGACCGGGGCGTCGTTCACCGCGGCGACCGTCAAGCTGACGGCGGCGACGTTGGAACTGGCCTGTCCGTCGTTCGCTGTGAAGGTGAAGCTGTCCGAGCCGTTGTAGTTGGCGCTGGGCGTATAGGTGTAGGCGCCGGTGGCGCTCAGGCTGACCGTCCCGTGCTGCGGTCCGGCCACAAGGGCGTAGGTCAGCGAGGCGCTGTCGGGATCGGTCGCCGAGACCTGGCCTGAGATCGCCGTGTCCTCATTGCCAGAGGCGGAGCCGTTGGCGGAGGTCGGCGCGACGTTGGTGGATCCGGACCCGACCGCCAGGCTGACGGTGGTGTCCAACGACTCCTGCATGCCGTTGTAGCCTCGGTATACGAAGCTGTCGGCGCCCGCGTAGCCCGCGGTCGGCGTGTATAGGAAGGAGCCGTTGGCGGCCAGCGACAGGGTCCCGTGGCTGGGTCCCGTGATCAGGATGGTCGAAAGGGTCTGGCCGCTTGGATCGCTGTCGTTGGCCAGCACGCCCGCCGCCGCCGAGACGTTCAGCACCCCGCCCGTGGCGACGGAATAGGCGTCCGCCCCGGCGTTCAGGCCGGTCCCGCTGAGCTGATAGGCCCGCACGTAGTCGATCGACATGGTCGCGGGGAACGGGGTCGTGGCGTCCGGATAGCCGGCCCAGTAGCCGCCCACGGCCAGGTTGATGGTCATGGTCATCGGGCCCTGCTGGTCGGACAGGGTCGGCCGCCGGCTGGTCTCGACGCCGTCGACGTACCAGGTGATCCAATTCTTGTCCCAGAGCACGCCATAGCGGTGGAACTGGTCGGGATTGTCTATGTGGACCGGGACGCTGGGGTTGTGCCCGCCGGTGGTCTGGGAATGAGTGGTCTGCCAGGCGGTGTAGGGGTCGCGTCCGACCTGCTCCAGGATGTCGATCTCGGAGACATCGCCTGAGTTCCACAACGGCACCAACCAGAACGCCGGCCAGATCCCGTTCCCGGGCGGCAGCTTCGCGTTCATCTCGAAGTAGCCGTACTGCTGGTTGAACGTCGTCTTCGTGTTGATCACGCCCGACGTGTATTTGTAGTTCCAGATCAGCGGCTGGATCGCCGCTGGGGCGGGATTGGCGGTGATGTTCAGCACACCGTTGGAAATCGAGAAGGGATTGATCCCGAGGGGCGTGGTCCCGGTCCCGGGAAAATTCGGATCGACGTAGATCTCGGCTTCGCCGTTCTGCGCAAGCGTATGATTTATCAGGGCGTTGTTGTTGCCAAAGGCCGTCAGCCAGGTGCCGCCCTGGCTGTTCAGGCTGAGGGTGTTGAACTCGTCGTCGAAGGTCTGCGTCAGCTTGGAGAGGTTGAGGTCCAGCTGGAAGTCGTTCGCCGAGAAATCGGAGATGTGGTGGTTGCGGAAGATCAGCTGCTCGCCCGTCGCCGCCGACAGCTTCACGTCGGCGCCCACCTGGGTCATCGCCGCCTGGACCTGGTTGAAGCTGGTGAACCCGATGCCCTGCAGCCGCGCCTTGTCGATGCCGATCTCGAAGTCGGTGACGACGTCGTGCCCATAGCCCGAACCCAGCACGAAGATGTCGGAGCCCGCGCCCCCGGTCATCACGTCCCAGCCGCCCTTGCCATCGAGCGTCTGGGCGCCGGCGCCGCCATTGATAATGTTGTTGAGCGCGTTGCCGCCGCCGAACGTCTGGTCGTTGGTTAGGGTCAGGTTCTCGACGTTGGCCGGCAGCCAATAGCTGACCGTCGAGGCGATGGTGTCGATGCCCTCTCCTGGCTGCTCGATGACCGTGTCCCGGGCATCGTAGACATTATAGGTGTCGTCGCCGAGGCCCCCGATCAGGGTGTCGCCGCCGCCGCCGCCGCGGAACGCGTCGTTCCCGCTAGTGCCTGTGAGCAGCTGAGCCGCGGATGATCCGACAATACCGTGGGTCGTAGCCCCACCCACCGGCAACAGGACGCCGTCAGCGCCCAAGACCGTCGTCACCATTACAAAGCCCTCGCGCGCACCCCGACAGCGCACGCTTGCCAAAAGCGACGGGGCAATATCCCGCGACGGCGGCAAGGCCGTCCCAAGACCTACTTTTCAGCTGTTGCCCGCACCCCGACAGCGCGCGCCAGCTGCAATGTTGGCGCTCAAGTTCCGTGTGACGGTGTTGGGCCGCCTCCCGGAATCAAGTCGCCAGGGAATCTTACCCGCGAAATTAAGTCCGACTGGTGGCGTTCACCGTATCGGCTGCGCCCTGACGGGGGAAATGGCCTCTCCTGGCGCGCGACTCGGCGTCGCAGGGGGCATTTTCGAAAGCCGCCGCGGGCGTTTGGGCGAGTGGCGCCCTTCATGCTAGACCGCCGGCATGAATGCAGATCCGCTCGTAGCGAAGCTTGCACTGTTGCTCAGCCTTGGCTGTCTGGCCGTCGGCGTGATCCTGGCGTTCATGGACCGCAACCGGGGCCGCTGAGCTCGCCGGTCGTTCCGGCAGGGCGCGCGCCGGATCGTTCATGTTGGCACGCCTCCTGCAGGTTTTTCACCGTCACCCCATTGTGATGCGGGGTGGCGGCAACCCCACCATCACCGCCGCCACCCCACTTTTTTCGAAATCCCCAACAAATCCAACGACCACTGCGGGACCAGCTGCACGGACGGGGCTGGCTGCCGCGGCTCATTGCGAGACAGCTGCGGGGCTGTCCGGTAGGGCGGAATTGCCGCGTCCCGATCTGGAGCGTCTCAAACCGAGATGGACGGGCCCCGAGGTACGGACCACGGCGGCCGGGCAGGCCGCTGTGCCGATTTGCCGCGCGATCGAGCGCGGCGGTGATCCGGGCGGGCGGCGCCTGCGTATTTCCTGCATGCCCTCGAGAGAGGGCCCCACATCCAGGAACCCCTCCAATGATCAAGCTCGACACCCGCCGGCTGTGCGCCGGCGCGATCCTGACGCTCGCCCTCGGCGCCGCGCCTCTGGCCTCCGCCCTCGCCGGCTCCATGGGCGGCATGGACAAGACCGTCATGGTCGGCGGCGCCGCCATGTATCCGACCAAGGACATCATCGACAACGCGGTGAACTCCAAGGACCACACCACCCTGGTCGCGGCCGTGAAGGCGGCGGGCCTGGTCGAAACCCTCAAGGGTCCAGGGCCGTTCACCGTCTTCGCTCCGACCAACGCCGCGTTCGGCAAGCTGCCGTCCAGCGCCGTCGAGGGCCTGATGCGTCCGGAAAGCCGCCAACAGCTGACCAGCGTCCTGACCTACCATGTGGTGGCGGGCCGCTATTCTTCGCACCAGCTGATGGACCTGGTGCGCGCCGGCGGCGGGACCGCCCGTCTCACCACCGTCGAAGGCGAGCCCCTGATGGTCATGCAGGCCGGCAAGATGCTGGTCGTCTCCGACGCCAAGGGCGACAAGGCCGCGATCACCATCGCCGACGTCAACCAGTCCAACGGCGTGATCCACGTCGTCGACACCGTGCTCATGCCTTGATCCGCAGCGGCGGGAGGGCGGGCTTCCACAGTTCAGGATGCCTGTCATGAAGTCGTTGAGCGAGACCCTCCTGCTGCAGATCACCGTAGCCGCGGCGGCCACCGTTCCGGTCGCCGCGGGTCTGGCCGGCGTCATCCATGGCGCGCCAGATGAAGCGGCCGGGTTCGACAGCCACTATCGCTACCTCTCCGGCCTGCTGCTGGGGCTGGGATTCTGCTTCTGGAGCCTGCTGCCCAATCTCGGCCGGCGATCGCCGCTGTTCGGCGCACTGACGCTGGTCGTGGCGATCGGCGGTCTCGCGCGGCTCTACGCTCTGTTGATGAGAGGCGATCCCGGTCCGATGGGCCTGGCCCTGATCATGGAGTTGGTGGTGACGCCGGCGCTGTTCCTCTGGCACGCTAACCTCGCCAGGCGTTGCGCGAACCTCGTTGGTCCGCTCCTCATTCGGGCAGACTAAGCGCTGGAAGGCCCGTTCCTGAGGCGCCCGGCCGCCGTGCGACCGCCCTCACACGATTCTCTCTTCGTTGTGATGACCAGGGCCTTGGCTTTCGCGCCGGGACGGCGTTAACGCTCCGTTATGCAGCTGATCGATGTCGTCCAAACGGTTGAGCGGGTCCGAGGACCCTCCATGGAGCCGGCGATCGTCCGCTGTAGTCGAACCCACTTCAAACAGCTGCTCGGTGAGGACGGCGAGTCGGGCGTGATGGCCTCGACGCCAGGCGGTTGGCTGTTGCACGGCGCGCAGGTGATCATCGAGCCCCGCGTCGAGATTTCCGTCGAGCGCGGTTTCCGGGTCCACAGCGAACTGGACTGACCCGATCCGGTGTCGGGCTCGATCTAGTGTCGGGCGCGCCGGGGCGTGTCTTCCCCCAAACCCAGCCGGTAGCCCAAGCCCGGCTCCGTCAGGACGAAGCGCGGCCTGGAGGGCTCTTCCTCGAGCTTCTGCCTCACCTGGGCGACCAGCACACGCACGAGCTGGGTCTCCACCTCCGAGCCTGGACCCCACACGGCGGTGATCAGCTGGCGGTGGGTGACCACCTTCCCGGCGTAGCGCGCCAGGGTCCGAACAAGCTCGAATTCCCGCGGTGAAAGCTTGATCTCCTCGTCTTGAATGAAGACTCGGCGGCCGGCGAAGTCCATCCGCAGGTCCCCCCAGCACAGGCTGGCTTCGACGGCGACGCGCCGCTCGCGGCCGCGAAGCGATGCGCGCAGCCGCGCCAACAGTTCTCCGATTTCAAAGGGCTTGTTCAGGAAATCGTCGGCCCCGCGATCGAGTGCGGCGACCTTCTCATCGATGATGTCACGCGCGGACAGCACCACGATCGGCGTGTCGGACCATTGCCGGATGCGATCGATGACCGACTTGCCGTCCATGTCGGGCAGGCCGAGGTCGAGCAGCACGACGTCGCAGCCTTCGGTCGCCATGAACGAGACCGCTTCTTCCCCGCCCTCGGCGGTAGTCACCTCATACCCTTCCGCCTTCAGCGCCGGCGTGAGGGCGCGAAGGATCTGGGGCTCGTCATCGACCAGCAACAGGCGTCCGGCCTGGCCGGCGAGGAAGCTCCTGGGGGACGGTTCGATACGCATCGCGGCCGCATGGTTCATCGATCAGCGCCTGTAAGCTTGGCTATACCCAGGCCGAATTGGCCCGGTCTCGCCCCATCGTTACGGTTAACTGTGGGTTAAGCCGGCAATTCGATCAATGATATGAATGTTATGTGCGGCGCGGGACCCTGCCTTGCGCCTGTAGGGCGAACGGACTTGAGTCCCGTGACGCGAGAGGCTTCAACGGTAAAGCTGGCCCAGGTCTTGCTATACGGGGCTTATACTTGAGGTCCGCCAGGAGCCACGCTCATCTGGCGGTGACGGGAGAGCGAGCATGCGGGAGCTGGAAGTCTGGTATGTCGCCAGGACCTGCCCTTCGTGCGCCTCGGCTCACCGGTCCTGGTCGTGACGGAGTTGCCTGTGAAAGCCGTTGAGACGCTCGAATCGTTCGGGTCGAAATCCGAGCTGCAGAGCGCGGAGCGTATGGCCGAGCCACGCAAGCCGCTCAGCATGTGGTGGGGCGTGGCGGCCGCGATTCCGCTGCTGGCGCTCAATGTGGGGATCTGGATCGGTCTGATCCTGGCCATCCTCGCTGGCTTCAACTGGATGGTCGCCCAGTTCCACTAGGGCGGGATGCGGAAAAGTGGATACCGGTCTTCCGCAAGAGTCCCGCGCTAAACGCTTAGAATCGATCACGTTCCTGACTTTGGATTGATTCAATCCAGAGTCATCGTGATCTGGGGCGCGGAATCTGCGCATCATGGCTTCGGTCATGATCGTCGCTTTCGAAGGTTTCCCGCGCATCCTCGAGCGCTCAGCCCTTCGGCCCGGCCGCTGGTTCGTGGCTGCCGACGGGTTGCGACCAATCCTTGGCTTCACCACCGACATCATTGAAGCTGGCGACACCATCGCCCTGACCTTCGGCGCGCCGAAGGTCAGGGCGATGGTGTCGCCAGCTTCAATGATGTCGGTGGTG
>FTHA01000961.1_pt1 | contig 11242 bp, 11 predicted proteins | sample 1640771 | NCBI WGS metagenome assembly FTHA01 (sample SAMEA3914789, study PRJEB12502) | metagenome | biome: forest; material: soil | place: Canada | collected 2011-07-03 | depth 0.3 m | reverse complement strand
CATCAGGCCCAGCTTCTCCTCCTGCATCAGGGGGACCAGCTCGCGCTCCAGGTCGCGGCCGGCGATGGTGTAGTAGGCCTGCACCGACTCGAAGCGGGCATAGTCGCGCTGGGCGGAGATCCCGAGCGCCTTCATGACCCGCCATGCGGTCCAGTTGGACACGCCGACATAGCGGACCTTTCCCTGGCGAACGCAGTCGTCGAGCGCCCGCAGCGTCTCGTCGATCGGGGTCACCGGGTCGGTGGCGTGGATCTGGTAGAGGTCGATATGGTCGGTCTGCAGCCGCCTCAGGCTCTCGTCGACCTGATCCAGGATATGGCCGCGCGATGCGCCGCGGCCGTTGGGGCCCGGGTCCATCTCGCCATAGACCTTGGTGGCGACCACGACGTCGGAACGCTTGACCCCGAGGTTCTTCAGCGACTGGCCCACCAGCTCCTCGGAGCGGCCGGCGTGATAGACGTTGGCGGTGTCGATGAAGTTGATCCCCGCCTCCAGCGAGCGGCGGACGATGTCGTCGACCTGGCCCTGGTCGAGGGAGCCCACCGCCGCCCACAACCCCCCGGCCTGGCCTCCGCCGAAGGTCATGGCGCCCAGGCAGAGTTCGGAAACAAACAGGCCGGTGCGGCCAAGCTGGTTGTAGCGCATGATGATTGCTCCAGAAGTGGCCCTCCGCCGAGGATATGGAGCCTAAAGCCGCCGCGGTCGAGAGCTTCTTCCCTTCTCCCGTGGGGAGAAGGAGGGGCCCGCGCCGGAGGCGTGAGAGGTTGAGGGGGTAAGCCCTCGATGTCCTAGCTCCTCACCCTCCCGTTGCGGTGCAACGGGCCCCTCCCTCTCCCTCTGGGAGAGGGGTTTTCAGAGGGCCTTGACGATGCCTTCGACCATCTTCTTGGCGTCGGCGAAGAGCATCATGGTGTTGTCGCGGAAGAACAGCTCGTTCTCCACGCCGGCATAGCCCGAGCCCATGCCGCGTTTGACGAACAGCACGGTGCGGGCCTTTTCCACGTCCAGGATCGGCATGCCGTAGATCGGCGACTTGGGGTCGGTCTTGGCGGCGGGGTTGGTGACGTCGTTGGCGCCGATGACGAAGGCGACGTCGGCGGTGGCGAACTCGGAGTTGATGTCCTCCAGCTCGAACACCTCGTCGTAAGGCACGTTGGCCTCGGCCAGCAGCACGTTCATGTGGCCCGGCATGCGCCCGGCGACCGGGTGGATGGCGTACTTCACCTCCACCCCCTCTTCCTTGAGCTTGTCGGCCATCTCCCGAAGCGCGTGCTGGGCCTGGGCCACCGCCATGCCGTAGCCGGGGACGATGATCACCTTGGAGGCGTTCTTCATGATGAAGGCCGCGTCGTCCGCCGAGCCCTGCTTGACCGGCCGGGTCTCCGCCTTGCCGGCGATCGCCACCTCGCCGCCGAAGCCGCCGAGGATCACCGAGAAGAACGAGCGGTTCATCCCCTTGCACATGATGTAGCTGAGGATCGCGCCGGAGGAGCCGACCAGGGCGCCGGTGATGATCAGGGTGGTGTTGGCCAGGGTGAAGCCCAGCGCCGCCGCCGCCCAGCCGGAGTAGCTGTTGAGCATCGACACCACCACCGGCATGTCCGCGCCGCCGATGGGGATGATCAGGGTGACTCCGGCGACCAGGGCCAGGGCGAAGATCGCCCAGAAGGCCCACTGCGCGTGTCCGTGCGAGGCGACCAGCACCACGATGGCGGCGATCACCGCCACGGCCAGCGCGATGTTGATCAGGTGGCGCCCCGGCAGCAGGATCGAGGCGCCCGACATGTTGCCGTTCAGCTTGGCGAAGGCGATCAGCGAGCCGGTGAAGGTCACCGCGCCGATGGCGACGCCGAGGGAGAGCTCGATCAGCGATTCCAGCTTCACCCCGCCGCCCGGCTCGGCGATGCCGTAGGCCGCGGGTGTGTAGAGCGCCGCCACCGCCACCAGGCAGGCGGCCAGGCCCACCAGCGAGTGGAAGGCGGCGACAAGCTGGGGCATGGCGGTCATGGCGATGCGCCGGGCGATCAGCGCGCCGACGCTGCCGCCGACCAGCACGCCGCCCACGATCATGCCGATGGTGACCGGATCCAGCGCGCCCTGGCTCCACAGGGTCAGCAGGGTGACGGAGACGGCGATGGCCATGCCGACCATGCCGAGCATGTTGCCCCGGCGGCTGGTGACGGGGCTCGACAGCCCCCTCAGCGCCAGGATGAACAGGACGCCGGAAACCAGATAGGCGAGGGCGGCGACGTTTGCGTTCACGCTGGCGTTCCCGCAGCGGGGGCGTCATCCCTGCGCTTGCGTCGCCTGAGCGCGGTCGTGGCCTGCAGGCCGGCGGCGGCCAGTAGGCAGACTGTGACAATCGACGCATCCCTGAGTCCGCGCCCGTCCACCACGCCCTGGAACAGGAACGGAGTCCGCGAGAGGGCGAGGGAGGTGAAGAACAGGCCGGCCGCGTTCCAGGGCCGCTTCCAGCCCTGACGGCCGGCGAAATGGATGACGTAGACGACGATGGAGACGGCCGCGCCCGCATAGCAGGCCCAGCCAAGCCAGGTGACGATGTGGGCTACGCTCATTTGCCGCGCTCCTTCTTGCGGTACATCGCCAGCATGCGTTGGGTGACGAGGAAGCCGCCGAAGATGTTGACGGCGGCGAAGGTCGCGGCGAGCGCGCCGGCGCCCTTGGAGACCCAGACCGAGCCGGAATCGCCGGCCCCCCGCCCGCCGGCGGCGGCGGCGAGCAGCGCTCCGACGATGATCACCGAGGAGATGGCGTTGGTCACGCTCATCAGCGGCGTATGCAGCGCTGGCGTGACGCTCCAGACCACGTAGTAGCCCACGAAGATCGCCAGCACGAAGATCGCCAGGCGGAAGACGGTGGGATCGACGGCGTCCATCGGCGTTTTCCTTTCTCAGCGCCTGAGCGCGGGGTGGACGATCTCGCCGTCCCGCGTGACCAGGGAGGTCTTCAGGATCTCGTCGTCGTAGTCGGGCTCCAGCAGACCCTCGTCGTTGAGCAGCAAGGCGGCGAAGGCCATCAGGTTGCGGGCGTAGAGCGCCGAGGCGTCCGCGGCGATCCGGCCCGGCATGTTGGCTATCCCGACGATGCGGACGCCGCCGCCCACCTCGACGATCTCTCCGGGCCTGGAGCCCTCGACATTGCCGCCCTGCTCGACCGCCAGGTCGATGATCACCGACCCGGGCCGCATCGAGGCCGCCTGCTCGGCGCTGACCAGCCGCGGCGCCGGACGTCCCGGGATCAGCGCCGTGGTGATGACGATGTCCTGTTTCTTGATGTGCTCGGTGATCAGCGCGGCCTGCTTGGCGCGGTATTCGGCGCTCATCTCCTTGGCGTAGCCGGCCGCGGTCTCGGCCGCCTTGAACTCCTCGTCCTCCACGGCGATGAACTTGGCCCCCAGGCTCTCCACCTGCTCCTTGGCGGCGGGGCGCACATCCGTGGCGGTGACGACAGCGCCCAGCCGGCGGGCAGTGGCCACGGCCTGCAGGCCGGCGACGCCCGCGCCCATGATGAAGGCCTTGGCCGGCGCCACCGTGCCCGCGGCGGTCATCATCATCGGCAGGACCCGGCCATAGACCTGGGAGGCTTCGATCACCGCCCGGTAACCGGCGAGGTTGGCCTGGCTGGAGAGGGCGTCCATGGCCTGGGCGCGGGTGATGCGCGGCACCAGCTCCATGGCGAAGGCGGTGACCTGCTTCTTGGCCAGGGCGTCGATCAGGCCCGGATCCTGAAAGGGATCGAGCAGGCCCACCAGGATGGCGCCGTTCTTCAGGCCCCGTACTTCCTCGGCGTCGGGGCCGCGCACCTTGAACAGGATGTCCGCGCTCTTCAGGGCCGCATCCAGCGTGGGCGCGATCTCGGCCCCGGCGGCGGCATAGTCGGCGTCGGCGATTGACGCGCCATGGCCGGCGCCCGCCTCCACGACCAGCGTGAAGCCCGAGCCGGTGAGTTTCCTCACGGTTTCGGGCGTCGCCGCGACGCGCGTTTCATCCTTGCGCCGTTCACAGGTCACGGCGATGCGCGCCACCATCCCGGTCCCCTCGAATCGGCCCGAAGACGGCAGTTAACGGACCGGGGCCCGGGCTTGTCCAGCCCGATGATTAGTGGGCGGGGCTGGTGTCGCCCTTGCGGAGGAAAACGACGCCCAGCGTCGCCAGGACCACCGCGGGTATGAACGCGCCGAGGAAGCCCGCCGCCGTGCAGAACCACAGGGTGAAGAACAGCACGCCCACGGCCACCGCCAGCGAGCCCCACTTGGTCATCACCACGAACAGCTCGAAGGATTGCTCGTTCTGGCGGATGTCCATCTTGCCGGGAATGTAATTGGACTCGTGCGCAGCCATGCCGGCTCGCTCCTGTGGCAGCTGATCGGAATTGGCGCGACCTATACCAGCGCGCGCCTCTTCTCAAGGGCGCCGGCCTGGGGCAATTGCGCGCGCCTGCGGGCTCGTCTATCCCCTGGGCACCTCTGACCCCATGGAAGGCGATTGATGCAGGGACTGGTGACGGTGTTCGGCGGGTCCGGCTTCGTCGGCCGCCAGACAGTGCGGTCGCTGGCCAAGCGCGGCCTGCGCGTCCGCGTCGCCTGCCGCCGGCCGAACCTGGCGGACCGCATGCGGCTGCTGGGCGATGTCGGGCAGATCGAGATCATGCAGGCCAACATCCGGATGCCGGCGTCGGTCGACCGCGCGCTCGAGGGCGCGGAAGCCTGCGTCAACATGGTGGGGGTCCTTTACGAGACCGGCCGCCAGCGCTTCCACAGCCTGCACGACCAGGGCGCCCGGGCCATCGCCGAGGCGGCGGCCAGGCGGGGGATCACGCGGCTGGTGCAGGTTTCGGCGATCGGGGCCGACGCGGATTCGCCGTCGAAGTACGCCCGCACCAAGGCGCTGGGCGAGGCCGCCGCGCGCGCGGCGATCCCCAAGGCGGCGGTGGTCCGACCCTCCGTGGTCTTCGGCCAGGACGACGACTTGTTCAACCGGTTCGCGGCCATGGCCCTGATCTCCCCGGTGCTGCCCTTGCCGGGCGGCGGGGCGACCCGATTCCAGCCGGTGTATGTGGGCGACGTGGCGGCCGCGATCGCGACTTGCGTCGTCGACGCCGACCCCGCCGGCCGCACCTATGAGCTCGGCGGGCCCTCGACCTACAGCTTCCGCGCGCTGATGGAGCTGACCCTGGCGCAGATCCAGCGCCGCCGCATCCTGCTGCCCCTGCCATGGCCGCTGGCGAAGCTGGTCGGCTCATTGGGAGACATCCAGGCCTCCATCCTGCCGATCGCGCCGCCGCTGACCTCCGACCAGGTCGAGCTGCTGAAGAGCGACAACGTCGCCAATCCGGCCCTGCCGGGCCTGGCGGCGCTCGGCGTCACGGCGACGGCGGTGGAGGCGATCATCCCCACCTACCTCTACCGCTACCGCCGCGGCGGCCAGTTCGCCGAAGCCACCGCGCCCCTGGCGATCACGCCGGCGGCCTGAGGCTGGGGACCACCCGACGCCTCTAAAAGCATCAGGCGCCGCGGCGTCGGATTCATGCTTGGGTCAGCACCCCTTGGTCACAAAGGCTCACCATGTCGCCCGCCGCGACGCGGCCGCCGGTGAGAATGGAGAGGTAGATGCCACAGTGCGTGTGGCCGTAAGCGTCGTAGAGCGCGCGGACCAGGTCCAGGTCGCGCTCGCCGGTGGCGGGATCGACGTGGGTGGCGGTGCAGCGGACGATGGGTTTGGAGACGCGCGCCTCAGCCTCGCCCAGACGCAGCACGCGGCCTGACGCCTCGTTCTCGGCCCAGGGCGGCCAGCCCTCGACGTAGAGATTGGCGCGGAACCGCCGGGGGTCGAGGGAGCGACTGATGCGGGCGCCGAGGTCCCGCACGCTGGCCAGGTTCACGATCGAGACGAAGCCCTGCTCGTCGTCCATGAAGCGGTGCGCGCCGGGTGCGGGCAGCACCTTGAGCGGGCCCTTCGCATCTTCGCCGAGCACCTGGGAGAGCCAGGCGGCGAAGGCCTGGCGCCCCTCGTCGAAAGTCAGCACGGCGCGGAAGGCCGGGCCGCCGTCCAGGGAGGCGGTGAGCACGCCAGAGCCTTCGTCGTAGGCGGTGCGGATCCTGGCGACGGCCGGCATCTTGGCCAGGACCGTGAACTTCTGCTTGGAGATGTGTCTGGGCGTCAGGGGATCGAAGCCAGAGGGGCCGTCCTCCACCGCATAGAGACGGTCGCACGGAAAGCACGCGCCGGCCGCCAGGACCGCCGCCTGCACCGGCTCAGGCGTGAAGCCCTTCACCGGATGACGCCAGATCGACTGGATGGTTCCCGCCATTGGGACAGTCACCCTGCGGCGGGAAAGTAGGCCTCGTCCAGCAGCATGTCCTCGAAGAAGGCGCCGAACGGCCTGGATGGATGGCGGATGTGGATCTCCAGCACCCAGAGACCGGCGGAAGGGACGAAGTCCACGTCGGCCATCGGACCGTCGTAGATCACCGCGTGCGGGAAGTCGGAGATGCGGTGGCCCGACAGGTCCATGTTCAGTTCCCATCCCAGCCGGCGGGCCTCGTCCACGGCGAAGGCGTAGAGCGCCTGGCCGCTCAGGCCCTCGGCGAGCCAGCGCCTGCGGGCGGCATGGAACAGGGCGCGGGCATCGGCGGCGCAGCGGACCAGCTCCGGATCGCCGCCCACCACGAAGGTGTCGCCGCCGTCGCCTTCCCACTTTTCGAACACCGGACCGATGTCGATGAAGAAGATGTCGCTCTCGCCCAGCACCACGCCAGGATCAGAGGGCGCGCCGAAGGTCTTGGTCGTGTTGGCGCCGAAGCGCACGTAGACGTCATGCCAGCCGCGCAGCATCCGGCGTTCGGCAAGCAGGCCCTTGGCCATCTCCACGGCCGCCTCCTCGACCATGCCGGGCCGGACCGCCGCCGCGATTGCGCCGATCACTTCGCGCGTGCGATCGCGCTGCTCGAACATCCTGGCGGCGTCGAAGGCTTCACCGACTGCTTCGAAGTCGGCCTGTTTCATCATCACGTTCATCGGAATCTCCTGTCTTCAGAAAGGCAGTCTTCAGAGAGCCAATCTTCAGAAAGACTGGGCGAGGGTCAGGCGCAGGCCGTTCAGGTCCGGCGTGAGGATCAGCTGGCAGGCGAGCCGGTGGCCTGGGGCGGGATCGTCGAGCGCTTCCAGCAGCGCGGCTTCGACCTTGTCCGGCAGCGTCAGCCGAGTGATCCAATCGGCCTCGACCTCCACCCGGCAGGCGCCGCAGGACGCCTGGCCGCCGCAGATGCTGAGGACCGGCGCACCCGCCCGCTGCAGGGCTCTCAGCAGGCTCTCGCCGGCGACAGCGGGGATCCTGCCGGTCCGGTCCGGAGGTGGCGGGAGCGAATCCGCCACCTCCATCTCGAACGTCGAAGAAGCAGACATGAGCTGGCGTCCCCCGGCGCCGTCAGGCCTGCTTGGCTGCTCCCATGGGAAGGGCCGGCTGGAACCGGTCGTGGGTCTGGTCGAGATCGCGGCGGATGGTCTCGGAGGCGGCGGGCTTGCGGCCATAGAAGGCCAGCACCAGGGCGATCCCCACGGCCAGGTAGGCCAGGTACAGGTAGGGGAAGTAGCGCACCGGCGCCGGAGGCACGGGGTAGACGCTGCCCACCGCGGGGATCAGCAGGAGCAGGATCGCCGCGCCCGCCATCGCCAGGTGTCCCAATCGCAGCTGCCCCAGCGAGCGAAGGTAGACCGGCGCGCTGATGGTGATCAGGAAGTAGGGGACCAGGAACCCGAACGCCGCCAGGGTGCCGACGTAGTTGAACGCGTCCAGGGGCGCGACCTTGCCCAGGATCATGGCGGTGGGGATGGCGAAGGCCAGCACGCTCATCACCGAAACGGCGACGTGCGGGGTCTCGTTGGTCTTGTGCGCCCCGGCGGTGGCGGCGTGCAGGATGCCGTGGCGACCCATGGCGTAGATGATCCGACCGCCCGCGTTCACGCAGGAAAGGCACAGGGCGAAGAAGCTGACCATCGCCCCGGCCGAGAGCGGCGCGGCGAAGATGGGCACATGATACAGCGCCGAGAGGGTGTTCAGCGGGGCGTCCAGGGCGCTCAGAGGCTGGGAATAGCCCCGCACGCCCAGCACCATGGTGTAGGACACGAACACGAAGAACACGCCGGAGATGACCAGGCTGACGATCACCGCGCGGGGAATGGTGCGAAGCGGATCCTTCGCCTCCTCACCGAACGCGGTCGCGCACTCGAAGCCCACCAGGCTGAAGATGGCCACCACGACGCCCAGGCCCAGGCCCTTCAGCGGAACCTTGCCGAGCTCGAACTGCGCCGTGTCGGCGGCGAAGCCATGCTGGCCCAGGACGATCAGGCACAGCACCATGATCAGCGCCATCGACCCCCCTTCCAGGATCAGCATCAGCTTGGCGGAGAGGTTGACGTTCTTCCAGGCGCAGGCCCAGGCGGCGGCGACGCAGATGCCGAACAGCAGGATCGGCGGAGCCTCCACCCCGACCATGGCGAGCAGTTTGCCGGCGAAGATTGTGAACCCGGTCACGCCGGCCATCGAGATGCCGAGATAGGCCCAGATCAGGGACCATCCCCCGATCGCCCCGACCTTCAGGCCAAGGCCGCGTGAAATGTAGGCATACATCGACCCCGACGAGGTCGATCTGCGCGCGAACTGGTTCAGGTTGAAGGCGACGAACAGCAGCATGACTGTCCCGACCGCGTAGGAAAGCCAGCTGAAATCCCCGGTGTTCGAATACATCACCGGGACGATGAGCGCCGCTGTCATGGTTGGTGAAATCAGAGCGATAGCCTGTGCCAGTAGCTCAGTAAAACTAAGGCAATTGGATCGGAGTTTGTTGCTTTCCATGGCGAATAGTCCTTATGAGTGCGCCGATATGGTCGACCACGATTATGCTTCGTGGCCGGCTATCCCTTCCTGAGCCGTCCTCGCCAAGTCGTGACCTTGAATGTGAGCTAGGCGCCTGTCTGGACTCCGCGGAACATCCAGTTTTGAAAATGTTGGGGGGTCCAGATCACCCCGGCGGTCCAGAGAGAGGTCCAGGATGCTGCGGCCGTGGCACGTGAACATCGTCATCAGCCGCCAGTCGCGGACGGCGGTCTATCTGCAGATCGCCCACGCCATCATCGATGAGATCCGTCGAGGAAGGCTCGCCCCTGGCAGCGCCCTGCCTGGAACACGCGAATTGGCTGCAGATCTCGGCGTAAGTCGCAAGACGATCGTGTTGGCCTATGAGCAACTGTCCACGCAGAGCTGGGTGTCTGCTGAATTGAAGCGCGGCACGTTCGTGTCAAAGGCGCTGCCGACGCTCAAGACCGACCCGCCGACGCCAGGCGAGGCGCGATCAGATGCGGCCAAGGCGATGGACATCAAGCTTAGAGGGCGTCCTCCGGATCTGCCGATACTCAGGACTGACGACGATCTGCTGACATTCGATGACGGGACGCCCGACGCCCGGCTCGCGCCGGTGCTGGAACTCGGCCGGGCCTACCGCCGTGCTCTGACCGTCGCCGCGCGGGCCAACCGTCTGGGCTACGGCGACCCGCGGGGGACGGCGGCCCTGCGCGGGGCGATCTCCACCATGCTGAATCTGGACCGCGGACTTTCGACCACCCCTGACAACGTCTGCACAGTCCGTGGCAGTCAGATGGGCATTTATCTGGCAGCGCGCGTGCTCGCGGGACCGGGCGACACCGTGGTTGTGGAACGGCTCAGCTATCCGCCGGCCCGCGAGGCGTTTCGCGCCGCAGGCGCCGAGGTGTTGAGCGTCGGCCTGGACGCTCACGGGATCAGGCTGGATGAGCTGGAAACGGCCTGCCGCCGCCGGCGGGTGCGGGCGGTCTACCTGACGCCCCATCACCAGTTCCCGACCACGGTGCTGCTGCCGCCCGACCGGCGGATGCGGCTGCTCTTGCTCGCCGAACAATTCGACTTCGCCATCATCGAGGACGACTACGACCACGAGTTCCATTTCACTCACCAGCCGGTGTTGCCGCTGGCCAGCGCGGACCGCTCGGGCAAGGTCATCTACATCGGCTCCCTGTCGAAGCTCCTGACGCCCAGCATCCGCGTCGGCTACGTGGCCGCCCCCGCCCCGGTGATCGAGCGTCTGGCGCTGGAGCTGGCCATGATCGACCGGCAAGGCGACCCGGCGACCGAGACCGCGATCGCCGAGATGATCGAGGCGGGAGAGGTGCGCCGCCATACCCGCCGGGTGCTGAAGGTCTATGCCGAGCGCAGGCAGGTGTTCGCCGGACTGCTGTCGCAGGCGCTGGGAGATCTTGGCGCTTTCTCGCTGCCCGACGGCGGCCTGGCGATCTGGCTGACCTTCGCCGCGCAGGTCGACGCCCTCGCCCTGCCGGCGGCGGCGGCCGAGCGCAAGCTTCGCCTCTACTCCGGCGCCGCCTTCTCCGCAGACGGCGAGCCGGTGCAGGGTCTGCGCCTGGGGTTCGCGAGGCTCAATCCCGCGGAGCTCGCCCAGGGCGTCGCCCGCCTGCGCCAGGCCGTGGACAGATCATTGCGATGATCGCCACCCGGGAGGGGCAGGCGCCTATCGCCGCTTGCGCCGCCCTTTGCGGGCCCGGAAGCGCACCACGGTCTCGGACTCCACGCGATGGGCGGGGATCGAGCGCGGGGCGAGGCCGAACATCGAGGCCATCGGCGCGTCCTCGACGATCGCCGTCTGGGTGTCGCCGAAGCCGTTGAAGCGGGTGGACATCGCGACGCCATAGGCCCCCATCATCCCGACCTCGATGTAGTCCCCTTCGGCCACGTCCTCCGGCAGCCAGAAAGGGCCGGGCATGACGTCCATGGAATCGCAGGTCGGCCCGAAGAAGCGGAACGCCTTCAGCGGCGCGGCGCTGTCGCCCTCGCGGACCAGCTTCACCGGGAACGGCCACTTGAAGTGCGCAGCATCGAACAGGTTCCCGTAGGCGCCGTCGTTCAGATAGAGGGCGTCGCCCTTGCGCAGCTCGACCTTGACCAGGACCGAGGCGGATTCCGCGACCATCGCCCGGCCAGGCTCGCACCAAAGCTCGGTGGTCTCGTGCACCATCATCTCGGCGAAGGCGCGCTCGATCGACTGGGCGTAGTCGTCCAGCGCCGGCGGCACCATGCCCGGATAGACCGAGCCGTGGCTCGGCGCGGCCAGGCGGACCATCAGATTGAGGTCGCGCGCCTCGCCGGTGGCCTCCAGGATCTTGGCCAGCTCCTCGTG
>FTHA01001797.1_pt1 | contig 11298 bp, 9 predicted proteins | sample 1640771 | NCBI WGS metagenome assembly FTHA01 (sample SAMEA3914789, study PRJEB12502) | metagenome | biome: forest; material: soil | place: Canada | collected 2011-07-03 | depth 0.3 m | reverse complement strand
CGGCGACGCCCAGCGGCTGGGATTCGACGCGGTCGAGCTGCACGGCGCCCACGGCTATCTGATCGACCAGTTCTTCTGGGAGGGCACCAACCGGCGGGCCGATGTGTTCGGCGGACCTGCCCTGCCCGAGCGGGCTCGCTTCGCCACTGAGATCCTGAAGGCCGTCCGTCGGTCGGTCGCTAACGACTTCCCGGTGATCATTCGCCTGTCGCAGTGGAAGCTGCAGGACTACGCCGTGAAGCTCGCCCAGGCTCCAAGCGAACTGGAGGCCTGGCTGCAGCCGCTGGCGGATGCCGGCGCCGACGCCTTCCACTGCTCCCAGCGGCGGTTCTGGGAGCCTGAGTTCGAGGGTTCGGACCTCAACTTCGCCGGCTGGGCAAAGAAGCTGACCGGCAAGCCGTCGATCACCGTGGGCTCGGTAGGCCTCACCGGCGAATTCATGTCCGCCTTCGGCGGCGAATCCTCCCGTCCCGCGCCGCTGGATGATCTGGTGCGCCGGCTCGAGGACGGCGAGTTCGACCTCGTCGCCGTGGGCCGCGCCCTGTTGGCCGACCCTCAATGGGCGCTCAAGGTGGGAGATGGCCGCACCGACGAACTCGAGGACTTCTCCCGGGAGGCGATGGCGACGCTGAGCTAGTGTGCTGGACTTGACCTTCGCCTGCTCCTTGGCCTGAGCGCACTTCGGAATCGGGATCCTATCCGTTGAACGCCAGCGTCAGCCCCGGCCGGGGCCAGCGGCATTTGAACAGCTTGCCGGTGAACGAGCAGGTCACCCAGGCGTCGCGCATGTCGGCGCCGCCGAAGCAGATATTGGTGGTGACCGGGTCTGGGAACGGGGTGTGCTCGAAGGATCCTGACGGATCGATCGTGGTGATGCCGCCGTTGAACAGCGTCGCCACGCAGACCTTGCCCGACGCCTCGACCGCCAGGCTGTCGAGCCATTGCACGCCCGGCAGGTTCACGATTACGCGGCCGGCGTTGAAACCCTCGGCGGGGACCGGCGTCCCCGGCGCAGTGAGATCGAGCGCCCACAGACGTTGCAGCATCGAGTCCGCCCAGTAGACCGTCTTCTGGTCCGGCGAGAGGCCGATGCCATTGGGCGAGATCTGCTCGTGCCGCCAGCGGGTGATCTTCGAGCCGTCGGCCAGGGCGTAATAGATGCCGCCCAGCCGTCGCACCTCGCCATCGGTCTGGCCGAAGCAGGTGAACCAGAAGCCGCCTTGGTCGTCGAAGACGATGTCGTTGGGCCCGTTTAAGGGCTTGCCGTCGCACGAGTCGTAGAGCGTGGAGGCCGCGCCGGTCTTCAGGTCCACGCGTTGGATGGAGCCGCCACCGTAGCTGGCGGGCGGTGCGCCGGGCAGATGGGTCTCATCTGAGTCCTGCCAGCCGAAAGCGCCGCCGTTGTTGCAGACATACGCAGCGCCGTCGGGGCCGATCGCAGCGCCATTCGGCCCCCCGCCGAGCTCGGCGATCGTCTCGCGCTGGCCGTCGGCCGTGACCCGCGTCAGTGTCCCGCGCCGGATCTCGACCAGCACGATGGAGCCGTCGGCCATGGCGACCGGGCCTTCGGGGAATTGCAGCCCCTCGCAGACCAGCAGGATGTCCATCACGGCCTCCCTTGGATTTCCGGACATAGAGGCCGCCGCGGCGCGCCGGCGCAAGCGCTCAGCGTCGCTCCAGTACGCGGAACGTGAAGGGGAACTCGTCGTCCGGACCGGCGGGATGCTCTTCCCGGCTCGTCTCGGCCCATTCACTCTCGTCGAATGGCGCCAGCACCACGTCCCCTTCCACAGCGGCGTGGACCTCGGTGAGATAGATCCGTCGCGCCTTGGGCAAGGCCGCCTGGAACACGTCGGCGCCGCCAATCACGCACACCTCATCGGCGCCGTCCTCCTCAGCCTGTTCGCGGGCGATCTGGATCGCTTCCCCCAGGCCCTCGCAGACCAGCGCTCCCGCAGGCTCGAAGGAGCCGTCGCGCGACAGCACTACATTCATCCGGCCGGGCAAGGGCTTCCTGGGCAGGGAGTCCCAGGTTCGCCGGCCCATGATCACCGGCTTGCCGAGGGTCAGGGCCTTGAACTGCAGCATGTCGGTTTTCAGCCGCCAGGGCAAAGCGCCGCCGCGGCCGATGACGCCGTTGCTGGCGCGCGCGATTGGGCCGAGGGTGAGCCGGATCAAACCGCTATCGGCGCCTTGATGGAGGGGTGGGCGTCGTACCCTTCCAGCGTGAAATCCTCGTAGGCGAAGGCGAACAGATCGGTCCTTGGCGCGATCGTCAGGACGGGGAAGGGGCGCGGATCCCGCGTCAGCTGGACCTTCGCCTGCTCCAGGTGGTTCAGGTAGAGGTGCACGTCGCCGAAGCTGTGGACGAACTCCCCGGGCTCGAGCCCGGTGACCTGCGCCATCATCGCGGTGAGCAGCGCATAGCTGGCGATGTTGAATGGCACGCCCAGGAACAGGTCCGCCGAGCGCTGGTAGAGCTGGCAGGACAAGCGTCCCTCGGCCACGAAGAACTGGAACAGGCAGTGGCACGGCGGCAGGGCCATGTCGTCTACGTCGGCCGGGTTCCAGGCGCTGACGATGTGGCGGCGGCTCGAGGGATTGGTCCGGATCGCGTCGACCACCTTCGCCAGCTGGTCGATGCTGCGACCGTCCGGCGCCTGCCAGGAGCGCCACTGCCGGCCATAGACGGGGCCGAGCTCGCCGTGCTCATCGGCCCACTCGTCCCAGATGCTGACGCCTTGATCCTGCAGCCAGCGCACGTTGGTGTCGCCACGCAGGAACCACAGCAGCTCCAGGATGATGGATTTCAGGTGCAGCTTCTTGGTGGTGAGCAGGGGAAAACCCTGGGCCAGGTCGAAGCGGATCTGCCGACCGAACACGCCCTGGGTCCCGGTTCCCGTGCGGTCATCGCGCCGGACGCCATTGGCCAGCACATCGGCCAGCAGGTCGAGGTACTGCTGCTCGGGGTGGTCGTGGGCGCCGGCGGCGGGAAGGCGAACGGGAGCGTTCATGGGACTCATGGATTGTCGGCCAGAACCACCAAGGCGCCAAGGCCGCCGATGCTCAGCGGGCCGAGGTAGTTGTGAATCGATCGATCGCCGCGGCCAGTTCGACCGGGAATGAGAAGAACGGACTGTGGTCGGACTCCAGGGTCGCGACACCGCTCATGCCCGCGGCCTGATGCATGCCGCGCTGGAAGCCGATCGGCAGGGCCCGGTCGTGCAGGCACTCTACGAAGAAGCGCGGAATCCGGCCATATCGCTCAGGCGTCAGAGACACTGCGGTCGCGGTCGGCGCCATGGCCTGCCGGGGGCGCAGAAGGCGCCGGGCCCGGTCCACCTGGACCTCGGAGCACAGGTGGTAGAACATCTCGCGCAGGTGCTCGTCGGCCACGAAGGCGGTGTTGGTCTCGGGATCGAACCTCATGTGAGCGGCGACCGTCGCCTCGCCGGTCTGATCGAACGCCTGGGCCATGCTCTGGCCGTCGACCGGAACGGCGGCCGTGACGTAGATCAGGCCTTCGATTCGGTCCGCCGCGAGCTCCGCCGCTTGGGTGATCGCGAGTCCCCCCATGGAGTGTCCGACAAGCCAGACCTTGCCCGGGATGGTGCGGACATATCCGGAGATCCGCTCTGCGTAGGCGTCCAGGGTGACCATGTCGTTTGGGGTTTGGTCTGCCCCCAGCCCGGGAAGATCAATTGCGTGGGCGACGTGTCCGCGCGCCTGCAGTTCTGGGATCAATTCGTCCCAGCACCAAGCCCCGTGCCATGCACCATGGATCAGCACCAGCTCAGCCAAGTCAGTTCCCTCCCGTCGTCTTTATGGATTGACGGTGTCTACCACGTGAGATCGATCCGCGGCGCGCCCCATGTGCTTTGACCGCCACCGAGGGAGTGTTATCTCTTCCTGCACAAGAAGAATGGATCGCGTTTGGGAGGGCTGTATGCGGTCCGACGCGTGTCAGACGCTTTCGACGACCGACGTTTCCCCGTCCGCGAGGGTGGAGCGCTGGAACGACTTCGGCAGCGAGACCCTTTCGAGCATCAGCGTCGATCCCAGCGACAAGGAATCATTCACGGCCCGCCTCAGCCGGCTCGAGCTCGGCAGCCTCGGTTTCACCTGGATGAGCACCACGCCGGCGATCTGTCGAGGCCATGCCGGGCGGGTCGGCGCGTGGGCGGCTCCGACCAAGGACGCGTTCCTCCTGCAAGTCCAGGATTCCGGCGCCTGCCGGATGGAGCAGCTGGGCCGCGAAGCCGAGCTCGGCCCCGGGGACCTGGTCCTGCACGACGCCACCCGGCCATGGTTCAGCCAGTGCGTCGAACCGATGAGCGTGGTCATCGTCAAGCTTCCCACCGAACGTCTGATCCGCAAGCTGGGTGATCCCGCTGCTTTTTCTGGCCTTGGCCTCAGTGCGAGCCAAGGCAGCGCCGCCCTCGCGTCGTCGATGATCCTGTCGATCAAGCGCACCCTGGCCAGCGAGGCGGAGGACGATTGGGGAGACACGCTCTCCGACTTGGTGCTCGACGTCCTGGCGCTGGCCTATGGGCGCGTCACGCCCTGCGACGCGTCCCGGCAGAAGGGGCTGGCGCTTCGGCGGGAGGCGTTTGCCTATGTCGAGCAGCACCTCGACGACCCCCAGCTCAGCGTCACTGGCATCGCCGAAGCGCTGGGGACCAACACCCGCTATGTCCAGCGCCTGTTCATCGAGATCGGCGTCACGCCTCGACAATACATCCTGGACCGGCGCCTGGACGCCGCCGCGGAGCAGCTGCGGCGAGCGGGAGCCGCGAAGGGCGTCAGTGTCACCGAGGTGGCCTACGACGCCGGCTTCAACGACCTGAGCTACTTCACGAGGTCGTTCAGCAAGAAGTTCGGCGTGTCGCCCCGGGAATATCGCAAGGACCCGAAGAGGGCCGTGGTCAAGCGCCTCAAGGTCGCCTGAGGGCGCGCCACCGGCGGCCAGCGATCAGAAGCTGCGTTTGACGGTGAACTGGAACTCGCGCGGCAGCCCGGGCGTGCCCGTCCCGACGTTGTAGACGATCGAGCTGAGGACGAACTTGGACTGGTAGTAGAACTTGTCCGCGAGGTTGCTGACCGAGACCGCCGCCTCCCAGGTCCTGTCCGGATTACGCCAGGTGAGCTTGGCGTTGAACATGCCGAGCGGATCGATCTCGGCGAGCGGCTCGTTGACGATCTGGGTCTGGATCTTGGACCGGTAGGTGTAGTCGAGCCGCGGAGTCAGCGTGCCGGCTCCCCCCAGGCCGATCTCATATTGCACGCCCACCGCGGCGGTGACCTTCGGCGTGTAGACGTTGGTCATCCCCAGCAGGATGCCCGAGTTCGGATCGACCTTTGTGTAGTTGAAGTCCAGGACGCCGAGGGAGCCGTCGATCGTGAGCCCGTCGACCGGCCTGATCTGGGTCTCCACTTCGAAGCCCTTCACGTGGGCGTCGCCGACGTTGGTGTTCTGGGCGCAGGGCGCGCCGGGGAACGGCGAGATCGAGTCGCACTTCAGCAGCACGGCCTGGAAGCCCTTGTAGATGTCGTAGAACGCCGCGGCGTTGAGCGTCAGACGCCGGTCGAAGAACTGGCTCTTGAACCCGCCCTCGAAGGCCGTGATCGTTTCGGGACCGTAGGGAAGCGCCTGGCTCGGGAAGAACGGACGAGGATTGACGCCGCCGCCACGGTAGCCGGTGGACACCTGGGCATAGGTCATGAGGTTGTCAGACCACTGGTAGTCGACATTGACCCGGTAGTCCGGGCGATCACCCGAATACTTGACCGTGACGTTGTAGACGTAGGCCGGGTTCGGCAGGCCGGTCAGGGGATCGTAGCGCAGGAAGGTGAAGTCCTTGGAATCCTGGGTATATCGGCCGCCCAGCGTGATCGTCATGCGCTCTGTCGGGTGCAAGGCCAGGTGGGCGAAGACCGACTTGGATTCGGTCTTCACCGGGTCGCGGAACAGGATGTCGGCGGGGCTGAGAATGCCGCCGCCGCCGCCGCCGGGCTGCAGGCCGAACGGAATGATCACCCGTCCCTCCGAAATGCCGTCGGCGTGATAGTAGAAGCCGCCCAGGGTCCATTCCGCGAACTTGCCGATTTCGCCCGACAGCCTCAGCTCTTCGGTGAACTGCTTGTGGGTGAGCTGCCAGGACTGGTCATTCGTGCTGGCGGGCGAGGCGTCCGCCAGCTGGTACAGGTGCACCTGCGACCTGCGGAAGGCAGAGATCGATTCGACGCGAAGAGAGTCGGTCAGGGCGACGGTGAGGTCGTTCGTCACGCCCCATTGCGACAGGGGCGACGTGTTGGGGAACTGGACAGGTCCGGTGGCGCCGGGTTCCTTTGGGATCGACGCATTGGTCTCGTAGTTCGTGTAGCAGGTCGGGCAGGTGAAGTAGTTCGCCCCCGACGCCCAAGTGGGCACCCCGAACACCGGCGCGATCTGCGGCGCATAGATCAGCTTGGTGGGGGCGTTTTCAGAATTGTCATAGGCGTAGTCGGCAATGAGGGTGTCCTTGACCTTGTCGCTGGCGATCCAGGTCACCGAGGCGCGGCCGAGCCAGGTCGCCACGGCGCCTTGAGTGCCGATCTTGCAGTCCTGGAGAATGCGTTGGGTCGCCCCGCCCGGCGCGCCGATAGCGCAGCCATAGTCCAGCCGATCCATATAGCCGTCGCGCTTCTGGCCGGCCACGGAGATGCGGGCGAACAACTTGTCTTCGACGAGGGTGAAGTTGCTGGCCGCGCGGCCCGAAAAGTAATTGAGCGTCCCGTAGGAGGCTTCGACATAGGCGTCCGGGTCCGGGCCCGGGCGTTTGGAAAACAACTTGATGGAGCCGCCAAGGGAGTTCTTGCCCGCGAGCGTCCCTTGCGGTCCCCGCAGAACCTCGACCCGATCGGTGTCCATCAACTGGAAGACCGATCCCGGCAAGACACCGAAGTAGACGTCGTCCACGTACATGCCGACGCCGGGTTCGACGGCGAAGTGCGGATCGGCCTGGCCGACGCCGCGGATGAAGATGCTGGCGATCTGGCCGAAGCCGGCGGCGTTCTTGCCGAAGGTGACGTTGGGCGCAAGATTGCCGGCGTCAGCGATGTCGGTGACGTTCTTCTGTTCCAGCAGCTTGGCGCTGAAAGCCGAGATCGCGATCGGCGTGACCTGCAGTTTCTGCTCGCGGAACTGCGCGGTGACGACCACCTCGTCGGTTTGCTGAGGCGCCGCCGGGGCAGCGCTCGCCGCGCCGGCGAGCGAGATCGCGAACCCCGCGGAGGTCAGGAGCGTCGTCGCGGTCAGTGTCCGCTTGAGCATGGCCATAGTCTGTCTCCCCCGGATGTGCTGCGCCTTGTGAGCGGGCGGGTGGCGCAGCTTGCGAGGGATGATGGGCACGACGGGCGCCCCAATTCTTGGACAGGCGCGGTAAGCATTTGGACAGACGCGACAGAGTTTGGGCGTCAGGGACCGATCCGATCTCGCGTCTCAAGCGCCCTCAGATGGTCTTGAAGCAGATCCGGGACGTCTTCGGGGGCGCAGCGGCCAAAGCCGCAGGGCGCGGCGACGCCGAAGTCGGCGACGTACCGCTTGAGCGTCCCCAGGCGTGCCTCGAAGGCGGCCTGGTCGTGCTGATGGTGGACGACGCCGAAATAGATGCGCGTGTCGCCTACATCCAACTCGCTCAGCGGCGCGAAGTAATGCTTGTCGTTGGTGTCAAGGATCGGGATGTGGATGAAGTCGACCCGTCGTCCCGACCGGGCGACCGCCTCGTTGGCGAACCTGACGGACGTGGCAAGGGTCTTCGGCCGCACCATCGGCCAGCCGCCGAGCGTGCCGTAACAGAGGTGGTAGCCGAGCGCGACAGCCTCGGGGATGTGCGGCGACAGACGCTCGATCGGGGCGAGGTTTCGCTCAAGCACCCCGGTGGTCGGCGTCCAGGGGAAGCTGCCCTCCAGATCCATCACCTCCACACAGCAGTCCCACTGAATCGCCAGGTCCTCGGCAGGTATCTTCTCCAGGATTTTGGCGATCTCGGCGCGCATGGCCGCCTCGAAGCCGGGCTTGATGCGATCGTAGTCGGCGGGATCATGGAAGAAGACGTCGATCGCGCTGTTGGTCATCGGCAACGAGACTTGGAAGCGGACGCCGGCTGGGATCAGGCCCTTTTCGCGCAGCGTGCGGAAGACGAAGTACGAATGGATCGCATCGCGGGCGTAGCCCAACCGCCAGCCTGGATCGCCGAAGCGGACCTCTTCGACGCCCTCCCTGACCTTGAAGGCCCACCATTCGTCACGATCCTTGGGCTTCCACGTCTCGACGCCATCGGCGCGGGGCGGCCGCACCACCGTCTCGATGTCCGGATGGCCGTGGAACACCCGATAGGCCAGCATGTTGACCCACCAGATCCGGTCGTCGGTCTCGCCGTCCGGCAGATAGGGGATGTGCTGGCCCAGCGCACCGCCGCAGGCCAGGAACACCTCCTCCGCAGTGTCCAGGGGCACGCTGCCCACCAGCAGCAGATCATGCGACATCACCGTCTTCCCTATCGCCGCCAAAGCTCAGTGGTCGCCAGACGCGCCCCTTCGACGAGCGAGCGGAACTTGGCCCACATGATGGTCGGATGGACCCGCTGCAGGAACGGCCCCTGGGCGAAGCCGCAATCCGTGCCGGCGATGACGCGCTCGCGCCCCACCACCCGGGCAAGCCGGACGATGCGCTCGGCCACGAGCTCGGGGTGCTCCACGAGGTTGGTCTGGTGGCTGATGACGCCCGGGATCAGCGACTTGCCGTCCGGCAGCTTGACGTCTTCCCAGACCCGCCACTCGTGCTCGTGGCGGGCGTTGGACTGTTCGATCAGATAGGCGCCGGCGTTCACCTTCAGCAGGATGTCGGCGATGTCGCGCAAGGGGATGTCGCTGGCGTGCGGCCCGTTCCAGCTGCCCCAGCAGATGTGATAGCGCACGCGGTCCTGGGGAATGCCCTCCAGGGCGTGGTTGAGCGCCTCGACGCAGGTCGTCGCCCAGCGCCGGTAGTCGGCAAGCGTGCCGGGCGGGACCATGCGTTCGTAGTTGTAGGGGATGTAGGCGTCGTCGATCTGCAGGATCAGGCCGGCGTCATGGATCGCCCGGTACTCTTCCCGCATCGCCTCGGCGACTGCGAAGGCATAGGCCTCGTCATCCGCGTAGAACTCGTCGATCCGCTCGGGAACCACGCTTGCCGGGGCGACGACCGGCAGGAAGCCGCCCGCGACTGACACATCCTTCAGCCCGTTCTGCAGGTTCTCGATGTCCCGCCGGACGAGGTCATGACCCGCGTATCGGATCGGGCGGGTCACGGCCATGGTCTCGACCATGCCGCCCATGCCGTTGGCGCGGTCGTATTCGGCGTAGAACTCGGGGAAGTCGCGGCGGTCCTTCGGCGGCGAGATGTCGATGTCGGCGCCGATGTCGCGGGCGTCGAAGCCGGTCAGCCGCTCCAGGACATAACGCGCCCAGCTGTTGGACTTGCCGAATTCGCCGTCGCTGACGATGTCGATCCCGATCTCGGCCTGTTGGCGGACGATCTCATGCACGGAGGAGCGGAGCATCGCCTCGTAGCTGGCTGCGTCGTACGGCAGGCCGTTCTCCTTCAGCTTGAGAAGCTCGACGAATTCCGGCGGCCGGATCAAGCTGCCGACATGGGTGGTGAGAATCCGGTCGGCGCTGCTGGTCATCCGAGGCTCCTGGGCGAGGACCCGACGCTAGGCCGGCTGGCCTGTCGAGACTTGGACGGATGCGTCCACCGGAAGGACTGGAGCGACACCCAGGCCGCTGATCCGCCGGAACTTGCTTCTTTCGCGAGCCTGTCGCTCCAGTCCTGCAGATCGACGCCTGCGTCCAAGACCGCCTGCCTGGCCAACCCTAGGGTCCGGCTATCAGGACAGGGAACGATCCGACCGTAGCCGGTCGGCGGAACGTCCGGGAGATTGTTATGAGAGCCAGCACCGACCGGATCCTGACCACCCACGTGGGCGCCCTGCCGGCGTCGCCTGAGTTCCTGGAGGTCTCGGAGGTATCGGACGAGCGGCTGTTCGCAGCGGTGCGCGAGGTCGTTTCCTTCCAGCGGGCCGCCGGGATCGACGTGGTCAATGAGGGTGAGCTGACGAAGAGCGGCAACTGGGTCAGCTTCGTCAACGATCGCCTGACCGGTTTCCAGCCGCGGGAGGCCGGCGCTTCGGCGGCGCTGCTGATGGACAGCCAGGACTGGAAGGACTTCAGCGATTTCTACAGGGCCGCCTCGGAGGGCGGCACGCTGTTCGAACAGACCGCTACGGCGCCAAACCAGTTGCGCTCCATGGACTGGGGCTGTTCCGGCCCGATCACCTATTGCGGGCAGGCCGCGCTGACGCGCGAGATAAACGCCCTGCTGCAGGCGCTCGGCGGCTCCCCGCCGGGCGACGCCTTCCTGACCTCCACCGCACCCGCCAGCATCGAGCCAGGCCGCCAGAACGACCACTACAAGACACAGGAAGAGTTCGTCTTCGCCCTCGCCGACGCGCTGAGCGTCGAATATGAGATGATCGCCAAGTCAGGCCTGATGGTGCAGGTCGACGACGCCTGGCTCGCGGCCCTGTGGGATCGCATCGGCATCCCGATGGGGATGGACGCCTACAAGCGCTATTGCGCGGTGCGCGTCGAGGCCCTGAACCACGCCCTGCGCAACATCCCCGCCGAGCAGGTCCGCTATCACCTCTGCTGGGGCAGCTGGCACGGCCCCCACTCCCACGACATCGCCATGGCCGACATCGTCGACATCCTGCTGTCGGTGAAGGCCCAGACCTACCTGTTCGAAGCCGCCAACGTCCGGCACGAGCACGAGTTCGTCGTGTGGGAAACGGTCAAGCTTCCCGACGACAAGATCCTGGCCCCGGGCGTGGTGAGCCATTCCACCACGCTCATCGAGCACCCGGAGCTCGTCTCGTCGCGGATCCAGCGGTTCGCAAACATCGTCGGGCGTGAACGTGTGGTCGCGTCGACCGATTGCGGGCTGGGGCTGCGGTGCCATCCCCAGATCGCCTGGGCCAAGCTGAAGGCCCTGTCGGATGGCTCGGCCCTGGCCTCCAAGACCCTTTGGGGCCGACGGTCGGCGGCCTGACCTGATCGAGACTGTTCGCGCAGCTTGCCCTGTCGGCGTCTGCGCATTGACCAAGGAGAATGTGAGTGAGCCGCACTTCCTACCTTTTCACCAGTGAAAGTGTTTCCGAGGGTCACCCGGACAAGGTGGCGGATCGGGTCTCCGATACGGTGGTTGACGCGTTTCTGGGT
>FTHA01000766.1_pt1 | contig 11323 bp, 10 predicted proteins | sample 1640771 | NCBI WGS metagenome assembly FTHA01 (sample SAMEA3914789, study PRJEB12502) | metagenome | biome: forest; material: soil | place: Canada | collected 2011-07-03 | depth 0.3 m | reverse complement strand
GCGCCGCCTTCCTGACGGTGTGCGCCTCCTGGTTCTTCATCCAGGTGATCTTCGCCCTCCACTACGCCCACGAGTTCTATGGCCAGGACGATGGCGAGGCCGAGCATCGCGGCGGGCTGAACTTCCCCGGCGAGGAGCTGCCGGACTACTGGGACTTCCTGCACTTCGCCGCCATCATCGGCGTGGCGGCCCAGACGGCGGACATCGCCTTCACCTCCCGCGGCCTGCGCCGCACCGGCACGCTGCACGGCATCTTCGCCTTCTTCTTCAACACCGTGGTCCTGGCCCTGACCATCAACCTGCTGGCAGGCTTGTTCTGAGCGGGCGCGTGGGTCTGATTCTGCTTCCCCCCGCTCATCCCGGCGAAAGCCGGGACCCAGATTTTTTGCTGGAAACTCAGAGCCTTACGATAAAACGCCTGGGTCCCGGCTTTCGCCGGGATGAGCGGGGTTTGGTCGTCCTGGACGGTCGTGGGCCTAGCCGGTGACGCGGTCGCGGTAGCCGTTGACGATGGGATAGCGGCGGTCGCGGCCGAAGGCGCGCGGGCCAAGCTTGACCCCCGGCGGGGCCTGCCGGCGCTTGTACTCGGAGCCATAGAGCAGGCGCTGCACGCGCTCGACGACGGCCGGGTCGAAGCCGCGGGCGACGATCTCGTCGAGGGTCGCCTCTTCCTCCACCAGCCCGTGCAGGATGCCGTCGAGGATGTCGTAAGGCGGCAGGGAGTCCTGGTCGGTCTGGTCCGGGCGCAGCTCGGCGCTCGGGGGCTTGGTGATGATCCGGCGAGGAATGACCTGCAGCGGGCCGCCGTATGGGGCGTTGTCGTTGCGCCACTCGGCCACGGCATAGACGTCGGTCTTGTAGAGGTCCTTCAGGACGTTGTAGCCGCCGCACATGTCGCCGTAGAGGGTGGCGTAGCCGACGGCCATCTCCGACTTGTTGCCGGTGGTCAGCACCATCAGGCCCAGCTTGTTCGACAGCGCCATCAACGTGACGCCGCGCACCCGCGACTGGATGTTCTCTTCGGTGGTGTCCGGGGCGCGTCCGGCGAAGGGTTTGGCCAACATCCCGGCGAAGGCGTCCACGGCCGGCTCGATGCCAATCGATTCATAGGCGACACCGATGGCCTGGGCGCAGGCTTCCGCGTCCTCCAGGCTCTCGCGGCTGGTGTAGCGGGAGGGCAGCATCACGCAGCGCACCCGCTCGGCGCCCAGGGCGTCGGCGGCGACGGCCGCGGTCAGCGCCGAGTCGATGCCGCCGGAGAGGCCCAGGATCACGCCAGGGAAGCCGGACTTGTCCACATAGTCCTTCAGGCCCAGGACCATGGCCCGGTACAGCTCCTCAGGCCCTGTCGGCCAGGAGGCCTTGGGCGCAGCCGTGCAGCGCCAGCCCGCCCCTTGCCGTTCCCAGGTGGAGAGGGCGACCGCCTCTTCGAACATGGGAAGCTGCATGCACATCTCGCCATCGGCCTGGACCGCAAACGAGCCCCCGTCGAACACCAGTTCGTCCTGGCCGCCGACCTGGTTGACATAGAGCAGCGGCAGGCCCGTCTCCGCGACCCGCGCCAGCACCACGTCCAGCCGCTCGTCGTCCGCGGTGCGGCGATAGGGCGAGCCGTTGGGCACGATCAGGATCTCGGCGCCCTGGGCCTTCAGGGACGCGCAGGGGATCGGCCCCCAGATGTCCTCGCAGACCGGCACGCCCAGCTTGACGCCCTTGAAGTTGAACACCTTGGGAGCCGGCCCGGGCTCGAACACCCGCTTCTCGTCGAACACGCCGTAGTTGGGCAGGTCCACCTTGAAGGTGACGTCCTTGATCTCGCCGTCGGCGATCAGGGCGAAGGCGTTACGGGGACGGGGTCCATCCCCGGGCCACAGCAGGGTGATCAGGGCGGGGCACAGCGACGCGGTCTCTTTCGCCAGCCGCTCGAGCGCCAGCCGGCAATCGCGTACGGCCGCGGGCTTCAGGGCAAGGTCTTCCGGGGGATAGCCGATCAGGAACAGCTCGGAGAACACCGCCAGGTCCGCGCCCATGGCGTGGGCTTCCGCGATCAGGTCACGGGCGCGCGACGCATTGCGTTCGATCGCGCCCAGCACGGGGTTCGCCTGGATGGCGGCAATGACAAGCCGGTTGGTCATCGGGCGGTTCTAGCGACGGCGCGGCGCGAGCGCCATGCCGGCGTCGGCATCGATGACCGGCGCGGGTAGGTCAGTCGTCGCGGTGGACGCGTTCGCGGCGTTCGTGGCGTTCCTGGGCTTCGAGGCTGAGCGTGGCGATGGGCCGGGCTTCCAGGCGGGCCAGCCCGATGGGCTCGCCGGTCTCCTCGCAGTAGCCGTAGATCCCGTCCTCGATCCGCCGGACCGCCTCGTCGATCTTGGAGATCAGCTTGCGCTGGCGATCACGGGTCCTGAGCTCCAGCGCCCGATCGGTCTCGGACGAGGCGCGATCGGCCAGGTCAGGATGGTTTTCCGTGTCGGTCTGCAAGTGGGACAAGGTCTCGCGCGACTCGCGCAAGATGTCTTCTTTCCACTTGAATAGCTTTTGCTTGAAATACTCAAGCTGACGTTCGTTCATGAACGGCTCATCGTCGGTTGGACGATAGAGCCTGTCTAGCACTCGTACCGTGGCCGCCTTCATCGACGCCCTCAAGCAACATCGCCCGCCCCCCAGTGGCGAACGCCGCCGCTTATAGCAGAAACGATTAAGGGTTCAACTAAGCTGAGATGGGCAAGTCGTCGCGGCTGCGAGGGGCGGATTCCCGGCCCATCAGCCCTCGCGCGAGCGGACCTCCAGCTTGGCCAGCTCGACCACGGCGCGGGTCTCGATCTGGTCGAGCAGCGCCTGCAGCCCCGGATCCTCGGAGCCGACCCGTTGCTCGCGCACGGCCGTCGTGAGTCGCTGAAGCTGTTCCGGCGTGGGCTCGCCGTCGAGCAGGGCGAGCTTGACCTGGTCCAGGCCGTCAAGGAGACGGCTGGCGCGGGCGACTGCCCGACGGCGCCGCGCCAAGGGCTCTTCGACCTGTTGCAAGGCGATCAAAGCGTCGATGGAGCCGAGCGAGGATACGCCGGCAGACCGCGCCGTCGACGAGGCGCCAGAAGCCTCATCAGCTCCAGGCACGGAAAAGGCGCCTCCGGGCGCTCGCTTGCCGCCCTGGCCGATGCCGGTTGTCGATGGGCCGCTGGTCGCGTTGATCTTCATGGGCGATCCTGAAGGCGAGTCTGGCCGTGCGGGCATTGCCGTAATGTTAATGCCCGGCAGAAGTTGCCCAGGGCAGTGACCGCGTGGTGGCGATCTCTCGAAAGTCATTGAAATCAGACGATATTCCGATTCGACCAATCTGGCATGAAGGTCGCAAGCGCCCATAGGCCGCGCGGTGCGTGCGGTTGGTCGAGGGGCGGAGAGTTCATGCGCGGTTTGATCCGTCGGCTCGGGGTCGTGGTGCTTTGCGTCGCCAGTGGGTTTGCAACTGGCCCCGCCTGGAGCCAGTCGCGAATCAAGGACGTCGTCGAGTTCGAGGGCGTGCGCGACAACATGCTGGTGGGCTATGGCATCGTCGTGGGCCTGAACGGCTCAGGCGATACGCTGCGCAACGCGCCCTTCACCAAGCAGAGCCTGTCCTCGATGCTCGAGCGTCTGGGGGTCAACGTCCGTGACGCCGACCTGAACACCAAGAACGTGGCCGCCGTGATGGTCACCGCCCGGCTGCCGGCTTTCGCCGCGTCGGGCTCGCAGATCGACGCCAGCGTCTCGGCCATGGGCGACGCCAAGAGCCTGCTGGGCGGCACCCTGCTGGTCACTCCGCTGATGGGCGCTGACGGGCAAGCCTACGCCGTGGCCCAGGGCACGGTGCAGACCGGTGCGGTCTCGGCGCAAGGCGCCTCGGGCTCCTCGGTGGTCAAGGGCGTGCCCACTGCCGGGCGGATCGCCGCCGGGGCTATCGTCGAGCGCGAGACCGGCTTCCAGATGGCGAGCCTGGCGCAGCTGCGCATGACCCTGCGCAATCCAGACTTCACCACCGCGCTCAGGATCGCCTCGGCCGTCAACAGCAAGTACCCGGGCTCGGCCGTCGCCGAGAACCCCACCATCGTCACCCTGCGCCACCCGGCCGACCGGGACATGATGGGCTTCATCACAGACGTCGAGCAGATTCCGATCGAGCCGGACTCCCCCGCCAAGGTGGTCATCGACGAGGTGTCGGGGGTCATCGTCATGGGCGAGAACGTTCGGGTGTCCACCGTGGCCATCGCCCAGGGCAACCTCACGATCTCCGTGCAGGAAACCCCTCAGGTGAGCCAGCCCGCGCCGTTCAGCCAGGGCAAGACCACCACGGTCACCCAGTCCAACATCTCGGTCGACGAGGACAAGGGCAAGGGACTGGTGATGGTCAGGGAGGGCGCATCCCTGTCCTCATTGGTGCAGGGGCTGAACGCCCTGGGCGTGACGCCGCGCGACATGATCTCGATCCTGCAGACGATCAAGGCCGCGGGCGCCCTGCAAGCCGACATCCAGGTGATGTGATGTCACTGGACGCCCTCGCCGCAACCCCCCTCGCACCCGCCGCCGACGCAGCCCCGGCCCTGCCCAAGGCCACGCCCGAACAGCGCGCCCGCATCAAGGACGCCGCCCAGGCGTTCGAGAGCCAGCTGCTGTCGTTGATGATGAAACCGATGTTCGAGGGAATCTCCACGTCCGGCCCCTTTGGCGGCGGCGCCGGAGAGGAGACCTATCGCTCGTTCCTGCTCGATGCGTTCGCCAAGCAGACCGCCAAGGCCGGCGGCCTCGGCATCGCTCAGCCCGTCATGACCGAAATGCTCAAGCTGCAAGGCCTGCGATAGCGGCCCTTCCGGAGACCTGATCTCGATGACCAACCCCGCACGAGACAACCTCGCCAAAGAACACGTCCAGCGGCTGATCACCCTGACCGAGCGCCTGACCGAGCGTCTGGCCGGCGACGCCCAGGCGTTCGAAGCCCGCCGTCCGCACGAGGCGGCCGCCCGGCTGGAAGAGACCTCCCATCTCGCCAACCTCTATCGGCACGAAACCCTCAGGGTGCGCCAGGATCCGGCCACGGTGGCGAGCGCGCCGCGCGAACTGCGCACCAGGCTCGAACGGGCGACCGAGGCCTTCGAATCGGTGCTCGCCCGGCATGGCCGCGCCCTCTACGCGGTCAAGGCGGTGACCGAAGGGGTCGTGCGGGCGATCGCGGAAGAGGTGGCCAACAGCCGCGTCGCCGCCGCCGGCTACGGCCCCGGCGCGCGCGCCAACGCCGCGTCAACGACTGCCATCACCCTCAACCGCCAGGCCTGATCTCAACTCGCTCTAGGACGCCGCCTTGGCGGAGACCGGCGGCGTTGTCCCGGTCACGGCTGGTCGCTCTGCGCCCGTCGACGTGGTTTTTGCGGACGGAGCGGACGCCGGCTCAGTCGCGCCGGCGAGCGGACCGCCCTGGCCCAGCGGGACCGTGGTCACCGCGCTGGCGAGGAGCAGGCTGGGCTGGGCGTTGGCGGCGGCTGGAGGGGGCGCGCCGGAAACGCTGGCGTAGACCGGTTCCTCGCGGAGGTCAGCCGGAGGGACATACAGGTCCGGCCCGCGCCGCGCGTCCATCACCGCCCGTACATGGCCCGAGAAGCGGTAGAAAATATGGGCGCCGACCTGCGCCACCCGCATCAGTCCTGCTCCCCAGACGCCGCCCAGCCGGGCCACGTGGAAGTGGGTCGCGTCGCCGACGTCGGCCATGACGAAACCGCCGAGGGCCCGTGCGGCGACAGATTGCGCCCGCCGCCAAGCCAAGCCTTCGCGCGTTCCACGGGTCGAGCCATCGCAGGCGAAGCTGAACTGGCAGGTCCGTGTCTGGGCGCCCTGGTAGACCACCGCGCATACACTCTTGGGGAAGGCCGGGTGGCGCACGCGGTTCAGCACGACCTGGGCGACGGCGGCCTGCCCGTCGGAGCTCTCGCCGCGAGCCTCGTAATAGACGGCCTGACTGAGGCAATCGAGGTCACGGGCGCCCTCCAACGGGGTCTCCGCCGCGATGCGCAGCGGACGGGCCGGTGTCAAGGGCTGCAGGAACGCCGTACGCAGCCAGGGCCCCGCTGGGGAGCCGCTGTCGGCGGCGCCCATGGGCCGCTCCAGCCGCGCGACGAACAGTGCCGCTTCGCGGTCACGCTGGGCCGAACTCAGGGCCGTGAACGGATCGTGCCGCCGGGCGACGGCAAGCGCGCCGGCGTCCATACCGGCGACCTCGGTCTGCAGGGTGGTCTCGGAGAAACCGTCCGCAGCCGCGGCGGCGAGGCGGACGGCGCGGGCGTGGGCCACCGCGCCACGCGCAGCTCCCCCAGCGAGGTAGGATGCTCCCAACAGCAAGCCCATGGTCGAGCCGATTGTCACGGCGACGACCAGGGCGCGCACGTCGGCGCGCGCCTGACTCTTCTTCAACAAAACGATCGTGTCCTATTCGGCGAGGGCGATCCGCCCCCCGACATCGACGCCCCGCAAGGCCCTTATGGCTCTGCGGAACGGAGGATCGGCCGGTGCACGAGTTGGCCGAAACACTCTAAAAGCGTCTCAGTGTGGCGCCATTGTGGCCGATTCGCAAGTCTATGTTGCAGTGCAGCACGGGCGGGGCTGCGTTTGGCGCGCGCGCGGACACCTCGTCTGCCGTCAAATTGAGGTGGCCTCAGCGCTCGCGCGCGCCTCGTTTCAGGCGGCGACGACGTCTTCGACTGGGCTGTCGCAGACCACCCGGGCGATCTCGGAAATGAGGTTCGCGGGCGAGATGGGCTTGGCCACCACGCCATTCATGCCGATCGACAGATAGGACCGCTTCTGGTGCGCCATCGCGTTCGCGGTGAGCCCCAGGATCGGCGTCTGCGACTTGGATCCTTCCATGGCGCGGATGCGCCGGGTGGCCTCCATGCCGTCCATCACCGGCATCTGGACATCCATCAGGATCAGGTCGTAGTCCCGTGCGATCACCGCCTCGACACCCGCGGCGCCGTGCTCCGCCATGTCGACCTCGACGCCCATGGCCCCGAGGATCTTCGAGGCCACCAGCCGGTTGGTGGGGTTGTCTTCGACGAGGAGCACCCGCAGCCCCTCCAGGGTCGGGCCTGACGGCTCCAGGGCCGCCGAAGGGGCCTCGGTCCGCTCAGCTATGATCTCGAACCAGAAGGTCGACCCCTCGCCCTCGACGCTGCTGAAACCGACCTCGCCGTCCATCAGCTCGGCCAGTCGGCGCGTGATCGCCAGGCCCAGGCCAGACCCGCCGAACCGCCGCGACGTCGAGCCGTCAGCCTGCTGGAAGCGGCGGAACAGGGAGGCCTGGATGGGCTGCGGGATGCCGACGCCGGTATCCTCGACCTCGAAGCGCAGTCGCTTGCGGCCCTGTTCGTCCGCCACCGTCAGACGGACCTCCACATGTCCGGAAGGCGTGAACTTGACCGCATTGCCGATCAGGTTGAACAGCGCCTGGCGCACCCGCACCGGATCGGCCAGGACCCAGACCTTGTCCCCGGGCAGCCCGGCGCGAAGCTCGAGGCCCTTGGCGGCGGCGCTGGGGCGGAGCAGGCCGATGACGCTGTCGAGCACCTGCGCCGGGTCAATCGGCTCAGGCGCCAGCTCGAGCCTGCCCGCTTCGATCCGCGAGAAGTCGATCACGTCGTCCAACAGCTGGGACAGCATGCGTCCGCAGTTGCTGGCTTCGGCCAGCAGCTCGCGGCCCTCCTCCGACAGCTGTTCACTCTGCAGCAGGTGAAGGACTCCCAGCACGCCGTTCATGGGCGTGCGGATCTCGTGGCTCATGTTGGCGAGGAACTGCGACTTCGCCTCTGCCGCGGCCTGGGCGGCCCGCTCGGCCTCGACCAGCGCCAGCTCCTGCTGCTTGCGGGTGTCGATATCCAGGACGATCCCGGCAATCTTTTCGATCACGTCGTCTTCGCCCAGATGGGCCACTGTCCGCACGTCCACCCAGCGGACCTCGCCCGACGGCAGGATGATCCGCGACTCGAGCTGAGCGGCCAGCTCGGCCCCGATCCCTGCGCGATCCAGGAGTCTCTGCGCATCCTGCGCGTCGTCGGGATGTGTCATGGGCCACACCCGCAAGCTCTCCTCGAACGTCAGCGCCTGGCCGACGACCTCGACGAACTCGGGGGAGCACCAGAAGCTCTGGTCCTTGAAATTGACCTCGAAGGCGCCGGCCCGGGCAGCGTCCATCGCCAGCTTCAGGCGGTCGGCGTTGGTCCGCAGGTCCTGCCTTGCGTCGGCCAGGGCCAAGTCCTGACGCTTGCGGGCGTCGATGTCGAGCACCATGCAGCACAGCGTGTCCGGAAGGCCGTCTTCGGTCAGCTGCATGTCGCCGGAGATGTGGATCCAGCGGGTCTCACCGGACGGGAGCAGCGCCCGCGTCTCCAGCGATCCGAAGGTGAAGGTCTGCGACCAGTTGGCGATGATCTCGATGCAGCGCGCCCGATCCTCGGGATGGACGAAAGGCCAGCACTCCCCGACCGCCTCCTCGAAGGTCATGGTCTGGCCGGCGACCTCCTCGAACTCAGGCGAGCACCAGAAGGTCTGGGCGGTGAAGCTGACTTCGAAAACGCCCGCGCGGGCGGCCTTCAGGGCCATGCCGAGGCGCTCGGCGTTGGTCTGGGCCTCCCGCCTTGCCTCGGTCAGGGCCAGCTCCTGGCGTTTGCGCGCGTCGATGTCGAGGATCAGGCCGACGATCTTGGTCCGCTTGCCGTCCGCATTGCGCTGCTGTTCCCCGTGGATCTCGACCCAGCGGGTCCGCCCGGAGGGCAGGACGATGCGGAAGTCGAGCGGGTCGTGGCGGGCCTGCTTCCAGTTCGCGATCACCGCCTGGATCGCCGGCCTGTCGTCCGGATGGGCCATCCACCAGGGGTCGCGGGCGAAGCGCTCGTAGGTCGTTTCCACGCCTACGATCTCAGTGAACTCCGAAGAGACCCAGATCTGGCGGGTGACAAGGTTCAGTTCGCACACCCCGGCGCGAGCGGCGCCCAGCGCCAGCCTCAGGCGCTCGGCGCTGGCCTGGGCTTCCTCGCGGGCCGCCATCATCGGCGTGACGTCGTGGCCGTGGACGAAGTAGCCCCTTACCTCATTCGTGGGACTGAGGACCGGCCGGTATTCACAGCAGAGCCAGCGTCTGACTCCTGCGGAATCGACGTACTCCTCGTGCTCGTTGACGAAGTGCTCGCCAGCGGCTGCGCGCCGATGCTGGTCGACGATGTGGGGTGGGGCGTCCGGCCACGCCTGCTCGACGCGAAGGCCGCAGTCGTCCTCGATTTTCAAGTCAGTGAGTTGCGCCCAACTCGGACTGGCGGCGAGGAGCCGCTGGTCCGGGTCGAACAGAGCCATCGGGACCGGAGCATTGCGCGTCAGGCGCATCAATGGCTCGGCTCCTGGACTAACCTGAGCGTCCTCGTTCAACTCGGCGCTGTCCCTGAGTTTCTTTCGATTTATGAGCGCCAAACGTAAATATTGCATGGAGTGGGCCAATCTCGCCGCGTTCCGCCGGGGCGGAGGACCGGGGCGTGATGCCCGCAACGGGCTCGCGGCGTTGCTTGACCCGCGGGCCCGCGGCGCTACTGCTGGGCGGGCAGACTGAAGAGGGACGCCCAATGGCCGACATCCGGTTTGACGGCAAGGTGGCGATCGTGACCGGCGCCGGAGGCGGCCTGGGCCGACAGCACGCGTTGGAGCTGGGCAGGCGTGGCGCGAAGGTGGTGGTCAACGACCTGGGCGCGGCCCTCGACGGCTCGGGCGGCTCGTCCGCGGCGGCCGACCAGGTGGTGGCGGAGATCAAGGCGGCCGGGGGAGAGGCCATCGCCGACGGCGGATCAGTGGCCGACGACGCCGGCGCCGCCAACCTCATCAAGCGGGCGCTCGACGGATTCGGGCGGATCGACGTCCTGATCGCCAACGCCGGGATCCTGCGCGACAAGTCGTTCGGGAAGATGGAGGTGGCCGACTTCGAGGCGGTGGTCGACGTGCACCTGATGGGCACCGTCAAGCCGCTGCGCGCCGCCTGGGGCGTGATGCGCGAGCAGCAGTACGGGCGGGTGGTGGTGACCACCTCCTCCACCGGCCTCTATGGGAATTTCGGCCAGGCCAACTACGGCGCGGCCAAGCTGTCGCTGGTGGGCCTGATGAACACGCTCCGTATCGAGGGCGAGCGGGACAACATCCGGGTCAACGCGATCTGCCCGGTGGCGGCGACGCGGATGACCGAGCATGTCCTTCCCCCGGCGATGGCCGAGCGCCTGAAGCCGGAATACGTGACGCCGGGCGTCGTCTACCTGGCGTCCGAGGACGCGCCCAACGGGGTGATCCTCACCGCGGCCGCCGGCGCGTTCGCCGTCGCCCGGCTCTACGAGACCGAGGGCGCCTACCTTGGCGAAGGCGGCCTTTCCGCCGAGGAGGTGCGAGACAACTGGAGCCGCATCGCCGATCCTGAGGGCCAACAGGCCTATGCCGCGGGCCAGGAACAGCTCCAGACGTTCCTGCGCAAGGTGATGGGGGTCTGACCCTAGAGCGGGATGCGGAAAAGTGGGTACCGGTTTTCCGCGCAAATCCCGCTCTAAATGTTTGAATTAGCTCACGTTCATGAGTTTGGATTGATTCGATCCAAACTCATCGTGATCTAGGCCGGCTCGACCTTGAGGGTGGCGCCGCTGAGCACCTCGATGACCTTGACCTCGGCGCCGGCTGGCAGCTCGCCGCCATCACCCAGCTCGGCCGCCCATTCCTTGCCATCCACGAAGACCCGCCCGTGGCCGCCGGAGAAGGCGCTGGCCACGCGGCCCTGGCGGCCGACGATCCGGTCCTGGGCGTTGGTGACGTCCGCGCCCTTGGGCCGGAAGGGACTGGGAAGGTAGCGCCGGGCGATGAGCGTGGTGACGATGGTCAGGCAGGCGAACAGGGCCAGCTCCACCGGCGCGCCGAGCCGGAAGCCGGAGATCAGGGCCACCACGGCCGCGGATGCTGCGGGCCACAGCAGGTAGCCCGAGCCCGTGGCGACCTCGGCCGCCAGCAGGATCGCGGCGAGCGCCAGCCACGCCCAGAAGGGATGAGCGCCGTAGACTTCGATGAGCGCGGCCATGGCTTATTCCGTCCGCGGAACCGCCGGAGCCGGCGGCGGCCTGCGGGGCGGCGCCGCGGGCGGGGTGCGGTCACCGGTCAGCAGCTCCTGGATTCCGCTCAGGCTGCCGATCAGGCCGGACATCTCCGCCGGTACGATAACGGTCCGCTGCTGAGGCGACTCAGCGAGCTTGCCGAAGGCCTCCACGTACTTCTGGGCGATGAAATAGTTGATGGC
>FTHA01000951.1_pt1 | contig 11350 bp, 10 predicted proteins | sample 1640771 | NCBI WGS metagenome assembly FTHA01 (sample SAMEA3914789, study PRJEB12502) | metagenome | biome: forest; material: soil | place: Canada | collected 2011-07-03 | depth 0.3 m | reverse complement strand
TGGGTCCTCGGGACAAGCCCGAGGATGACGGTAGGGAGGGGGGCGCCGCCCAGCTGGAGCGTTACTACCCCTACGCCGCCAGCTGCTTCTTCAGCTCCATGTTCTCGCGATAGAGCGTCATGATCGACTGGAACGGCCCCTCCACGTAGGCGCTCAGCACTGGCATCGCCGCCGGATCGACACCCACCACGCCGGCGAGGTGGGCGATGATGCCGTCGGAGTCGGCCATGTAGACGCCGGGCGCCGTCTGGGCTGCCGGGAACCCGACCTTCTCCAGGTTCGGCTCCAGCTCGGCCCGGATCGCCGCTTCTTCGTCGGTCCCGGGCGCGAAGTTCCGCACCTCGACATCTTCCCGCAAGCCGGACTCCAGCAGGAAGATCCGCACCTTCATGCAGAACGGGCACTTTTCCTTGAGGTAGACCACCGGACGGAAGGTCGGGTCGGACATGGCTTGGCTCCTAGGCGGGGGACTGTTGCGGCAACCTCGCGTGTCCTTGTCGAAACTTCAACAGGGGCGGAAGAATCCCCGCCCCGCTCAGAGTAGCCGGTAGGCGACCGCCGCCACCGCCCCGAGCGCGAGCAGGATGAGAGCGAGTCCGCCCCATCGCGGCGACACGAGGCAAAGGCAGCTCGTCAGGATCAGGGCGAGGGCGCCTCCCAACCACAGCTTCCATTTCAAGGCGGCCTCCAGGATAGGCCCGGGCCCCAGGCCCTGGCGGGCATCTTCGCGCGCGCTGGCCGCGGCCGCCTCGCCCTGGACTTACAAGGGTGTAAGCTCCCATCCGGGCGGTCTCCGGAACGGCGCCGCCGCGGGGCGCCAGCAGGGAAGGGGCGCAGATGGCGTCGCCGGCCACAATGGAGCGGGCGCTTGGGCCGCCGGTTCGCCTGCGACCCCTGGCCTTCACCGCCTTCGCGATGATCACGGTGCTGGGCGCCGTGGCCATCGCCTTCTACCTGGTCAACCTCTCCGCCGAGGGCGTCTTCCTTGGCCGTGAACGCGACGCCGCCCTGGCCGAGCGGCAGATCCTCACGGACGCCTTCGCCCGGGAGGGCCGAGAGGGGCTGGCCACGCGGATGGAGCGCCGCTCGCGCCTGGCCGCGCCGGAGTCGCACTATGGGGTCTTCGACGCCGCCGGGAGATGGATCGGCGGCGACCTGCTGGCGCCCCCGAAGCCGCCACCCCTCGGCGACTGGAAGCAGGTCCGTTCGCAGACGCGCTCGGGCCCGATCGCACTCAACGCGACTGCGGCGAGGCTGCGGGACGGATCGCTGCTGGTGGTGGGCCGTGACGATGCCGGCCAGCGCGACTTCCAGGCGCGGACCGCGGACGGCCTGCTGATCGCGCTGGCCATTGTGGTCGCCGCCAGCCTGGGAGTCGGCCTGATGTTGAACGCCCTGGTGATCCGCCGGGCCGACGCGGTGGCCGGCGTCGCCGAGCGGATCGCCGCCGGCGATCTGGGGGCGCGGGCCGAGGTCTCCGAGCGTGGCGACTCCTTCGATCGCATCGGCGCCTCCCTGAACCGGATGCTCGACCGTATCGAGGAGCTCCTGACCGGGATGCGCACCGTCACCGACAGTCTCGCCCATGACCTGCGCACCCCTTTGACGCGCATGCACGGAGCGGTCGAGGGCGCCTTGGACCCCGCGGCCAGCCACGACGCTTGCCGCGCCGCCCTCGAGCACGTCAGCCTGGAGCTGGAGCGGGTGCTCTCGGTGTTCTCCGCGTTGATCGACATCGCCCGGGCGGAGTCGGGCCTCTCCCGCGAGATGATGCAGCCGGTGCGGCTGGACGAGCTCGTGCTCGACGTCGCCAGCCTGTTCGCCCCGGTGCTGGAGGACGCAGGCCAGCAGCTGGAGATCGCCGCGATGAAGCCGCTGGTCATCGACGGCCACGAGCAGCTGCTGCGCCAGGCCGTCGGCAACCTGCTGTTCAACGCCGTGCGCCACGCCGGACCGGGTGCGACGGTCACCCTGGAGGCGCGGAGCGACGCCGGCGTCGCCGAGATCGTGGTGGCGGACAACGGGCCGGGCATCCCGGACACTGACCGCGGACGGGTGAAGGACCGGTTCGTCACGCTGGACCAGGCTCGCGGCGGTTCGGGGTCGGGGCTCGGGCTTTCCATCGTCACTGCGGCGGCGAAGCTGCACGGTGGCGAACTGCGGCTGGAGGACAACCGGCCGGGGCTCCGTGCGGTCCTGACCATGGCCGGCACGGTTTGATCTGGCCGAACCTTCCGCGCCTCGCCCCACAGGCTTGTAAGGAAGCCGCCCAGGCGCGCGTGAGGTGGGGTGGTCATTGCCAATCGGCAGGCGCGGAGTCCTAGCTGGGCTCCCGGCAGTCGGACGTGAAGGAGATCAGGCATGTCCAGGCGCGTGCTGGTGGTCGAAGACGACGCCTCGACGGCGGACTACATCACCAAGGGTCTGCGGGAAGAGGGCTTCACCGTGGAGCATGTGGGCGACGGCCGCGACGCGCTCTACATGGCGACCTCGTCCGAATTCGACGCGATCGTCATGGACCGCATGATCCCCGGGCTCGACGGCCTATCGGTGGTCAAGGCCCTGCGCGCGGCGGGCGCGCCGACGCCCATTCTGATCCTCTCGGCGATGGGCCACCTGGACGAACGCGTCAAAGGCTTGCGCGCCGGTGGAGACGACTACCTGACCAAGCCGTTCGGCTTCTCCGAACTGCACGCGCGCATCGAGAACCTGATCCGCCGGCGCACCGAAAAGGCCGTCGAGACCGAGCTCCGCTGCGGCGACCTCGTCATGGACCTGCTGACGCGCAAGGTGGTGCGCGGCGGCCGGCCCATCGACCTTTTGCCGCGCGAGTTCAAGCTGCTGGAATTCCTGCTGCGCAACCAGAACCGCGTGGTCACCCGGGTGATGCTGCTCGAGCGCGTCTGGGACTACCGCTTCGATCCCCACACCAGCATCATCGATACGCACATCAGCCGTCTGCGGAAGTCCTTGGAAACCGGCTTCGACAAGCCCCTGCTGCACACGGTCCGCGGCGCCGGCTACCGGCTGGCCGAGGAGCCCTGACGGCTGCGGACACTCAGCTCTCAGAGCTGTAAGGCGCGCTCCATCTCGCCGTTGGCTGGCGGTTCTTTCCTGTGGCCTCGCCCGCTCCGGGCGATCGCCGAGGAGGACATGCGCCATGGCTCTGGTGGGTTTGGGTTCGGGCGGGGCCGCGATCGCAGCGGCCTTCCTGGCTTCGACTGTGGAGGTCGTGGAGGCCTTCACCATCATCCTGGCGGTCGGCACGGTCCAAGGTTGGCGACCGGCCGTGGCCGGCAGCCTGCTCGGCCTCGTCGTGCTGGCGGTGATCGTCGCGGCCTTCGGTCCCGTGCTGCAGCAGATACCGGTCCAGGCGCTGCAGCTGACGGTGGGCGTGCTGCTGTTGCTCTTCGGCATGCGCTGGCTACGCAAGGCCATCCTGAGGCGCGCCGGGGTCGTGGCGCAGCGGGACGAGCTCGCCGCGTTCGCCGGCCAGACGGCCCACCTGATCACCCAGGCAAGCGACTGGCTCGCGGGCGTCGCGACCTTCAAGGCGGTCCTGCTCGAGGGCCTCGAGGTCGTGTTCATCGTCATCGCCGTCGGCGCGGCGCGGGGCCTGCTGTGGCCCGCCAGCCTCGGGGCGCTGGCGGCCTGCGCCGTGGTGCTGATGCTCGGCCTGCTGCTCGGGCGACCTCTGGCCCGCGTGCCGGAGAACACCCTGAAGTTCGCCGTCGGCGTGATGCTATCCGCGTTCGGCGTCTTCTGGACCGGCGAGGGGCTCGGCGTCGCCTGGCCGGGCCAGGATCTCGCGCTCGTCGTCTTCGCCGTAATGTTCCTGTCGGCCGCCCTCTTCGCGGTGCGGTCGATCACGCGGATGAATGTGGAGGCCCGATCATGAATCCGCTCGCATCCCTCGCCCGTAAGGCGACCGGCTTCTTTGTCGATGATGCATTCCTCGGCGCAGGGACGGTGATCAGCGTGATCGCCGCCGCCCTCTGCCGCGGGCTGCTGGGCGGGCGACCGTTGATCGCAGGGGCCTTGCTGGCCGGGGGCTGCCTTGTGGCGCTCACGCTCAGCGTCGCCAGGGCCGCGACCGCACGCAAGACCCCGGGCCAGCTGACACGGATGTAAGACCGGGCGTCCGTCGCCTGACAGGAACGCCCCGCAATCTCATCAGCACGATCGAGGGCCGCCGCCCGACCTGGGAAGGCCGCCCATCATCCCTGAGAGAGGTTTTGTCATGAAGGTCGGTTTCATCGGGTTGGGACACATGGGCTCCGGCATGGCGGCGAGCCTGCTGAGGGCCGGCCATGAGGTGACGATCTATAACCGCACGCCCGCGAAGGCTGAGGCGCTGGCCGCACAGGGCGCCAAGGTCGCCGCCGGCGTCGCCGACGCCTGCCATGGGGCGGCGGTGATGACCATGCTGGCGAACGACCAGGCGGTCGAGGCGGTGGTGTTCGGCCGAGGCGGCGTGCTCGCCAGTCTCCCCCGTGGCGCGATCCACGTCTCGTCGAGCACCATCAGCGTCGAGCTGGCCGAACGGCTGGCCGCGGCCCATGCCGCGCACGGGAGCCGATTTGTCTCGGCGACGGTGTTTGGCCGTCCCGACGTTGCGGCGGCGGGCCAGCTCGCGGTCGTCGCCGGCGGCGAAACCGGCGCGGTGGAAGACGCCACGCCGCTCCTGAGCGCGATCGGGCGCAAGACCTCCATCGTCTCGCAGACGCCGGCGACGGCCAATCTCGTAAAGCTCAGCGGCAACTTCCTGCTCGCCTCGGTCATCGAGTCGCTGGGAGAGGCGATGGCGCTGATCGGCAAGGCCGGCGTCGACCGCCGGCGCTACCTCGACATCCTGACGTCGTCGCTCTTCGACACCCCCGCCTACCGGCTCTACGGCGGCCTGATCGCCGACGGCCAGTTCGAGCCCGCCGCGTTCGCAGCGCCGCTGGGCCAGAAGGATATCCGGCTGACGCTCGCCGCGGCCGAACACCTCGGCGTGCCGATGCCGCTCGCCAGCCTGCTGCGCGACCGGTTCCTGACCTTGATGGCCCATGGCGGCGAGCGGCTCGACTGGTCGGCCCTGGGTGCACTCGCCGCGGTCGACGCCGGCGAAGCGCGCGGCGGCGGGGCCTTCACCGAGTGGAGGGCCTGACCATGGAGCAGATCGAGATCGGCGGCTCGGGCCTGAAGACCTCGCGCATCGGCCTGGGGACCTGGGCGATCGGCGGCTGGATGTGGGGCGGGACCGACGAGGCGCAGTCGATCGCCACCATCCGCTCGGCGATCGAGCGCGGGGTTACGCTGATCGACACCGCGCCGGTCTATGGCTTCGGCCGTTCGGAAGAGATCGTCGGCAAGGCCCTGGCCGAGGGCGGCCTGCGCGACAAGGTGCAGATCGCGACCAAGGTCGGCCTGTCGTGGAAGGACGGCGAGCCGTTCCGCGATTCCCGTCCAGCCCGCATCCGTGAGGAGATCGAGGCGTCGCTGCGGCGCCTGCGCACCGACGTCATCGACCTCTATCAGGTGCATTGGCCCGACCTGGAGACCCCCGTCGCCGAGACGGCTGAGGCGTTGGAGACCCTGCGCCGGGAGGGCAAGATCCGGGCGATCGGGCTCAGCAACCATTCGCCGGCCCAGATGGACGCCTTTCGCCGCACGGCGCAGGTCGACGCCGTCCAGCCCCCCTACAACCTGTTCGAACGTGAGATGGAAGCCGACGTGCTGCCCTACGCCAAGGCCGCCGGCCTGACGGTGCTGTGCTACGGCGCCCTGTGCCGCGGGCTGCTGGCGGGACGGATGACCGCGCGGACCGGGTTCGTCGGCGATGACCTGCGCAAGCGCGATCCGAAGTTCCAGAGCGGCCGTTTCCAGCAGTATCTGGCGGCGGCCGAGGCGCTGAAGACCTTGGCGCGCGAGCGCTTCGGCAGGTCCCTGCCGGCGCTCGCGGTGCGCTGGATCCTCGACCAGGGGCCCACTATCGCGCTGTGGGGCGCGCGCCGCCCCGAGCAGCTCGACCCGGTTGCAGACGTCTCCGGCTGGAGCCTCGACGCGGGGAGCAAGGCCGACATCGAAGCCATCCTGAAGCGCTGCATCACTGATCCGGTCTCGCCGGAATTCATGGCGCCGCCGATCCGGCGGCCCTGAGCCCAGAAAGGACACCGCCATGCCAAGACTCAATCCTGCCGGCGCCGCGACCATCGCGGGCCATTCCATCCACCGCGCACTTGCGCCGTTCCCGATCGCCTTCTTTGGCGCCGCCCTGTGCACCGACGCCGTCTACTGGAGGACGGCCGACCCTCAGTGGTCGACGATGTCGTCCTGGCTGCTGCTCATCGGCCTGGTCGTCGCCGGCGTCGCCATCCTCCCGGGCCTGTTCGACTTCATCCGTGATCGGAGCGTCCGGCGAACCCGCCCGGCTTGGGGCCACACCCTGGCCGGCGGGCTCGGCTTCGCCTTGGCGGCGCTGAACTTCGTGTTCCACGTCCGCGACGGCTATTCCGCCGTGGTTCCTGCCGGCCCCTTCCTGTCGGCGGTGGTCGTCCTGATCCTGCTGGTCGTCGCCGCCACGGGGTGGGACCCCGTCCTCCGCCCCTGCGCGGCCCATCAAGCGACCCAAGACAAAGGAGTCTGACATGTCCAGGATGTATATCGCGAGCACGGTCGCCGTGCTCCTCACCTCGGGCCTGGCCGCCTGCGGGGGCGGGCCGTCGATCCCCCGCCAGGCGCAGATGGGCCCCGATCCCAAGCTGCCGGCGGCCAACCAGCCGCTGATCCCGGCGATCCACATCGCGCCCGCAATAGGGTGGCCGGCGGGACGCAGGCCGACCGCCGCCGCGGGCCTCAAGGTCTCGGCTTTCGCCGCGGGCCTGGATCACCCCCGCTGGGTCTACACGCTGCCGAACGGCGACGTGCTGGTGGCGGAGTCCAATGGACCGCCCGCGCCCATCAAGCGGCCGAAGGACCTGGTGCTGCACGTCGTCGATCAGGCCGCCGGCGCCGCGACGCCGAGCGCCGAGCGGATCACCCTTCTGCGCGACGCGAACGGCGACGGCGTGGCCGAGACTCGGACCGTGTTCCTGTCGGGCCTGCACTCGCCGTTCGGCATGGCCCTGGTGGGGAACGATCTCTACGTCGCCGACACCGACGCGCTGCTGCGCTATCCCTACGTCGCCGGCGAGACGGCGATCCGCGCGCGCGGCGTCAAGGTGGCCGACCTGCCCGCCGGCCCCATCGACCACCACTGGACCAAGAACGTCCTCGCCAGCCGAGACGGGACCAAGCTCTTCGTGTCCGTCGGCTCCAACAGCAACGTCGGCGAAAACGGGCTGGAGGCTGAGGCCGGCCGCGCCGCCATCTATGAGGTCGACCGTGCGAGCGGCGCCATGCGCCCCTTCGCCGCCGGCCTGCGCAATCCCAACGGCATGGGCTTCGAGCCGGTCACCGGCGCCCTGTGGGCGGTCGTCAATGAACGCGACGAGCTCGGCAATGACCTGGTTCCCGACTATTTCACCTCGGTGAAGGACGGGGGCTTCTATGGCTGGCCCTACAGCTATTGGGGCCAGCACGTGGACCGGCGGGTCCGGCCGCAGCGTCCCGACCTGGTCGCCCGCGCGATCAAGCCCGACTATGGCCTCAGCTCGCACGTGGCCCCGCTGGGCTTGACCTTCTACGAGTCCAACGCGCTGCCGGGCTACCGCGGCGGGGCGTTCATCGGCGAGCACGGCTCGTGGGATCGCCAACAGCTCAACGGCTACAAGGTGGTCTTCGTGCCGTTCGCTGGCGGCCGCCCCAGCGGCCTGCCCCGCGATGTGCTCACCGGCTTCCTCAGCGCCGACGGCCGCGCCTACGGCCGGCCCGTGGGCGTGAGCGTGGACCGTGCGGGAGCCCTGCTGGTCGCCGACGACGTGGGCGACAAGGTCTGGCGGGTCACCGCAGCCAGTCCGCCCAGGTGATGTCCGATGTCCGCCGCCTCGCCTCCTGCCCTAGCGATCAGCCGGCCCCGCCTCGAGGCGGCGACGCCTTTCGGGATCCTCGTCGCTCTGGGCCTGCTCGCGGGGTGCGCCGCGAAGACGGAAGCCCGGCCCGCACCTGCGCCGGTGGCCGTGGGCTATGTGGTGGCCGAGCCCTCGCGCGTCGGCCTGACCAGCGAGCTGTCGGGGCGCGTGGGGGCCTACCAGAGCTCGGAAGTCCGCCCCCAGGTGTCGGGCGTCATCGAGAAGCGGCTGTTCACCGAGGGCTCCCTCGTCACGCGGGGCGAGCCCCTCTACCAGATCGACCCCAGCCTCTACCGGGCCGCGGTCAACCAGGCCCAGGCCAACGTGCAGAGCGCCGAGGCCAACCGGACGGCCGCCCAGGCCCTGGCCGACCGCTACCAGCCGCTGCTCGCAAGGCAATTCATCAGTCGCCAGGACTATGACAACGCCGCCGCCGCCGCCGGGCAGGCGAGGGCGGCGGTGGCCCAGACCCGGGCGGCGCTGGACACGGCGCGCATCAGCCTGAAGTTCACGACCGTGCCCGCGCCGATCAGTGGACGGATCGGCCGTTCCATCGCGACCGTCGGCGCGCTGGTGACGACCAGCCAGACCGACCCGCTCACGACCATCCAGCAACTCGATCCGATGTTCGTGGACATCCAACAGTCGAGCGCCGCGCTGCTGGCCTTGCGCGCGTCCCTGGCGTCTGGAGGCATGGCGCCAGGCGGCGCGGCGGTGCGGCTGACCCTGGAGGACGGCAGCCGCTACGATCAGGTTGGGTCGGTCCAATTCTCGGAGGCCCTGGTCGATCCGTCCACGGGAACGGTGACCCTCCGCGCCCGGATCGCCAACCCGCGAGCTGTCCTGCTGCCCGGGATGTTCGTCCGCGCCAGCTTCGTGCAGGCGGTCGACACGGACGCCTTCCTGATTCCGCAGGCGGCGGTGTCGCGCGATCCCAAGGGGCATGCGACCGTCTATGTCGTCGGCCCTGGCGGCAGGGCGGCCCAGCGCACGGTCACGGCCGATCGGACCCAGGGGGCGTTCTGGGTGGTCACCCAGGGCCTCGATCCCGGTGACAAGGTCATCACCCAGGGCCTGGCGAACGTCCAGCCGAACATGCCGCTGCGGCCGGTCCGGGCCGATACGCCGCAGCGGATCGAAGCGCCGCCCGGCGTGGGCGCGGGCTGACCCGTCGTGTTTTCCCGGATCTTCGTCGATCGGCCGATCTTCGCCTGGGTGATCGCCATCATCATCATGCTGGCCGGTCTCGGCGCGATCCTGGCGCTGCCCATCGCCCAGTATCCCGATATCGCCCCGCCTCAGGTCTCCGTCCGCGCGACCTATCCCGGCGCCTCGGCGCAGACCATCCAGGACAGCGTCACCCAGGTGGTCGAGCAGTCGCTGACCGGAATCGACGGCGTCCTCTACTTCAGCTCCTCGTCCACCTCCCGCGGCCTGGTGACGATCACGGTCACCTTCGCCAAGGGCGTGGATCCCGACATCGCCCAGGTCCAGGTGCAGAACCAGGTCCAGCAGGTCGTCTCGCGGCTTCCCGCCGAGGTGCAGCAACAGGGGCTCGTGGTCCGCAAGTCCAATCCGGACAACCTGCTGATCGTCGGCCTCTATGACCAGACCGACCGGATGACCAACCGGGACGTCTCCGACTATCTGGTGTCCAACCTGCAGGACCCGTTGTCGCGGGTGAACGGCGTCGGCGACACCAATGTCTTCGGCGCGCAGTATGCCATGCGGATCTGGCTCAATCCCGACCGGCTCGCCAGCTATCAGCTGGTCCCGGGCGACGTGGTCGCGGCGATCCAGAACCAGAACACCCAGGTCGCCGCCGGCGAGTTGGGCGCGCAGCCCCAGCCCGACACACAGATGCTCGACGCGACGGTCACCGCCCAGTCGCAGCTGCAGACGCCCGAACAGTTCGCCAACATCGTCATCAAGAGCCAGCAGGACGGCGCGGCCGTGCTGCTGAAGGACGTGGCGCGGATCGAGCTCGGATCAGAGAACTACAACGCCAGCAGCCGCATGAACCAGCATCCCGGCGCCGGCCTGGCGATCCTGCTGGCGCCGGGGGCGGACGCGCTCAAGACCGCCGATCTGGTCAAGGCCAAGGTCGCGGAGCTGTCCAAGGTCCTGCCGCCGGGCCTGAAGGTCGCCTACGCCAACGACACGACCCCGTTCATCCGGCTGTCGATCGTCGAAGTGGCGATGACCCTGCTCGAAGCCATCGTGCTCGTGGTCATCGTGATGTTCGTGTTCCTGCAGAGCTGGCGGGCCACCCTGGTGCCCGCGGTCGCGGTGCCGGTGGTCCTGCTCGGCGCTTTCGGCGTGCTCTACCTCGCCGGCTTCTCGATCAACACCATGACCCTGTTCGGCCTGGTCCTGGCGATCGGCCTGCTGGTCGATGACGCCATCGTCGTGGTCGAGAACGTCGAGCGGCTGATGGAGGAGAATCCGCAGCTCACGCCCCGCGAGGCCACCATCGCCTCGATGAAGGAGATCACCATGGCCCTGGTGGCCATCGCGCTGGTGCTGTCGGCGGTGTTCCTGCCGATGGCCTTCTTCGGCGGATCGACGGGCGTCATCTACCGGCAGTTCTCCCTGACCATCATCTCGGCCATGGCCCTGTCGGCCTTCGTCGCCCTGACGCTCAGCCCCGCGCTCACCGCCCATCTGCTCAAGCAGAAGCAGGCGACGTCCGGCGGGAACGGGCTCGCCCGCCGGTTCCCGGCCGTGGCGAACGCCATCCACGCCGTCTCGAGCGGATTCAACAGCGGCTTCGGGCGCCTGGTCGACGGCTATCGGCGAACGGTGCGCCGGGTCATCCACCGCAAGGGTCTCGCCCTGCTGATCTACGGCGCGGTGGCTGTGTTGCTGGCCGTCCTGTTCCTGCGGCTCCCGACCGGGTTCCTGCCCACCGAGGATCAGGGCGCGGCCTCCTTGCAGTTCTTCCTGCCGGCCGGCGCGACCCAGGGCCGGACGGTCGAGGTCCAGAATCAGATCGAAGACTACTTCCACCAGCATGAGGCCCGGAACGTCAGCGCCATGTTCACGGTGGCTGGCGGCGGGAGCGGCGGGGTCAGCGGCCAGAACACCGGCCAGGGCTTCCTCAACTTCGTCGACTGGTCCCTGCGCAAGGGAAAGACCGATTCCGCCGACGCCATCGTCGCCCGCGCCTCGGCCGCCTTCCAGAATTTCCGCGACGCCCGCGTCTTCGCCCTGGTTCCGCCGGCCATCCGCGGGCTTGGCCAGTCGACCGGCTTCACCATGGAGCTGCTGAACGTCAGCGGCATGCCGCAGGCCGATTTCAACGCCGCACGCGACAGGCTCCTGGCCGCTGCGCGCCAGGACCCGGCCCTCGCCTC